>Ga0209181_10004446_pt1 | contig 20864 bp, 18 predicted proteins | sample MAT05_FD_187208 | JGI IMG/M metagenome (GOLD analysis project Ga0209181, IMG submission 187208) | Freshwater microbial communities from Lake Fryxell liftoff mats and glacier meltwater in Antarctica - MAT-05 (SPAdes) (version 2) | ecosystem: Environmental > Aquatic > Freshwater > Ice > Liftoff... | reverse complement strand
CGTTTTAAAGCAGGCGATTTTCATGGCGGCTTGCAGGCGGGTGTAGAAAAAATTGAAGCCGTAATCAATGGCGAAGCGTTACCTCCCCCATCTTCTGCTTCTAGCGCAGCCGGAGATCGCAAAGGCGGCATGGATATAGGCACTTTGCTGATCATTGGATTTATCGCCGCTACTGCTTTAGGTGGTTTTATGGGGAAATTGTTAGGCCGCATAGGCGGCTCCACCACAACAGCCGGGCTGGCCGGTGGGTTGGCTTGGTTTGTCACTGCTTCAGCATTTTCAGCGTTGATTGCAGGAGCCGTTGTGTTTGTCGTAGCTTTGCTTGCGGCGTCCAAGGGTGGTGGTATGGGCGGTTTTGGGGGCTTGGGTGGTGGCGGGGGTTGGAGCAGTGGAGGCTCTTCTGGCGGTGGGTTCTCCGGCGGAGGGGGCGATTTTGGTGGCGGTGGTGCCTCGGGAAATTGGTAAACAGGTAAAGAGCTAATGAATTTTAAACGACTCTTCCAACATTTATTAACGCCGGATTGGATGGTGCGCTTTTCTTTTCCGTCACTATCCTTATCAAAAATTGAAAAGGCGATTGCTGCGTCAGAAAAAACGCATAAAGGCGAGCTACGCTTTGCGGTAGAAATGGGTTTGGATTTACCCGCTCTGTTAAACAGCCAAACGGCTCGGCAGCGTGCAACAGAGGTGTTCTCTCAATTGCGTGTGTGGGACACCGAGCAAAATTGCGGCGTGTTGATTTACGTGCAATTGTTGGATCGAACTGTGGAGATTTTGGCGGATCGGGGCATTGCAGCTTGCGTCCCACCACAGGAGTGGAATGCTGTATGCCACCGAATGGAACAGGCTTATAAAAAAGGAGAGTTTGAAAGCGGAAGCCTCTGCGCAATAGAGGAAATTGGTACACGATTGGCCAAGCATTTTCCACGGGAGGCTGGCGTAAGTGATGCAGGCAGTGCGAAAAGAAATGAGCTGTCCGACAAGCCGATAGTTTTATAAAGCTAAAAACTACCTCTACTTTATTTTGACTTTTCTGTAGTTTCCAAACTCTCCGTTTGGGCCACGCGCAGCATCATTTTCAGTTCCTCACCGTAATGCTTCATGTTGTGTCTATGCCATAGAGCAACAGCTATCATGGTGATGCTGACAAAAGAGCCGAATATAACCACGATGATATAGATCGATAAATCCAAATAAATCAAGAGCGAGTAGACGCCCAACATAATTAGAATGCTGACGTTTTCGTTGAAGTTTTGCACAGCAATGGAATGGCCGGCCCCCATCAATATGTGACCTCGATGTTGTAACAGAGCGTTCATCGGCACTACAAAGAACCCCGACATCGCGCCCACTACCACCATCATGATCAAGGCGACAGGTAGGGAAGTGACAAAGACCATACTCATCACCACTAAGCCCATCGCAATTCCTATTTTTAGAACTTTAATCGCTTTGTCCAAAGCGATTAACCGAGCCGCCAATACTGCGCCGATAGCAACCCCTACAGCGACAACGCCTTGCAGGATGGTGGCTTTGTCCAAATCCATATCCAGCGCGGTATCGGCCCATTTCAGCACGATGAATTGCAGAGTTGCACCTGCGCCCCAGAACAAAGTGGTCACTGCTAACGAAATTTGCCCAAGCTTGTCACGCCAAAGCAGCTTTAAGCTGTGCACAAAATCATGAATTAAATAGAGCGGATTTTTATGCAGAACCTTATGATCAACTTTGGTTTTGGGCACGTAAATATTAAATAGTGCGGCTACAAAGTAGACGCTGGATATAACGAGGATGGCTACTTCTGGGCCAGTGTCGATAGAAGTTTCAATCAAGGGGAGATCAACCGACAACAGGAAGTTACTCACTGTAGGGTTGATGAGTAATCCACCGAGCACGGTGCCAAGAATAATGGCACCCACCGTTAGCCCCTCTATCCAGCTATTGGCAATCACGAGTTTGTTGTGGGGCAAATATTCGGTCAGGATGCCGTATTTGGCAGGGGAATAAGCCGCTGCGCCTAAACCTACGATGGCATAGGCAAGAAGCGGGTAGACGTAGTCAGGCGCACCAATAAACTGTAAAGACGGGACAGTCGAAAACAGCAAGGTGAAGCAGCCGAGAATCTTGACGCCGTTGCTGAAAAACATGACTCGGCCTTTGGGGCGGGAATCCGCAAGAGCACCGACAAAAGCAGCTAAAACCACATAAGAAACTGTGAAAAACAGCTTGAGTAATGGCTCGTATTGCTCTGGCGCATGCATATCTCGCAGCAAGGCGATAGACGCTATAAGTAGAGCATTGTCGGCAAGCGCGGAAAAAAACTGCGCTGCCATGATGATGTAAAAGCCGCGATTCATTAAACGGTAAGAGCCAAGTTCCGGGTGGTTTCTAACGAACGTATTCTCATTTATATCCTATATTGGGACGCTTCGCCGCGGCTTTATACCATGAAGCCAAAAACTATGTTTGAATGGAGCCAACCGAAATACCCCATTCTTACGTTCTGGCTGATTTGTTTATGACTCGACCCATACTCGCCACCCTAAATTTAACCGCATTACGCAAAAACTTTTCCGTTGCTCGTCATCATGCTGGCGGTGCTAAGTTATGGGCCGTCATTAAAGCCAATGCCTACGGTCACGGTTTGATGCGCGCCGCTTTGGCTTTAGATGATTTGGCGGATGGCTACGCCTTGCTCGATATTAACGACGCCATTACGCTGCGTGAGGCAGGCTTTCAGCAGCCTATTTTATTGCTGGAAGGTTTTTTTTCTGCCGACGAACTTCCCCTGTTGGCTGAGTATCACCTCACGCCGGTATTGCACACTTTAGAGCAAGTGGAAATGTTGCTGGCAGCTTCATTGACTAGCCGATTGTCGGTTTACCTCAAACTCAATACGGGCATGAATCGCCTAGGTTTCTCTGCCGAAGAATTTCAGCCGGTGGTGCATGCCTTAATTGAGGCCTCTCAGGGTAGGGGAAACATCCGTACTAGCGTGGACAGCATCACCCTGATGACGCATTTTGCCGAAGCCGAAACAGGCATCGCCCACCAGATGATGCGTTTCCACGAAATTACGCATGGTTGCCAGCGGCCATTCAGTTTGGCCAATTCGGCAGCGCTTATACGCTACCCGGAGACCCGCACTGGATGGGCACGTCCGGGCATCATGCTCTATGGTTCTTCGCCGTATCCAGAGCAAGAAAGTGCGGCGCAACTGGGGTTGAGTCCCGTGATGACCCTCACCAGCGAACTCATCAGCATTCAATCTCTCAAACGGGGTGACCGTGTAGGTTACGGGGGGTTGTTCACGGCAGACAAACCCATGCAAATTGGTGTGGTGGCCTGTGGTTATGGTGATGGGTATCCGCGGCATGCACCCACAGGAACGCCGATCTTGGTTGAAGGTGAACGTACCCGAACGTTAGGGCGTGTTTCAATGGATATGGTGATGGTCGATCTAGAAGGGATTCATAATGCGGGAATAGGCTCACCCGTCGTGTTGTGGGGCGATGGTTTGCCGGTGGATGATGTGGCCACGGCGGCCGGGACGGTGAGCTATGAGTTGTTATGCGCATTAACCCAGCGTGTGCCGGTTATTGAAAAAAATTAGATCCACATTCATTTATTAACCCTCCGCTTCGGCTCACCGCTTGAGCCACCCACCCCTTTAGAATCGCAGAATCGCAGAATGGCAAAACAAAAAACAATCTATACGTGCACTGAATGCGGTGGACAAACCAATAAATGGCAAGGCCAATGTCCTCAGTGCAATTCCTGGAACACGCTGGTGGAAACGCTGGCTGAAACTGGCGCAGCGACGAATCGTTTTTCGGCCATAGCGGGTACGGGAAAGCTACAGGCGCTGGCAGATATCAGCCCACGCGCTGAGTCGCGTATTGCCACAGGGATCGACGAGTTTGATCGCGTCTTGGGCGGGGGTTTGGTCGCTGGTGGTGTGGTGCTGATCGGCGGCGATCCCGGCATTGGAAAATCGACCTTGCTGCTGCAAGCCTTATCCCTATTGGCTGCTGGCCATAGCGCCCTTTATGTAACGGGCGAAGAATCCGGCGAACAAGTCGCCTTGCGCGCGCAACGTCTTCAGCTTGACGCAGGCCGCATGCAACTTTTAACCGAAATCCATTTAGAGAAAATCCTTGCTGCGCTGGCAGAACACAAGCCGCGCATTGCCGTGATGGATTCCATTCAAACTTTGTATTCAGAAGCCCTACAATCCGCGCCAGGTTCGGTCGCTCAAGTGCGCGAATGCGCCGCGCAGCTAACCCGTTACGCCAAGCAGTCGGGTACGTGCATTATTTTTGTAGGGCATGTCACCAAAGAAGGCGCGTTAGCCGGACCGCGCGTGTTGGAACACATTGTGGATACGGTGCTGTATTTTGAAGGTGACCCCAACTCCAGCTTCCGATTGATTCGCGCCTGCAAAAACCGTTTTGGCGCGGTGAATGAATTAGGCGTATTCGCCATGACGGAAAAGGGGCTGAGGGGCGTGTCGAACCCATCTGCCATGTTTCTGTCTCATCACGAAACCCAAGTGGCGGGCTCCTGTGTCATGGTCACGCAAGAAGGCACGCGGCCACTGCTGGTGGAAATTCAAGCACTGGTCGATGAAGCGCATTCCCCCAGTTCGCGCCGCCTCAGTGTTGGCTTGGAACAAAACCGTCTTGCCATGCTGCTGGCTGTGTTGCACCGACATGCGGGCATCGCCTGTTTCGACCAAGACGTCTTCGTGAACGCCGTCGGTGGCGTAAAAATCAGTGAGCCAGCAGCCGATCTTGCCGTTATGCTGGCGATTGTTTCCTCTCTGCGCAATCGCCCACTACCCAGAAAACTCATCGCCTTTGGCGAAGTTGGCCTAGCCGGAGAAATCCGCCCTGCACCCAGAGGGCAAGAGCGCCTGAAAGAAGCCGCAAAACTAGGCTTCACCCACGCCATCATCCCCAAAGCGAATGCACCTAAACAGCCGATTAAAGGTATGGAAGTGATCGCGCTGGACAGGGTGGAACAGGCAATTGAAAAAATGCGCGAATTTTAGGACGCCCGCCATGCCATTGCGAAGGCAATGAGTGAGCCGAAGAAAATTGCTAGGTGGAGCCAGAGCCATAATCGGTATTTGGCTGCTAGTTTTTCTTCGGTTAGGTCGGAGATGAGGTACATGCGTCCGTCGCTGGGCGCTTGCATGGTGTGGAGCTCGGCATTGTGGCGGGCTTCGCGTTGAATCGCGGCAATTTCACGTTTGGCTTGCGTGCGGGCTAACTCCCATTCCTGCATATCTAGCTGGCCGTTTTTGTCTAGGTCGAAGCGGGCAAATAACTCAGCAGGCTTCTTTTTCCATTCTTCCAGCAAAGCTTTGACATCTTCATTGGTGCTGGCCGCAATGTCGACGCTCCCCTTGGTGACAAATTGCCCAAGTACATAAATGGGCGTTTTTTCTATCAAGGTCCATTCGGTATAGCGGTAATTAGAATGAGACCAACTCGCTTTCTCCGAAATAGTTATCTCCGCGTGTTCGGGATCCACCAAACACTGGCCTGTACCATCGTCAATAATGAATGAGGCATCGCTTTCTCCACTACTTTCTGTGGTCCAGTTATCCTTGCTATTTTTTACTTCAACAAGAAACCTAAACCAAATGCAGGGTAAAAATTTGAGTGGGCTGATTAAAGGTGCACCCAGCGGTTTTCCCAAACCTCGTAGCTCTACATAACCCTGAGCAGCGGAGGCAATTTTTGAGGTGGGTGTGTCGGTGATGGCGCGTGCTCGACGATAGGCAGAGGCCCAAGCAAAGACGCTAATGCCTGCGATTAACGTTAGACATATCAGCCATCCCAATCGGTGTTCAATATATACACCAACAAAGACGAGTATGAGCTGTGCGCCCGACGTGACCAGTCGAGCGTACTCTCGTCTTAGAGAGATGTTCATGCCGATAGCTTTGAAGGCGTATTAATTAAATAAAGACTTCATATCCACATCGGCTTTTTCTTCAGTAGTAAATTCCAACAGCGGTTTGGCGGTGAAGTTAAATGCATTTGCAATGATGACGTCGGGGAATTGTTCAATGCGCACGTTATTGATATTCACGGCATCGTTATAAAGCTCACGACGATCCGCTATGCCATTTTCCAAAGCGGTAATGCGGCCTTGCAACTGCATAAAATTCTCATTGGCTTTGAGTTCTGGATAGGCTTCTGCAACGGCGAAAAGACGGCCGATGCCGGCGCGCAGCATGCCTTCTGCTTGTCCAAGTGCGGGGATATTTTCTGTTTCACGCGCTGATTGCACATTGGAACGCGCCTCAATCACGCGTTGCAAAGTTTCTTGTTCAAATTGTTTATATTGTTTGCAGGTTTCAACCAGTTTTGGGAGTTCGTCGTGGCGTTGCTTGAGCAATACGTCAATATTTGCCCATGCTTTGGCGACGGCATGTTTAACGGCAACAAGGCCGTTGTAGAGCATGATTCCATAAGCTACAGCAACAATGATGATGCCAAGTAACAGCAAGGAAATAATAGCCATGGAAGTCTCCGATATCTTTTTAGAATAATAATTATTGATGCGCCGACTGCATTCTAAACGAATGCTTAGGAAACTTTCAAAGTACCTTATTTTGATTGAGTGGGCGCAGGTGCAGCAGAATCGGGTAAAGCTGTTGTAGCTAGGACTGAAAGTGCTTCGGGAATATTGGGCACAGTATGAGTAATGCGTCCTATGCGCTCCAAGAGCGATGATCGGCTTATTCCTAGCAAATTGCTGATGGCTGCTATGTCGTCAGGTAGGGCAGGGTCGTCCCAGCCGTGTGCAGCGTGCCTGGCTAAGTTCACGGCGTAAACCACATTGCGAACACGGGGTAGGTCGGCATGTTCGTCATCCATCAATTGTTGCAACAAGGGGGGTAAATGTAGCGCTTGCGCCAAGGCAAGTTGTAGTTCTGTCATATGCGTGCCGAGCACAGCTTCTTGCGCAGCAGCGCTGCGCAGCGTGCGATCTTGTTGTTGCCGCGAACGAATTTCCATCATCAGACTTGGTGCAAAGCACCACAGTAGAATTTCTGCCGCGTCGTGGAGGAGTGCGGCGGCAGTGATTTCATCCACATCCAAATCATGACGTACTACCGCCCAGTCACGGGCGAATTGAGCCGCTTGGCGTGCGCGAGTAATGACGTGCAATAAACCAATCAGCGCTTGGGGATGACCTTTGAGCGAGTCTTCGACCAAAGGCATTTCTTCAAAATGCTTAAAAAATGGCGTGACACCGATCATCATGACGGCATGATCGATGGTAGTAATGTCTGCGTTCTGGCTGCTTCGCCGATGGGTTTCAATGTAAGCCAACACGCGTAAAGTCATCAGTGGGTCGTGCAGAATGACAGACGCTACTTGGCGACCATTCACGTTGTTGCTTTCTTCTTCTTGCTCGCGTAGTTGTGCAAGATCAATCGCCGTGCGTTTGAGCACAGGAATTTCCGCCCGGCTTAAATAGCGCACCCACGAGACAAGATTGGTAAACGGCCGCTCTATCATGTTGAGTTAAAGAGTTGGTTTCAGTTTTAGACACTTATAATTACGGCATTCAACGAATGAACTTGAGCTGAAAACTTAGTGCAAACAAGACATAAACAGAGTTGGGATATTTTTTGTAGCGTTGTCGATAACTATGGCGATATTGGGGTTTGCTGGCGTTTGGCTCGCCAGCTCGCCGGTGAATATGGCCTTAAGGTGCGTTTGTGGGTCGATAAGCTCGAATCACTCCAAAAGATATGCCCGGAGATCCTTTATCCATGCGCCTCTCAGGCCTGCCTTGGGGTGGAGGTGCGCTTGTGGAGCGTGCCGTTTCCCGAAGTGATTCCCGCCGATGTGGTGATTGAGGCTTTTGCCTGCGCGCTTCCGGCCTCCTATGAAATGGCGATGGCGGAGAAAACGAGTAAGCCCGTTTGGATCAATTTGGAGTACCTGACAGCAGAAAACTGGGTGGACGACTGTCATGGCCTTGCTTCACCGCATCCACGCTTACCGTTGGTTAAATATTTTTTCTTTCCTGGCTTTACATCATCAACGGGCGGCTTGTTGCGTGAAAAAATTCTTATGGCCGAGCGCGATGCGTTTCAACAAAGCGAGGAGGCGCAAGTACAGTTTTGGCAATCTCTAGCCGTGTCGCCAAGGCCTAGTTATGAGCTTAAAAATGAGCCTAGGGTTGAGCTTAAGGATGAAATACGGATATCGCTATTTTGCTATCCAGATAACCAAGTTTTTTCGTTATTGAGTGTATGGGCGGCGGGTAATTACCCCGTTCTGTGTTGTGTACCTGAAGGCGTGGCCAGTGCAGCTCTGGCAAGGTTTTTTGGCCAACTGGATGTCTTGGAAGGAGCGCCTAAGGTCGGCGAATCCAGGCGCAAAGGCGCTTTAGAAGTGCGCATCCTGCCGTTTTTGTCTCAAGATCAATACGACCGTCTGCTTTGGGCATGCGACTGCAATTTTGTGCGGGGTGAGGATTCTTTTGTGCGTGCGCAATGGGCGGCCCGCCCCTTTGTTTGGCAGATTTACCCGCAAGATGAAAATACGCATCACCTCAAGCTAGACGCTTTTCTTGATCTTTATTGTCTGGATTGGGTGGAAAGTGGCAGCTTAAAAACGGCCGAAAACCTATCCTGTTTATGGAAAAACTGGAATGCAGAGGGTCACAAAGATACTGAAGAGCTAGGCTGGGCGAGTTTCTGGGCGCATCGAGAAGCATTGGGAAAGCAAGCGGTGAAGTGGGGCCAGCAACGCCTCGAAAACGGCGATTTAACGGCCAATCTAGTTACATTCTGCGGCGATAAGCTATAATTCGCGCCTCAATTATTTTCATCCCTCATATTTTTTCCCTTTATTTTTACATCTTTAGGCAGAACAGTTATGAAAACCGCACAAGAACTCCGCGCAGGCAACGTCATCATGATCGGCACCGAGCCGATGGTCGTGCAGAAAGCCGAATACAACAAATCCGGCCGTAACGTAGCCGTGGTCAAGATGAAATACAAAAATCTCCTGACCGACTCCCCAGGCGAAAGTATTTACAAAGCCGACGACAAATTTGATGTTGTGCAGCTTGAGCGCAAAGAAGTGACTTACTCCTACTTTGCCGAGCCTATGTACGTGTTTATGGATGCTGATTTTAATCAGTACGAAGTTGAAAACGAGAACATGGGTGACGCTGTCAATTACCTTGAAGACGGCATGCCCTGCGATGTGGTTTTTTACAACGACAAAGCTATTTCCGTGGTGCTGGCTAACAGCGTAGTGCGCGAAATTATTTACACCGAACCCGCAGTGCGCGGCGACACATCCGGCAAAGTTCTCAAGCCAGCCCGACTTTCCACCGGCTTTGAAATTCCCGTGCCTTTGTTCTGTGAAATTGGCGACAAAATTGAAATTGATACCCGTACTGCTGAATATCGCAATCGGGTTAAATAAGTCTGTAACAATATCGAACCCATATGTTGCCAGTCGTTTTGTTAGGTAGCAGGTTTGAAAAAGATAAAAAAGATCATGTAAAAAGGGACGCTGAATAGCGTCCCTTTTTACATTCCAACTTAAATACAACAGGCAATCTTGAATAGGAGTCTTCCCATGAAAGCGTATTTATTCGTTTTACTCATCGCCCCAGCAATGAGCGGCATGGTTTCTGCGCAGTCCGTCACTTACGAGATCGAACCCAGTCACACTTACCCTAGCTTCGAAGCCGATCACATGGGCATCTCTGTGTGGCGCGGCAAATTTAACAAAACAGCTGGAAAAATCGTCATGGATAAAGCCGCGGGAACAGGAACGGTCGAAATCACGATAGACCCAGCCAGCGTCGATTTTGGTCACGAACAGATGAACACCGTAGCAAAAGGACCAGAGCTGTTCGACATCGCCAAATATCCGCAAGCCAGCTACAAAGGAAAAATGACCGGTTTCGATCAAGGCGTTCCATCACGCGTAGTGGGCGACTTGACCCTGCATGGTGTGACCAAGCCGGTCCTTTTGACGATCAACCAAGGAGTCTTACAGTTGGTCGCTTCGAATTGGTTCACCGCAATTTAAGCGATAGCCACTTTCAAATTGTCATTAGAGTCGATCACCCCATTTTTGGCATGTTGTTTTATCAACGAGGGGAGTTTTCTTCAAGGTTTTAGTATTGGTTTATCATAGCCCGGTTACTTTATGAATGAGCCAGAAATAGCATCGGTAAGGCAACAGCCGAGCGAGGCGCAGCCAATGGGTGAAGCGTTTGGGGAAGTGGATATGAAACTCGCCTTGCTCGATACCGTGCAACAGTTCTTCGGCAGCAGTTGAAGCGGAGATGAGCGCGGGCATGGGGAAATCGTTACCAGCGGTGAGCGGTGTGGCGACGAAGCCAGGGTTGATGAGATAGACGCTAATGCCGCGTGGGCGTAGATCGAGATACAGTGATTCACAGAGGTTGATGAGCGCGGCTTTAGTGGGGCCGTAAATAAGGGCTTGGGGAAGGCCGCTTAATCCTGCGACTGAGGCAACGATGCCTATCCCTCCTATTCCACCATCACCTCCATTCACAGCATTTCTGTTCCCAATATTCCCACTTTCGTTTTGCTTTAAGAGTGTGGGTAGCACCACGTCTAGGCAATTCAATGGTCCGCGCAAATTGGTGTCAACAAGTTGATTCGCAATAGCTAGATCAAAATTATCCGCGCGCATTTTGTTGTAGGTGCCTGCGACGATCAGCACTAAATCGAACCCACCCCACTGTGCAATGAGTTGCTGGTGAGCGGCGACGACGCTGGCGTGTTCGGTTATATCGAGCGGCAAGATCAAGGTTTCTGGGTAGCCGTTGGCGATTACTGCCAAGCTGTCTTGGTGGCGCGCGGATAAGGCTAGCTTCGCGCCACGCGTGAGCAATGCACGGGCCGTTTCCGCGCCGATGCCGCTGGATGCGCCGATGATCCAGACACGTTTACCACGCCAGTCTTTTATTTTTGGGTTCATGGACGTTTTTGAAATGACAAGATGACTTCACCCAACTTAAAGCCGAACTTGCTCATCACGGCGCGATTGAGCATGACCTTGTCGTCCATTAAATACATCCAGTCGTCGAAATTGACGTTATAAATTTTGCCATCCACGGGCAAGGCAAGTACGTAATTCCAGTGCAGTGCGTTGCCAGCAGTAACCCCAATAGCTTCGCCGATCACATCATCTGCTGTGCCGATGTATTCACCCTTGGCATTTTTCCTTAACGTCCATACGCGTTTTTGTTTTGTGCCGTCGCTGTAGGTAAAGTCTTCATCTAGCGTCCCCACATCGCCTTGCCAACTGCAATGCATGACTACGCTAAAGCGTTTGACGACTTTTCCAGAACGGTCTTGAAATATTCCCCAGGCGTCGATGGTGCCATTGAAATAGGTCTTCAAATCGAGCACGGGTTTTTCTTGCGCGTAATGTGAGACGGGTGCGACATCGGCGGTGCTACACGCAGAGAGCATGCAAAAGCTCAGGATAGGGATGAGGTAGATGCGCCAGTTCATGATGTTTCCTTTCAAGATTAATTAGCTCTGTTAAATGAGTCCTTCAAATGAGGTCTTTAATGTTATTTCAATGGTTCAAACATCTCTTAAAGGTGCACGCCATAGCAGCAGTGCAGCGATGGCTTTTAATCCACACGGAACAAGCGCATAGCTGATTGCCAAGGCGTGCAAGCCTTGCGGGTTGGCCGTGCCCGGCGTGTAGCCCAGTTGTTCTAGCAAGGGGAGAGCGATTCCTGCGGCCAGCGCCAAGTTCATTTTTGTGGCCCAGCTCCACAGGCCGAAGTAGGCCCCTTCACGTTTGCCGATATCACCCGCCTTGGCTATGACGGCGACTAGCAAAGCGGGTGGCAAAGCGAGATCAGCGCCCAATGCGAAGCCGGAGATCATGCAGATGATGGCGTATCCATTGATCGCGCCATGCGGTAAAAAATAAGCCCAGACAAAGGCAGCGATGGCGAGACAGAGCGCAATGAGCCAGGCGGTTTTTTCACCTTTACGTTTGGCTAAGTTGACCCAAATCGGCATGGATAGCGCTGCGGCAACAAAATACACAATGAGAAATAGTCCTGCGTATTGCGGAAGCCCGAGACGGTCGTTGGCGAAGAAAAGAAACAGCGTGGCGGGTATGGCTGCAGCAATGCCATTGAGCATGAAAATGCCGAAGAGCCAACGGAATGTCGGTAGTCGGAACGGCGATACGATGCTTGCCCATGAAAATGGGGCCGTATTTGCAGCGGGGTTAGACACCGTGTTGGTTGCAGTTTTTATTAAAGTGTCGATCCCAGTTTTTGTCGCTGCGGGTACATAACGCAGCAAGATGAACGCGGCAATGAGCAAGCTGACGACGAAGGTGACTGTGAGCGCATTGATGCCGAACAAACCGGGCAAGGCGGCGGCGATAATCACGCCGACTAGTCCTGCGGCTTCGCGCATGGCGGACAAGCGAGCCCGTTCTCCGCGTGCTTGTGTGAGCGCTGCTCCCCAGCTTTGGTGGGCGATGGTGGCCAAGCTGAAGCCCAGATACACCACGAGCAGGCTGATGGCGAACCAGAGGAGTGGTAGAAGTGATTGCAAGCCGTCTGTAGCATGCCCGGAAGAAGCCCGTGGAATGGCGCTCTCCGGTGGGTTAAAGAGGCAGATAAAGCCGAAAATTAACAGGGGCAACGCCACTAAAATAAAAAGCGGGTAGCCGCTGCTGGCTTTACGCTTATCTATCCATAAGCCGATGGCGGGATCAATAAACGCGTCGAATAAACGAGTCAGGAGCAGTGTGCCGCCGATGATGCTGAGTGAGAGCCCAAATTGCGTTGCGTAAAACTGAGGAACAAAAACGTAGACGGGCAAGGCCACCAAGGCGAGCGGTAAACCGAAAAGGCTGTAGGCGAGCAGTGTGACGGTTGAAAGTGATGTCGTCATCACGGGTGCCATGGGGATGCGCGCAGATTTCATGATGAGGTTGCGTAATCAGGCGAGGAGTCGAGGGAGAAGCGGAGGCAAGAAGTCGAGTTGAGTTCGCGAGTTAAGCTCTAACCCGCGATTTAGCCGAGGACAAAAGCTGGCTGCGTAATTTGGGTGCGCTGGTGCGCTCGTCAAGCCAGATGGCGAAGAAGGCGAGGGCGAATTCGCCATCGTTAATTTCACCGATGGGTTTGCCGTCTAAATAAAACCGTATACCTGGCGAACTGAGGTTGGGTAAATAAACACCGCTGATCTGCGTTCCTTCGCGCACATTAGGAAATAGCACTCTCATTTTAGAGAGCCATTCCGCTTGCTGTTCGGGTGAGCCAAAACCGAGTTTGCGAATTTCTTCAATGCTGCTTTGCGCGATTTTTTCGCCAGCGAGATCGCGTGCGTAGGTTAGGTTGAGTATGAACTTGGTTGCGGTGGGGGCCTCGGGTCGATAGCCTTTTTCACCTACCCAAAGATCAGCATCGTAAATTTTTAGGCCAAACCAGTGGAAGCTGCCGCGGCCTGAAATGCGGGGGTTATTCAGCTCCTTGCTAATGTGCGCTGGCGTGATGTCGTTGGCAGACTGCACGGTTTGGATGCCCCAACCTAGGGTGATAATCAAGGCGAGAGAGAGCAACATCAAAAAACTGGCTAGCGTGGAGCTAGGGAGTTGTTCCTTTATCGCGCTGCACTCCGTCTTTCTATAAGCATGGGTGGTAGTCATGTTTTTTCCAAGGTGAGTGTTTCTAAGGTAAATTTCTCCAAAGTGAATTGCATAACACTGATGTTCTTCGCAAGGAATCCGGCTTCGCAGTACCCAAAATAAAACTCCCAGGTGCGCAAAAATTGTTCGTCGAAACCTTGTGTGTGTATCTGTGCAATTTTTTCTTTGAACGCATTGCGCCAATCAGCCAAGGTGCGGGCGTAATCCAAGCCGAACTCAAATTTTTCAACGATGCGTAATCCTTGCAAAGCCGCTTGTTCTTCAAACACTTTGGGCGATGGCAACATGCCACCGGGGAAAATGTACTGCTGAATAAAGTCCGTGCCTGTGCGGTAACGCGCAAAGAGGTCGTCGTCGATGACGATGGTTTGTATGCAGGCACGCCCTTGCGGCTTCAAGTTGCGCGCCACGCATTCAAAATAAGTCGGCCAGTACGTTTCGCCCACCGCCTCAAACATTTCGATCGAGGCGATGGCGTCAAACTCTTCGTTGATGTCGCGGTAATCCATCAGACGGAAATCTGTTTGTTCGGCCAGCCCCGCTTGGTCTAAGCGTTTCTGGGCGTAATGGAGTTGCTCGGTCGAGAGGGTCACGCCGCTCACCCGCGCATGGCTTTCCTTGGCGGCCAGTTCAGCGAAACCACCCCAGCCACAACCGATCTCCAGAATTCTTTCGTCGGATTTAACGTTGAGCTGCTGCAAAATGCGGCGGTATTTATTGCGCTGACCATCCTGCAAACTTTCCGTGGGGCCGTTGTTAAACAGGGCGCTGGAGTAAGTCATGGATGGATCTAGCCAGAGCTGATAAAAATCGTTGCCGATGTCGTAGTGAGTGTGGATGTTTTTTCGACTACCCGCACGGCTATTGCGATTGAACAAATGACGTATGCGGTAGAGAACTTTGCCCCACCATTTTCCGTAGATCAGTGATTCAAGCGCCTGACGATTGCGGATGAAAAGCTCGATCAAACCGGTTAAGTTATCGGTTGTCCAGCTGCCGTCGATATACGTTTCAGCAAAACCAATGTCGCCGGATTTGAGTACGGCATCGCACAGCGACCAGTTATGCAGGCGCAAACTAACAGGGTAGGAGTGGTCGCCAAAGTGCAGGGCCTCTCCGTCGGGTAATTCCAAATGCAATGCGCCGTATTGCAGCTTGACGAGCATTTTTAAAATCAATTTTGCGCTTGCAGGGTAATGGCTGCGCTGGTGAGCATGATCGTCGAGACTCAGCTTAGAGTCTGCCGCACCAGAGTTTGTCAAACCTACTTCTCTGGTTTCCGTATTCATCGACTGAGCTCCTTTAGAGGGGGTGCGGGTTTAGTGAAATAGGGCACGTGCTTGATCCATAACTTAAGTGCTTGCCAATGAATTTTTGCGATGACGCCGAACGTCATGAATGGAAATCGCAACAAGGCGTGGGCGATACCACGATCAGTGAGCGGCTGCGATGTGCCTTTGATGCTGGTGAGTAACAAGGGACCATGCGCATCGTGGTAATTGATCCGGGCGAGGGTATGTAGGTCGTTTGCGCTGCGTTTAAATTGAAACTGATAAGCCCCTTCCACCTTGCAGAAGGGAGATACGTGAAATACCTTTCGCGCTGTGAGCATGTCCGACTCGACAATAGGCACACCTTGATCTAGCAAGTAGCAGTGGCGCTCACCAAACGTGTTGTTGACCTCGCACACCACTGCACGCAGCGCACCGTCTTGGCGATGACAAAACCAAAACGAGACAGGGTTGAAGACATAGCCCAGCACACGCGGAAAGGCTTGCAGCCAGATTTCTCCGTCTGCATCGTTGATGTTGGCTTGTTTGAGTATTTCTTCTATCCAATCGAGCAGAGGGCGTTGCTCTTCTTTCCCATCTTTACCTTCTTTCACACCGCCATGATCTTTGTCGTGGAACGAAAGGAGATTGAAGCGATTGCGAGAAAATAGTGTGTGGGTCGGGCTGCTGCTTTCTAATGTTCCTAAATTTCCCAAGGCTCCTAAGGTTCCTAATGTACGTATAGGCAAACGCAAAAAATAGACGCCATAGTTAAAGCTATTACGCGTGGGTCTCACCCGAGCGTGATGTACCTTGCCAAAGCAGAGTTGAATACGGTTCATATCGTTACCCTGTTCAGCGCAGTAATCGCCTCAGCAACGGCCAGACCCGATTTCAAGCCATCTTCGTGAAAGCCATAGCCTGTCCATGCGCCAGCAAACCACGTGTTGCGCTGGCCTTGAATAAGCGGTAATTCGCGTTGTGCTTCAATGGCGGCACTGTCAAATATCGGATGGGCGTAATCGAAACTGTTGATGACACAGTCTGGACGTGGTTCGTCGATGGGGTTTAACGAAACGATCACTGGCGTGCTAAAGGGCAGTGGTTGCAGTTTGTTAATCAGGTAGTTCACGCAAACTTGAGCTTCAGTGGCTGTGCGGTCTAGGTTGCCCAAGTGACCCAAGTTGCTCGCGCTTAAATTTTTGCTTTGATAATTCCAAGCCGACCAAGTGTTTTTATTTTCTGGCAGGCAGTTGGCATCGGTGTGCAACACCGCGCGGTTAGCTTGGTAGCGAATTGACGACAACATCCAGCGCTCAATCGGCTCGGCATCTTTGAGCAAGTGCAGAGTTTGATCGCTATGGCTAGCCATCACCACATGGTCGAATAACTCCGTGCCACGCGCGCTATCAACTCGAATTTGGGTACGGTGGTTACCGTTGATATTAGGGATTGTTTGTCTTGTGACCGATCGCACCGGATCGTTCAAGCGTTTGTTCGGAATGCCGAGTAGTAGTTTATCTACGTAATGCCGTGCACCGCCTTTAACAGTGCGCCATTGCGGCCGATTGCTCACTTGTAACAGTCCGTGGTTGTGGCAAAAACGGACAAAGTTAGCGAGCGGAAACGCCAACATCTGTTCCGTAGGACACGACCAAATACAGCCCGCCATAGGCAGCAAATACCAGTCGCGAAACGCTGCACTGTAATCGTGTTGTTGAAGATACTCACCCAGCGAACGATCAAACTCAGCGCTATAGGGGTGATTGGGTTGATTGGCCAGTGCGGTGGTTTCCGTGTTGAAGCGCAGGATATCGCGCAACATGCGAATGAAACTAGGGTTGAACAAATTACGACGTTGCGCAAATACGGTATTGAGATTGCCTCCCGACCATTCTAAAACCCGTTTGGCTAGGGGTAGCTTCACCGAGAACGACATGTCTGTAGCGACAGTTTCTACATCGAGTTCCTCAAATAGCTGAACCAGATTTGGGTAAGTCTTGTGGTTAAAAACCAAAAAACCCGTATCGACACCATAAGTAGCTCCGTCTAGCGTGACATCCACCGTATGCGTGTGGCCCCCGTAATAATCGCTTGCCTCGAATAATCGAACCAAGTGACCCGCTTGAGCGAGCCGGTATGCACAAGCCAAACCGGAGATTCCGGAGCCAATAACGGCAATTTTCTGGCAAAAATCAGATTGGCCCATAATTGTGTCCTAGACAAAATTGAACTGTTGATGCGATAATAGATCAAATTTTGAGTATAAGTCAAGTTTGTCTAGGACAATAAATAGTGGCTAGTGAGAAAAACCTAATTAATATCGGCCTTGTAGAGCGTCAAACCGGCATCGGCAAAGACACTTTGCGTGTTTGGGAGAGACGCTATGGCTTCCCGATACCTCTGCGAGACGAGCATGAAGAGCGTGTCTACCCTGAAGATCAGGTGAATCGGCTATGCCTGATTAAACGTCTGCTCGACGTTGGAATGCGTCCTGCTAAGGTAGTAAACTTAGCTTTGGCAGAGCTAAACGCCTTATTGCAAGGTGTTCCTAAGGTCGAAACTGCTTCCTCCAATGAGCTACAGGTTTTTATGAGCCTGATCAAAGCACACAAAGCGACTGAGCTCCGATTGGCGCTCAGTCGGGCTTTACTAGGACAGGGGTTAAATGAATTTTTGTCTAAGACAGTCGGCCCGCTTAACCAATTGGTGGGCAATGACTGGATGCGTGGCGAGATCCGTGTGTTCGAAGAACATCTGTATAGCGAACAAGTTATTCACGTTTTGCGTACCGCGCTGGGCACAATCCGCGATCCGAGTGGAACGCCGAGAGTTTTACTAACGACGTTGCCTGGCGAAGAACACGCCTTGGGTTTAATCATGGCTGAAGCCACCTTAAGTCTGCACGGGTCGTATTGCATTGCATTGGGCGTGCAGACGCCGGTACAAGATATTGTTCTCGCCGCAGATGCTCATAACGTGGATGTTGTTGTGTTGTCCTTCAGCATTGCCATGCCGGCAAACCAAATTAAATTAGGTTTGGAACAGGTACGGAATGCTCTGCCAGAATCCACCGCAATTTGGGTGGGTGGTGCAGGCATCGCTCGCCAACGCAGCGTGCCCGAGGGTGTGCAAGTGATGGCGGCAATGGCGGATTTGGTAGAAGCCGTCTCGCAATGGCATATAAAGCTTAAATCGTAAGAACAAAAAATAGGAGCACTCTTTTTGGAGCGCTCCTGCTGACGTTCATCTTTGCCGGTTTAATTAACTATTAATTGAGAGTTAATGGACTAATTTAAGGCGGAGGGTGCTGACACCGTGCTTGTAATCGCATCGATCTGGCGCTGAGGTTTATACATTGAGATCTGGATTCGGTTCTCTTGAAGGTTGTCGATAAGCGTAATCGAAGGTTCGGTTTGTTTAATACCATTAACGAGAATAGACATTGCCCCCGGCTTTTCCTGACTATTTTCAACTTGTTCTAGTTCAATCCTTAATTCAATCAGGTAGGTGCTTTTACGATACCGATAACTCAACTTGAACTCTGTCCAGTGCGATGGAATGCAAGGGGCGAAGTGCAATTTATCCGCTTCCACACGTAAGCCCAGCAATGATTCAAGGATGAGTCGATACATCCATCCGGCGGACCCCGTGTACCACGTCCATCCACCACGACCTATGTGCGGTGATACGGCATAGACATCAGCCGCAACAACATATGGCTCCACTTTGTAGGTGGCGATGGCTTCCGCAGAGCTTCCGTGATTTACCGGGTTGATCATGTTGAATACGTCCCAAGCACGAGTGGCGTCGCCCAGTGCGGCAAAGGCCATGGCTGCCCAAATTGCGCTATGGGTGTACTGCCCCCCATTTTCGCGCACACCCGGCACATAGCCTTTAATGTAGCCCGGATTCAGGTCGGATTTATCAAAGGGTGGGTCGAGTAATTGCACCAGGCCATGATCGCGACGGACAAGACGCTTATCCAGCGCGTCCATCGCTGTATTGGAACGTGTAGCATCACCCGCGCCGGACAATACAGACCAGCTTTGTGCAATGGAGTCGATCTGACATTCTTCATTGGATGTGGAGCCCAGCGGCGTGCCATCATCAAAATAGGCGCGGCGATACCATCCGCCATCCCAGCCATGCTGCTCAATATTGCGTTTGAGTTGATCCGCTTCTGTGTGGCAGCGCGTAGCGAAGTTGGCGTCACCTTGTTTGCGCGCGATGTCACTAAATTTTACCAAGGTATCGTAGAGGAAAAAGCCGAGCCAGATGCTTTCTCCTTTGCCTTCCATGCCGACTAGATTCATTCCGTCGTTCCAATCGCCGGAACCCATGAGTGGAAGACCATGCTCGCCGAAACGGAGTGCGTGCAAAATAGCGCGAACGCAATGTTGATAGAGCGAAGCTTTAGTATCGGAACGAAGCGGTAAGTCGTAATAGGAGTCGTCCTCGGGATTAACCGGACGACCTTCTAGAAAGTGAATAGACTCATTCAATACACCCGTATCGCCGGTGCTCAAGACATAGCGACAAGTCGCTTGGGGTAGCCATAGAAAATCGTCCGAGCAATGGGTGCGCACACCACGGCCTGCGGGTGGATGCCACCAATGCTGCACATCGCCTTCGATAAATTGACGCGAAGCGCAACGAAGCAAATGCTCGCGCAATATGCGTGGCTCGGCGTAAACAAGCGCCATAGTGTCTTGCAGTTGATCGCGGAAGCCGATAGCGCCCCCCGATTGGTAAAAGCCACTTTTTGCCCAGAAACGACAGGCCAGTGTTTGGTACACTAACCACCCATTACATAATAGGTTGAGCGATGTATCGGGTGTTTCAACTTGCACGGCACCTAATGTGTTGCGCCAATATTCATGCACGGTTTCGAGCGATTCGCGCGCAGCGTCAGCACCGCGCAAGCGCTGGATAATTTCTCCGGCATCAGCACCTAGGTTGGCACCCGCGCCAGTTGCTGAAGATCTGCGCCCAGCCGTGCCCATTCTAAAAATGATTTCACGCTCTTGGCCATCGATTAGTTCAAAAGGCACTTGAATGGCGCCACATGGGTCAAGACCCGCGCCCACCTTGTTTGATAGCTTGGTTCGCCCCATGGCTGCAGGGTTTTTGAGTGCGCCGTTACGACCTAAAAATTCACCGCGATCACCGGTGAAAGTGACATTGCTCATTCGTGTTGCATCATCCACATCAAAGAATACGATGCGGTCAGCGAACTCTGTGCTGTAAGAGTTTCTTGCGCATAAAGCGCCGCTGGAGGGGTCAATTTCAGTGACGATATGCATGGCCGACTTGGAACGAAGATCGCCCAGTACCCACTCCACATAGCCTGTGGCTGAAAGCTCGCGCGATCGACCGGATAGGTTGCTAATCTTCAGTACCGAGAATTTAATGGCCGCCTCGGTATCGACATACACGGTTAAGCTGGAACGAATTCCCTGTTCTTCATGCTCAAAAACACTGTACCCAAAACCGTGCCGCGTTATGTAAGCCGTTTTGCTGGAACAAGGTAAGGGCGTGGGGGACCAGAAAAATCCGCTTTCTTCATCACGAATATAAATCGCTTCGCCGATTGAGTCGCTGACAGCATCATTCGCCCAAGGAGTAAAACGGAATTCGTGCGCATTCTCGCTCCATGTATAAGCAGCGCCGCTTTCAGAAACGATGGTGCCGAAGTGGGCATTGGCAATGACATTCACCCACGGGGCAGGCGTCGCTTGCCCAGGTTGCGTGTGAATAATGTATTCGCGCCCATCGGCTGCGAAGCCGCCATAGCCATTAAAAAATAGCAGGTCGGCCGCTGGTGCAACATTTGTGCTTGAGCCTGAGCCTGAGTCTGAGCCTGAAATTGAAG
>Ga0209181_10004444_pt1 | contig 20868 bp, 16 predicted proteins | sample MAT05_FD_187208 | JGI IMG/M metagenome (GOLD analysis project Ga0209181, IMG submission 187208) | Freshwater microbial communities from Lake Fryxell liftoff mats and glacier meltwater in Antarctica - MAT-05 (SPAdes) (version 2) | ecosystem: Environmental > Aquatic > Freshwater > Ice > Liftoff... | reverse complement strand
GTTGTAAAATATCTGAACTCGGGCTGCTGCCGCAGTTCTGGAAACCAAAAGAGGAGGGAATCGGGTAGATGGGTATGGGGTTTGTCGTAGGCTTACACTGGAAATCAAACAGAGTGCGACACCCAACACAAAAAAGCCTCCAAGGGAAATCCCTTGGAGGCTTTTTATATTTCAATCTAACCGTCAACCGTTAGCCGTCAACCGTTATCCTGCCTCCTCAACTACACCTTCGGTCTGCTCCTTGAAAGGACGGCCTGAACCGGTGACCTGAATGTTGTTGTACTGACGCATGCCGGTACCAGCCGGGATCTTCTTGCCCACAATAACGTTCTCTTTCAAGCCCATCAAGTGGTCTTTTTTGGCCGCAATAGCAGCGGTAGAAAGCACCTTGGTGGTCTCTTGGAATGATGCCGCTGAAATCCAAGACTCTGTTCCAAGCGATGCCTTGGTTATACCCAGGAGCATCGAAACCGCAGTAGACGAAGTCGCGTCGCGGTATTCCACGAGTTTCTTGTCATTGCGTTTCAAGAAAGAGTTCTCTTCACGAATCTGACGCAGGGTAACGAGTGCTCCAGGTTTTAGCTTGCCGCTGTCGCCGGAGTCAAGTACCAGTTTTTTGTCGTAAATCCAGTCGTTGTAATCCACAAACTCGTTGCGTTCTACAGGTTCGCCTGTGAGGAAGTGTGTATCGCCTGGATCCACAATTTCAAGACGACGCAGCATCTGACGAACGATTACCTCTAGGTGCTTGTCGTTGATGTTGATGCCCTGTGCACGGTAAACTTCCTGTACGCCATTCACGAGATATTGTGAAGCCGCAAATGGCCCGCGGATAGCCAGGATGTCTTTCACTGAAATGGTACCCTCGGTAATAGCAGTTCCTGAACGCACAAAATCTTCGTGTTGTACTAGAACGTGCTTAGTGAGTGGCACCATGTATTTACGCTCCTGACCGTCTTTAGCTTTGATAAATGCCTCGCGATTACCACGCTTGATCCCGCCGAAGGTAATTACACCATCAATCTCAGCCACTACAGCCGGGTTAGAAGGCGTACGAGCTTCGAAGAGTTCTGTAACACGTGGCAGACCACCCGTAATGTCGGAGATTTTACCAAGTTTACGTGGAATCTTCACGATTTGCTGACCAGACTTAACTTCGTCGTTGTCTTCCACCGTGATATATGCCCCTACTGGAAGCGAGAAGCTTTTCAATTCCTCCCCGGTTTTAGGATTCAAAACGGTGATTGAAGGAATCTTCTTTTTGTTCTTGCTCTCAATTACGATCTTCTCTGCGAAGCCAGTTTGGTCGTCACGATCCATGCGGTAGTTCGTACCTTCTTCCAAACTGTTGTAACGGATCACCCCGGTAAAGTCGCTGACAATGACTGCGTTGAAGGGATCCCATTCACACATCTTGTCGCCGCGCTGTACCTCTTGGCCTTCTTTTACAAAAAGGAAGGAGCCGTAAGGGATATAGTTGTTGGCCAGTACACGATTGGTTTTAGTATCCACCATTCGGATTTCACCAGTACGCGACACAACCACTTGAACGGGCTTGCCGTCCGAATCTGTGCCATCAACGGTACGGATGGTATCGAATTCCAATCTACCCGTTGCACGGGCTGTGAGGGTGTTTTCAGTTTGTGACAGCATCGCCGTACCACCCGTGTGGAAGGTACGAAGGGTCAACTGGGTACCAGGCTCACCAATGGATTGTGCAGCGATAATGCCCACAGCGTCGCCCATTTCGGCGATACGACCTGTAGCCAAGTTTTTACCGTAGCATTTGCCGCAAACACCGTGGCGACTTTCGCAAGTCAATACCGAACGGATATTTACAGATTCAATTTCAGCCGATTCGATTTCAGTTGCGATCTCATCGGTGATGTATTCACCTGCTGAAACGAGCAATACTTCTGTATCCGGGTGATAAATATCGTGCAGGCTGTAACGGCCTTTGATCCGATCTTTCAGATTCACGATTACTTTTTCACCTTCTTTGAACGCTGTGGTGTCTAAGCCACGCAGGGTGTTGCAGTCCACTTCGCGGATCACCACGTCCTGGGCTACGTCCACCAAACGACGAGTGAGGTAACCAGCATCAGCCGTTTTCAAAGCCGTATCAGCCAAACCTTTACGCGCACCGTGGGTAGAGATAAAGAACTCTTGAACCGAGAGGCCTTCCAAGAAGTTGGAAAGGATCGGGTTCTCAATGATTGCTCCACCTGTATCGCCCGATTTACGGGGTTTTGCCATCAGTCCACGAAGTCCGCAGAGCTGTTTGATTTGTTGTTTCGAACCACGTGCACCTGAGTCAAGCATCATAAACACGGAGTTGAAGCCCTGTTTGCTGGTGGTCAATTCTTTCATCAACTGGTCGGTGATGCGGTTATCCGCAAACGTCCACTTGTCAATGATCTGGTTGTAGCGCTCGTTGTAGGTGATAAGACCCATGTTGTAGTTGTCCCACACCTCGTCTACTTCTGTTTGTGCCGCTGCGAGGGCTGTTTTCTTCAACTCTGGGATCACTAGATCACCAAGGTTGAACGACAGACCCGCTTTGAATGCCATGCCAAAGCCAAGCTCCTTGATTGCATCGAGGAATTCAGCCGTTTGCTTGAAACTGGTACGGTTCAAAATCCCGCTAATAATACCTTTCAGGTTACGCTTGGTCAACAATTCATTGATGTAAGGCACCCCTTGAGGTACAGCCTGGTTGAATAGCACCCGACCTGCAGTGGTGGCAATACGGCGATTTACAATCTCGCCATTTTCTTCCACTGGGACACGGCACTCAACAGCTGCGTGTAGGTCAAGTTGGCCCTCGTTGTAAGCGATACCTACTTCTTCAGCAGAATAGAATCTGCGGCCTTCACCCTTTACCGGAGCAGTTGGAATGCTTTTCCGTTCTTTCGTCAGGTAGTACAAGCCTAATACCATGTCCTGTGAAGGAAGGGTAATTGGCGAACCGTCCTGTGGGTTCAACATATTGTGGCTCGAAAGCATCAAAACTTGTGCTTCCAAAATAGCAGCTTGGCTCAAAGGCACGTGCACAGCCATTTGGTCACCGTCAAAGTCGGCGTTGAAAGCCGTACAAACGAGCGGGTGCAATTGGATAGCTTTGCCCTCGATGATCCGTGGTTGGAACGCCTGAATAGACAGACGGTGAAGCGTTGGAGCACGGTTGAGCATTACCGGGTGGCCGCGCAGGATGTTTTCCAGAATTTCCCAGATGACCTGATCCTTGCGATCCACGAGCTTTTTAGCAGATTTAACCGTTTTTACAATACCGCGCTCAATGAGTTTGCGGATGATAAACGGTTTGAACAATTCTGCTGCCATAGCCTTCGGGATACCGCATTCGTGCAGTTTGAGCGTCGGGCCTACCACGATGACCGAACGGCCAGAGTAATCCACACGCTTACCGAGCAGGTTTTGACGGAAACGGCCTTGCTTGCCTTTCAAAATGTCAGACAAGGATTTCAACGCACGTCCACCTTCCGCTTTCACCGCGTTTGATTTACGTGAGTTGTCAAACAGCGAGTCAACCGCCTCTTGCAACATACGCTTTTCGTTACGCAGAATCACCTCTGGAGCTTTGATCTCCAACAAGCGCTTCAAGCGATTATTACGGATGATCACACGGCGATAAAGGTCGTTCAAGTCAGAAGATGCGAAACGTCCACCATCCAACGGCACCAGTGGGCGCAGTTCTGGAGGCACTACTGGTAGGTACTGAATAATAGTCCATTCTGGGCGTTGGCCGCAGCTTTCCAGGCCGTCGCGGAATGCTTCCACTACCCGAAGGCGTTTGTTGGCCTCGGTTTTCTTGGCCATGCTGGTCTCGGCGTGTGCATCGTGGCGCAACTTCGCAGAAAGATCGTCGAGGTTAAGGATGCTCAACAGCGTAAACACTGCCTCAGCGCCCATCATGGCGATGAACTTGTCTGGATGCGAGTTGTCGAGGCCTTGGTTTTCCTTTGGCAGAGCGTCCAGGATTTCCAGATATTCCTCCTCGGTAAGCAGGTGCATTTTAGGGATGCCTTCTGCTTCTTTTATACCCGGTTGAATTACTACGTAACGCTCATAGTAAATGATACTCTCCAATTTCTTGGAGGAGAGACCAAGGATATAGCCAATCTTGTTGGGCAAGCTCTTGAAGAACCAAATGTGTACCACAGGCACCACGAGGCGGATGTGCCCCATGCGCTCGCGACGCACTTTCTTTTCGGTTACTTCCACGCCGCAGCGGTCGCACACGATGCCTTTGTAACGTATGCGTTTGTACTTGCCGCAGTAGCATTCGTAGTCCTTTACAGGGCCAAAAATGCGCTCACAGAAGAGGCCATCGCGCTCCGGCTTGTAGGAGCGATAGTTGATGGTCTCGGGCTTGAGCACCTCGCCGTAGCTGCGCTCAAGGATTTCGTCGGGGCTTGCGAGGGCAATGATGATGCTGTCGAAACCCTGATCGGTCTTGTTGCTCTTCTTTTTGAAAGGCATATTGTGCGATTGAGAATTTTAAAAATCAGTGGTTATTGAAGTTTAATATTTTCGTTTTGATGGATGTTGGCGTAAATCAAAAATATCAAGTATCCGGAGTATTTCTGCGCTTTCATCGTACTCGTAAAACAGTCGGCGATTTGGGTCAATGCGCTTAGAATGAACCCCCTCAACAGAGGGAGAAGGCATTCCAGCACTCGGCATTTTTACGACTTTGTTGACCGTTTCGATCAACGCAAGACAAATTGTCGGCTGCTTGCATAAAGCCCTCAGATTCTTAGTAGGCAATGACTTCGTTTGTCGGCTGAATAACATCATCCGACCATTCGATCTGCATACTGTCCAAGGTTTAGTCGTTGTTTAGCTTCTTTATGGGTTACGACATGCTCACCTCGCCGCATTTCGTCTCTAATTTTGAGCAATCGCTCTTGTGCATCTAAGGACAGTTCGTCCCTCCAATCCACCTCTCCTTCTTTTACAACCAGCGCTGCTATGTACGCTCGAATTTGCTCCAAGTGCTCAAGATCTTTTTCCTTCGACAAAAGGATTAGGATATCGTCTTTGACTTCAAATGCAGTTTCTAATGTAGTCATGGCAGAAAGTTTTTCAAAGTTAATCATTCCTAAGCCACCGATACAATCTAGTATGTTTCAAATAATGTTTCAGGTTCAAATACCGCGTCCGTTTAGGTACTCCCAGAATTCCACCTAATTCTTCCAAAGTCCAATGGCGCTTATCCAAAGTCTTAAAAATCAAAGCAATACCGCCCGTTTTTTCTGCCGGCAAATGCCATATCGGGAGCATAAAATCTTCGCTTTGCACCTTGGTATACTTCGGCGAAGTCCAAATCCGCTTGATGTTCTTTTCGAGTGAAGCCCAGCCCCCAATTCGGTGGTAGCAGTAACTCAAAAAATGTGCTTCTTCGTTCAATTTTTGCAGGCCAGCCTGATGTCGTTCGAGCATATTTTGCCAAATGCCTGGGGCAATCTGGTTGATTTCTCGAACCTTTTTCAAGGTGGCTGCAAATATTTCTCCGCCACAGTACTCCGGGTTTTCGCCGGGGTCTTTTCCACCGTCCAGTTCTGCAAAAATCCGTCTCATATCTACCCGAGTCACGCCATTGATGTTGTAATCATCGGCAAAGTGCATGGGCAAGGCCATAAGGCCGTTGGCGCGAATATTTTCAAAAACACCGAAAATCGGACGGTTTATAATACAATCCGAATCCAGCACTACGAACGCAGGTTCTATATCATGATTGTTCATCTTTAAATCGCCTGACCATCGTTTTTCAAGGTAGGTCAGAATATCAAAGATGTAAAACTGATTGCGCCATTTACCAAAGTAACCCTCAGGGGTTTGCCAGGTTAAGGGCAGCGTCACCACTTCTACGTTTCGTTTTTTTAAAAAGCTTTTCAAATCAAGCCCATCTACTATCGGCAAAAGATCAGCCTCCACATTGGAAAAAAGGATATGCTGTCTTTCTGGGTTTGACTTTGTGCTAAGGTCAAAAAAGACCGCCACACACCGCCAGTAAACTTTTTGAAACTCGGGCAAATGAGATCTTTTTCCCACTTGTGGATATTCGGAACTTTCTTCGGGGCTATCCAGGTAAATCCAAGTTGAGATAATGTCCGTCATACCTTACTGAATAGCAGAATGATAATACTGCGTCTTACTCTTTTACTACCAAAAGATTCTTTGTCAAACAGACCTGCTTGTTTTTGATACTGATACGATACAAACCCTCGGGTAAATTACGTGTATCAAAAGTTGTGATCGTCTCTTTAGAAGTATCCATTGTATTCGTTTGAACCAATTGTCCTGCGACGTTAAAAATCTGCACATCCACTTTACCCGGTGCTCCGTGAGCATACAAAACAGTCGCTGTTTGGGAAGCAGGATTGGGATAAACTTGGATAGAAGCCTTTTCCGAATTCAGGTCAAGCTCCTTGGTTGCAGTGTACGATTTACTGCGGAAGAGCTCACGGATTTGCAAATCAGAAAGTTTTCTATTAAAAATACAAACTTCATCAAGCATCCCATATAGCCACTCTGTGTTGTATCCAGGCACATCCCTTCCCATATCCATGGGTAAAAAATTCTGCTCCAGTTGGGTGAAACCGAATTGATGCTCAACAATCCATTCCCCGTTTTTATAAATCGAAACTTTGCCTGATTTAAAAGTCCAGGTAAAAAATGTCCATTTATTTATCGGACAAGCCTGCGTGACAGATTCAATATTGATCAAGTCAAATGGCAGATTTTGGCCTACGGTTCGGATATAAGGGGTCGTTTGCGGGCTGCGGTACAAGACGGCAATCGGAGTCCGCATACCTGTATCATTCCCTTTAGTGATTATGGGTACATAATAATTCGGCACTCCGAATGGTTTTACCCATCCTGCAATAGTGTATTCATTGCTTAGATCATGTAATGATGAAGTTCCAGTAACCGACACATAATCATCCTGGCCATCCAACACCAATGCTTGACCACTTATCCCAGGTGCATATCCGGGCCCTCCAAAAGCAACCCCATGATTTCCATAAACCCCTATGTCGTTTGTATTTCCATCAAAAGGCCAATAAGCCACTAAACTAGAATCTACCACACTTTGAGCGCAGCAGAAAACATAGCAAAAGGCCAAAAAAGATGAAAATGCCAAACGTTTCATAAAAATTTTAGACGTTCAATGGGTTATAGTTTTCCCCTTAAAACAATCCGCTGGCGGAAAAGAAATTGGTTTCTCAACCACCATTTTACGGAGAACAGACTGGATTTTTGATCGCCACACAAATCAAAATCTTCTACTTCTATTCCGGCCTGACTGGCAACCTTCAACAAAGTAAAAGGTGTAAACCAAAACCTGTGATCTGAATTGATCATTTCAATATTGCGCAGTGCAAAACGAAAGTTGGTATAGCTCAAAGCATTCGGGACCGTGATAATGATACGTTCTGTACAAGCACCATACTTTTCACGAATGGCCTTCAAAAACGTCACCGGGTCATCGATATGCTCCAATACTTCACCAGCCACAATGTAATCCCACTTCTTGGACACAATTTCTGCCGGAGGATTCTCAGTTACAACATTGCTGTTGTAGGTCTCGAATCCTGCATCCTTCATGTATTGCACCCCTTCTTCATTGATGTCAACTCCTACTAAATCCGTACAAGTTTTGGCCAAAATTTCATGCAGCCAAATTCCAGTTCTGCGGCGCTGTTCGATGAGCGGAATATGATCCACACAGCCAAAATGCACTACACGCTTTCCTGACACCAATTTTGCTACTAATTCTACTCTGCTTAAAGACTCAGATGATCCCCGAATTTTGAACTGGTAAATACTTGAAAACTCAGTTCCGTTCAGGTACTTCTGGTCTGTTTGATCGAAGTGAAGCATTAGGCAAAATAGGTATAGTCATAGTCTCACTTTAAATGAGACTATGACTATTGTTTCGATATTTATTCAAATTTCACATCCAAGGCCAAGCCGCGCAACTCGTGTACGAGTACGTTGAAGGACTCTGGAATGTTTGCATCGGGCAAATTGTCGCCTTTTACGATGGCTTCATAAGCTTTCGCGCGACCTTGAATATCGTCCGATTTGTAGGTCAAAAGTTCTTGCAGAATATTTGCTGCACCGTATGCCTCAAGTGCCCAAACCTCCATCTCACCAAAACGCTGACCACCAAACTGAGCTTTACCACCGAGTGGTTGCTGCGTGATGAGCGAGTATGGCCCGATGGAACGAGCGTGCATCTTGTCGTCTACCATGTGCGAGAGTTTAAGCATGTAAATCACGCCCACGGTCGCTTTTTGGTGGAAACGGTCGCCAGTTTCGCCATCTGACAAGTAGGTTTGGCCAAGTTCTGGCAAACCTGCTTTTTCGATCCACGCTGCAATTTCGTCGGTTTTTGCGCCGTCGAAAATTGGTGTTGCGAACTTGCAGCCGAGTTTTTCACCTGACCAGCCAAGTACTGTTTCGAAGATTTGACCGAGGTTCATACGAGAAGGTACACCGAGTGGGTTGAGCACCACGTCTACCGCGCTGCCGTCTTCCAGGAATGGCATATCCTCCATGCGTACAATACGGCTTACAATACCTTTGTTACCGTGACGACCAGCAAGCTTGTCACCCACCTTGAGCTTGCGCTTTTTGGCAATGTACACTTTTGCAAGCTTCAATACGCCAGCTGGCAATTCGTCGCCGATGCTGATGTTGAATTTTTCACGCTTGTAACGACCAACCTCTTCGTTGACTTTAATGCTATAGTTGTGCAGCAGTCTCGAGATCAGGTGGTTGGTATGCTTGTCGCTTGTCCAGTTGAGGTAATCTACCTCTTCGTATTTAATAGTATCACGCAGGATTTGAATGCTAAGTTTAGATCCTTTTGACACCATTTCTTCGCCATAAATACTGCGAATGCCATTAGTGGTCTTGTCCTTGACCAGAAGTTGAATTTTATCCACGAGGATCGTTTTCAACTTGTTTAAAGCCACCAAATGCTCATCATCAAGTTTGTCAAGCAGTGCTTTTTCAGATTCCTTTTGCACCTTGTCTTTTTTGGCACGGGCAAAAAGTTGCTTGTCGATAACTACACCGTTGATACTAGGCGGTACTTTCAAAGAGGCGTCTTTTACGTCACCTGCCTTGTCGCCAAAGATAGCACGGAGGAGTTTTTCTTCTGGTGTTGGATCGGTTTCGCCTTTTGGTGTAATTTTACCAATAAGGATATCACCTTCTTTAGCCCAGGCTCCGATGCGAATAATACCATTTTCGTCCAAGTCCTTCGTAGCTTCTTCGCTCACGTTCGGGATGTCCATGGTCAATTCTTCCTCACCCAATTTTGTGTCACGCACGTCGAGTTCAAAGTGCTCGATGTGGATAGAAGAGAAAACGTCTTCTTGAACTACACGCTCAGAAAGCACGATAGCATCCTCGAAGTTGTATCCTTTCCACGGCATAAATGCCACTTTAAGGTTTTGGCCAAGGGCTAATTCACCGTTTTCAGTAGCGTAGCCTTCGCAAAGGATATCGCCTGCCTCCACACGTTGTCCGCGACGTACAATAGGCTTCAAGTTGATGCAAGTACCTTGGTTGGTACGCATGAACTTGGTGAGTGTGTATGTTTTACGCGCATCTTCGAAAGACACGAGGGTATCTTCTTCCGTGCGATCGTATAGGATCGTAATTTCATTTGCGTCCACATATTCTACCACACCAGATCCTTCTGCATTGATAAGCATACGGGAGTCACGTGCCACTTTTGCCTCCAAGCCTGTGCCAACAATTGGCGAACTTGGACGAATAAGCGGTACGGCCTGACGTTGCATGTTCGAACCCATGAGTGCACGGTTCGCATCATCATTTTCAAGGAACGGGATCAGAGAAGCCGAAACACCCACAATCTGGTTAGGTGCAACGTCAATATACTCCAGTTCATCTGGCGTCAGGATTGGGAAGTCACCGCTTTCACGGGCTTTCACACGGTCCAGAAGGAATGCACCACCTTCTCCAACAGGGGAGTTGGCTTGTGCAATCTTCATCTTATCCTCCGCTTCAGCAGACAGATATTCTACATCACCAGTCAAAATTACTTTACCCTCTTTCACACGACGATAAGGCGTCTCAAGGAAGCCCATCTTATTGATTTTCGCGTGGGTGCAAAGGGTAGAGATTAGACCGATGTTCGGACCTTCTGGTGTTTCAATGGTGCAAAGACGGCCATAGTGCGAGTAGTGTACGTCACGAACCTCAAAACCTGCGCGCTCACGAGAAAGACCGCCTGGCCCGAGTGCTGAAATACGACGCTTGTGCGTAATTTCAGATAGCGGATTCGTTTGGTCAAGGAATTGAGACAACTGGCTGGTTCCGAAAAACGAGTTAATCACCGAAGAGAGCGTACGTGCATTGATCAGATCAATTGGCGTGAACACCTCATTATCACGCACATTCATGCGTTCTCGGATGGTACGTGCCATACGGGCAAGACCCACGCCGAATTGAGCGTACAATTGCTCACCTACCGTACGTACACGACGATTGGAAAGGTGGTCAATGTCATCAATTTCAGCCTTATTGTTGATCAGAGAGACGATGAATCGCACGATGGCGATAATATCTTCTTTGGTCAACACCAGGTTGTTATCGTCGATATTGGTCAGCAGCTTGCGGTTAATTTTGAAACGGCCTACTTCGCCAAGGTTGTATCGCTTGTCGGAGAAAAACAGTTTGTCAATGATACCACGTGCTGTCTCGTCATCCGGTGGATCAGAGCCACGTAATTGACGATATATATAGTTTACTGCTTCGACTTCGCTGGAAGTCGGGTCTTTAGTCAAGGTATTGTAGATGATGGAAAAATCCTCTTCCACATCCTTGCGTTGCAAGATAATGGTCGGGATGTTTGTATCCTCATCCAAAACGAGTTCGATGTTTTCCTCGTCCAGAATTGCGTCGCGTTCGAGAATGATCTCGTTACGTGCAATAGATACTACCTCACCAGTATCTTCGTCCACAAAGTCCTCTGTCCATGATTTAAGTACACGAGCAGCGAGTTTACGGCCCACAGCACCCTCCATGTTTTCGCGGGTCACGGCCACTTCATCAGCTAAGTTGAATAGGTCGAGGATCGCTTTATCGGTGTCAAACCCGATAGCTCGGAGCAGGGTGGTTACCGGAAACTTCTTTTTACGGTCAATGTAAGCATACATGACCAGATTGATATCAGTCGCAAATTCCATCCACGCTCCTTTGAACGGGATGACACGTGCTGAGTAAATCTTCGTGCCGTTGGGGTGATAGCTCTGCCCAAAAAACACGCCCGGAGAGCGGTGGAGTTGGGATACAATGACGCGCTCAGCCCCATTGATTACGAAAGTCCCTTTTGGGGTCATGTAGGGAATGTTCCCAAGGAACACATCCTGCACTTTTGTCTCAAAATCAATGTGTTCTGGGTCGTTACAGGTAAGACGAAGTTTAGCTTTTAGCGGCACCGAATAGGTGAGACCGCGTTGCATACACTCATCAATGGTATAACGTGGAGGGTCAATGAAGTAATCGAGGAATTCCAGATTGAAAATGTTCCGTGCGTCGGCAATTGGAAAGTTTTCCTGAAACACACGATAGAGACCCTCGTTGATACGATTGTCTGGCGTGGTTTCCAACTGGAAGTATTCCTGGAACGACTTCAACTGGATTTCGAGGAGGTCAGGGTAGTGACCGGCGAGACGTATTTTCCCAAAATTAGTACGTTCTTGAACGCCAGTTTTTGGAGATGTCCCGATAGAGATGCCTTGGTTGGTCATATTTTTTTTCAAAAAATGCTGGTTGGCAAAGGCTGATTTGTGATTAGTTGATTGGTGTGCTGATGATTGGTTGGTTGGCTGTTGGTGATTTGAAGGGCGGGTCTATTAAAACCACATCTTCTATCCACCAGTTCACCAGTCACCAATAAATTAATCACCAATTTAGACAACAAGAGGCTTGGCACTTCCCGAGTGGGGAGAGCGCCAAGCCTAACTGTTTGTCTATCTGTACTTTGAGTGAATAGCGAGCATGGTGTCGAAATAAGCAAGTCAAGAATTCAGCGAAACAGTACCGGAATAAAAACCGAAGGAACTGTAATCCCGAAATCTAGTCTTACTTGACTTCGACTACAGCACCAGCAGCCTCAAGTGTTGACTTGATGGACTCAGCTTCTGCCTTGTTCACACCGCTCTTCAGCGGGCTTGGGGCACCATCCACGAGATCTTTTGCTTCTTTCAAGCCAAGGCCTAAGAGGTTCTTCACTTCTTTCACGATATTGAGTTTGTTAGCGCCAGCATCTTTCAGAATTACGTCGAACTCTGTCTTCTCAGCTGGGGCTGCATCGCCGCCGCCACCTGCTGCAGGGGCTGCCATAGCTACTGCCGAAGCAGCTGGCTCAATGCCGTAATCGTCTTTAAGGATACCAGCCAATTCGTTGGCTTGTTTAATCGTAAGGCCCACGAGCGTTTCAGCCAGTGCTTTCAAATCTGCCATGATGTAGAATTTTAAAAGTTGTTTGCGAAAATGTTGGTAATAATAGTTTTCAGTGGACTAATGGGGATATGGTGCGAACTTGGAAGCCAATTTTTTAGTGGTAAGTGTTTAGTGATAAGTGGTAAGTGTTTAGTGGTAAGTGTTTAGTGATAAAATCGAGTTGATAAATCACTTATCACTAAACACTTACCACTAAACACTTACCACTAAACACTTATCACTTATCACTTATCACTAACTACTATGCCTCTCTTTCTTCCAGCGTTTTTACGATACCGGCAATTTTAGAACCAGTAGCCGTAATTTGGCTGGCGAGGCGGCGGCCCGGCGATTGGAGCAAACCGATGATCTCACCGACCATCTCTTCTTTGCTCTTCAATTTAACCAGTATAGAGAGTTGCTCATCACCGATGAAAATTGAAGAATCAATGTAGGCTGCTTTTAAAAGCGGACGCGCTTCTGTTTTGCGGAACTCCTCGAGTAATTTGGCCGGAGCCTTTGGATTCGAAGAAATAAGGATGGTTGTAGGGCCGCTTAGGCTGCCATACAGTGCTGCATATCCCTTTGATTCGGGTTCGCTTTCAAGGGCTTTCTGAATCAAGGTGTTTTTTGCCACCTTGACTTTAATACCCTGGTCGAAGCACATCCGACGGAATTTATTGATTTTAGCAACGGTAAGCGTCGAAGAATCGGTAAGATAGAAGAACGGGGTACTGCCCAGTTCCTCTTTGAGTTCTGCAATCGCCGCCGTTTTTTCGTCTCTGGTCATTTCTATCTATGTTGAAATGGTGAGTGTTGAGAGAATGTTTATTTGGTTAAGTGCTTATTTGGTAATAACCAAATAAACAGACAACCAAATCCACAATTTTATACCTTGATGGACTTTGGATCCACCGCAATGCCTGGACTCATGGTACTGGCTACAGAAACGGTCTTCATATAAATACCTTTAGAAGAAGAAGGTTTCATTTTTACCAGTGTAGATACGAGTTCGTATGCATTTTCGGCCAATTGTTGGGGAGTAAAAGACACGCGCCCAATGGAGGCGTGAATGATCCCAAACTTGTCTACACGGAAAGCGATTTTACCTTTTTTGACTTCGGAAACTGCATTGGCGATGTCGTTGGTGACCGTACCTGTTTTAGGGTTGGGCATCAGACCACGTGGCCCTAGTACTCGCGCAACTTTACCAAGTTGTGCCATTACGTTGGGGGTGGCGATAATTACGTCAATGTCCATCCAGCCTTCAGACACCTTTTGGATGTACTCTTCAAGGCCTACATAGTCAGCACCAGCGGCTTTGGCTTCGTCCACCTTGTCAGGCATACAAAACACCAGTACTCGCTTGGTTTTACCTGTACCGTGTGGAAGCGATACAGTGCCCCGGAGGGCTTGGTCGGCTTTGCGAGGATCCACCCCAAGGCGGACGTGCACATCGACCGATGCGTTGAAATTGGTCGTGTTAACCTCTTTGACAAGTGTCATCGCTTCAGAGAGCGCGTACAATTTGTCTGGGTCAACTTTCCCTTCAACGGCTTTGCGTTTTTTTGTTAACTTCTTTGCCATTGATTGTGTGTTAAGGTATAACGTCCCGATGGGCGGGACTCCCTTATTTATGAAGTGATTGGGTAATGGAGTGATAAAGTGACTTGTCCTCACTTTATCACTCCATCACTTTATCGCTTCATTAATTTTGAGTTCCTCCTTGTTCAGTTTGCCCCTTTGGCAGATCACCAGTAATGGTCACGCCCATGCTGCGGGCCGTACCTGCAATCATTTTCATGGCTGAATCGATGGTGAAACAGTTGAGATCGGGCATTTTGCTTTCAGCGATGGCACGCACTTGTTCCCAAGTGACCGAACCAATCTTTTTACGGTTGGGTTCGGCTGAGCCTTTGCCTGGAGCAAGTTTGACCGCTTCAAAAAGCTGAATTGCTACAGGAGGAGTCTTGATGACAAAGTCAAATGTTTTGTCTTTGTACACCGAGATGATGACCGGGAGGATTTTACCCATTTGCTCGGTCGTCTGCGCATTAAAGCGCTTGCAGAACTCCATAATGTTTACCCCTTTCGAACCAAGTGCTGGGCCGATAGGTGGTGCAGGGTTGGCTTGGCCGCCTTTCACCTGGAGTTTGATATATACGTCTACTTCTTTTGCCATGGTGTCAAATTTTCAGCTTGTGAAAACTTTGATTTTGAATCGTTTATGAAAACCTCTGTCGCACTACCCTCGTGGAAGCGAGCCTGGGAGAACAGGCATCAAGTAAATTGCGTCAGCTGATTTTTTCGACTTGTAAAAAGTTCAACTCTACTTCAGTACCACGTCCGAATATCTTAACGATAACCTTCAGTTTCTTTTTCTCTTCATTCACTTCCTGTACATCGCCAATAAACTCTGCGAATGGTCCGTCAATAATTTTGACGGTTTCATTTACGAGGAATGGTTCGCTCAGGGTTTCGCCAGTTTCAGCACTTTCATCTACTTTGCCCAGAAGGCGATTTGCCTCGACTTGGGTCATTGGTAGCGGATCTTCTTTGCCGAGAAAATGGATAACGTTAGGTACATCGGCAATCATTTTGGCAACCTCACCTTTCAGCTTTGAGCCATAAGCCTCAACTAGAATATAGCCAGGCAAGAGATTGCGCTCCTGCATAACTTTCTTCCCATTGCGCACCTTATAAACCTTCTCCGTAGGTACAATTATGTTAAAGACAATGTTTTGCCATCCGGAACGCTCTATTTCAAGCAGAATCCGTTCCTGAATTTTTTTCTCCTTGCCACTAATGACTCGAAGGGAGTACCATTTTTTATCCTCGGCAGTTGTAGATACTGCCTCTTTATCTTGACTCATACTTTTGGTGGATGTAAGAAGGATAAGTCTGTAAACGAATCAAAGCCGATTACAGTCCGTAAATACCTTTCTTGATAATAATACCACAAGCATTGTCCATGAGAAAGATGAGCAGTGCAAGGATGCCCGACGTTACCAAAACAACCATGGTGCTTTCTTGTAATTGCGCTGCGGTAGGCCAGTGCACTTCTTTGGTCAGCTCATGATAGCTTTCTTTCAGGTAAAGTGTCAATTTTTCCATTGTAAACCATTGATGTTACACATTGCGTTAAAAAAGTCCGTTGCCCACAAACGGGGAACGAACGAGAAGACGATGCGTAACTTGTTTTTACTTAGCAGGGGCAGCAGGGATCGAACCCGCAGCCTACGGTTTTGGAGACCGTCACTCTACCAGTTGAGCTATGCCCCTTTAGAAATTATGAGTTAAAAGTTATGAGTTATTGTAGAAGGTGAACCCGTCTAAATAACTCATAACTTACAACTCATAACTTAATTACTTATCAAGAATCTCCGTCACCTGACCAGCGCCTACGGTACGGCCACCTTCGCGAATAGCGAAGCGGAGACCAATTTCCATTGCGATGGTGCTGAGCAGTTTCACTTCAAGTTCGATGTTATCGCCAGGCATTACCATTTCCACGTTTGCTGGGAGCTTACAATCACCAGTTACGTCCGTGGTACGGAAATAGAACTGTGGACGGTAGCCATTGAAAAATGGGGTGTGACGGCCACCCTCTTCTTTAGAGAGGACGTATACCTGGCACTTAAAGTGCTTGTGTGGTTTAACAGAACCTGGTTTGCAAATAACCATACCACGACGGATGGCTTCTTTATCAATACCTCGAAGGAGTAAGCCGGCATTGTCACCAGCTTCACCGCGATCAAGCAATTTGCGGAACATTTCTACACCCGTTACTACGGAGGAAAGTTTTGCGCCTTCTTCTTGCATACCAAGAATGTCAACTGCTTCACCCACATTGATTATACCACGCTCGATACGACCAGTTGCAACAGTACCACGACCAGTGATCGTGAATACATCTTCTACTGGCATCAAGAATGGCTTATCAGTTTCGCGAACTGGCTCTGGAATTTCAGAGTCGCAAGCATCCATGAGTTCCATGATCTTGTCTTCAGCAGCCTGGTCGGCTCCACCTAATGCATTGATTGCAGAACCTTGGATGATTTTAGCGTTGTCACCATCAAATCCATAAGAGGTAAGCAACTCACGGAGTTCCATGTCAACAAGCTCAAGCATCTCAGGATCGTCCACGAGGTCAACTTTGTTCATGAAAACCACAATGTTAGGTACACCTACCTGACGTGCGAGCAGGATGTGCTCACGCGTTTGAGGCATTGGGCCGTCCGTTGCAGCACAAACAAGGATTGCACCGTCCATCTGGGCGGCACCCGTGATCATGTTTTTGATGTAGTCAGCGTGACCTGGGCAATCTACGTGAGCGTAGTGACGACCAAGCGTCTCATACTCAACGTGTGCAGTATTGATGGTTATACCACGCGCTTTTTCTTCGGGCGCGGCATCAATAGAATCATAGTCTGTCTTTTTAGCCAGACCTTTTTTCGAAAGCACATAGGTAATGGCAGCCGTCAGCGTAGTTTTGCCGTGGTCAACGTGACCGATTGTGCCAATGTTTACGTGCGGCTTATCGCGCTTGAATGTCTCTTTTGCCATTGTAAAAGACTTTTAAATCTTAAAAGTTAAAGTGAAAAAATGGTTTAATTTTGTGACAATTCGATAATGTGATGATGTGATAACATTGTAAACCTGTCTTTACCACATTGAGAAATTATCAGTTTATCACTTTCTTTTGAGCTGTTGATGAGAATTGAACTCACGACCTCTTCCTTACCAAGGAAGTGCTCTACCCCTGAGCTACAACAGCATAGCCATGAATCGATAGAGCGATGAAGTGATAAAGCGATTTTAGGCAATAGCTTCATTACTTTATCGCTTTATCACTTCATGGTAGTGAGCGGCGGACGAGGTTCGAACTCGCGACATTCAGCTTGGAAGGCTGACACTCTACCAGCTGAGTTACCACCGCTTTAACCGCCGTAGCTTCAGCGAAGGCGGTTTTACCCACCAAACACCCAGCGAAGGCGGTTTTACCCACCAATTATTTTGGTGAAGTTGGTTTTACCCAACTCCAGCCCAAAAAATAAGCGGATTTTTTAGTCAAACTTTCTAAACCTTATTTTTACAAAAGTAAAAAGTAAGGTTTATTGGTAGAACCCACCTTCGCCCTAAAGGGCTATGGCGGGTGAAGTGGGGGTAGTGGGATTCGAACCTACTCAGCGATAAAGCACCAGATTTACAGTCTGGCCCGGCTCTCCGACTCCGGGGCACCCCCTGGTGCATTTTTGTTGTGAATTTTTCAATTTTTCTGTTTTAAACAGGAAAACAAAAAAACTGAAAAATGTAAAATTTCTAGAGCCACTAGAGGGACTCGAACCCCCGACCAGCTGATTACAAATCAGCTGCTCTACCAACTGAGCTACAGTGGCGAAAATATTTAAGCCTTCAAGGCTAATTTTGCTGTCAAACAACGTGTTTTCGAGCGAAAAAAACCCCTTTCTCGAAAAGCGAATGCAAAGGTATATCGCTGAACTTAAACAGAAAAATAAATTTCAATAATTTCCGTAAAATTTAAGTGGACATTTGTTCTGACCTTCGAAAACTTGCCTAATACCATATAATATGCCGCAATTGGATGCAACCCTAAACTACTGCCAGACCCATTCTTCGCCCCTCAGCGAAGTACTTCGTGATTTGGAGCGCGAAACACACCTAAGAACCCTCAGTCCACAGATGCTGAGTGGAGCATATCAAGGCCAACTACTCCGGTTTCTAAGTTTGATGCTACGCCCCTTGCGTATCCTGGAAGTTGGCACTTTTACCGGCTACACCGCTATATGTATGGCCGAAGGTTTGGCCGAAGGCGGTGTGTTGCATACCGTTGAAGCGAATGATGAATTAGGCTGGTTGATTCAGAAATATATTAGGCGGGCAGGCATGGAGAATAAGATTTCGTTGCATCTTGGTGATGCCGCCAAGGTGGTGCCAACCTTAAATGAGGTGTTCGACCTTGTTTTTCTTGATGCAGGTAAGCTAGATTATCCATTGCATTACGAACTCGCACTTGCCAAAATGCGCCCTGGCGGCATTTTACTGGCAGACAATGTGCTTTGGGATGGCAAGGTAGCTTCAGGCAATGAAAAAGACGAAACTGCCCGAGCCCTTCGTGCGTTCAATGATTTTGTGCATCATGACGAGCGGGTGGAAAACCTGCTGCTTCCTTTTCGTGATGGCTTGATGGTGGTGCGGAAGCGGTAGAATGCAAAATAGCCGAACTAATTTCCACCCACTCGTACTACTTTTGCAGGGAATTGGCGAACAGGGTTTGAGTAATCACCAGTCCCCAATCAACCAAGCATCCATTACATGGCAGCCAAAAAGCGCGGACAATTAAGCATGAACTTTGACAGCGAACGAGTCTCTAAACTCTTCGGGGTGTTTCTGCTGTTTCTTTCCTTCTATTTCTTCATCGCCTTCACGTCGTATTTTTTTACCTGGGAAAATGACCACGATGTGGTGTTTCGCTTTTCTTGGGATGTGTTTTTCGACGATGTACCTGTAGACAACTGGCTGGGTCGTCTTGGTGCTTTTCTTTCCGATTCGGTCATTTATTGGGGCTTTGGTATCGCGTCGTATGGCTTTGTATACCTTCTATATAAATATGGACTGGCATTTATTCGCCGCACACCATTAGGTTTTTTGAACAGCACATTCCAGCGTACGATCATATTGATGACCATTGCTTCGGTGCTTTGTTCGTTTTTCTTGCAAAAACTTGAGTTCCCGTGGGGAGGCGTGTTTGGGCAGGCCATCAGTGAATACATCCAGAATTTTATTGGTGTGATCGGTACGCTTGCGCTTATGTTATTTGCGTTGGTGGCTACTTTTGTGTGGTCAAACAATCCCGACCTGAATGATTTTACATGGCAAAAACTTTGGGATGAAACGAGGCAGGCCTGGAATGATTTGTTAAGTGGAAATTTTGGGAAACGGAAACCTGTAGCAGCTGCACGCAATCCGCGCAGCTCTATTTTTGACGAAAAACCTTTGGAGGGACAAGAAGCTAAAACCGGTCCTTTAGTCACGGCAACGGTTAATGTGCCAGCGATAAAAGATACGGACGGATTTACGGATGGTCAACTAGCATTGGATCTTAGTCAACGCTCGGCACTTTTCGCAGATTTACCTTCAGCCGCCGACGCTTTGGCAAAGGCTGGGAAACGGGAAGTGCTAACTCCGGGCAATGAAGGCGACCTTGAAATCGTGATCGCAGCTCCACCTCCGCCTGCTACGCCCGAGGATGCCACTGCCTATAAACCGCCCACAGCAATCATTCAGGAAGATAATCCCAACCTAAGCGAACCCTACGACCCTACGCTGGAGCTTTCGAATTATGAATATCCGCACTCCCAATTGCTGGTGGAACATGAAAATTCTGTACTGGAGGTAGATCGGGAAGAACTAGAGGCGAACAAGAATCAGATCTTGCAGACCTTGATGTATTTCAAAATCGAGATTGAAAAAATCAAGGCTACCATCGGACCTACCGTGACGCTTTACGAAATCATTCCAGCCAAGGGCATTCGTATTTCTAAAATCAAAAACCTGGAAGATGACATCGCGCTAAACCTCTCGGCACTCGGCATTCGTATCATCGCACCGATTCCGGGCAAGGGCACTATTGGTATTGAAGTGCCCAATAAAAAACGGCAGACCGTGGGCATACGAGAGGTGATTATGGACGAGCGTTTCAAACGAGCCAAAATGGAGCTGCCTATTGCGCTTGGCAAAACCATTCAAAACGAGGTATTTGTGGCAGATTTGACCCGAATGCCTCACTTGCTCATTGCAGGTGCGACTGGTCAGGGTAAATCAGTGGGGATAAACGTGGTGCTCATGTCTTTGCTGTACAAAAAGCACCCTTCGCAAGTAAAACTGATTCTGATCGACCCTAAAAAGGTAGAGCTTTTTCCATACGCGCACCTGGAAAACCACTTCCTCGGCTTCCTGCCCGATCAAACTGAGCCAATCGTAACCGATACAACGAAGGTGGTTCATACACTCAATTCACTCATCATTGAGATGGAAACGCGTTATGACCTGCTGAAAAAAGCAGAGACTCGTAACATCACGGAATACAACGACAAATTTGTAGCAAGACGTCTCAACCCACACAAGGGGCACCGATTCCTTCCTTACATCGTATTGATCATTGACGAGTTTGCGGATCTGATCATGACCGCGGGCAAGGAGATCGAGTTGCCCATTGGGCGACTGGCTCAGTTGGCGCGTGCAGTGGGCATACACCTTATTATAGCAACGCAACGTCCGTCGGTCAATATCATCACGGGTGTGATCAAGGCCAACTTCCCGGCACGTATTGCATTT
>Ga0209181_10004443_pt1 | contig 20870 bp, 23 predicted proteins | sample MAT05_FD_187208 | JGI IMG/M metagenome (GOLD analysis project Ga0209181, IMG submission 187208) | Freshwater microbial communities from Lake Fryxell liftoff mats and glacier meltwater in Antarctica - MAT-05 (SPAdes) (version 2) | ecosystem: Environmental > Aquatic > Freshwater > Ice > Liftoff... | reverse complement strand
AGAGGAGACCTTGGCCGTACTAGAACTTCCGATAGAGCATCGAAAAAAAATGAAATCAACGAATATGCTAGAGAGGTTTAACCAAGAATTAAAGCGACGCTCACGGGTTGTAAGAATTTTCCCTAATGAGCAGAGTTGCTTAAGGCTTCTGACCGCCCTATGTCAGGAGACTTCAGAAAGTTGGGGAAACAGAAATTATTTAAAAGAAGTCTCGTGAATATCGACCGTTAAGATACGGAAAATAGGACAAAAAAAAAGAGGCTTAGGAAGAAGGAAAACAGAAGCTAACAAATGAATTTACACAAGATTTAGGACTTGACTCTGTGAAGATGATACTATACCATTGAGACAGGCATGGGAGAGGCTCAAAAATATGAGCGGTTCCCGGTTGACCAATTTTGTTTGATTTGGCATCATGCTGTGCATGATCTATATGTAAGACAAAAAACTTTAAACATACAAGAAATTTATTTAATTCATGGGGATATTAAGTATGATTGGCTTTATCAGAAACGGTTTATTAACAACACTGTGTTCGGTTACCTTTTCATTAGCCATTGCAAATGAACCAACAATCGTCAAATCTACCTCTCCATCTATTTCCAGTGAATCTGGCTGGACCACATCAAACGATCTGGATCCTGAAACGGTTATTTTTCTAGATGGGTTTTCCAAGGTCTTTGCCTCTATTGCGCACCTTTCCATTCCTGAGCAGCGAGCGACAATCAAAGAAATGTTTAGCGTTCCAAAAAATCAACTTGAATCCATAGAAAGAATCGAAGACAAAGTGGTTCCAGGAAGACACGGCTCAATTAACATTCGCTTATTCTCACCAAAAAGCGAAAGCAATCTTCCTGTTATCATCTATTTTCATAGGGGTGGTTGGGTCTATGGAAGTATCGAAGAGAGTGAGATGATCTGCAGAAGACTGGCGAATGCAACAGGATCCATTGTTGCTGCAATCGAATATAGCCTATCCCCTGAGAACAAATTTCCTATTCCATTGGAAGACTGTTATGATGCCACTAAGTGGATTGTCGAGAACGCCTCCACCTTTTTAGGCGATCCAAACAAAGTGATCCTCTGTGGAGAGAGTGCGGGAGGAAATCTGGCTGCTGCGACCGCTCTGATGATACTTAAGACAAAACAGTTTACAATCGCTGGACAATTGCTTATTTATCCTGTCCTGACAAGTGATTTGGAACAGGGGCACTATGACAATAGTCCTGACAAATCGCTTCTTTCATACGGGAACATGCAATTTTTCTGGAATATGTATTTATCCTCTCCTGAGGACGGTAAAAATCCTTTTGCTTCGCCTCTAAAAAATAAAAATTTTGTCAACCTTCCACCTTGCTTCATTATAACGGCCGAACATGATGCTCTCAAACATGAAGGAGCATGCTACGGAAAGGCTCTCCAAGTTGCAGGAGTAAAAGTGCAAGTTAAAAATTATCCTGGAGTTATCCACGGATTTTTAGATTTGCCACTCGCTGATGCTATTAAAAAAGAGGCTATCGAAGACATTGCAACATGGGTGAAAAGGCTCTAAAACGGTATATGTTAGGCAAAAATGATGCACATTGGGAAAAAACTGTATAAATTTCAAAGGTTATTATGAGACAATTCTGTTGCCGCTACTTGATGATCATCACCTGTTTCATGTCTTGTTTGATTAGACTAGATGCTGGTCAGCCTATCATATCTCATCATTCTACGATCGAATCCACTTCTGAAAAAGCAAGAGAAAATTTACTACTGCTCTTGTCTGGAGAGTGGGTATCGCGTGCATTATATGTCGTGACAAAGTTGGAAGTGGCCGATTACCTCCAAGATGGTCCAAAGTCAATTCAAGAAATTGCTATATCTACTCAATCAAACCCTGAATCATTACAAAGGGTTCTTCATATGCTTGCTGGCTTTGGCATATTTGAGGAACAAGAAAATGGTGTTTTTATCAATAATGAAGCTAGCGCATTATTAGCCAAATCAAATCCTGACTCTTTACACGCACTATCTCTTTTTTATGGAGAAGATATTCACACATCATGGAATCAGCTACTTCAATCGATAAATACGGGCACTCCAGCTTTCCAACTAGCATTCAACCAACCTGTTTTCAGCTTTTTTAAAGATAACCCAACAAGAGCAGCTCTTTTCCAAGAAGCAATGAAGGAAAAATCAACGGCTGTGATCAAATCAGCGTTGTCATCTTATAACTTCGGTCAGTTTGAATCTATCTATGATATTGGTGGAGGTTATGGTCACTTTATGTCAGCGATTCTTACGCAATACCCCCATACGAATGGAATGGTTTTTGATGTTCCAGAAGTTATTGATTCAATTCCGAAAAGAAACCCACAAATCGTAACTAATCGTTGCCAATTATGCATCGGAAATTTCTTTGATTCTATCCCTAAAGGTGGAGATGCCTATCTTCTTAAGTCTGTTTTGCATGATTGGAATGATGAAAAAGCTGAACAGATCTTGAAGAACTGTTATCTTGCGATGGAACCAAGTAGTCGGTTATTGATCGTTGAAGTTGTTCTCTTACCTAAAGATCAATCAGTCTATTCCAATTGCATGGATATCTTGATGCTTGCTGTGACTGGAGGGAAAGAGCGAACATTAGCCTCTTTTACACAGATGCTGGATAGATCAGGGTTTATTTTAGACCGAATTTATCCAACTTCCACTGAATTTTCTATCTTGGAAGCAAGAAAAAAATAACTTCCTTGGAAGGTTGAAATGGTTAATCTTGTCGCTTTGTATCAACAACGCCTTAATCTTAAAAGTGCCACTTTTTCACGTATTGACCATGATGATGCAATGGTGGCAGTCGTCTATAGAATTACTTTGGCCAATGGCAAGCAGCTCATTTTAAAAATATGCTCGCGAACTGGAGACTACTTACGTGAAGCGTATTTTTTGCGCCACTTTTCTGAAAAAGTACCCGTTCCGCGAATCATCCAACTTATGCCTCCTGAAAAAGGGATTGATGGGGCAATTGTTATGGAGTGTTTGTCAGGTGAATTGCTTAAAACTTCTGACTTCACCGACAAGCTGGCATATGAAATTGGATCGCAGCTCGCACGTATCCATCTCAATCGTGTAGCTGGTGGCTATGGCGATCTCACTAAACCCAATGCCTTGAGTCATGATCCGCGGATTCATTTTACAGAAAAGTTCGAAGAAGGATTGAATGAGTGTAGCAATCACCTACCACCGACTCTACTAAAACAATGCCAGAGCTATTATGAAACCCATCTTGACCTCTTTTCCTACGTGGATGGTCCTTGCATGATTCATCGTGATTTTCGCCCAGGTAACCTTATTGTTGATAAGGGGAAATTGCGTGGAATTATTGACTGGTCTTCTGGACGTGCAAGCTTTGCTGAGGAAGATTTCTGTTCTTTGGAGCATGGTGAGTGGCCAAACCATCCCAACAGTAAAAAGTCCTTTCTACATGGGTATGCAAGCATTCGCCCTGTACCCAATTACGGCAACATAATGCCTCTTTTACGTATCAGTAAATCGATTGCTACAATCGGCTTTACGGTTAAGCGCGGGACATGGGAAAACAGTAGCTCTCATATTTATCAGTTGAATCGTCAATTTCTTGAAACATTCTTTGCCTGATAAAATTTAGGTCCCTGCTAGATTTGCGCAGGGACCAGAATATGGATCAAAGTTTTTGCTTGGCAAAAGTTTCCATTCCCTCAGCTAAAAATTCAGCCAAATCAGGATGAAATGGATCAAGCTGCTTTCTATAAGCGGGATGCTCACGATAAAGCTGCGCCAGGGCTTTATAAACCTCTTTCGTCGCATCATGATGTTCTTTCGTAAACGTATGATGTTTTTTGATGATGCGCTGTACTTTCTCTGAAGCGGCATCGCATCCACTCTCAATGCAATCGACGACCTCCTTAAAAATGGCGTGGGCCTTCTTTGTCAGATTGTCATAATAGGACTGCTCTCTTTTTTCAACGTTGATGTTTTTTATACTGGCTAGCACGAGTGCCTCGGCAACAAAATAAGATTCACCCTCTTTTGCCCTTTTGACTATACCCAAAGTAAAGCCATCGAAAATTTCTTGATCTTTCATTTTTTTCTTTCCTTGCAAATGGTTGATTGTCTTATCGATGGTCTTAATCAACTGTCCTAATTTCTCCCATTCCAGGCTAATGGATTTTCTATGAGAATGAAGAGCCGCAAGCTGATCAAAGTCGCTTCGTCCCAAAACCTTTTGGATCTGTTTTAAGGTAAAGCCAAGTTCTTTAAAGAACAGGATCTGCTGAAGCTGAAGTAGCTCTTTTTCTTCATAATACCGATACCCATTTGATCCATGATAGGCTGGTTTTAGAATCCCCAGCTCTTCATAGAAATGGAGCGTCCGAATGGTCACTCCAGAGAGTTCACTTAGTTTTTTAACAGTGTAAGCCATCGATTTCCTCATCCTTTAATATCCCTTTGATTTTAAAGGATACCGCCATTATAAGGAATAACGTATACGTGAGGGTCAATATCTTTATTTTTTAGCGCAAAAAGGGATAGTGAATAATATCATGAATGGTAGAGTTTTGCTCGGATAGGTTACGGTAGCCGTGGGGTTGATCGCCACAAAAACGAAGCCCTTCTCCTTTTTTTAATGGCTTCCATGAGTCATTCAAAAAGATTTCTATGCAGCCTTCTGCTACGAGTACATGCTCGATAACACCAGGTTTGTGAGGAGATGAAATGTGCTCACATCCAGGTAAAAGTTCGATTAAAAATATCTCACACTTTATTTCGTCATCATAAGGAAAGAGTGTAAGTACCTTGATTTTATTGTCACTTGGATGAAGAGTTTTTGTTTGGCCTGTACTATAGTCTCGTTGCTCATCAGCAATAAATAGAGAAAATGGGACGTTAAAGCCGCTTGCTATTTTCCAGAGGGTAGCAATCGTGGGGCTAGATTCGGCCCGCTCGATCTGACCAAGCATTGCCTTACTTACTCCAGTCTCTTGTGCCGCTTTATCTAAGCTCCATCCGCGCTCTTTTCGTAGTGTCTTTAATGTTGAAGCGATGCGTTTGAATATTTCAATCAAAGGGAAACCTATACAAAAAGTAATTGTGCGTTATAACGCACACCTGTTACAATGTGTATAGTTTGGACTATATCACACAAAATGTATAGGAGAATATATGTCACTAAAAAAGAGCGCAGAAATGGTTCAAAGATCTTTGTTTGAAAAAGGACTAGAGTTTTCAGTCGTTGAGCTTGCAGCAAGCACGCGCACCGCAAATGACGCTGCAACCAACATTGGTTGTCAAGTTGGGCAAATCGTAAAATCGTTACTTTTTTGTACGAAAGAAACAAAAAAACCAGTTCTCATACTCGCTAGTGGAATAAACCGCGTAAATGAAGAGGCTATTCAAAGATATGTTGGTGAAAAGATTGTAAAGGCAGATGCTGATTTTACTCGAGAGGTTACTGGCTTTGCCATAGGTGGAATTCCACCACTTGGCCATAAAACCCCTATATCACAAGTATACATAGATGAAGATCTGCTCCAATATGACACCATATGGGCAGCAGCAGGTACTCCATATGCAGTATTTAAATTACCTGCAAGAGAGCTACAAATGGTAACTGGTGGAAAAATTGTTTCCATAAAGGAATAAATATGAAAAAGGTTTTTTGGGATAATCCCTACCAGACAAGTCTTGAGGCAAAAGTAATTCAGGTTGATGGAGACATTGTTATCCTGGATAAAACGATTGGTTTTTCAGAATCTGGTGGACAAGAAAGTGATCGAATTACAATCAATGATATTGAAGTTCTTTCATCTCAAATGGACAAGTCTACGCCTTTTTTGATTTACTACACGCTATCAGAAGGACATGGTCTTATTCCTGGAGACAATGTCATCATGAAAATTGACTGGTTACGCCGTAATCGTTTGATGCGTCTCCACTTTACATGTGAGTTGATTCTCATCCTTATGAACCGCCTGTTTAATAGCACTCCTGAAGGCGTTGAGTTGAAATCAGAAGAGATCGATACAATTATCAAAAAACGCGGGGCGCATATAGCTGAGACTGGGGCACGCGTTGACTTTGAATATGCAGTAAATATTTCTGAGTACTTTCCAACGATTTTAGAACAATACAATAAAATTATTACAGCTGATCTCCCCATTGAAAAAGGATTTCTTGATGAGACTAATCAAATTCGTTACTGGAGACTGCCAAATATTGCTACAGTTCCATGTGGAGGCACTCATGTACATTCGACTGGGGAAGTAGGAGAGATCGATCTCACACGAGAACGTGCTAATAAGGGAGTTGAAAGGATTCGAATCAGACTCAAGAACACTCAAACAACTAGCAAACCAACACTATAACAATAGAATTTTGAAGCTACTCTTTCGATCGAATATTGCGAAACGACTCAGCCGCGTTATCAGATTCCTGAACCGCCTGTTTAGCTCTAGCAAACATTTGTTTTTCAAATTCCTCTGTTAATCTTGGCCAGTCGATAGGCTTTGGCGATGAAGCTAGCAGGGTCGATAATAATCTGGCATCCTCAAGTACATTATTCCCACCCAAGCCTCTGTCTGGAGGCATAGCATGAGCTGAATCGCCAACGAGAGTCACTCTACCTGAAGGAACTATAGGGAATTGATTAGATTCAGGGAATTGAGTTGTGCGAAAGAGCCAAGGTGCCAGCATAGCTTCCGCTGAAGTGTCATACACCAGCTTTTTCAAATTCTCATGCCAAGATCCATTTCTCATCACATGCTTACAATGGTCCAATATCGCTAAGCGACATTCCAATCCTTGATCAAACTGATACCAAGGTGCATCGCGGTCTTCTATTTCTTCTGAAATCGCCCAGAAAACCGTAGGGCTTCTATCGGCCCGCTCTGAAAAGCATACACCTATGGAATGGGAATTAGGTCCCACAAAACGAACGAGTCCCGTTTTGTTTAGGGGAAGAAGTGTGTCCCACTCTGGTGTGCGGTCAATCTGTCCTCCCAAGGAGGCACGGGTGCTATCAATCACTTTCGGAATCGATCCAAGGCCATTTACGTACACTGACGGTAAAAGTTCTCTTACAGTTGATGCTCCCCCATCGCATCCAACTAAGAAGTCTCCAGTGGCATACGAACCATCTTCAAAATGAGCAACCACTTGATCTCCCTTCTCTTCGAACAGACGCAGGCGCTTGTTCCACTTAATGTTGATTCCTTCCTGTAATAGACTCCTTAACTCCGAGCGAAGTAGCTGGACCGCAGCATCTTGCCCCAGTGGAATAGTGAAAAGAGGTTCCATTTTTTCATTCGCTAAGGTGAATCCGTCGCCGACATCAGCAACCTTTGCCTTGGATAGACGGCTCAATTTTTCAGGCGTCAGTAGCGCAGTCAATGCGGCCATTCCCATCGATCGAATTGAAATCCGATATCCTTGGACTCGACTTGTAGGATTCTGGTCTCTTTCAAAGACTGTAACATTGAAACCAGCTTTGACAAGGCCTTGGGCCAGAGCCAACCCACCAAGTCCCGCTCCAATAATCAATATTGATGAACCTTGATCTTGCATTTGATTTGACGTTTGCATAACTTCTTCCGATACCATCTACTTTTTCGCTTCGTTTTTACAGAATTCCAATGCCCATTCTGAGAGCTTATGGAGGTTATTTCTAACCCTTGGTTCCTTGATATGAGGAGTCCACGCTTCTTGGGTAATAGCGTCGCTTATCACAAACAAAGATAGAGCTTGCACCCCTTTTTCTTGCCCAATAGCATACAGGGTTGCTGCTTCCATTTCTACCACATCATAACCCTGCTTCGTGACACGGACTACATCAGCTGGTGTTTCTCTAAAAATAGCAGAAAAACTCCAGGTCCCTGCTGTATGAAAGCTGGGAACTGAATGATTCTTTGAAAACTCATTCCAAATAGAAAATAACTTCTCATCAGCCTTAGCAAATGTTTCTCCTTTTAGATAGAGGTGAGCAACTCCATCCTCTGCAAGAGCTTTTTGAGCGATGATAAATTCTCCGATCTGGTGTCTGTCCATCAAAGTTCCTGCAGTACCAACCGCAATAAATTTCTTCACTCCAAGAGCAATTAATTCTTCCATTTTGACAGAGAGTGCGGGAGCGCCCATTCCCCATCCACCCAGGATTCCAACAAGGCCATTATCGACTAGATATAGATTTGTAAACGAATCAGATGGTTTCATGTCTGGATTGTTTTCAAGGAGGTACTGCAGTGTGCTTTGTTGGTAGCAAACGAGAATGATTTTCGGAGGAGTAAATTCTCTGAGGTGACCGTTCTTCTTTTTGTATTCCATGTATTTTTCTGCAGTGACGATTGGTTCCGTAGATGGAATAATAGCAAACACTGTGGAACACACGCATAACAAAAATAAGCTGAAAAAGCCGATAAATTTCACTTTACGCCTCAAAAATAGAGCCTTAAAAAGGCAAGCTTATCGGAAAGTAGCTTAAAAAGCAAGACGTCAAATTATTAAAACGGTTTGACTTTTTTTAACACAAAGGGGTACCATCACGCTTTAACTCAGTAGAGGTCATTATGTCTATTAAGGAAGCAATACCAAAAAAAGCCAAAACGACAGTCTATATGACCGAAGAGGAGGAAACGCTCCTTAATGAACTATTCATCAAGCGCCTCAGGGAACGGAAAAAAACCGACAAATCTGCCCTTCTTTGTGAGGGCGTCCGTTTGCTCTTCGAAAAGGAAATTGGAAGTTCTAATGCAACCCATTATTGATTGTCTAAACACTGATTACGGAATTGAAGTTGCTACGCTTACGCGCCTCCCTCTAGGCGCGGATTTGAATGCTTCCGTGTATAAAGCTCGGGCGTATGATCAGTCATCATATTTCGTGAAGCTAAAACGTGGCCACCATGATGACATCAGCGTTACCATACTTTCACTGTTACGTGATGCAGGAATTCAACAGATTATCCCTCCCGTCAAAACGACTCATGGTCAATCAACCCAGCATATCGTCGACTTTACACTTATTGTGTATCCATTTGTCGAGGGGCAGAATGGATTTAGCCGTAATCTAACGGATGATCAATGGTTTACTCTCGGTAAAATCTTGAAGCAAGTTCATAAAGTTTACGTACCACCATCAGTCCAAAATCGGATCAAGCGGGAAGCCTATTCAGCCAAATGGCGGGAGGCGGTTCGGTCGCTCTATACTCATATTGACGCAGAACCATGCGGTGACGAGATTGCCTTGAAGCTATTGAAGTTTATGAAAGAGCATAGGGCATCAATTCACCGCCTGATAGATCGGGCTGAACAATTAGGCAAAAAGATTCAGGAACAATCGCCAGAATTAGTGCTGTGCCATTCCGATATTCATGGCGGCAATGTATTGATAGATGAAAAAGGCACTATCTATATAGTAGATTGGGACGAACCTATCATGGCACCCAAGGAGCGCGACCTCATGTTTATTGGCGGGGGTATCGCTAATGTTTGGAATAATCCGCAAGAGGAGGAATTTTTTTATAAAGGCTATGGAAAGACTGAGATCAATAGAGAAATTCTAGCCTATTACCGACATGAACGAATTGTGGAAGATATCGCTGAGTATGCTCAGGGATTGCTTTTAACGACAGTCGGAGAGGACAGAGCAGAAATGTACAAGCAATTTATAGGCATGTTTGAACCTCGAGGTGTGGTAGACATCGCATTCAAAACAGATGAGAGGCTCACCATATAGTATCAGAAATGTCAAAAAAAATTGTCGCTGTCAGAGAATCTTGTGAAATTTCAGATCTCATTAAAGGGACTTCAAATGTTCCACAGAAAGGGCAACTCAGATATATCCTCACAGGAGGACCTGGAGCTGGTAAAACCTCCATCATTGATTTTCTAGCAAAGCGTGGATATCTTGTTGTTCCAGAAGCAGCTACGGAGATTATTGAAGAAGGGTTGAAGAAAAATATCGAAAAGCCTTGGAGAGCAGATGACTATCATATAAGAATGTATGAGTTAATCTCGAAAAAACAAATAGATGTGCAAAACACATCGGCACCTCTTGCATTTTTTGATCGAGGCCATCTTGACGGGATCTCCTATATTCTTTTACAAAAGCGCACTTTATATCAATATGTGGTGGATTGTGTGCAATCATCAATCAACGCTGAGTATTTTAACAACAGGGTATTTTTCATCGATAGCCTTGGTTTTGTCGTGCCTGGACCTGCACGTGATGAAGATCTTCAAGAGTCATTACAAAAAGCAAATTGCTTAGAGCAGAATTACCGAACAATGGGATATGAGATTATCCATATTCCTCCTGGACCGGTTGAAGAAAGAGCACAGAAAATTATTGATTACATAACAAGGTGGAATGAACTTGGTCATTTAAAGCAAAGTCAACCTATCTGATCCTCAACTCAGAGGCAAGCTCTGTGATAAGGTTCCTGTCCCTGTATTGTTTCGCCTTATCCACTTCAGCCTTGGTGTTTTGGTTGAATTGAATACCATTCTCGCATGCCCATGAAATTTGATTCAGAAGAGCATACATGGTCGCGAGATTTCTTTGTTCCTGATTGAAATCTAGCTCGTCCATAATAGCCGTTGAATAGACTTCTCCATGGCGCGTGCCATACCAGGATAACTTGATCCTTCCAATTGCCTCTAAAGGGTCTCCTTGTGTCAGTCCATCAAGATCCACCAAGCCGCTAAACATACCATGATTGATCATGACATTTTTGGAGCAAACGTCCCCATAATATGTAGTGGGCTTGATAGAGGAAAAATAGGAACGATATCGTTCGTATAAATTTTCTGCTATCTTCACTATGTCATCGTCCATTACGCCAGTAGATAATCCTCTTTCCTTTGATTCTTCAATCCATATTTCCATTCTTTCAGTCCAGGTATCGCTGATTTCATCGTCACCTCCACCCCAAATGACTCCAAACTTGTCTGAGGACGGTATCGTTTTTACCTTATTAAAGATATTAGCAATCTCCTTAGCTAAAACTTTCAACTGCCTTTCAGAAAGCATTTCAATGACTTGTCCTAGGTCCTGCCCTTCTATTTTGCTAAGGATTTGATAGGAAAGAGGGATCAGATTTTTACTATAGTCTTCAGCCAAAATATCAGGCACTCGGATCCCCAACGCTTTAAATTTTGGAATATGATCGTGAGATCCCATTAAAAATCGATCATAGGGGCTTAGGCGGGCAATGACCTCTTCTTTTTCTAAGCCGACTCGATATACTTCGTTGCAAATGCCAATGGCAATACGATTGACGTATTTTGGCTCTTGGTTGAACCGTGACACCATCGCTAACTGAATCATTTCTTCGTGAGATTGCAGCACCATTTCTATATTCCACATTCTTTTAAAAAATCTCTAATATCCTGGCGGACGTTTTCGAAGAAAGCCTTCCTTTCCTCTAAAGATCCATTGAAGTATTCTTCGCTTAGGTCAATATGCTTTTGGGGATTAACATAACCATGATCCATGAAACTGATGTGCGTCGATCCTTTGTAGTAGCACACTTCATGTCCTGCTCGGATCATTTGTTCATAGCAGCCCGTTTCCTTTTGATAAGCTTCCCGCTCTTCTGCGAGAAGGAAAAATAAGGGATATCTGCTATTGAATGGATTAGAGAATCGGGTAGTTTCCATTAAGATCAGACATTCTTTCACGCCTTGTTGATCGGGTCGAGAGAGCAGTGCTGAGCGAGTATCTTTTTGAAAGGCATCAAGTGTTCGATTTAACAATAAAGCTAGGGAGTTGCCTCCAAGCGAGTGACCAATCAACCCAACTCGTTTTAGGTCAGTTTTCCCTTCAAACAAGGTGCCTTGGATTGCCTTAAGCCATTCGAAAACATAAAGGATGTTATCGATGACTTTGGCATTTCTTGAGCAACTCCTCCCTTCCCAAAATGATGGCCCTTCTTCATCCGATTTGAGGTCATGCTGAATAGAAATGACGACATAGCCATGAGAGCTCAAATCTTCGGCAAGAAAGGCATAGTCTGTCATCGCTACACAACTTGCGTGATTTAGAAGGATCACAGGATGCTTATCCCCTGTCAGATGGGACAGTTCAGCTGTTTGGCTATAGCCATTCACCTTGAGTGGCTCAAAAGGTCCAAGAGCTGCCCTTTCTTCAAAGATTTTTGGATAAATCGTGTGACTCCCCTTTTCTATCGGAAAATAGATTTGGATCGGTATCAATCTACCATTTGGGAATTGAAAATCTTTTCGATAAGGATCTTCAATGTCATATTTTGCAATTCCAATACGATAGGGTCCTGTTGGCTCTGGAAGTGTCGGAAATGAACTGGTTATTCTCGAATTCTCCTCTTTCATTGCGTCATCCTATATTTCCAAAGTAAATTGGAGCACTCTTCTTCTGATAAAGCCTTCATAGCCGCCTGGTCTGAGAGCCACAGCTTTTGGTTGATGATAGTTTTATGCTGTAGCTCTGCCACTTTTTCATCAATGGGATCGAGATCTTTTGGAATGTAGAGGAAACCAAGAAAGGGGATACCACGTCTGTTGAGTTCTTTTTTGACACTTTCGATGTTATGTTTTCCGTCGTCTACGAGAATAACTTGCTCCGGAGTCCAATCGAGCCAATCTAAATACAGAGAAAGGGTTTTCCCTTTATTGTCTTTGTCTTTTTTATAGAAGTTACCGCAAAAGAGAATACCCTTTTCAAAGGATGGCGGAACGAATCCCTTTTGAATGGGAAAAATGATTTCTTTTTCAAAACTAAAGTTTAATCCTAATTCCTTCAGGTGCTGAGAACGCCACTCGGGGATCGACTTAAGGATGTCGGATCCATCCATAGAGAAGGAGGTAAACCCGATTGTTGGAACTCCATTTTCACACAAAATGTTGAGAAGTTTGGGTCCATAGGGATCCATGATTTGAAATTTTGCGCTCATCCAAGCGATAGTATCTTCTTCGTCCGTCCATGCTCTCATCCCTTCAGGTTTCCATTCGCTCCGCCAATTTTGCAATAAAGCATCTTGCGGGTAGATTAGCACGTCATCAATATCAAACATAACAAGTGTTTTCTCTGAAAATTCACTTGTAGAAATTTCATCAAGAGTGTGGATCGTCCTAATCTCTGAAAAGACTGAGACTGTGGCAAATAAGCAGTACAGAAAAAAAAGCACAGGAAATGAATTTTTCGGCATATAAAGAAATCCTAATCTTAGAATTTTAAAATTTTTTCATGAGCTTTTTAAGTTCCATTGCAGATACGTGTTCAAATCCGACCTTACCATAAAACTCTGACGCGTTTTCATTTCCTTCCCATGTAAATAAGCCAATCGAAATGTATTCTTTGTCCTTAATTTTATCGATTAGATGGTTCATTAATAAAGTCCCGATACCTTTCCCTTGGTAATTCGGATGAACGCAAATATCATAAAACATGCACATTATGCCATCCTCCAAAATTCTTCCAAAAGCAATCAACTTCTCATTTTCCTTGATGAAGGCGATATGAGTGGAAACAGCAAGAACACGTTGCCATTTTTCTTCTGTTTGGTGAAAACGTTTCCCCCACCCCACACTTTCTGTAAGGATGTTAATGTCATTAAAAGTTATCTCATCTTTTGATTCTAAAATCATTACTTCCATATTTTTCTCATATTTTTTTATCTATCGATCTATGAACGCCATATGCTGTTCACTGTATCGTGATCCAGCTGTACTTCCATCAGGAATGGCGTAATCGAGTTCTTCAATATCCGCTGAAGTTAGAACCAGATCGGTAGCACCAATATTTTCTTCAAGAAAGCTCCTACGCTTTGTTCCAGGTATAGGTACAATATCATTTCCTTTATGAAGTAACCATGCAAGTGCTACTTGAGAAGGTGTAACTGCTTTACGCTCAGCTATATTACGAACCACTGAAACAATTTTCATGTTTGCATCATAGTTTTTTCCTTGTAGTCGTGGATCTCCACGACGGAAGTCATTTTCTGTGTAGTCCTCAGCTCGTTTTACCGTCCCTGTTAAAAAGCCCCGACCGAGTGGACAGAAAGGAACAAGACCAATGCCAAGCTCACGAAGTAATGGGATAATTCGAGGCTCTAGATTTCGTTCCCAAAGAGAATATTCACTTTGCAGAGCAGAAATTGGATGCGTTTTATGGGCACGGCGTATTGTATCTTCACCTGCCTCTGAGAGCCCTAAAAAGCGAACCTTCCCCTCCTTTACCAGTTGAGCCATTACTCCCACAACTTCTTCAATTGGAACAGCTGGATCAACCCGATGCTGATAAAGAAGGTCAATATATTCGGTTCCAAGTCTTCGCAAAGAATTATCAACTACCTGTCTTACGTGTGAAGGATCACTATTAGCGCCATGCATTTTACCATTGACTATGTTGAATCCAAATTTTGTCGCGATAATGACCTTTTCACGTTGTCCTTTCAATGCACGTCCAAGAAGCTCTTCGTTGGTATAAGGACCGTAGATTTCAGCAGTATCAAAAAATATGACACCAAGTTCTATCGATCGATGAATAGTTGCAATTGATTCAGCATCATTTGGAATGCCATAAGATTGACTCATTCCCATGCACCCAAGTCCGAGTTCTGAAACTTCGAGACCCTGCTGACCCAGTTTGCGTTTTTTTAACATATATTTATCCTGTTTTTGATTTTCCCATAGATTTACGACTCTCCTCCAAATTCAATAGAATACAGTACATCCTCGCTGCTCAAGCTCCTGAAACCATTCTGGTATGGCAAGACTTTTATTGAGACGCACGTCTATCTTTTCGAGGTTTTTTAGGTTGCGTATGCTCGGCGGAAGAATTGTCAGCTTATTGTCTCTCAAATCCAAAAACCTAAGCGATTTCAATTTGCCAATCGTTTCCGGTAGAGAAATTAGTTGGTTAGCTCTCAGATCAAGCTCAGTAAGGTTTTTCAAGTCCCCAATACTTTCTGGTAAAGTTCTCAACTGATTATTTTCTAGGATTAATTTTCTCAAATTGCCAAGGCATCCGATAGAATCTGAAAGAGCATTTATCCTATTATTCATGGCGTGGATTTCTTTTAATCTTATGAGCTTAGAAATGAAATCTGGAATAGAGACAATCACGTTGTTATATATCCTCAATTCTATGAGGTGATCCATACCCCCAGTACATTCAGGGATGGTTTTAAACTTATTGTGCGTAATATTCAAATAAGTAAGATTTTTAAGATTCTCGAATGATTGTGGAAGTGATTCCAAACGGTTGCCAGCTAAATAAAGAAAACGCAGATTTTTAAGATTTCCAACCGATATTGGAAGCTCAACTAACCCATTGTAGTTTACATCCAATACCTGCAATTCTGTTAGATTCCCAACTCTGTCTGAAAGAAATGAAAGGTTATTTACACTGATATTGATTCTTTCTAGGCTCATTAAATTAAAAAGAGATTCAGGAAGAGTTGCCAGCTTATTTTTGTAAGCACTGAATCTCCTAAGATGAATCAAGCGATTGATGTCTTCTGGAATTTCTGTGATTTGGTTATCATCGATCCACAGTTCTTCAAGATCCATCTGCGCAAGCACCTCACCTGGAATAAAAGTAAGTTGATGACCAGTCAAGTCGAGTGATTGAGAAATTTCAACAACAGATGAGTTTAGAACCATATTTTCTCCGTAAGATTTTGTGGACATAGAAACAAGCAAACGCAGAACGTCATAATCTTTTTCCCATAGCAATATCGTGAATGCTTGGAGGTTCACCACTTGGGTCTTCAAAAAGCATTTCTGTATAGCCATTTTTGCGATAAAAGCTTACGACATTCGGTCTTGCTTCATCATGGAGGGACGTGATCCCCTGTTTTTTCAACCATTGTTCACAAAGCTGTAAAAACTGGCTTCCAAAACCATGCTGTCTATGGGCTTCATCAATGACAATGATTCTCAAAGCAGCTCTTTGTTTTGGCCAGAATTGAATATGAGCATATCCAATGATTTCAATGCCTTGATAGAGAACTAGATGAACGTGCTCTGGATGATCAAATGTCCATGTGTAAGGATCTGAAATCGACAGCGGATCAAAGAAGTATTTATTTCTTAATCGCTTGGCCGCCTCCCATTCAGCATAGTGTGTGCACTTCAAAATGCGAATGCGATTGAAGTTGGTGGCTTGCAAAATTTTTCTAATGAAGACGTCTTTACCAAGATTATATCCTGTAAAAAGAGAGTTATTCTTTTCATAGGAAGACTTCTCCTTCAGAAGATCTTCTTTAAGCTTGGCATATTCGTCTCGCGCTTCAGGACGCTCTCGCAAATAATCTCTAAAAAAAAGATTAAGTTCGATTTCTGGATGGCCCTCTTGATAAACATGAAGATTGGTATCGATGCCTTCGGACCTGTTAAAATAAAGGCGCATCGGAATATTGTACTCGCCTTTAGACTTGAAACCCAAGCTTTCAAGTTGTTGAGTGACCTTTTCTGAATCTTTTATTACCACAATCATATCAATGACTGGTTTTGCAGAAAGACCAGGCACAGACGTGGAACCAATATGATGAATAGCTATACAATTGTCACCTAAGGCATTTTTTATTTTCTGCGATTCTGCCTCAAATATCTTCGGCCAATCAGGATTGTACGGCAGGACTACGATATGCTTACTCAATTTATTTGCTGACATAAAGTTCCTTGATAGTATTGACGATCGTTTCCAATGAATCTTTACTGGTGTCGAATTCATGATCATAGATGACGTCTTTGTGAACCTGAAAATATTGGGCACGTGCTGAACCATGCATGCGATTACCTCTCTCTTTCTCTCTTCTTTCTAAAATGTCCAATGAGGCTTTAAGGCCGATCCAAATGACCTTATAATCCTTCAAAGTATCTTTCCATATGTCTACTTGGCATTTTCCAAAAGAAACATCATCTATGATTATGTAATGTCCCATTTTTGCCATCGTTAAGACGATTTCCACTAAGGTCTGAGCAATTTTTCTGGCAAATGGACCTGTCTGGATTTCATGAATAAGATGACCAGTCTCATCAATAGATTCCTTCCAACTAAAACCTAGTGGAGCTGGCTGTCCTTCCCAATTGTTCAATTTTTCTGGCATCATCCCAATCACTCGGTCGATTCCAATATGGAGAAATGGCAAATCAAATTCTTTTTGGAGAGCCTTTGCAAGAGTTGTTTTACCAGAGCTTGAAGGTCCGTTGAGGTAAATAATTTGCAGGGACTCTTTCATACAATCACATGATTTCCTTTGAAAATTTACGTAGACTCTTTTTACAAAAAGCGTGAATGTATGGATGTGTTTGATATGACGATTCCTTCCCTGTCTTAAATACATCTAGAAGATCAAAACCGGCTTTAATCAACAGTTGCTTCAGCTCATTTTCTTCAAAATAGGAATAGAATTTTGGCAGATTGTCATAGCGAGTATCTATCTCAATCCCTTCATGACTCCCCTGTTTCATTTTGATATAAAACAACCCATTCTCATTCAGTATGCTACAAATATTTTCTAAAACTTTTGGAAGGTGAATTTTCGGAATATGCAGAAGAGAAGCATTTGCCCAAGCAGCATCAAAAGTATCTCTTAAATTTAATGATTGCATATCGATAATCTTGAAAGTGGCTTTAGGTGCTTTGCTTTTTGCAATCTCAATCATGCTTGGAGAAAAATCGATTCCTGTCACATGAAACCCTCTTTCAGAAAATTTTTTTGCATCCCTTCCTGATCCGCATCCAATATCAATGATGGTTCCTTCAGATGGAATCAACGATAGAAATCTTTCAGCTTCCTTATGTGGATGTAAGTCTTCAACATTTCTAGCGTAATCGAATGCAGAGGATTCATAAGATTTCCACGTCCGATCCCGTAGCATTTTCTCTATGAAACGCTTCATGTGAGGATCAGATTGTTCAAATGGAATTTCGTCGATCCCAAACCAATGAATTTGATGAAACTCATTCGGATCGTAATCTAAGATTTGATTTGGATCGCCTTTAAGCAGATACCAAAGCGACACATCTGTATGTTTGGCAACATTGCCTACTGTCTTGGTCACAGTCAGCAAAAGAGGTTCATCAAACAAAAATTCAGCGTTAATTCCAAGCTCTTCCTTGGTTTCTCTTCTGACCGTTTCTTTTGGATCCTCTCCTGGATCAACATGTCCACCCGGTGGGAGCCATAGTTCTGCCTTTTTATGATCCACTAACAAAATCTGATCCATTTCTGCAGAGGCAATGACAAAATAAGCAACCAAGTGAGTATCTGGCGTCGCTGGTTTTTCTATTCGAAAAATTTCATTTCCAGATTCAATCCAATCAAGCACAAAACGAATATGCTGATCCTCCAAGCTATCTAGAGATCTTATTGCAGAAACAATTTGGTGAATTTCCGATCGAATATTGACAGTGCTCATAGCTCTTTCCTTAACATGTACATCTTGGATTCCTTCTCAAAACCTTTTCGAACGAATTCGATGCTATAACCAAGCTTTTGATAGAATGGGAGGGCCTCCCAATCCATTGTATCAACTGTTGAAAATGTGCATCGCCGTTCATAACCGATCTTTTCGGCTTCCATCATTAATTTCTTCCCGAGGCCTTGTTTGCGTAGTTCATCCTTCAACCAAAGCATGTCGACATAAAGACAACCATAACATGAAAATCCATTGACCCCTCCAAGAACAACTCCATGAGAATCTTTAATAAAAATCCCGAATGGAGTTATTCGATCCATTTTCTTTTTGAGCACAGCTTCATCAGTAATCCCTTCAAAGATGACTTGTTCATCTTCCTGAATTGGCTCTTCCTGATACTCAAAATGATAATCGCTGTCTTTTATCTTATTCATGGCAAATCCTTCTTAAGCCAAATAACGAGGTCATCGTCCAATGGATAAGGGTCTCCAGGCACGACAGGCTGATATTTATATGTTACCCCAAGACCATCTGGAGCATATCCAAGATGCACATACAATTTCTGAGCACGTCCATAGTCTTGATAAAGCCCGACTCCAATCCCAATCTGCTTGTGATTTTCTTGTTGAGCAAGTTTCTCTAAATATTGAACCAATCTCTTGCCAATTCCATATCCTCGATGTACCTCCGAAACCCAGACATCATGGATTTCAGGAATGCCGTCATTGCTGAAATTTGGATACTCTGAAATGCTCAGTAAGCTACCATAGCCAACAAACTCATCTTGAATTTTTGCTATACAAACCGTGCGGACATTTCTTTGCTGTTCCGCATAGTAACGTTCCCATTTTTCTTTGGTCGCTTGAAGCGATGTCCATGGAAAATTGAAGGTGTTAAGAATTCCGGGAAGATCTTCATCTCGAAGAATCCGTAAAATCAGTTTATCTCGATCACTCATTATGCATCTCAATTCATGGGTTTCAGATTTGTTGGCTTAATCGTATGAGGATTTGCCAATCATCGGGTTGCACATACCCATCTGCAATTTTATTTACTTTTTCAATGCCACATTGCTGGCATTTATGGACGACTTGCCAACCTTTTTTTCCATTATAAATCAGTCGACAAGCAATCATCACACCTTTACATGAGCTACTTCTGTCTCCAGGCTTGTTGTCCACATGAATGGATCCCAAGCAAAAAGGACAATGATTTCTGTAGCTTCCATTCTGCAACGGCACCACATCTTGCTGGCAAATTGCACAGACAAAATGTGCATTTTCTTCTTTTTTGCCCATTTCCTACCCTTCTTGAATTTGTTTGAACAAATCATCAAGAAAGTAGGGTTCCGTTTAGTTCTTACTGTTAAACAGTCATCGGGCTTATCTAAACTAGTGACAAATTCACCGCTGTTCCTTTAGGGTTCGCGATTACTTTCAGCTCCAGCTTCATTAAGGCTTTCATTTCATCCTTAAATCCGAACCTCTGCCAATTTTCCTTTTTGTATTGGCCACTGTAAGGCGGCCTTGAAGCCACCTTCCGCTGATACGTGTAATTTTAGACTCACCGATCTTAGGCGTCGTCCCCTAAAAATGAGCAATAAAACTCGATCTAATAAAATCCATTTAACTCCTTTATATTTAGCTTTCAGCATTTCGATTGAATACGAGATCGATATGTTTTTAAAATATTGGTTAGCATTTCATATTCAAATATTCAATTTCATCGTATATCGTATCCCATATCAACCTTCTTCTTATGTTAATTTTCTAATCCACTTCGCGCTGCGCCCTTTACCCTGAGGAATAATTGTACCTTCGTCCCTTAGATGTCTTAAAACAAGACGAATTGTGTCCCTGCTAACGGAAGGGCAAGCCCGCTCAATATCGGAAATGGAAAAAGGGCCTATCATATTTTCAATGGTTATGGAAATATGCTGGGCTTTACTTCCCTTACCAGTAGTTAGGGTGCCCACCCGTCCTTCAAATTCCTTATACGCTCTTAGAAGGACGCCCCAAAAATAGGTCATCCAGGGCATAAGATTATGTTTTCCTTGGTGCCAATCTTGAGAGCTTTTTTCCAATGTTTCATAATAACTCTCCTTCGATTCTTCAAATATCCTCTCAAGACTGATGTACCTTCCTACCTGATAGTCAAAGTGGTAAAGGAGCAGAAGGGTCATAAGCCGAGCTGTGCGACCATTGCCATCTCTGAATGGGTGCACGCATAAAAAATCTAAAATAGTAGCTGGAATCACAACAAGCGGCTCTATACGCAATTCTTCAATGCTAATCTTGTAGTTTTTTATCAATTTTTCCATGGCAGAAGGAGTCTCAAATGCATTGGAAGGGATAAATCTGACTCGTTTTTTTCCATCCGGATGAATTTCCGTAATCTCATTATCTGTCGTTTTCCATTGCCCTCCAGGATTTGGAAGATAGCGATAAA
>Ga0209181_10004442_pt1 | contig 20882 bp, 22 predicted proteins | sample MAT05_FD_187208 | JGI IMG/M metagenome (GOLD analysis project Ga0209181, IMG submission 187208) | Freshwater microbial communities from Lake Fryxell liftoff mats and glacier meltwater in Antarctica - MAT-05 (SPAdes) (version 2) | ecosystem: Environmental > Aquatic > Freshwater > Ice > Liftoff... | reverse complement strand
GCGGCAGCACGCCGAGCCTTTCTGACGGTAACGCCGGCAATGGGCAATGGCAATAGGCAATAGGCAATGGGCAAATGAGCAGATGGACGCTACCGCCTTTGCAACGCGAGACCTGCGAGACAGAAGTATCTGAACGACCGCCCACGACAGGCCGAGATGCGCACCGGGCAACAGATCTGTGCGCTACGCCTTGGCGTCGTTGAGGAGCCAGTCGTAGTTCAGAAAACTGACCGGCGCTTTCTGCGCAGCAATGCGTTCGCGGTCGGCCGGGGCGTCAGCCAGCCGGTCGGCGTAGCGTGACAGGAAAGCAGGCAATGAGGCGATACCGCGATGGCCTAGCTTGAAGTCTTCGCCGTACCAGTCGAAGATCTTCGAGACCTCGAGCTTGCCTGTGGCCGGGTTCCAGCGGTTGCGGCTGCGGTCGGAAAGGAACCGCTGCGTCTGTTCCTCGAGTTGCGTGTCGAGCCGCTCCGCCACAAAGGCTTCTTCACGCAGCATCGGGCAACCGACAGCAGCGCAGTTCACGGCGAAGTGAACGCGCGGTTCGTCGTAACGACCGCGCGCGCGCAGCATGTCGTGCTCGATGCCGTCCAGCGATGCCGTGGCGCCGAGCAGCGGCACGAACTTCTGTTTCCATGGGCTCTGCAGCAGGCTGCCCAGGTCTTTGATTGACTCCAGCTTCGGGTAGCGCGTCAGCACCAGCTCGACCGTGAACGCGTTGTAGGCGTTGATCAGGAAAGCCTGTTGCTGCGCCTTGGTAAAGGCGTCGAACTGAGTTGCACTGATTACGGAAAGCGCCGCCAGATAGCCCTTGAGTGCCGCACCGTCAGCGGCCATGCCTGCATAGCGCAACTGCGAAGCCTTGCCCGCGTCCAGCAGGACCACGTGCTTCTTGAGCAGGCTTGTCCACGCCGTGTGGCGATGGTCGAACGCTTGGGTGGGGGCTTGTGGGACGGCTTGCGCGAGCGCAGGAGCCGACAGCGCGGCGGTCGCCAGCAAGAAGGTACGGCGGGACAAGGCGCTGAGGGGGCATGTATTCATGAGGGTGTTTCTGAAGTGATCGTGATGCGATCTGGCAGATGGGGGAAAGGTTCAGTGTCGTTCCGCTGCACCAGTTCCTTGCAGCATCGATAGATTTCGCTGCGGGCCCAGTTGCACAGACTTTGAAAATGCGGCTTGGTTCATGGGACGCCAGCGGGAGGCAAAAGCGCACGGTGCGCCCACACGGCAACCAGGGCGAGCACGCCGATCTGAACCAGCGCGACGGGCCAGGCGACGGCAAACGGCGCCGCCGAACCGTTGAATGCCCACCCGGTGGCCTGGGGCAGGACGCTGCCGTTCAAGTACGCCAGCACACCGACGCAGCCCAATGCAACCACAAGTGCCCGCACGAGCGGTTGGCGACCAGCCATTGCCGGGCCCAGGGCCCAAAGTGCGTACCAGGGGTTGACCACGGGCGACAGCAACAGCAGCAGCAGCAGGCCTGAAGCCACTGGCGGCATCGCCGCAGAGCTGCCGTCAGTTGGCGCTTCGAACTGGCGCCAAGCCAATGCTGCCACACCGGCAGCGATCAGCAGACCAGCCACGGGGCGCGCCAAACCGTGCGGCGTCGTGGCTTCGATCAGGCGGAAAAGCAAGGGGTTGAAACGCCACTGTTCCGCGAAGGTCTTCAGGCCCCCGGCATCGCTGCCGCCGGCCGCCAGGAAGGGCAGGTAGACCAGAGCGAGCGCCAGTACGAAGCCGAACACCAAGGCTGCGGATGTGCGCCAGAAAGAGCGCCCGCGTCGATGTGCAAGCAGGAACAGCGGCACGACCACCAGCGCGGCCACCTTCGTGGCCACGGCCAGGCCCAACAACGCGCCCGCCCAGCGCATGCTGCGGTGTTGCCATGCCGCCAGCGCCAAAAGCAGCCACAGGGCGACCAGACCATCCGGGTGCGCGCTGGCCATCGCCTCTTTGAGGATCATGGGGTGCAACGCATACGCCAGCAGCCAGCGCGTGTCGACACGTTGCCGTACCAGCAGCGCCATGCAGGCCAAGTCGACCAGCAGCAAGAGTCCCTGAACTGCACCGATCTGCCCTGGGGCGATGAAGTACGCCAATGCGAACAGTGCTTGCAACACTGGCCCGTAGATGGTCGGAATGTCGGGGTTGTTGATGCCGCTCAGGATGTCTTGCCAGGGCTGGGTGAGGTCGTTCGAACCGAAGAACGCGGATGGCGCCTTCTGGTAAGGATCGAAGTGCAGTGCCGTGCGCATGCCATCCCACAGGTAGCGGAAATGGTCGTCTTCGAGCAAGGGGTCGGCCTGCACCGCCACCAGGCGCAACAGCAAGGCCAGACTCAACACACCCCACAGCGGCACGCGCGAGAAGTGTGTGTCGAAGGCAACCCACACAATGGCCAGGCTGCCCAATGCCGCGGCTGCCAGCACCGCGCTGAGTTGCGCCAGGGCTGTGCCACCGCTGCCCCAGACCAGAGCGCAGGCTTGCAAGGCGCCGAGCGTGGCCAGAATGCAGCCGCGCCAGCCGACGACCTTCATCTCACGAGCCAGGTCAGCTCTGCCACCCTGATCGGTCTTCTTGGCGAAGCCGACGCAGCATGCACTTCACGCGGGCCTTCAGAAGGCCAAGGTGTAGGACAAGCCTACCACCTGATCGTCCTTCACCGTGTTGCGCCCGCTGGTGGTCCTGGCCAGGTTGAGCGCGACGCCTTGATTGCCCGCGAACGCGTAGCCAACGCTGGCTTTGACTACGCCGCGTTCTTCGCGAACTTGTTGAAATCGTGCCGGCGAAAAGCCCGCGCCGCCGATGTCGAGATCACCGCCATATTTTTTGCTGCCGTAACCGAGACTGGCACTCCACTGCGGCGCAAAGCGATAGCGCGCGTTCAACCCGTAGAAGGTGGCATCGGGCACATTGCTGGAGCGGTTCTGAACGCCGATTTCGCCCCACAGCGCAAAAGCAGAAGTGATCTGCTTGCCCAGCACGACGGCCACTTCGAAGCCATTGGCATCATTGCCCAGGCCGGCCAGGCGTGCACCGTCGTAATTGCCCTTCAAGATGGCGGCGGCGCGCAGAGTCAGGGTGGGCACTGCGGGATTCTCGAACTCGTCCAGAACGCGCCAGCGCAGGCCCAGCGTGCTGTCGGTCCTGCCGCTGTCGTTGTCGGCAGCGCCGACCCTGACCTTGGCAGAGCCGATGCTCGCGTCGAAGGACACTGCATCGCTCAAGCCGTAGTCCAGGCGCAACGTGGTGGTCGCGCGCCTGAACTTCGAGGCCGCACCGCCGGTGATGGTCGTGAGGGGAAGTTCGGTGCTGCCGATGTAGGCGCTGTCTCCACTTTGTTCAGTGTGATTCAAGCCCAGGGAAACCTGGCCAGGAATCGGCAGCCAGGGCGAATTGCCCTCGGCCACTGCGCCCAACGGCAAGGCGACAAGGGTCGAGATGAATAGATGGCGGAGTTGCATGGGGTTCTGATGTCTTGAATGTGGAGGTACGGGTCGCTCAAAGCCTGAAGCGCAGCTTCAGGTAGGTCGCGAGCGCCTGCTGCTCATTGGTGCTGAGCGAGTAGGTTTCTTTGTTGGTCAGCAGTTGGCTCGCCAAGGCAGCGTCCAGTTTTCTACCGGCCAGCGGGCACGACTTGCACGCCAGCTTCTGCGCGTAGATGCCCTTTCCAGTGTTGTAGGCCTGTGCGTTGCCGGTTTCGGCGCCGCCACCGGCATCAGAGCCTGATGCCATTGCAGACGTGCTGAGCAATGCGGCCACCATCAGCAAGGCGGCAGCGGCGGGTACGAAACACTTGTGAGTCATGACTATCTCCTGGGTTGAATACTTGCAATTCAGGGTCGGCGCGACCCGTTCTTCACGGGCCGATCGGGGGTAATGCTTCGCCGCGCCCGGCATCAAAGAGTTGGGTTTCCTGTGCAGGACGTCGCCGCTCTTGCAGCCACAGGCGCGCAATCATTCCGAGAATGCCGACACCTGCGCCAAACGCGCCACGCACGGTGCCGCTGATCTTGGATTGGCCCGCGATGCGCACATGCCACTGAACCGGGAGCTGTGCCACTCGCAGCCCGATGCGATGGGCTCGGACCTGCATTTCGACCGTCCATCCAAAAGCGCGGTCGCGCATGTGCAGCGCCTCGAAGGCGTTACGGCGGATCGCCCGGTATGGCCCGAGATCGCGCGCGGGTACTGCCCACAGAAGGCGCATCAACGCACAGGCAAGCGCATTGCCCCAGCGCTGGGTGAAAGTCATCGCGCCTGGTGCAGGGTGTTCGCGCACCCCGATGACCATATCGGAGCCACGATGAATCTCTGCCAGCAAAAGGGCGGCCTCTTGCGGGTCTGCCGCACCGTCGCCATCGACAAACAGAAAAACATCAGCGTCGCTGGCCTGCGCGGCTTCCCAGCACGCACGCCCGTAGCCCGCTTGTTCCACCCGAATCACCCGCGCGCCGCAATCGCGCGCAATGTCTCCGGTGCCGTCGGTGGAGCCGTTGTCGGCAACCAGGACTTCGCCGAGCAACGCCCGCCCATGCGCATCGCGTTGAGCAAGCAGGCCCCGCACCACGACGGCAATGCATTCGGCCTCATTGCGAGCGGGCACGATGGCCGTGGCGCGTAGGCATAGCTTTGGGAGTGGTAGGAATTCAGACGTTGGTTGACTCATCGATTGCAGTGTTTTGATTTGCCACGAGACGGCCGCAGTCGACCCTCGATCGACACCTGAAGTCCTCACCGAAACTTCACGGCTCCATAAGAGCTTCGTGATCTCTGCTCAGCCCTCGATGGCACGGCAGTTGCGCTCGAAGACCTGCCTCAGTGATGCGCTACGTTGGCGAGCGCCGGTTGTGGCTTGCAGCGTGTCCGCCCACACGGGCACGATCTCGACAGAGACCTGGACAGCCGACCAAGGCATCCGCAAGTCGCGTGAGTTTTTGCTGATCATTTCGAAGCGCTGAAGGTCGCTGTTCTCGAGCTGCCCGGACTGTTGCGCAATGCGGGCGTGCAGAAGTTGCACGCACGGTGCACGCCCGGTGTGCGCCCAGTGCATGCCCGGAGCAGCGCCTCAGAGCTTGTCGGCCGGCGTAGCGTAGATCGTCTTCCAGTTCGACTCGCCCTTGCGGATGGTGCCCGCGGTGTCGCCCAGGAAGAGCTTGTTGTGCGCGGCGTCGCTGCTGTTCAGATACAACTGGCCATCGACCACGGCCCAGTATTCGGCGGGCTTGGTCATGACCTTCTTGCCCTTGCTGGCGCCGGCCGAGCACCAGCCGCCAAAGGCCGGGGCGAACTTGGCCGGGTTGGCCATGAAGGCATCCCGGTTGGCAGCGCTGGCGAAGTGCCAGGTCACGCCCTGGTAGTCGCCCTTGAACTGGCTGCTGCCCAACGTGGGCTTGCCCGCAGTGTGGAAGGCCACGGTGTCAAAGCCCTCGATGGCCACCCCGCTCTTAGCAAAGTGTTCGTCAGCGGCGAAGCTGGCTGACAGCGGCAGTAACGAAAAGGCGGCGATGGCGGCGCCGTGGCGCAGGAATTGGTGGATGCGGGTCATTCTCGATCTCCGGTGGGTTGGTGGTGGTGGAACGGAAAGCAGGTCGATGGAAGGCGGATGGGATTGACAGCGCGAGCTCATTCAACTCGCAAGCGCTTTGCGGGCGCGGTGCAGGCGAACAAACAAGTTTCCCTCGGTGATTTGCAGCGCAGTGCAGACTTCGGCACTGCTGCGTTCGTGCAGTACGCGCAACTCGACCGCCAGGCGCAGCGTGGTCGGTAACTTGGCTATGCGGCCCAGCGTATGCGCCAGCAGCTGACGCTGTTCGGCTACTTCTTCGGGGCGCGGTTGCGGACATTCCAGGATTTCCTGGTGCGAAACGCGGCCAGAGTCGGTGCCGAATTCGTTGTTGTCGTTAGCGTCCAGACTGTCGTGGCCGCTGCGCTGTCGTACCAGATCGACAATCTTGTGCTTCAGGATGCCGACAAGCCAACTGCGCAAGGCGCTGCGCCCGCCAAAGCACGCGCAGCCGGTAACGACAGCCTCGAACACATCGTGTACCAGGTCTTCGGCGAGGGCCGGGTCGTGCAGGCGGCGGCGTGCGTAGCGCACCAGGAAGGCCCGGTGCTGTGCCAGTTCGGCCCAGCCCACGACCATGGGGGTCGCGGTGGGCAGAGCGGGTGCGCAAGTGTCAATCATGGTGGTCGCTCGGAGCTGTATGCAATGACTGCAAAGTTGCAACGGCTTCAGTTCGCCGCCAACCCGTTGGCGCCGAAGGGCAGGCCGGCGGCTTCACCGGCCAACGTCAACTGCCCGTCCGGATCGATGGCAAACGCCGACAGGGTCTGGCTGCCCGAATTGAGCACCCACAGCGAGCGCCCGGTCGGCGCCACGGCCAGGTCCGTCGGCGCAGCGCCCGTGTTCGCTGCCACGGCTCGGGCCAGTACCAGCCGGCCCGATCTGATGGCGTAGCGGCTGATCGTGTTGCTGGCCGTGTTGGTGGTGTAGGCGTTGCGCCCGTTGGGTGCGACATCGATTCTGGCGGTGCCGGTCTGGTTGTTGCCGACCGAGGCACCGACAAGCACCGGCCGCGCTGGGTCGCCTGTGTTGAAGCGGAAGAAGGACACAGCACCCCGCCCGGGCGCGTTGTTGAAGGTCTCGGTCATCAGCAGGCGCCCGAGCCTGTCGAAGACGTGGCCCCCGGGTGCTTGGGCCAGCGCGACCAGCAAAGCATCGGTGACGCCCTCGGCATTGACCCGGTAGCTGAATACCGTATTGAAGCGGCGAGAATTGGCGATCAGCACACGGCCATCAGGACTGAAATTCACCTGTGTCGGGATGCTGCCGCCCGTCCCTGAGGAAAGCTGACGGAAGGTGGCCGGTATCGGCGTCAGCTGCCCGTTCTGGTTGCGAAAGCCCTGCAAACTGCCTTCCGGGTTTTCGTTCAACACGTAGACCACGTCAGCGGACTCGGTCACGCTCAACGGGAAGCCTTCGCCGGAACGGACGACCGATTTCAGCGCCAAGCCTCCGGCCTCGACGGCGAAGGTGGACACCGTGCTGCTGAGATAGTTGATCACGAACAACCACTTGCCGTCGCCGCTGAGCGTTACCCCGCCCTGGTTGAGCAGGGCACCCCCCGAGCCGGTTCCTTGCGTGCCCACGCGCGCCAGCAGCGCCGTAGGCTGACCGTTCACGCCGCGGCCAAACACCAGAACCTCGTTGCCCAGAGGCGAATTGGTACTGGTGAACACTTTGTCGACGCGGAAGTCCTGGCCCGAGCCGGGATTCGAAACCTGCGCGTTCGCGAAGGAACCGCCCATAGCCAGAGCTGTCGCCAGGGTGAGGCCTTTGAGCGATCGACGTCGAGAAATCTGCATGATCCAATTCCTTAGTTCAGTTGAAGAGGTTTGAGCTGTCCAGAGCACGTGCCTATTGCGGCATCGGTGTGTGAATGCTGTCACCATGCTTTCTGGAAGTCATCACACGTAGGTGAGAAGTCAGCGGCCGGCCATACCGTCTTGAATTGCTTCCCGCCGTGACTAACGAGCAAGCAGAGTCGTAACGACATGGCCACGCTCAGTCATCGACCTGAGGGCGGGATGCTCACCTGCTTGAGAAGCTACTCCGAAGTCCCCGGTTCGTCTCGGGATTCAGCCGGCATGGCCCGGCGGCGCCGGGGTTGCGTTAGGCGACTCTGTCGCCGCGTACGCCGCAAGCCCTGCCCTGGCGTTCGAGATACACGACGGTTTGCAGCGTTGTGCCGCCAGCGGGCTGCAGTGCGGGCGGAAAAAGCGCCAGCTTCTGGTCCGCAGCGAGCTTGTCCTAGCGGTCGAAGTCGAGGTCACGCTCATTGACGCCAGCAATCGGCGCGACCGCCATACCGTCCATGATCTCCAGGTCAAACCATTAGCGCTTGACAGGGTTGCGTGCACCGCCTCCTGTCCGGTCATCATGGTCGATGAGCTGCCGACGCGACGCGGGCACGTCGATGGACAGCCACAGCAGCCACTCGGATTCGACAAGGTCTTCGCGGTTGTATGGGCAGATCTTCATGCAGCGACCGCATGCCGAGCCCTTCATGTTGGTGATGCGGTGCTTGCCGCCCTTCTCGCTGTCGGGCTTCCAGATCTCGTAGCCGTTGAACATCACTTTCTGGACGAACGGGATCGCGCTGCACGGGCATTCGCGCGCGCACTTCTGGCACATGTTGCACATCGCCTCCAAACCGAAGTCGATCGGCTTGTCGGCGACGAGCGGCAGGTCGGTGGCGAACAGCACGGACTTCGAGCGCGGGCCGATGAAGGGCTTGAGGATCAACTCGTCGATGCGCGAAAGCTCGCCCAGACCGGCCATCAGCACCGCAGGAATGCGCAGCACTTCCGAATGTGCATTCGAGTGCGCCCGCGCTGACCAGCCCATCTGCCGCAGGTGCAGGGCCATCAGGCCGGCGATCAATGCGCCGTGCAGGTAAGCGCGCATCGACTGCGCGCCCGGGATCCAGTCGTCGTCCAAGGCGCCGTCCACGGTCTCGAAGCCTTGGTCGATGAGCATCACTGCGGCGTACTTGTGATGGCCCGCGATCGGATGGCCTTCCTGCTTGTCGTGCGAGTAGTACATCCACGGCTCGGCTTCGCAGATGCCCACGAGATCGGTGCCCATGAAGTAGCCCAGCGCCTTGATCGCTTCGGCGTTGCGCTGGGAATCGGACAGGTCGCCGCCGAAGCCGGTGGGCGCGAGGGCGTCGTGGGCTTCGCGCGTGCCCTGCCAGGGCACCATGGCGCGGATGAGCGGCCTCATGCCCCAGGCGATCGGGTGCTTGACCGCGAACCGCGTGCGTTCCTTCTTCGGCCTCTAGCTTAGGTCGCCGGCGAGTGCGCGCGTGAACAGGTCGGCGCGCTTGGGCGCACGGCGGATCTCGTCGCGCAGGATCAGCGTGGTCGGCTGCTCGACGCGCTTGATCCGCTCCAACGCGTAGCGGCCCAAACGCACCGTCCGCTGCGCGAGTTCTGCATCCTCGAAGCCCGGCCGCGTGCCCCCGGTGCCCGTGTAAGCGGATTCGTCCGGCCAGTCCAGCGACGCGTCGGGCGCGATCGGCAATTCGGCTTCGAGCGGGTAGTCGGCGGTGACCACGCCGCGGCGAAAGCCGCGCTTTGAAAAAGGCATCGCCAGCACACCGCTTAAGGCCTTGACAAGGCCTGCGCGCTGCGCCATCCGATCAATGTCGACCTGGGTGTCTGCCTGGCTCTCGGCACGAGTTTGGACCTGGGCATCGCCCGCGAAATGCCCGCGTGCCGACCAGCCCAGCGCACGCACATAGCCCGCCATCACCACCACCATTTCGGTACAGCGCGGGTCGGTGCGTGCGACATTGGAGCCGCGGATCCGCTCGGCGCCGGGGCCGCTGGCCTTCGGCTCGCGCCCGAATTCGATCAGGAAGACGAAGGCGTGGGTATCCGTTGGCGGTTCAGCGCCAGTCCAGTCGACTGCCTGAAGCCGGCGCACACCTGCCAGAGTGGCGTGAAGGAAGTAAGCCGACGCCTTGAGGTTCTTCGGCCGCGCCGCCAAATCGTCTGGCACCGGCGCGCGGTCCGGTTCGGCAGCGCCGTCGAGGAACCTGGCGGAGAGCTCGCGATACCCCGGCACCGCGCCCGCCATCGAATCGGGGCCCGCTGCGTTCGCATCCTTCGGCTGCCGCGCCGGGACGCTGGCGCTCCTGCCTCACGCGGCAGTCATCTGGTCGGCAATACGCCGAAATCGAACAGGCGGTCGCGGTTCGAGAATGGTCGCGCCATGGCGTTACCTCAGCTTGGTTATGGCTTGCCTGCACTCCGAAGCATTGGGAGGACTGCACGACGTTGTCTTGCACACGTCGTCAGATTTCGGCCGCGTCGCCGCGCTGCCAGTGGGTCGGGGTGGTGCCCACCCGTTGCAAGAACACGCGGCCGAAGGCGCCCGGGCTGGCATAGCCCACTTCGGCGGCCACCTGTTTGACCGGCAGGCCCTTGCGCAGCAGCGCCCGGGCCAGGCCCAGGCGCCAGCCGGTCAGGTAGTCCCCAGGCGGCACGCCCACCGTGCGTGTGAAATGCGCTGCGAACCGCGCGCGCGACATGCCGGCCTGCGTGGCCATGCTGTCCAGATTCCAGGCTTGCGCCGGGTGCGCATGGACAGCGCTGATGGCCTTGGCCAGCCGCGCGTCGGCAAGCCCGGCCATGACACCGCCGTCCACCAGGCTATGGGCCATGGCGTGCCGCAAGAGCTGAATCACCAGCACTTCGGTCAGCCGGTCCACCACGGCGCCGTGCCCGCAGCGGCTGGCTTGTGCTTCGCTGAACAGCAGTTGCTGCGCAAGATCGAGGCCGGGCAAATGGGCCAGCGGCACGCTCAGCAAGGCCGGCAGTCCGCGCAGCAACGGGTTCTCGTCCCCGGCGCCGAAGTCGATCGAGGCGCAGACGACATCGGCGCCTGGGCTTGCACCGCCGTCAAGCCGGTGGGCCCCCGGGCGCGGAATGAGCAGCACGCTGGGTTCGTTGACGACGCTGCGCCGCCCCAGCGCGTCGGTCAAGGTCAAAGGCCCGCGTCGCACCAGGTGCAGGTGACCCACCCCGACACTGCCGTCGAAGTCGGCCAGGCCGCAGATGGCGCCACTGTGAAAGACCCGGGCACGCAACTCGAAGCGCTGCAACAGCGCCGACAGGCGGTCAGACATGAGATGAATTGGATGAAATAAGAGACGAAAAGATGCCGATCGTCGCGTTCTCGTCGCTAGAGTGCAAGCTTGCTCAACCCTGGAGAACTCCCATGCCCATGCCCATGCCCACCGCCAGTGCGCCACTGTCCCCGCTGATGCCGCGGCAGGCCGTCCCGCCCTTGCAGGTTCCGACACTGGCCCATGGCAGCTTCAATCTCGGCGAAGACGCAGCGCCGAAATTCACGCTGGTCGTCTTCTACCGTGGCCTGCATTGCCCGATCTGCCTGAAGTACCTGCTGGAACTGGGCCGGTTGCAGCCTGAGTTCGAAAAACGTGGCGTGAAGACCGTCGCCATCTCCAGCGACGGCCGCGACCGCGCACAGGCCATGGCCGACAAGCTTCACGCCCCGGCCTTGCGTATGGGCTACGACCTGAGTCTGGCCACGGCGCGCGCGTGGGGCCTGTACATCAGCACCTCGCGCGGCACCACGTCCATCGGCATCGAAGAGCCGCCGTTGTTCTCTGAACCCGGCGTCTTCATCGTGCGCCCTGACGGCACGCTGTACTACGGCGCCGTGCAGACCATGCCCTTCGCGCGGCCGCACTTCGACGAATTGCTGGCGGCACTGGACTTCGCGCTGGACAAGAACTACCCGGCGCGCGGCGAATACATCGGCGCGGTTTGAAGGTGCGCAAACAGGTGCTGCGCTGCTCCCGTCGCGATGCGCTGCTGGCAGGCCTGGGCGCGGTGGGCTGGCATGCTGTTGCTGCAGTTCAACCGACGTCATGGTTGGTACGCGCCGTCGCTGCCCCCGAGTCGATGCGCCAGCTGCATGCGGGCGGGCCGTCGGGGCTGTTGGGCACGGGAGTCAGCGGCAGCCTTTGGGCCTTGTCGCTGACCGGCCAGGCGCCCCAGCGCCTGGCTGACGGGCTCGACCCAGCCACGCCCCTGGCCACCGGCCATGGTCGCATCGCCGCACGCATGGCCAGCGGTGGGCTGTGGGTCTGGGAAGACGACCGCGTGCGCACGGCGCCGTCTGCCGGCCTGGCGTTGCACGCGGGGCTGCTGATCTTGCCGCTGGCCGTGGTGGGTGTGGTGAGCGTGACGGCAGGCCAGACGGAAAGCCCGCGACGCACCGACCCGCCCAGTTACCGCATCGCCCGCTTCGAACCCGACAACGTCGGGCGATGGCGCGAAGTGGCGCGCTCGCAAGACGCCGTGCTGCCCGACGCGCGGCCCCTGCAGGTCGACCTGGACGGCGGCGGTGACGGCGGGCACATCGCAGTGCTGGCCGGGCCCGATGCCAGCCGCTACGACCACGGCGTGCTGGGCGACGGCATCGAGGCCACGCGTGTGCTCTGGCTTGAACGCCACGGGCTGGACGTGCTGCGCAGCTTGACCCTGCCGGCGCCTCATGTTTTTGAGGACATTGCGCTAAGGCCCGTGGCGCTGCCGGGTACGCCTGCACGCTTGGGCCTTCTGAGCGTGCGCGCAGGGCCCGACGGTGGGCAGCTTGTGCTGGTGACGGCCGACCCAGCCCGCAAGCCGGGTTTACAGATTGCCGCGATCGGCGACACCGTCGGTGGCTTTCATCGCTGGCTGGCGCCCACCACCGACGGCCGTCAGATGCTGGCCGTGCACACACCGCACATCGGCGGTGTCTTGCATGTTTACCAACTGACTGAGCAACGTGACGGCCAGCAGCTGACCCGGCGCCGGCTGATGAACGATGTCAGCACGCACCGCATCGGCAGCCGGGAGCTCGATCTCTCGGTCTGGTTGCGGGGCCTGCTCGTCCTGCCCAGCCAGGATGGCCGGCGGTTGCGCGTGTTGAACCCGGCAGCGAACTGGGCCGAGCAGCAGTCGGTGCCGTTGCCGGCCCGTGTGGGCATGGCCATCGCCTTGGCCGACGGCTTGGGGATGGTCGTCCTCGCAGACGAGGGTCAGGTCTGGGCTGTGCGGTAGTCGCGCGGCCAAGTTGCCGGGCAGGTTCGCCAACCCGCCGCCGCGTGGCTGAGCTGTCTGGACTTGACAGCCAGTGCAGTGTTCGATGCTGTGTGGAACTTGAGAAAACCGATGGATTGGGTTGTCTGGCCAGGCGCAAACCACAGCGATGCTCTTTTGCATCGCGCGGATTTGTAACGACGCCAGGCGACCCAAAACGCGGTTTTATTTTTCACATAGCGTCGAACACGGCATTAGGCTGCCAGCGGCAGCGCCAGACAAAGCCGCGTGCCGCCCAAGGGCGCCGGCAGTGGCCGCAGGCTGCCGCCATGCAGCACGGCCACACGTTGCGCAATGGCCAGACCGAGGCCACCGATGCCGCCGCTGCTGCGCTTGATGGGCGGGTCGCGCAGCGACAGGCCCTGGTCCAGCCGCTGGTGCAGTTCACCCGGCAGGCCCGGCCCGCCGTCTTCGACCACGATCTCGGCCTGCGTGCCTTCGCGCCGCAAGCTCACCCGCACGGGGCTGCTGCCAGGGGCATGGCGCACGGCGTTGTCGATCAGGTTCGTCAAGGCGCGTTCGATCAGTTGCAGGTCGCCATCGAGTTCCAGACGGCCGGGCGGTACACCGTGCAACGCGACAGCAGGCACGGCACCGCTGAACGCGAACTTCTGCACCGCGTCGGTCACGACCTCGTCGAGGCTGAAACGTTCGCGGTGCAGCACTTGCTGGGTCGACTGCAGCGCGGCCAGCTCGAACAGCTGTTGCGACAAACGGCCGACCTTGCGGCTTTGCGCCAATGCGGCCTGCAGCACGGCGGCGCGTCGGGTGGCTTCGGGTGCGGCTTCTGCTGCCAGGGCTTCAAGGTGGCCATGCAGCGCCGTCAGCGGCGTGCGCAGGTCGTGCGCCACGCTGGCCATCATCTCGCGGTGGTCGGCCACCTGGCGTTGCTCGCGCTCGGCGTTCGACTCGATGCGCTGCTTCATGTCGTCGAAAGCTGCGCCGATGGCCTGCACTTCGTCGCCCGCTGGGCGCACTGGTGGCGTGGTTGCGGCGCCTTCATGTGTTGCGCTGCGCTGGCTGTAGTCGCGCAGGCGTTGAGCCAGCCGGTGCAAAGGCAGGCTCAGGCGGCGGAAGGTGAACAGACCCAGCCCCAAGGTCACCAGCAGGCCGATGACGGCGGCCAGCGCGGCGCCGCGCCACAGACGTTCGGCACCGACTTGCGCGGCCACCGCATCGCGCGCCTTGCTGTCGAGGACGACGTACAGATAGCCCGGCGGACGCGTGTCGCCAGGGCGCACCGGGAACATCGCCGCGCTGAAGATGCGCGGCGCCGCGTAGCCCATGGGGTCGGTGCCCCGCAACGGCAGGGCAGCGCCGGCCAGGAAGGCGACTACGGGTGTTAGGTCCACCTGCTTCTGCCGCACCATGCCCGGCTCGCCGATGTAGTGCTGTACGCGGCCGTCGGCGTCCAGCAGGTAGACCTGCACGCCGGGGTTCACAGTCATCAACATCGACAACAGGGCGCTGCGCGCCGCGCTGTCGGCCTCGTCACGGTTGATGGATGTGATCTCTGGCCAATGTCCGACGATGTGCCCGGCCAGCCCGTGGGACAGGCGCTGCAGGGATTCCTGTTCCTGTTCAGCCGCCACCTGGCGCCCCAGCAGCGCGACAAAGGCGCCATAGGCCAGCAGCAGCAGGGCCAGTGCCAGCGACAGACGGGTGGTGAAAGACCGAGCCGGCTTCATGGGGCGGGCTCGAGGTCGAAGCGGTAGCCCACACCCCACACCGTGACGACACGCTGCGGGTCGCGTGGGTCGTCTTCGATCCGGCTGCGCAGCCGGTTGATGTGCGAATTGACGGTGTGCTCGTAGCCGTCGAAGCCATCACCCCACACGCGCTGCAGCAGTTCACTGCGGCTGAAGGGTCGCCCAGGATGCTTCAGCAGAAAGTGCAGCAAATCGAATTCACGCAGCGTCAAGGGCAGCACCGTTTCACCGCGCATCAGTTCCCGGCGCACGATGTCCAGGCGGAACGGGCCGAACTGCAATTCCTGCTTCGTCGCCTGGGTAGAACGCATTTGTTCAATGCGCCGCAGCAGCGCGCGGATGCGCGCCACCAGTTCCAGCATTGAAAACGGCTTGGCCACGTAATCATCGGCGCCCAGTTCGAGCCCCAGCACCCGGTGGGCCTCGGCAGAACGTGCGCTGAGCATGATGACCGGCACGTCGGCATGCCGCGCGCGCAGGTGGCGGCAGACTTCCCAGCCATCGGCACCGGGCAGCATCAGGTCCAGCAGCACCAGGTCCCAGCGTTGCCGGTCGATGGCAGCCATGGCATGCTGGCCATTGGCTTCGCGGTGCAAGCGGTAACCCGCGTCTTCCAGATGAAGGCGCAAGGCCACCGCAATCGCGTCGTCATCTTCAACCAGCAGCAGATGTTCGTTCATGGGGGGCCGGTGCCGCGAGCAAAATAGCGTGCAGTACCGGCCGCCGATTGGAACAGAGCGGCAAGTCCTGTGCTTCAGCCGGCGGCCGTGCCGGCTTGCAACTCGTCACCGCGGCGGCGCCGCGCTATGAAGCCGACGGCAGCCAGCCCGGCGATGAGCAAGGCATAGGTGCCGGGCTCAGGCACGACCGACACGCCAAAAGAGATGCGGTAGACATCGCTGTCGGCCGTCAAACCGCTGTTGAAGGTGTAGCCGGCACCTGTGGTCAGCCCGTTGTAGGCCGCGAGCTCAGCGAAGTTGAAGGCCACCACCGAGTTCTGGTCACGGCGCAGGCTGCCGTTGGCGCCAGCAACGAAAGCGGAGGCAGCGGGATCAAAAATCTCCGAACCGGCGTCCCAGATCTCGTTGGCCTTGACGACGATGCTGGGAATGAGGAGGGTGCCACTGGCGTTGAGCAGGAGGTACTCGAGGGGGTCGTCGTTGCCGATGAAAAAGTCATTGCTTGGTACCGCCATGCTGGCGAAGGTGAAGTACCGGTTGATCGACGTGTCCACCCGGAACGTCTCGCTCCTGGTGGCACCGGGCAGCAACGGGCCGGTGGTGACGATGGTACCGAGGGTGGCGCTCGGCTGGGCCGCGGCGGCCGCAGCTTGCCAGGCAAGGCCGACGCCGCCTTCGGCCACCGAGATGATCGGTTCGGTGGCCACGCCACCGAGGTTGAAGGCGTCGAAGCGGCCATTGTTGAAAGCGACATGCATGCGCGCGAAGCCGATGCTGTTGGTGGGCGCAAGGTTCTGCACCGTGACAGTCACGTCGACGAGTGTGGCATGTGCTGAAGCGCAAACCGTCATCAGGGCGGCGGTGCCCAAGGCGGTTTGCACAGGGCGGGAAAGAAATCGGATCATTTTCGAGACTCCTGAAAGGTTGGATGAGGACTGTGAGGCCGACGACTTGCCGTCGTCATGCCGGATGCTCGGCGCCTTCGTTCACGCCGATATCACCCAGTTCTCACGGCGCCGTGAGAACTCACTGGTGGGCGTTTGGACGCAGCAAGCCGGAGCAAACAGCGTCAGCGCGCCACCTGTCAGGCCAGCCGCAATAAAGTGCGTTCATCGCGAAAAGCCTGGTCGTCGTGTGCTCACGGTGGTCACGGTGCTGAGGGCGCTGGAAGGGTGCGCTGCAGCTGACGACCGACAGCACGCGAAGCAGGCGCTCGGGCAATGTTTTTTTTCCTGATCGCTTGCAGGCGTATGGGTCGACAGAACCTTCACCAATCCGTGATGACTGCGCAGCGCGACTTTGCTGCAATCGGCTCAGTCGACGTGCCTCGACAACGGAGCTTCATCATGACCCTTGCAAATTCACGCCAACACGCCACCACGCCACCACGCCTTGCGCGCTGCCGCCCTGGTCCATTTCAGACGACGGCACGCAGGCGGTCTTTGATCGCCAGATCAGACCACCGAACGCCCTGCAGATCGACACCGTATGGTTTCGCGACCTGCGAACGGGTCAGGAACGGCGGGTCAACACCCACGCCGCCGGTGTGCAGGGCACCCACCAGGCACGGCTTGCAGCATCTCGCGTGACAGGACCACGGAGATATTTCTGTCCGACGCAACAGCGCGAAAGTATTTCTTGGCTTGCTGTAATCCGCTGGCCCATTGCACCGACCCAGCGCCTGAAGGATGTGGCGTTCGTCCCTTCCTCTTCCTGTCCTCAAACTGCAACGAAAGCCCCCATGACCCTGCGCCAATGGATTGTTTCCACGCTGCTGCTGACTTCCGCAGCTCTGACCCACGCGATCGAGTTCCAGCCCTACAGCGCTGCTGCGCTTGCCGCCGCGCAGAAGGCTGACAAACCCGTGGTACTTCAATTCCACGCCGACTGGTGCCCGACTTGCCGCATACAGGACAAGGTGCTTCAAACCCTGAAGTCCGAACCCGGCCTGGACGTCACGGTGCTCAAGGTCAATTTCGACACCGAGAAGGAGCTGAAGAAGCAGTTCAAGGTGCAGACCCAGTCCACGCTGATCATCCTGCGTGGCGACAAGGAGCGGGGTCGGTTGGTGGGCGACAAGACCGAGGCCGGCATCCGCACGGCGCTCAAGTCCGCTCTCTGAAACGGCCGAATGTTCACCGGCCCGTCACTGCCGCCACTGGGCCTGAGCCTGGCTGCGGCCGGTCTGACGCCTCTGTCTGCCTACGTGCTGCGACTGCTGCCACTGCTGCCGCTGATTGTCGGCGGCAGCATTCAGCGCAACCGTTTCGCGCCTCTCGCGATGAGCCTGGGCATGACGCTGTCCTTCGCCGCCATCGGCGTGTTTCTCGGCGCACTGGGGCCGGCGTTGGGCGTGGACAGTTCGACCGTTCGCACGGCAGGAGCAGCGATGATGATCGCCTTCGCGCTGGTGATGCTGGTGCCCGCGTTGAGCGAGCGCTTCTCGCGCTCAATGCTGCCGATAGCCGGCGGCGCCAGCGCGGCACCAACACGGCTGGACGGACGGTCACTCGGCAGCGCGCTGCTGCTCGGCGGCATGGAGCGCTTGCGTCTGGGCTTCGCGCTGGTCCTGGGTGCCATGGGAATCGCCATCCTCACCGGGGCTGACAAGCGCCTGGAATCATGGCTGCACACCTGGCTGCCGGACGCCTCGGTCCATCTCACGGTGGACATCTGAACTAGGACTTCCTACCGCCCTGACCGCTTGAAGATCACTCGAAAACTGCACGACCTTCGCCGAAGCTTGGCGCGCGTTGCAGGTCTGAACCTGATACCTTTTACCCATGTTCGGGATTGAAAAAACGATCCCTGTTCAAGCAGCACGAAGTCCGCAATTTCTTGCGGTTTTCGGTTCCCTGCAGCCGAAGCGGCGTTGGCCGCAATCCTTGTCAAACCTGTTTCCAAAACGGAGATTTTCATGACCCAAGCCTCACCCAAGCTTCCTGCCGTTGCCCTGGCCTTTGCGCTCGGCGCAGCCTTCACCGTCTTGCCCGCCGCTGCCCAGTCGGCCGACAAGGAAAAGTGCTTCGGCGTGGCGCTGAAGGGCAAGAATGATTGCGCTGCCGGGCCTGGCACCACCTGCGCAGGCACGTCCAAGCTCGACTTCCAGACCAATGCCTGGTCGCTGGTGCCCAAGGGCAGCTGCGAGAAGACCGCGTCCAAGACCTCGCCGACGGGCTTCGGGCAGATGAAGGAATTCAAGGAAAAGAAGGCCTGACCCCGGCGCCTCTGGCCCGCGTCCTTGAACCACGTCCTTGACCCCAGTCAGCACAAGCAGCCCGAGCCCAAGGTGTCGATCCTGAGCACATGGCCTGCACTGCGCGCCGAGACTGTTTTGCCAGTCGTGCCGAAGGTTGGAGCGGGGGCCGGGCTGCCTGCACGGTCGGGCGTAGGCCTCAAGCCCGAGCACTTCAGGGACGTGCTCGAAGCGCGTCCGGACATCGGCTTCTTCGAAGTGCACGCCGAGAACTACATGGTCGACGGCGGGCCCTTCCACCACTTCCTGGGCCGCATCCGCGAGCACTATCCGCTGTCATTGCACGGCGTCGGCTTGTCCATCGGCGCTGAATGTCCGATCGATGAAGCCCACCTCGACCGGCTTGACGCGCTGATCAGGCGCTACCAGCCGGCGTCTTTCTCTGAACACCTGGCCTGGTCCAGTCATGGCGAGGTGTTCTTCAACGACTTGCTGCCGGTGCCATACGACCGTGCCACGTTGAACCGTGTCTGCGATCACGTGGACCGGGTGCAAGAGCGCCTGCAGCGCCAGATGCTGATCGAGAACCCGTCGACCTATCTCGAATTCGAGGCCTCGACCATGAACGAGGCGGCCTTTCTGACCGAGGTGATTCACCGCACCGGTTGCGGCTTGCTGCTGGACGTGAACAACGTTCATGTTTCGTGTGTCAATCACGGCCGCGATGCGCTGGCCTACATCGGCAGTCTGCCGCTCGACACCGTCGGAGAGATTCATCTGGCAGGCTTTGCCACCGACCACGACGCCGCCGGCGCGCCACTGTTGATCGACAGCCATGGCTCGCCGGTCGATGAAGCAGTCTGGGGCTTGTATGCCGCCGTGCTGGCCCGCACAGGGCCGATGCCGACCTTGCTAGAACGGGACAACGATGTGCCCGGCCTGGCAGCGCTGCTTGCCGAAGCCCAACGCGCCGAAGACTTGATGCGGGTGCCCGCCGAGCCCACACGCCGCGGCCTTGACCGGGGGCGCTCGTGACCCAGGCCGCCTTTGCAGCGGCACTGCTGGCCCCCGAGCTGCCTTGCCCCGCAGGCATTCGCACATGGAACGGCTCGGACCCGGGCGCACGGCTGGCGGTCCATCGCAACAACGTCGTCAGCTCGCTCATCGACGCCGTGGCCTGCAGCTTCCCGGTCGTACAGGAACTGGTGGGTGAAGAGTTCTTTCGAGCGATGGCCTCTGTGTTTGTGCGCCAGCACCCGCCGCGTTCGCGCGTGCTGGCGCATTACGGCGCGGACTTCGCCGAATTCGTCGATGGCTTCGCACCGGCCCGGCCCGTTCCTTACCTGGGTGATGTTGCTCGACTCGAAATGGCGCGCGTACTCGCCCAACACGCTGCCGATGCCGACGCGCTGACAGCCCAGATGCTTGGCCAGGCGATGTCGGGCGGCGTAGACCCGGGCGCACTTCAACTCGTCTGCCATCCCTCGATTTCGGTGGTGGTGTCCGACCACGCCATCGTCTCGCTCTGGGCCGCCCACCAGGGCGAGGTTGATCTGTCCGCGGTCGATCCCGCGCTGCCGGAGTCTGCGCTGGTGCTTCGCCCGGGGCTGGACGTGCTCGTGCTGCGTTTGCCGCCGGGCGCCGCGCGCTTCGTCATGGCCCTTCAGGCTGGCGCGGGTCTCGCGGATGCTGCAGCCTTGGCTGCAGGTGAGGCTATCGATTTCGATCTGTCCAACGTGTTGGCCCTGCTGATGAGTCATGGCGCGTTGACTTCCGTGCAAGTCCCCTGGAGTCCTTGGCCATGAACACCACAACATCCCGCGCCGCGAAGGGCGTATCCCCAGCCGCGCCACGACCTGAAGGACTGGCGGGACGGGTTGCTGTGTTTGTTCGCTGGTTCGAACGCATCCCGAACAGCCTGATCGCGTTGCTGGCGCGTTTCTCGATCGCTGCCGTGTTCTGGAACTCTGGCCAGACCAAGATTCAGGGCTTGGTGCTGAACTTCGTCAGCGGCGAATTTGAACTGGGCTGGCCGCAACTCTCGGATTCGGCTCTGGCCCTCTTTGAGCATGAGTACAAGCTGCCCTTCATGCCCCACGAACTGGCCGCACCGATGGCGGCGTTCGCCGAGCACCTTTTCCCGCTGCTGCTGCTGTTCGGTCTGGCGACCCGGTTCTCGGCACTGGCCCTGCTTGGCATGACCGTCGTGATCCAGGTCTTCGTCTATCCCGGCGCTTACGCCACCCACGGCACCTGGGCGGCGCTGTTGCTGTATCTGATGGTCCGCGGACCTGGCGTGTTCTCGATCGACCACTTGCTGGCTAAGCGCCAGACGTCTGGGCGATAGAGCCCAGGAACGCGAGCGGGTGCCGTGCACCCCCAGTACAGCGTTCGACGCGATTTGGAACAAAAAACCGCGTCTAGGGTCGCCTGGCGTCGTTGCAAATCCGCGCGATGCAAAAGAGCATGGCTGTGGTTTTCGCCTGGCCTGACAACCCAATCCATCGGTTTTCTCAAGTTCCACACAGCATCGAACGCTGCACCAGCGTTGGCATGCCTGCGCGCTGCCGAAGACCTGCACGACGCTGGACAGCAACTAGCTGGCGCCAG
>Ga0209181_10004441_pt1 | contig 20885 bp, 19 predicted proteins | sample MAT05_FD_187208 | JGI IMG/M metagenome (GOLD analysis project Ga0209181, IMG submission 187208) | Freshwater microbial communities from Lake Fryxell liftoff mats and glacier meltwater in Antarctica - MAT-05 (SPAdes) (version 2) | ecosystem: Environmental > Aquatic > Freshwater > Ice > Liftoff... | reverse complement strand
GGAAACTCTGTACGACCCTGCACAATATATTCTAAACCTGGGTGGTAAAAGAATACGCCCGGTTTGTGTATTGATGGGTAACCAGTTGTTTAACGAGATTGATCCGGATGCATACAATGCGGCTGCTGCCATTGAACTTTTTCACAACTTCAGCTTAATACACGACGATATTATGGATAAAGCGCCCATGCGCCGTGGTATGGAAACGGTGCATACAAAATATGGCGAATCAACAGCGCTGCTTGCAGGCGATGTGATGTTTGTAAAAGCGTATGAATATCTTAATAAAATAAAACTGGCCCAGTTACAGAAAGTGTTGTACCTATTTAATAATACTGCCAGTGCGGTTTGCGAAGGCCAGCAATTGGATATGGATTTTGAAAAGCGGGAAACAGTGACCATGGATGAATATGAGTACATGATCACTTTAAAAACTTCGGTGCTGGTGGCTGCCAGTCTTAAGCTGGGCGCTATTTTGGGCGGGGCAGGAGAAGGCAATCAAAATCACCTGTACGAGTTTGGAAAGAACCTTGGCATTGCCTTTCAAGTGCAGGATGATTATTTAGATGCATTTGGCAACCCCGAAAAGTTTGGTAAGCAGGTTGGAGGTGATATTGTTGCCAATAAAAAAACCTTTTTAATGATTCATGCTTTTGAAACAGCAAAGACGGCGCAGCTAGCCGAACTGAAAGAACTGATTAAAAACAATCCCGAAAATAAAGTTGAAAAAGTGATGCAGATATTTAAAGACTGCAAAGTGGATGACTGGGCAAAAGAATTAAAAGATAAATACCTGCAAACTGCATTAAAACATTTGGAAGATACAGCGGTGCTCTCTGCCCGTAAAAAACCCTTGCAGGAACTGGCGGATTATTTGATGATGAGGGAGAGTTAAAACGGTTTGTGGTTTGTGGTTTATTTTATTTCTGCGCCATCCAAAACTTTTAAACAATGGCAGATAAAATTCTAAAAGAAGAGAAGAAAAAAGATGGAATGTCTTTTTTTGACTATGCTACAGAAGTAGTTGGGTGGTTACAAATTGTCGCATCCCCTCTTTTAGCAGGACTTTTTATTGGCGCATTGATCTATTTTCCAAATCCAACAATATTAAGACTTATAATTGCAATTGGAGTTGCTCTTCTCGGATTAATAGTCGGGATAATTTTTGCTACAAGAGTATGGAAGAAACAGGGAACTATTCATTTCGTTTCAAGAGTTATGGCTACCCCGGAACTTGACGCTTTGGATGAAGAAAAAAAATAACAGCATAATTGTTTAAAAGGGTTATTTGATGAGTGCAATTATTATAAGTAAAATTATTTCCTTAATTTCCTTCTACCAAAAACAGAAACCAACATGTCAAATTCTTTATTCCGAAGGTTGTCAGGTTGAGCTTGTCGAAACCGGGTTGATAACAAAATAAGCTTGCAATGAAAATAGCCCACAACTATTTCGTTTATATTCTGGAATGCAATGATACCAGCTATTATACCGAAGTTACAAATGACCTTGATAGAAGATTATGGGAACATAATAATGATGACAATGTATTGTGCTATACCTTTAAAAGGCGGCCAGTTGGTTTAAAATATTTTCAGCGTTTCCTAGATATTAATCAGGCAATTGAATTTGAAAAACAAGTTAAGGGTTGGTCAAGAAAAAAGAAAGAGGCATTATTTATTGAAGATTGGGAGGAAATAAAAAGACTAGCCAAATCAAAAACCGGAGATAAACAGTCTTCATCTTCAAAACCAGATCAAAGTACTAACCCGTCTTCGACAAGCTCAGACTGACACCCTGATATTATAACATACTTGTAAAATAAAATTATTTCCTTAATTTCCTTCTACCAAAACAGAAACCGACATGTCAAATTCCTTATTTCGCACAAAAAAAATAGAGAACATTTTAGCCGAAGGTAGCGATGACCCCCACGGAGGCGGCGGATTAAAACGTGTACTTACCGTACGAGACCTTACCTTCTTCGGCATTGCTGCCATTTTGGGTGCAGGTAGTTTTAGTAGTCTGGGCTATGCGGTGTTTCATGGTGGGCCGGGTGTTGTTGTTTTATTTGTAATCACCGGTATTGCCTGTGCTTTCACTGCATTGTGCTATTCTGAATTTGCCAGCCGCATACCTGTTGCAGGCAGCGCTTATACCTATGCCTATGCCAGTTTTGGAGAACTGTTTGCCTGGGTTATCGGCTGGGCTCTTATCATGGAATACTCTATAGGTAATATTTACGTTGCCTATAGCTGGAGCGATTATTTTACGTCCCTGATGGGTAAAATGAATATCCATATCCCCGAATATTTATGTACCAGTTATATGGAAGCCAAGCACGCCATTGAGCGTGGCAGCACCAATGCCGATGAATTGGCAGCCTGGAATAATGCACCTGTTGTTGGCGGATTGAGAATGATATTGGATCTTCCTGCATTGGTCATTAACTTCCTCATTACTTACTTAGTTTTTCGTGGTATAAAAGAGAGCCGCAATTTCAGTAACGTGATGGTTATTTTGAAAATATTGGTAGTGGCGCTTATCATTATTGTTGGTGGGTATCTTGTTTTTTCAAACGGATTAACAGCCAACTGGACGCCACCTGATGATGAAGGAGTAAAATCATTCATGCCTAATGGCTTTAGTGGTGTTATGATGGCCGTAGCCAGTGTTTTCTTTGCCTATATTGGCTTTGATGCTGTGAGTGTGTTGGCAGAAGAAAGTAAGAATCCCCAACGGGATTTGCCAAGAGGTATGATTTTATCGTTGGTAATCTGCACCATCATCTATATTTTATTAACCCTTGTTTTAACCGGCGCAGCCAATTACAGAACTTTTGATGGAGTAGGAGACCCGCTTGCATTTATTTTTGAACCACAGAACCTGAATGTTGGCTGGATGCAGTTTTTAGTTGCTGTTGTTGCCGTTGTAGCCATGACGAGTGTTTTATTGGTGTTTCAAATGGGGCAACCACGTATCTGGATGAGTATGAGCCGGGATGGTTTGCTTCCGCCTGTGTTTCAGAAGATTCATCCAAAATTCAAAACGCCTTCCTTTGCAACTATTGTTACTGGTTTGGTAGTTGGTGTTCCCATTCTTTTTACTGATAAAACCTTTGTGCTGGACTTTACCAGTATTGCAACGCTGTTTGCTTTTGTATTGGTTTGTGGTGGCGTGTTATTGATTCCTGTAAAACAAAAAGTAGCCGGGCGGTTTCACCTGCCCTATATAAACGGGCAGTTTATCTTTCCATTAATAGTTGCAGGTTCAATCATCGGTGCCTGGATGCTATCAAAAACTTATTTTTCTGGTATGTTTAATTTTGATTACAGCGCAGATGCGGATTATGCAGCAGGCAAAAAAACTTTCATGGATATGGCAATCACCAATATTTCACTAATCATCTTTTGGATAAGCGCCATACTGCTGGCTGTGTTTGCATTTATTAAGAAGTATTCGCTTATACCTTTAATGGGCGTAATTACCTGTATGTACCTGCTTACCGGTATGAGCAAGAGTAACTGGGTATGGTTTATTGGCTGGCTGGTACTGGGGATAATCATTTACTTTTTATATGGGTATAAAAAAAGTAAGCTGGCTACTGAAGAAGAATAAGGTCCTTCAAAATATTAATAAAAAAAACTGCATCATTTCTGATGCAGTTTTTAAATTTATAGCAACTTATTTCTTCTCCAATACCAATACAATTTTATTGAAATCGGCGGCAGCATTAATAACTTTTTTAAACGTCTCAAATTCACTTAAGGGATATTTTAAATCACGATAGGTTTCCATTACCTCCACTAACAGGTTATTGCCGTTTAAAGTGTAGTTGCTTGTAAAGCCCAGGGTCATTAGGTTCCCTTTTTTCTCCTGTATATCAATATTCAGTTCTTTCAGATTTTTTACGGTATATCCGTCGGGGATCTGAAACTGTAGTTTACGATACAATACATGTGGGTACTGCATTTCAGCCGGTAATTGCCTTGGTTTTTCCTGGTACATCTGTTCCTGTGGGCCAATTAATTCTCCAATTTTAAAAAGCAGTTTATTTCCTGCTTTATCCAGTAATTGTGCCGTATGTATGGTTCCGCTGATAACCAGTGGCTTATTATCCCAAAAATCGGTGAAAGCGGTATTTTCTGCTTTGATGTTTTGTATGTTTTCACTTTTAGCAACAGCACTGATGATTTCTTTGAGGGCATCCTGTTGTTTATCGGGCGTTAAGTAAGCCCATATTGGCCGGTAAGCACTGGCTCCATAACCTTTCAATATTTGTTTGCTTTCAATTATTAATGAATCACCCGTGGCATCCAATTTAGCAGACACTTCCATATTGTGTGCATGCTGGTCAAATGGGATCATAGGTATGGTATCAAATTTGGCAATGGCTGTGGTTACATCTCCGATAGTGGTTGTTTTTAAAAATAATCCTCTTGTTGCTGCCCAATATGCATCTACAAAAGGGTAACGCAGGATAACAGAATTGGGTTGCAGGAATTTTTTTGTTGCCGGAAAGAACAGCAACATTTCCTCGATGCGGTTCCAGTTTTCCAGTTCTTCTACAAGCGGCAATTGGTTTCTTACCGAAGGAAAAACTGCCTGATAACGTACAGCTTTAGCTTCCAGCATGGCAATCATAAGCCTGCCGGCTCCATAATCGTTGGTGTTGCCCGATTTAATGATTGCTTCAATATTCTCAGCATTTTCGCTTACCAGTTTCTCATCGATATTGATCTTGTTTTTCATGTAATCTTCCAGCAACTCAATAACGGTTTCTTCATTGGCGCCCTCTGGAATATTTGCAGCATTTACAAATTTGTTGACAGCCTTCTTTTCTTTATCAGTAAGGGTTGTAAGGTTTTTGTGTACATTCCTTGCCATTTCGTTCCAGGTATTTAACCTTACAGTGTTATTGTTGCTGAGGTTATAACTTAATTTATAATCAAGGCGCTGCAGGTGTGGCGATGGTAAACCATATTTTTCATCGTCCAGTTGAGGTATGTTGTCAGAATAGGCAGCGGTAACAAGGCTTTCATTAATTACACTGTCTGCTAATACAGTTATACCATTAAAGCCCATGGCTTCAAATTTAAGATGCTTGGGTACCACCAAAGAAATATTAACCCTGGCATAGGGGGTTGTAGCACTTTGAAAGGTTTCGGACCCGAAAAATGTAGAATTCTTTTTGGTAACATAGGTATATTCAATTTCAGACCCTTTATCAAGTCCTTCCATGGCAAAAAATCGATACCGGCTGCCTTCATACATTTCATCTTTTATCTTTTCAGATGGAACATTTATTACCTGTCCGGATGAGTTGATAACCCTGGCCTTTAAATTATTTACTTCTGAATTTCCGTAAACCGGTACATAGATCTTATTGAAAATTTCAATACCCTTATCGTCGGCTACCTTAATAAGTTTATAAACATGATTGTACTGTACCAATTTCTTGTCCTCAAACTTATATTCATAAATACGGTCATCACGCAGGTAAACAGCGCTGGCATCTTTAAATTTTTCGGGCATTGTATGCAGCACTGGTTTTTCTGTCCAGGTAAATGAAGTGCTGTATAACCCCGCCATTTGTGCTTTTAAGCCAAGGGAGCTTACCAACAGTAAGGCGGCCAGGTAAATATGCTTTAGTTTCATAGTTTGGTTTTTTAGAAATTATTTTTTCTTAAGTACAATTTCTTCTTTGTAGGCAGGCGCTATTTTTGTGATTGCTGCGTTCCATTCAGTAAAATCGGCTACTTCAATAAACAGTTTTTTAATAACATAGAGTTGCGTGGCAATAACCTGGTCTTTCGTCTGTTTATATTCAATAGAAAAATCCACAACGCTGTTAGACACAGAAACGTTTTGCGGTAAATGTTCCATCACGTAGCCATCCGGTATCTTTAAAATATGCACCTGCCTGATATTTGACAGGTAATCATTTTCAATGGCTATTTTTCTTTTTGCTGTATCAACTGGGGTATAATTAAACAGTTTCTCCAGGTTCAGGTTTATGTATATTTCATCGTCGATAGATTTGGCATAATCGGGTATTTCAAAATTAGATTTGATATTGGCCGTTTTATTTAATGTGTCTGGAAAAGTTATTTTGTAATCCTTCATAATGAACTTATTGCTTCCTTTAGCCATTCTGCGGCGGGCATACACCCGTTCATCATCGCCTTTGTTAAACATAAGGTTGCTGTAAACATCGCTGCCGTAATAACCAAGGTAATCTACCGAGGCAAAGCCTTTTAATAGTTTTTTGTCAATGGTTAAAAAGGTACTGTCGATGATGATGTTTTTAGCAGGTTCAACAACGGGTACGGTAACCAGTTCAAATTTTTCGGGACTTATACCTATCAGTGCCTGTTTGTTTTGTATGCCGCTGGTAGGAAAACCAAAAATGCAATTCGGGTCGGTAGCATCTAAAAAAATCCATTTACCATCAATCTTTACTGCACTGATCATATGGTTGTCTGTGATAGGCAACGGTACTTCGTTGTATGTGTATGGAATACTGCGTGTACCTATCCACGTAAAATAGGCCTTTAAGCCGCTTGTGGTTAATAGGGCCGTTAAAAGGCTGGCCATATCTTTACAATCGCCGTATCTTTTGCTGCATACATCAGTAGCCTGGCGTGGCACAAAACCTTCGAGCCCTGCTTCAAAAGCTACATATTTAATGTGGTTTTGTACCCACCAGTAAATAGCCTGAGCCTTTTGCCAGTCGCTGGTTTTGCCCTTGCAGATACTGTCCGAAACCTTTTTAATCAGTTCACTTGTTGTGGTATTGATATCTTTTAAAAAACCGGCGTTCCAGTTGTATAGTTCATTTACGGTTTTGTAAACCGGTACAATATTATTATCCTCATTTTTATATTGTGATACATATACGATAACATGTTGTGCATAGTAAGCAGGCGATACCGCATCCGGGAAATACTCATATTCTTTTATCCCGGTTGCGCTAAATTCAATCTTTTTCTTTTTGCCTTTTTTACTTTCCGTAACGGTGATGTTTTTTTTGTCGTCATTTTTAATGATATACTTAACATCCATGTCTTCGGGAAAACTAAGGCTGAATGTTGCATTCGCTACCGGCAGGTAACTGCTGAAATAAAAAGGTGAAATAAAATGGATGTCTTTGTTAAAATGCTCGGTTTCAACATGTGTAATACTGCCTTTGGCAACTTTTGGATAATCGAAACTTGTTTCCTTAGAATCATCATAAAAAATTTCCCTGCTTGATGAAGATTGTGTTTTAAACTCACTCACCTTCATCTTTTTGGTGCCATTGCCATCGGGTGCAGTTGTATAAGCCTCTACTTTTTTAAGCTCGTTAAAACTGCTGTGATACACCTTGTCCTTATTGTACATGCCGTTTGCTTTATCATCCAGGATAAACATTTCTGATACCTCGGTGGCTTTTGCCACCGGAAAACCTTTGCTATAAGAGATCTCTACATTTCTGTTAACGTTGGAGAATACAGCTGTTTTACCCGGATACAGTTTCTGCATTTCATCCAGTGTTTGTGCTTTTAAAAAAAATGATACGCACATTAAAATACCTGTAAGCAAAATTTTAATTCGGGAAAATTTTATAGTCATGAATGAATTTATTTTTTTGATTCCAGCATATCATAATGATAAACCAGCGTTTCTGTTAATTTACCCGCTTCGTAATATTTGCACACTCCGTGAAATTCATTATTATAGTAATTAAGTTCAGAAATGAGGCTGCCATTCTCGGTATAATAACTGCTGAGGCCATGCAGGCTGCCATTTATATAATTTTCTTCCCGCATGATTTTACCGCTGGGGTAATACACTTTTTTAACGCCATCATCACTGCCGTTTACGCTGCTGCTGTTTACGTATTCTTTTCCATTACTGAAATACAGAATCCTTTTTCCTTCCTGCAGGCTCTCGTTGTAGGTTAACTCTGCACTTTTGCTGCCGTTTTTATAATAGGCTGCTATGCTGCCTGTGCCGTATTTAATGGGTATTACCGAAACCAGGTTGCCCGTTTTATCTTCGTAGCTGTAGCCGGTTAATTCGTCTTTGGTAAAATATAAAACCAAAGCAAGCTGTTTGTTCTCGCCATAATATTTTACAGCACCATCTACCATTCCGTTTTTAAAATCATACTCTCTTATGATCATACCAGACTCGTTGTATTGTAGATCTTTTCCATTAAGTTTACCGTTTTCATACATTTCAGTTTCAGAGAGCGTACCGTTGCGGTAATAGTAGTTCCAGGTGCCGGAACGCTCTGTATTTACATAGTTAACTTCCATGCGTGGTTTGCCATTGCTGTACCAGGATTTAAAAGTGCTATCCAGATCTCCGTTTTTATAATAAGCAATACTGGAAACCGAACCATCTCCATTGAAAGTTTTATACTGGCCGTTTAGTTTGTAGTGATTGTAATTACTTTCAAAATAAGGCTTGCCATTATAATGTTTAAATAAAACCGTTCCTGCTCCTTTAGCCAGCTCCGAAGATGAAAATATATTGCCCAAGGTATCCATCTGCTCTACTTTTTTAAACCAGGCGTTATCATAAAACTCTGTGTAGTTCGGCTTTCCATCAGCGGTATAATATTCAGCAACACCATGTACATCATCATTCAGAAAATACAGTTTGCTGGTTAAATTACCTAACTGGTCGTAATATAAAAAAGTCCCCTGTTTTTTACCATCCACATACCAGCCTTCTTCCAAAACAGCACCATTAACATAATAGGTTATAAAATAACCATTTGGCTCATCTTTTAAAAAACTGCCCTCTTCTTTTAATTTACCATTGGGGTAGTAAATTAATTTTTTACCTTCCTGCAAACCTTCTTTATACATTACTTCAGACTGTATCTTCCCGTTCTTAAAGTAATAAATTCCTTTTCCATCCTGCAGGCCTTCTTTGGTAAAATAGCTTTCCTTGGTCTTGCTTCCATCGGCATTGTAAAAAGTAATATTAGCATTTCCTTTACGGCTTGATGTGTTACTGATAATGTTTCCCTTTTTATCCAGGAATTTAATATCCCTGAACCTGCCTTTTTCAAAAACAGTTTCGCAGGATAGGATTTCATCCTCATCATATTCTTCCCGCTTGCCGTCAACTTCTCCTTTTTTATAAAACGATCTGCTTTCCAGTTTTCCATTTTTGTAATAGGAGAGATATTCTCCATCCAGTTCTCCATTTATATAAATACCGGTATACTCGGGCTGCCCGCCGTCGTAAAACCATTTCCAGGGGCCACTACTTTTACCGGCTTCAAAATTTCCGGATTTTAGCACTTTCCCGTTTTCATGGTATTCAACATATTCGCCGGTTGATTCACCATTGCTGTAATTTGTTTTTGAATATATTTTGCCGCTTTCATAATAAGCCGATCCTGATCCTTGCTTTTGATCGTTGGCATAAGTATAGGTATTGCTTAATGCTCCATTTACAGTGTAGTATTTGGCAGCACCATCTTTTTTACCTTTTTTATAAGTAACAATAGACTGCAGATTTCCATTATAAAAATAGAGGTATTCAATACCATCAATGGCATCATCTTTATAGTCCGATAATGAATACCTTATTCCGTTTTCGTACCAGCTTTCACTCTTGCCGTTGGCTTTATCCAGCTCATAAAGGCTTGTTTCTTTTACACCACCATCTTCATAAAAATAAGACCACATACCAGAGCGTCCACCTGTTTTATCAAACACCCCCTTCGATTTTAATTTTCCGTTTTTGTGATAAAATTCCCAGGGTCCAACGAATGTCTCTTCGCCCTTTTCATTTTGCATAAACTCACCCTTGCCAATTACCAGGTAATCTTTTATGTAGTATTTCATCAACGTAGCATCTCTTTTTGATGCAATCAGCTCCTGTGTTTTACGTATGTTGTTGAAATATGCATACAACTGCTCGTTCATTTTTTCAATATCTTTTTTCTCTTTTTTTACATAATTCTTCACCTTGTCAATGTTAACCTCGCTGAATATGTAAAAAATAAACGGCTCAAATTTTTTATCATTCCATATTGATTTAAAAAACGGTACATAATACTGCATGTAAAAACCTTTATCGGCCTCGTTAAATTCCAGTTTTTCAAATAAAACCTGTAACTGTCTTACAACCTGGTCTTCCAGATCGGCCTTAAGTTTGTAGTTTTTGTCCAATGCAATTTTGCTTACAATTATGTCCTGCACCATTTCAAAATTATTGGCGCCAGAAGGTTTGTAATTTTTCAGGTAATCATCTATGGTTGTGGTAACTTTTGAAATAGATGATAAATAGCCAACTGCTTTCTGGTAATATTTGTTGTTAGGGTTTACAAAAAGGCTGGTGGTTAAACTCATCATGGCTTCGGTTAAATTTCCTTTCATAAGGGCAATCTGGCCCAGAAAATAATGTGCTGAGGAATAGTAGGGGTTCAGCATGACTGTCTTTTGGAAATTCGAAGATGCCTCATCAATTTTTTCCTGTCTGTACAAGCAAATGCCTTTATTAAAATAGGTCAGGTAGTCATATTTGTTCATGGCAAGGATGGAGTCGTACACTACAATCGCTTCATCAATACGTTTTGTATCATCATAAATGTCGGCAAGCAGCCTCATCAACGCCACTTTTTTTGCTGGAAAACGTTCCAATCCCTTTTTTACCAATTTTTCTGCGGCAACAAAATTACTGTCGGCATAGTAACTTAATACTATTTCATGCAAAACATCAGCATAGTTGGTATCACTTACAGGTACTTTTTGATATTCAGTAATAGCTTCTTTAAACTTACCGGCATCGTGCAGTGTAACACCTCTGGAAATTACATCTTTGCTATTGATCAAAGGGTTTTTTAATTCTCTTTGAGCAATTAAATTAAAGGTAGATGTTACAAAAACAGCGGAAATTAAAAACGACTTTATCATGTTTAGTAGGGTTGGCTGGTGTAGTTTTCTTAATAATCTATAAATGTATCAAAAAAAAGCATAGCCGGGCTTTCATGTTACTAATTTTAAAGAAAATAGAAGGTTGTAGAGTATTTGCAATCATTTTAAGGTTTTACAGCACTACAGAAATGTATCTTTGTTATTTAAACATAGTTTTAATTACTCTGATCTGATTGAGGGGTTACTATAAACCGGATGTACTTTTTATGAAATATCAACCTGGGGATAAAATATTGGTTTTACTTACAGATGAAGAAGGGACTGTAGTGGAAATCATGAACGAAAAAATGGTATTGGTAGATGTGAAGGGCGTAAAATTCCCGATCTATACCGACCAGATAGACTTTCCGTATTTTAAAATGTTCTCTAAACAATTTAAGGCCGAAAAAAAGAAGGTTTTTGTTGACCAGATACAAAAAGAAAAGGCAATGCCCAAAGTGAAGGAAGGCAATGGTGTATTACTATCTTTTATACCGGTTTTTGATAAGGATATTTTTGATGATGATATTGTGGAGAAGTTCAAACTATATCTCATTAATCAAAATGAAACAGCCTATACATTCAGGTACGATCTGATGATTGGCGGGCAAAGCGATTTTCAATTGAAAAATACTATTGAAGCTTTAAGCGACTTTTACCTGCACGATGTAAAGTTTGAAGATTTGAGTGACAGCCCACGATTTGAATTTGAGTTTGCGTTGAAAGATCCGGATAAAAAGAAAGCCCCATATTTCGAAACATCGCTGAAGTTAAAAGCCAAACAATTATTTAAAAAGATTGAAGAGATACAACTGAAAAATCAACCGGGTTTTTCTTATGTATTGCTGGAAGATTACCCCGACAAGTTGGTGGAAGAAAAAGTTGATCTGCGCAGGTTGGGCAATGCTGGTTTCAGGCTGTATGATGCCCTTAAAATAAGGCAGAACCTGGAGCCAGCCAGAACGGTTGTTGACCTGCACATTGAAAAACTTACTGATAGCTGGAAGCACCTCAGCAATTTTGAGATACTATCCATGCAGATAAAGGCTTTTGAAAAATATTACGAACTTTCTGTAACGCATCGCCAACCGGTACTCACCATTATTCATGGGATAGGAATTGGTAAACTGCGGGATGAGATTCATGATATTTTGAGATTGAAGAAAGAAGTTAAATCTTTTGTAAACCAATACAGCCATTTGTATGGCTACGGCGCAACCGAAATTTACCTGGAGTATAAATAAATAAAATGCCTTTTAGTGAGTTGCTCAGCTATATTTTGTTTGTGGTTGGTTTTGCACTTACTCCCGGCCCCAATATGATGCTGTACCTTACCTACACATTTGAATATGGCCGTAAGTCGGGTTGGGCAACGGCTACAGGTATTATGAGCTCATTCCTGGTGCATATTACTGCCATTGTATTTGGATTAACTGCATTACTGGTTGCGATACCACATGCGCTTGATATTTTGCGTTACTGTGGAATTGTATACTTGCTTTATCTCGCCATCAACAACCTTAAAATGGTAAAATGGAAGACCGGATACGAAACTGTTGATGCCACAAAGCCTGCTGTTTTTTTTCTGAAAGGATTCATTGCCAACCTACTTAATCCCGGTGCATTGTTTTTATATTTTTCTGTACTGCCCCAGTTTATTCATCCCGAAAAGGGAAATGTAATAACCCAAAGCCTGATGTTGGGTGGAATACAGATGCTTTGCAGTTTTATAACCAATTGCAGCATTGTGTACCTGGCAGGTTTTGCCACTGAAACATTTTTTAAAAATGAAAACTACCAGCGGATTGTAAGGTATAGCATGAGCTTTTTTATTGTACTCTTTGCAGTAAAAATGCTCTTTATAAAATCTTAAATGTGATTACCTGAAATGGCCGGTAATTGAATAGCATACCCTGCTGTTTATCCTTTTAAAAACCTCTCCGTTTATTTTGCGGAGCCGGCGCAGTTTTTTTTTATCCAGCAATCTTCCTTCACTGTCGAAGTATTGTGGCTGCGGAAAATAAGAGAGTACATAATATTTGGCGTAAGAGAACAAAGATTTGAGTGCAACCGGTTTTATCGACATCAGGATCATTGTCTGTTTTTTTTGATCTACATAATAGTCCGAATAATTGATCCAGGTGCAGCGGATACCATGCATCTCTTTGATAAGTGTGTTTATCCTGGGCGCATTCAGATTATAAGCCGCAAGTGTATCACTGATACGGGTTTCATCAATACCAAATTGATAAATATAGCTTAGTGTATCAGTAATTATTTCGAGTGAAACGGTTTTAAAATCACGGTCGGTAAAGCCCAAATTAAAAGGCCCGTTCTGGTAAAGTGCCTTGTACGATTCTTCGATCCTGTCGAGCGCTTTTTCATTTTCGTAATAATACTTTGTTGAAATATTTTTTGGAGAGCAGGAAAAAAGCAAGCCTGTAATTAATGGAATAAAAAGTATGTTGACTTTTTTATTTAGCATCATCTTCTTTTTTGGTGAACCAGGAAATACCAAATACGATCCTTTTAAAAAAATCAGTTGTAACCTGCATCTGGGTTTTGCGGCCGTAGTCCCAGTACATAAAGGTAATTACATCATTTTGGATGCTGATTTTTTCGGCAACGATAAAATGAGTAGGTACGCCCAGTTTAATTTTGATATGATCTTTTTTATGTACGATGCGGTTATTGATAAACAAAACAACCGTCCCGGTTTTTATCCTTTCACTGATATAATCATACAGGCTGCCAACTTTAGGCCGCATAAGGTCTGCCCCTTTTGCATCGGAGTTATAATGAAGTAACTCTTTAGCCATGCGGTTGAATTTGCCGTAATTTACCGAAGCCCAAAAACGGTTTTCGTCGCCCGGGTTAAACTTTTTATTAAAGAAATTAAGGTATCCCTTGTAATGATCGGATAAGGTTAAGTACCACATTTGCTCTGCCGGATTAATATCAAGCAGCCCTTTATATTTCAATTCTCCGGCTTCCTTTTTTATGGCAGGCGAGGGGTCAAATGTAATTTGTCTGAATGTTGCTTTTCCATCACCGTAAAGCTGAAGCAGCAGGGTTGCATATCCCAGCGGGTCATCCTGCAAAAACAAATAGCTGAGTGCCCCGTAACCACAAAAATTGGTGCTTTTGCCGGGGTAAATACTCACCGGGTTATAAATATTTTTTTTAAGGTTTTTAAGGAATAAGGCAGGCTTTATATTAGGCCAATGGGCGCTGGGTTTCAGTTCTTTAATCTTATCAATTAATTCAATAGCCTGTTGTTGTGTGGACGTTACCGGTGCAGTTAAAAGCTGTTGTTTTGTATCATGGCCACTTGCAGATAAACTGGCAAAGAAAATTATACTCCACAGCAAAATAAGCGATTTACTACCTGTAAATTGAAAGGTGGGCGTATAAAAATGTAATATCCTCATTATTTGCTGCTAAATTAATACCTGGCTTTTACAAATTGTGTTTTATATGTGTTAACAACGTGTTTTTAACTGTTTAGCAATAAAGCTTTACAAATTGCCTGCCAACTGCACATCCTATTCTTGCCTAAAAATTTTTCTTTACAAAAAAATAACAGGGTTTGGTATAGCAAAGCTCATAAAACTGCTCTTTCAATGTTCAAACACTGTATATTTGCTTTTACTTAAATATGCATTAAACAGGTTAAACCCACATGCTTACAACAAAAATTAATAAGCGATACAAAAAATGGTTGCTGGCATTGCTGGTGCTTATGCTGGCAGGTGGGGGAGTTGTATGGTACCTGTTTACCCTTAAATATGATGACACTGCTTCGGTAAAAGCACACTATACTGTAAATGCAATGGATTTTATCAAGGAATTTAAACAGAATATGACATCAGCCAATAAAAAATATTCAGAAAAGATCATTGTGGTAAACGGAACAGTGTCAGCCATTGAAATGGCAGATACTACTGCCAATATAAAGATGGTAGATACAACAAACGGTGCCTACATTATTTTTGCTTTTCAGCAGCAACACCTGCAGGAAGCTAAAGCGATGAAAGAAGGGGAGGCGGTATCCATAAAAGGAAGCTGCAGTAACGGTGCTTTCAGCAATATATTGGAGGCTGAGTATATAACCTTCAAGCGCTGTGCTGCCAATAAATAATTCTAACTTAAAAAAATAAAAATTAAACAAATGAAAAAAACAATCCTTTCTGTAGCGTTAGTAATGGCAACAGGCCTGCTTTTCGCCCAAAAGAAAACAACTACTTCTGCTACGGTAGCTTTTGATGCCACTACCGCCATTGACGCTTTGCCTAAGGCCGAAAACAAAACCGTTATTGCATCACTCGATACAAAAACGGGTACTATTGCTTTTGAAGCTGCTGTAAAAAGCTTCGCATTTTCGAACCCAAAAATACAGGAGCATTTTAACAGCAAAGGCTGGATGGACAGTGATCAGTTTTCAACTGCAACATTTAAAGGAAGCATTGTAAACCTGAAAGACGTAAAGTTCAATAAAGACGGGACTTATGCGGTTACTGTTACAGGCGATCTTACCATTCACGGAGAGACAAAACCTGTTGAATCCAAAGGAACAATTACCGTATCAGGTAAAACAATAAAAGCTACTTCTGATTTTACTATTAAGCTGGAAGATTACAAAGTAAGTGGTAACGCAGTTGCTGCAGGCAAAGTTGCAAAAGAACCAAAAATTACCGTGGTCGCTGAATTTTAATTGAAACTGCATTTCTATAAGAAAAAGCTTTTGTTCGTAACGAACAAAAGCTTTTTCTTTTTAAAACTTTGATGTTTTATATTGACTTAAATTCTTCCTCAATTATTTCATGAAAAGCATTTTCGCTTTCCATTACCCAGGCTGGTAAATCAGCGGTAGTAATTTTCCAGGCGTTATTTACCATTTCCATATTAAAGATTATGCGGTTGGCCCTGGCATCTATAACATCTACTGTAAAAGGTCCTTCCTGCCTGCCATTGGGTTTTCTAAAGTTAAATTCCTTTAATTGTCCATCGCATTTTATAAGCCTTGTAAACTGAATGTTTCTTACATATTTCAACTCTTCCATTAGGGGTGGGTTTGCGGCAAACTTAAGGTATTACAGGCAATTGAAACTAATTACTAAGTTAATAAGCTGTAAAATGTTAATAAATATAAGCCGCGTAAGTTTTTAGGGATTAATACAGGCAAAAGCTAACAGGTAAAAATTTTGTCGGCCATCCCATTTAGACTGGGGCAGCTTAAAAAGCCACTTCAAACTATTTTATTTTCAAATTCCAGCTTTAAAGTCAATCTTAAGTTTTCCGAAAAATTCCGTTTCCTCCAATTCCCTTGCTTCACCGGCCTTTAATCCATTCAGTTCCAAATCTTCAATACTAATGCGTATAAGCCGCTTGCATTTATGGCTGGTAGCAGCAATCATTTTACGCACCTGGTGAAATTTACCTTCAGTAATGCTTATTAGCAGCCAGGTAAACGGGGGCCAGGCAGTAAGCCTGTCGCCCAAATCGTAAAACGTTTCTGGATTGGTTACTACCTGCACATCGCAGGGAGTGGTTGTATAAGTTACGCCGGTCTTTATGCGGATATTGATGCCGTTTTGCAGCCGCTTTAAATTTTCATCGCTCAGTACATTGTTTATCTGTACCAGGTAAGTACGTTTGTGTGGTTCATCACCCAAAAACAACAGCCGGGTAACTTTTTTGTTGGTTGTTAAAATGAGGAGTCCTTCGGAATGGTTATCCAGCCGGCCCACCGCATGGGTACCTTCCGGAAAATCAAAATCAAGCTGGCCCAGCAGCCGCACATCATGTGTGCTTACAAACTGCGATACCATATTAAATGGCTTATTGATGATGAAGTAGCGAAAGGTAGTTATGAGTTATGAGTTGTGAGTTGTAAGTTGTAAGTTGTAAGTTGTAAGTTGTAAGTTGTAAGTTGTAAGTTGTAAGTTTAAAAAGTGAATTGGTGAAGTTAGCACAAACACAAAACTTCTAAACCACTAACCACTAAACTTTCTAAACTACTTTATCAACACCGTACTTCCCTTTGCATTATACACTTTATTATCAGCGCCAATGCCTTCCAGCATCCACACCAGCGTGTGCGATTGTACAGGAATACCTTTGTAGCGGCCATCCCAACCCTGGTTAATATTTTTGGTTTCATAAACCAGTTCGCCCCAGCGGTTAAATATCTTAAAATAAACCAGCTCCTTTATGCCAATCATAAAAGGTTTTAGTACATCATTGCGGCTGTCGCTGTTGGGCGTAAACGCATTGGGTACATAAATTACAATGTTCTTGTTTATTTTAACCAATTGGGTATCCACAGTAACACAACCACCACGGCTGGTAAGTTTAATGGTATATATTTTTTCAGCATCGCCTATAAAAACAGGTTTATAGCTGCTGGCATTATCGAGGTTTGTTACAGGTGTCCACAATGCACTTACACCAACGGGCCGGGCTTCCAATACCTGGGGTAAATTGGCAACGGCATAAGCAACGGGATTATTAATACCGGGTACAGCTTTCTCTACAGTTACAAATCTTTTTTGTGTGTTTATTGGAAAAGGGCAGCGGGCGGTACTTACCGACAGGCTCATTACATAATTGCCCACAGTTGTGTAAACCTGTACCGGTGGGTTAAGCAGGGTAGATGTGTTACCATTACCAAAATCCCATAAGTAACTTACTGTAGAAGTACCGGGATCAACGGTTTTATTTATTGCAAGCACCGGTTCATTAATGCAGGCGGCATTCACTTCAAAAGCGGCAAAAACATTGGCGTTTACTGTAACGGTCAAACTGGTACTGTCGGCACACTGGCTGTTGCTGTTCACTATCATGGTTACTTTATAGGTACCCGGGCTTCTGAAACTGTAGGTAAGGTTGCGGCTGCTAGCCGTAAAACCATCGCCGGTTAACCATTTGTATTGCATATTTCCTACTTCATTGGTACTTGTATTAGTAAATACAAATCTGTTATTTACAAAACACTGCTCTGGTTTATCTACAGTAAAGCCTGGCCTGGGTATCGTTGAAATATCTACCTGTATGGTTTTGGTAAATAAATTGCACCCCAAAAAACTAAATACCTGTGCCCGGTAGGCGCCAGTTTGGGTTACACGGTATTGCTTTTGGTTGGCTCCGGGTATAGCAATGCCATTGTTAAACCATTGTACACTGTCGGTTGGCAGTACTTCTAAAATGGTACTATCGCCACTACCAATACACCATTCGAGCTTGCCAATTACCAGCAGGCTGTCGTATAGTTTTGCAGCATTTACAATAACCGTATCGGAGCTCACACAACCGCCACCATTATGGCGTATTGTTAAAACATACTGGGTGGTATCATCTGGCGTGGCAAAAGGGTTAGCCAGTGTTGGATTATTTAAACCAGTGGAAGGGCTCCAGTTATAAAACCAGCCAGGCTTGGGCGGTACACCAATTTGAACCAAACTGTTGTTGCATGAGTTTTTATTTTCGCCGGCATTGGCCTTATAATTTAAAGTATCGTACAGGTACGTGTACAGTGTATCCAGGCATCCATATCCACTGTAGGGTATCACAACTACGGCAACCTGAGTGCCTGCTGCAGGGGGCGGTGTTAAAGTAAGCGTTTGCGAAGTGCCCAGCACCTGTGTAAAATTGTTGTTATACCAGGTGTAACTTTGGTAGCCATAAGGGGCATTTAATCTTACAAAAGCGTCATCAGGGCAAAAATCGGCACCTTCAAACCGGTCGCTGCACTCGCTGTTAACATCAATATATGCATAGCCAAAATGAATACGGAAGGTGCAGTCAGCCGTTTTAAAAATCAACCGGATTCTTTTACCGGCCAAGTTATCCAGGTTAATACTAACAGCAGTCCAGTTTTTGTACCATACGGGAGTGTTACCCCCGGGATTGGGCGATAACTGAAAACCCGGCAGGGGAGATCCGTTTGCAAAAAATGAAAAAGAAGAGCAGTTTATTGCATAACCATCGGTCAGGTTCTGCACAAGCAGGTCAAGCCGGGGCTGCTCCGATTCCAGGTGCCCCGGATCCTGAAAAACCACGGCATAATTATAAATCAGGTTGTAAGTATTAGCACCCGCAGGAATGGTAAAATCGTAAGAAACACCTTCGGCCTCACGCCCGGCCGAATTGTTGCCGAGCCTGATGGAATGACTGCTGCCATTAGGGCACATTACCGGAAAACCACCGTAAGGATCTGTAACACCTGCGGAAGATAAGGAGTTATTCATAGTATGTCTCCCTGAAACGGGTCCCCCAGAATAATTGAAAACAATAACATTCCTATCATCAATGGATGCAACATTGCCGGTGTAACAGGTCCAGCCGTTAAAGTTGCCATTTTCAAAATCAATGTTGGAAGGGCAGTTTTGAGCAGATGCGGCAAAACCACTCCAACAGGTTATAAAAACTGTGAAGCATAATAAATATGTGTACCTGTTAAATAGCATATTTGTTTTATTGCGGGCCGTAAACATGGTATAGCCAGCCTTCATTATTGCTTTTGAAGTTAGTACTTTTTTTGGCTCACGGCGGCAATTGTTTACAATATTCTGCAGCAATTTGTTGCATTAATTAATCGTTTTTCTATACGAGCTTGCTTTTTCTTATAATAAACGATTATTTCAGCCAATTGGTTGTGTATTTAAAATTTAAAATCTTGTAGCTTGTTTCATATTCATTTAACTTTGCGCCCATGACAATAGAACATCTTAAATCTATAAGGGACCGTGTCTTGGTCTTGGGGAGGTTTCTTTGACGTCGCTAACCGACAAGCCAAAGCAGCTAATGATAAACAACTTTCACTATCGCCGGGTTTTTGGGATGATAATACCCGTGCAACTGCCATCCTGAAAGAAATTAAAGTACACGAATACTGGATTAACCTTTACAGTGCAGTAGAAACTGCGGTAGAGGATTTTGCCATACTATTTGAGTTCTGGAAAGCCGGCGAAACCACCGAAGAAGAAGTGAAGGAAGCTTTTGATGCAGCTATTGAAAAAATAGAAGAAGCCGAATTTAAAAGCACCCTGAACGAGCCCGAAGACGAATTGCCTGCCATGTTGCAGATAAACAGTGGCGCCGGTGGCACCGAAAGCCAGGACTGGGCCGAAATGCTTGCCCGTATGTTTCGCATGTATGGCGAAAAGCAGGGCTGGGCCGTTACCGAAATGGACTGGCAATGGGGCGATGGTGCCGGCATTAAAACCTGTACCTATAAGTTTGAAGGGGCGTTTGCCTACGGATTTTTAAAATCCGAAAGTGGTGTGCATCGGCTGGTGCGTATTTCTCCATTTGATAGTAATGCACGCAGGCATACTTCCTTTGTATCGGTAAATGTTTACCCGCTGGTAGATGATACCATTAATATTGAGATAAACCCGGCTGATGTTAAAATGGAAACAAGCCGCAGTGGTGGTGCAGGCGGACAAAACGTAAATAAGGTAGAAACCAAAGTGCAGCTTACACATATTCCAACGGGTATTGTGGTGGTTTGTCAACAAGACAGGAGCCAGCTTGGTAACCGTGAACTGGCCATGCAGATGCTAAAAAGCCGTTTGTACGAAATGGAACTGCAAAAACGCAACGAGATAAAAGATGCTGCCAACAGCAAAAAGAAAAAGATAGAGTGGGGCAGCCAGATACGCAGTTATGTTTTTCATCCCTATAAAATGATAAAAGACCACCGAACTGATTACGAAGTAGGCAATATTGGTCCCGTAATGGATGGAGAGCTGGATGGGTTTATTAAGGCGTATTTGATGAGTGAGAAGGAAGGGGAGAGTTAATTTAAAATTTTTATCTTTAATAAATGAAGATTAGCAAGATTTATATAAAGGGGTTTCAGCAGTTTCAGGATGTGGAATTGGATTTTACCAATCCAAAGACGGGTTTACCTTTGGATAAAGTGTGTTTTATTGGGAGCAATGGGACGGGGAAGAGTAA
>Ga0209181_10004439_pt1 | contig 20894 bp, 18 predicted proteins | sample MAT05_FD_187208 | JGI IMG/M metagenome (GOLD analysis project Ga0209181, IMG submission 187208) | Freshwater microbial communities from Lake Fryxell liftoff mats and glacier meltwater in Antarctica - MAT-05 (SPAdes) (version 2) | ecosystem: Environmental > Aquatic > Freshwater > Ice > Liftoff... | reverse complement strand
GGAAGCCCGGAGCCACCTAGCCCCCCCGGCCCCCCTTCCCTAAGAGGGAGGGGGGGGGACGCAATGTTCAGCTTGCCGAGCACCGGCTGAGCCGAAGCGGGGTTACAGGAGGCAACGGGGATCGAGCACCCCTCCGCCCCTGGGGGAGGGGCCGGGGGAGGGGTTGAGAGCCACGCGCGCGCTTCAGCGGCACGACGCGCGAACGCACCTAACCCCCCCGGCCCCCCTTCCCTAAGAGGGAAGGGGGGGGACGCACCGACCGACTGGCCGCGCGCCTCTGCTTCGATAACGGTGTCGCGGGAGGAAATGTTGCGCGGGCACCCCCTCCCCCCCTGGGGGAGGGGGCCGGGGGGAGGGGTTGACCGCGTCCGCGTGTCAGGGAGTGTGCGCGTCATGTCGAGCGCGCCGGCACGGGCTGCGGCACGCGGAAGCCGGTGCGCGGGGCGGGAACGTCGGCGGCGGTCGCGGTGCCGAGCCCCAGGCGGATCGCCCACAGCGGCAGGTTGAGCCCGCTGCGGAACGTCAGCGGCAGCCCGCCGGACATTCGCGGGTTGATCTCCAGCAGGTGCGGTTCGCCGCCGGCGTCGCGGAACTGCGTGTTAAACAACCCCGTGAGCCCGAGCCGCGCCGCCAGTCGCCGCACGACTTCGACCAGCCGCGGGTTCTCCTCGATCAACTGCCACCCGTCCCCCTTGCGGCGGACGACGGCGCCGACCAGCTCGCCGTTCTCCGCGAGTGCGTCCACGCTCCGCTCGGCGCCGGGGAGGTACTCCATCACCAGCACGTCGGCGAAGCGACCGGGGCCGAACCGCGCCCGGGCGTCGGCCAGGGTGATCGCGTTCGGGTGGTCGGAGCCGCCGGAAATGACGTGGAAGCCGATGCCGTACACGGACGTGGCCGGCTTGTAGCACACCCGCGCGTGCCGGTCGCGGAGCCGGGCGAAGGCGGCGTCGAAGCCGGCGCGGTCGGTCACCACCTCGTACGCCGGCAGCCGCACGCCGGGCACGTCGGCCACCGCCGCGGCGAGCTTCGCCTTGTGATTCACGAGCCGGATCGTCGCCGCGTCGCCGGCCGCGCACACGCGCACGCCGACGGCCGCGAAGCGGTCGCGCGCGGCGGCGACCGGCAGCACGTTCCGCCCCGGGAAGAACAGGGCGACGCCGTGCCGCGCGGCGAAGTCGAGTGCGAACTCGACGTAACGGTCGGCGGCGAGGCCGTCGGGTTCGGGCTCGAAGTGGTCGGCGTGTCGGCGGCCGCGGTAGCGGGGTCGGGGGTGGCTGACGAGGACGCGAAACTCGCCCGGCCGGCGGTCGCGGCGGAGGCGGGCGGCGACTTCGCCGGTGTTGGCGAGGTACTTGTTGAACCAGACGGCGGGCGCGGGCATGGGGGGATGCTACCGCCGCGCCCGTGGGCGTCAACCGGAACCGCGTCAGAGCTGGTCGTAGTCGATCAACAGTTCTTCGCCGGCGGCGATGTCGCGCCGCGTGAAGTACACGTAGTCCGCGTCGTGGTCGAGGTTCGGGTCGCGGCTGTCGTTGAGGAACCAGCCGACGCTGATGCGGTTGAGGTCGCGCGGCAGGTAGGCACCGTCGTCGTACCGGACGGCGAAGTTCTCCTTCACCTCTGCCGGGGCGTCGAGCGCGGCGAACTCGGCCCACGGCACGAACCGTACGTCGTCGGCGGCGAACAGTTCGTGCAGCACCGTGCCGGCGGCGATGTCGGCGGTGGCGAACACGCCGACGCCCGCCCCGGGGATGAGCGACGGCTTGAGTCGGAAGTGGTGCGTCACGGCCGCACCCGTACCGCGGCCACGTCGAACACGACCGCGGTAGTGTCTCGGAACGCGACCGCGATTCGTCTGCCGGTCCGGTCGAAGGCGAAGGGCCCCGGGCGCGCCGGCAGCGCGAGGCGACCAGCGTCGGCGCCTGTGGTTGCGTCCAAGAGCCGAACGGCCTTCTCGTCCGTCGCGAGCCGCGCGGTTGTCGCCACCCAAGCCCCGTCCGGGCTGAATGTGAGCTGTTGCGACACCCGCCCGTCGGACACGGCCGACCACAGCTTCTTCCCGTCGGCCACGTCCCACATTTCGACCGCGTGTGTGCCCCCGTACCGCTGCGTGCCGGTGCCCGGAACCGGCGCCCGCCGGGCCAGGGCCAGCCGCTTGCCGTCCGGGGAGAAGGCGACCCGGACGACCTGCGGCACCCCGGTGGTCAGCTGCTGGCGGATGTCCCCGGTCTGCGTGTCGAGTACTCGCACCCCGGTCGGCGTCACGTGGGCGACCGCCGCCGCGTCGCGGCTGAACGCCGCCGAGTCCCCGATGGCGGAAGCTCTGGCCTCCACGGACAATCGGTCTGGATCGCCGCCTGCGCCCGGGTCGAGTCGGTGGGCGGCGACCAGGCGGGCGGTACGGGCGTCGATCACCCGCAGCATCGCGTCGCCCCCGATCGACATCACCCGCCCGCCGTCGGCGGTGAAACCGAGACGGCGTGATATTCCGTGACGGGCGCGAGCTTCGGTCTTCGCCACCTCGGCCCCGGTCTTGGTGTCCCACACGCGCACCAGGCCGTCCGAGTCGAACCCGGCGACACGCGCCCCGTCCGGCGCGACCGCGACGCCGCCCACTCCCACGTCCCCCGCGCGGAGAACCAGACCAGGCCGCCCGGCCGCGTCCCAGGTGCGAACGGTGCCGTCCCCGCCGGCGGTGACCAGCGTTCCGTCCGGGGCGAAGGCGAGTTCGTGGATGATACCGTCGTGGCCGGGCGGGGGCGACCCGATCGGCTGGTAGCTCGCCGCGTCCCAGACGTGGAGGCGGAATTCGGTCACCGCCGCGACCCGCCGGCCGTCGGCCGACCATGCGACGCCGAAGACCCGGTTCTGCCCCATCGGCAGCCGCGCGAGTTCCCGGCCGGTGGCGACGTCAATCAGGATGACGGTGGGTTCATCCGCCCCGGGTCGGACGTTGTCCGCGTCGGCACCGGCCAGCACCTTCCCGTCCGGGCTCAACTCCAGGACGGGCAGCCACCGGGTTAGCCGTCGGGTGCCCGTCTGCCGGGCGGTCGCCACGTCCCAGACGCCGAGGGCATTTCCATTCGCGTCCTCGGACAAGACCGACCGGCCGTCGCGGGTGAACCGGATCACGGGCAGGATGCTCAGGTTCGCCGTGGAGAACGTCCGCGGCTCCTTCTCCGTCGCCCACCGCCACACCCGGGAGAAACCGCCGCGGAACGCGACCGTGGATCCGTCCGGGGACTGGTCGAGGGCGGAAATCTCCCGAACATCGTCGTACCGGACCAGCTCCTCACCCGTGCCCGCGTCCCACACGCGGAGATCGGTACCCAGCGCAGTCGCCACGCGGGTTCCGTCGGCGGACACGCGGACGCGCCAGCCTGGGTCCGGTTCGCTCCCGGCCAGGTCGACGCGCCACAGTACCTTGCGGGCGGCGGTATCGATCAGCCACACGGCCGGCCGCTCCTTCGCCTGCGGGTTCCGCCGCCAGGTGCCGACGACGGCCAGCCGGTCGCCCTTCGCGGACGCGGCGGCGTCCCAGCCGTCCCCGTTCGGCAGCGCGAGTTCGCCGACGACCCGGCCGGTGGGCACGTCCATGAACCGGAGCGGCTCACCGCGACCGACGACCACCACGGTGTCCGCGTTCGCGGTGAAGAAGACGCTTGAGAAAAGCTTACTGACGCGGTAGCGCGTGGTGCCCATGCGGGCCACGGCCCCGGGCGGGAGCGGGTCGGCGGGCTGAGCCGGGGCAAGCCCGAGCGTGGCCGCGAGAAGCAGAGGCGCCATCGGAGACCCCGGGTTAGTGCCCCGCGAGGATGTGCATGATGTCGGCGTCCTTTACGACGTAAGTCTTGCCTTCCGTGCGCATCAGGCCGCGGGTCTTCGCCTCCTTCTCGCTCAGGCCGCACGCGATGAAGTCGTCGTACCCGATCACGTTCGCCCGCACGAATTTTTCCCCCAGGTCGCGGTGGATCGACCCCGCCGCCTCGACTGCCTCGCAGCCGCGCGGGATCGACCACGTCCGGCACTCGTCCTCGCCCACCGTGAAGAACACCTCGCGCCCCACGCCGTAGAACATCGCCCGGATCGTCTCGCCGCGGCGGAACGCGGTGATGCCGTAGTCGCCCATGAACGCCGTGCGGTCGGCCTCGTCCATCGCCAGGAGTTCCAGCTCCAGCTTGGCAGGCGCCTGCGTCGCACTCGGGGCGAGCGCCAGTAGGTCGGCCGCGAGCGGGTCGTTGAAGCCGGAATCGCCGCGGTTCACGAACACGATCTCGGGCTTGAGCGTCAGCAGCTGGAAGCTCCGCAGCGCCTTGTCCTCGTCGGCCGTGAGCCCGAACTGCGCCGCCGGCGTGCCCGCCTCCAGCCCGGCGACGACGCGGCGCAGCAGCGCCAGCTCGGCCTCCTCGGCGTCTCGCTCCTTCTGCGGCTTGGCCTTCTTCAGCCCCGCCTCGACCTTCGGGACGCGGTTCGACACGATCTCCAGGTCGGCGAACAGAAGCTCGTCGCGGAAGCGGGTGAGCTGCGCGGCGAAGTCGGTGCGGGTGAACCCGTCGAGGACGACGATGAGGCCGTTGGCCTCGCGGAGGATGCCGAGGCGGCGGGCGTTGTCCTTCCTCTCGTCGAGCATCAGGCCGGGCGTGTCGAGGACCGCGACCTGGGTGTAGGTCGTCTTCTTCGGCTTCATCACGGCGGCGATGGCGGCGAGCCGGTCGTCCGGCACGTCCGCCATGGCGGTCTGGCCCTGTTGCACCTTCGACGGGTCGGGCTTGCCGCCGGTGAGCCACTCGAAGACGGTGCTCTTGCCCGACCCGGCGTAGCCGACGAGGCCCATTTTCATCGGAGAATCCAGCCCGAACAGGAGGGACCGCGCGACGCGGATAGCATACGGACCGCCGGCGCGTCAGGGCGCGTGCCGCAGCGCCCGGCCCGGCAGCGCCCCGGTGTGCGTACCGCGGTCGAGCACCACCCGGCCGTTTACCACCACGTACTCGACGCCCACCGCGTACTGGAACGGTGCCGTGTACGTCGCCCGGTCGGAGACCGTCGCCGGGTCGAACACGGTCACGTCGGCGAACGCCCCCGGCCGCAGCACGCCGCGGTCGCGCAGCCCCAGCTTCGCGGCGTTCAGGCTCGTCATCTTCCGCACCGCGTCTTCGAGCCGCAGCACGCCGCGCTCGCGGACGTACTCGCCGAGCACCCGCGGGAACGTCCCGAAGCTCCGCGGGTGCGGGTTGCCGCGCCGCAGCGGCCCCTCCGTCGCCAGCGCGGACCCATCGGACCCGACCGAGCACCACGGCTGCGCCAGCGCCAGCGTCATGTCCTTCTCGTCGTGGTGGGCGTACACCGTCGGCACCGACCCGTCCTGTTCCACCAGCACGTCGAACAGCACGTCCAGCGCGTCGGGCGGCGGCACCTTCCCCTTCGATTTCTCGGAAATGACGCGGTCCATCGTCAGCCCCTCGTAGGGGCCGCGGCCGCTGACGAGCATCCGCGACCAGTCGCCGCCGACCGCGGTGAAGTGGTTGTACCACCCGGGAATGCCGCCCTTGATGTCGGCCTTCATCCGCGTGCGCGCGGCCGGGTCGCGGAGTCGTGCCAGCAGCTTCGCCCGGCCGCCCTCGTGCGCCCACGGCGGCACGATGCTCGCCAGGTTGTTGTTGCCGCGGGTGTACGGGTACACGTTGGCCCGCACGTCCACGCCGCGGCGGCGCGCGGCCTCGATCAGCGCCACCACTTCGTTCATGCGGCCCCAGTACTTCTGGTCGGCGATCTTGATGTGGATGATGTCCACCGGCACGCCGGCGCGCTCGGCCACGGCGATCATCTCGCGCACGGCGTCGAACACGCCCGTCCCCTCGTTACGGGTGTGGGCCGAGTACGTGCCGCCGTGCCGCCCCGCGGCCTTCGCCAGCTCCACCAGATCGTCGGTGGTGGCGAGCGACCCCGGCGGCATCGCCAGCAGCGACGACAGGCCGAACGCCCCGTCGCGCATAGCGGCGTCGATCACGGCCTTCATCTGCTCGAACTCCGCGGGCGTCGGCCGGGCGTGCGACTGGCCCATCACCGACTCCCACACGTTGTCCAGCCCGACGTAGGTGGCGACGTTCACGCTCACGCCGGCGCGGTCGATCTCGTCCAGGTAGCCGCGGACCGTCGTCCACTCGAACGCCTTGCCGCGGGCGGTCACCTTGCGTGCCGACAGCTTGCCGACGAGCGGGGCCGCGGAGCGACCCTCGCCCAGCACCTCGGTCGTCACGCCCTGCCGCACCTTGCTCTCGGCCTTGCCGTCTTCGAGCAGCGTCTCGTCGGAATGCGAGTGGATGTCGATGAAGCCCGGGGCCACGATCTTCCCCTTGGCGTCGATCGTGCGCGCGGCCGAGCCGGTGACGCGGCCGACGGCGACGATAGTGTTGCCGCGGACGGCCACGTCGCCGGCGAACCACGGGTTGCCGGTGCCGTCCACGACGCGGCCGTTGCGGACGACGAGGTCGTAGTCCGGGTCGGCCGGCCGGGCGGGGACGGCGGACACGGCGAGGAGGCCGAGCGCGGCGAGGGTGAGGAGGCGCATGGGGGAGTCCGTGAGCGCGTCCCGGGGCGTTGCCCCGGGCTATGCTGTCCCAGGCCGTTGGCCTGAAATCCGGGTGCCCTTCTTCAGCCCGAAGGGCTGGGACAGCATAGCCCGGGGCAACGCCCCGGGGGCGGGTTGGGTGACATCTTTCGGGATCACTCGGTACGGATCACGCGGCGCACGTCCACCGCCTCGCCGCCGGCAAGGATCGTGCGAACCACGTCCGCCCCGGACGCGACGCGGCCGAGCGGCACCACGTCCGCGACCGCGGCCGGCGGCGCACCGGAGAACAGCACGAACTCCCCTGCCCCGCCGCCGCGTACGAGCGCCACGCCCCCCTCCGTCGGCCGCGCCGCCGACGCCGGCACCGTCGGCAGCTTCAGCCGCTCGGCCGCGCCGCGCGACAGCCAGCCGGCGCCCGCCGTGCCGCGAACTACGCCCGCGGCGCCGCGCAGCCGACCGCTGTGATAGCCGCCGTCGAGTGCGACCGCGAGGAACACGGCCGCGGCTTCCGGGGCGGCCTTCGCGTCCAGCGCCAGGTCGAAGTCGCCGGCCGCGGTCTGCACCGTCACCTTCGCCGCCTCGCCGACCGGCGCCTTCCGCCACTCGAAGCGCGGCAGCTTCGCCCGGTCGTAGCCCGGCAGGTGGGCGCGCTCGTCGGCCGGGCGGTCGGCGGGGCGGCGGTAGCGCCACGGGCCGTCGCCGAACACCTCGCGGCACAGCCCGGCCAGCGGCGCGTCGTACTCCTTCAGCTTCTCGCGGGTCCGCACGTCGTTGTGCAGCGCGTCCGGCGGGGCGTTGTCGTCGAACCAGCACTGCACGCCCTCGGCCCAGTACTCCGAGTGGTTGGTCGCCGCGTAGGTGTTCTTCCACAGGCCGCGGTCGCGCGCCGCCTGGTACGCCGCCCGCAGCCGCTTGTCGAACGTCGGGTCGGTGGTCGAAAGGCCGGTGCCGTGGACCGCGTGGGCGAACTCGTGGACGAAGATGTTCTCGGCCGGGTACGGGTCGCCGCGGAAGCCGAGGAGGTTCTCCTCGGCGCAGCTGACGACGGGGTTCGAGCGGGTGGCGCCGAGGCCGCGGGCGCGGCGGTCCCAGTACAGCTTCGGCTTCAGGTTGGCGTGTTCCGGCAGGTCGGTCGTGTACTCGGTCGCAGCCATCACCGCGACGCGCACCCGGTTCGCACGCATCGCCTTGACGAGGGCCGGCCGCTCGCCGAGCATCTTGCCGACGATCCACGCCGCCTCCGCGAGGGCGTGGTCGCTCACCTTCGCGGAGCCGACCACCGGGAGGCCGCCGGCATCGGTGTGGCGCTGGTAGATCGGCGCGAGCTTCAGCTCGGCGCGGAGCGCGTCTGGCACCGGCTCCGCGCCGCGGGCGGACGGGCCGACCAGCAGCAGGGCGAGGACGAGACCGAACGGGTGCGTTGGGTGCATCGGCATGAGGGGTGTGATACGAGGTGAAGGGTTGAGCGAGCCGACCGCCGTGAGGCGGCGGGTGGCTCGAGGCTTCGTAGGTCGGGTCGAGTCTTCGAGACCCGACGAGGAGTGGCAGGTGCGTCGGACGAGAACCCGCCGGCGCCGTAGCCGCGGGTCTGTTCCGTTCGTCCTCCGCGCCCCGCGTCGGGTCTCGAAGACTCGACCCGACCTACGACGCCCCGAGCCATGTACCCCCGACCCGCAGCGCGTCGCGGTGCAGCGCCGCCCGGGTGGGCGGGACGAACGGGGATACAGAACCTGCCCGCACGCTCGCGCTCAATCTCCGATGCCGGTCGGAATGCGGCGAATCGCTCCCACGCTCTTTCGTCTGGCCGACTCATGTTCGTCTGGCGACCGGGGGTCACTCCGCCAGACACAGCTGCCTCGCACCGGGCGACGAGCGTCGCCGGGTTCCGGGCATGAGCAAAAGTTCACGTCGCGGCCCGATTCGGCCGATGAAGACCCCGTATCTTCGGCACGACCGGTATCCCGCTACCCGGTCGTGCCCGTAGGGGAACGCATGGACCGCTTTTCTCTAATGCTCGCGGGGGCAGTCCTGTTGCTGGGCGCACCCCGCCTGACAGCCCAACAGCCCACCATACCCGCCCTACCGCCTCCGGGTCCGTCCGCCGTGGACCGGCTCACCGACGTGGTCAACCCCGGCCCCCTCGACGAGAAGGCCGTCCGCGGCATCGTCGACGCGGCGCTGAAGGAGCGCGACGCGAAGCCGAAGGCGGCGGCGGAGAAGGGCCACGAGGTCGGCAGCGACCTGAAGCTGAACGCCTTCTGGGACAACGGGCTGTGGTTCGCCACCGCCGACAAGGACTGGAAGTTCCACCTCGGCGGGCGGTTCTCGTTCCAAAGCTCGTTCTTCGCCCAGCCGCTGAACCTCCGAGGCACCCCGCCGGGCAACGGCGGCGTCCCCGCGTCCGGCCCCGGCGCCGGCTTCGGCCCGCTCGACGACGGCATGTTCTTCCGCCGCGTCCGGCTGCGCTCCGACGGAGTGGCCTACGAGACGTTCGAGTACGCGATGGAGGTGGACTTCGAGCAGCTGAACTTCGTCACCTTCGACCACCTGTGGCTCGGCGTCCGCGACGACACCTACGGCACCGTGCGGCTCGGCCAGGTGAAGGTGCCGCAGGGGATGGAGATGGTGGGGAGCGACTACCACCTCACGTTCATCGAGCGGTCGCCGCTGTTCGACGCCCTCCTGACGCTGTTCGCCCCCGGCCTGTACTACCAGAACAGCTTCCTCGACCAGAACGTGCTGTTCCAGACGATGTTCCACCGCGTCCAGCCGCTGCAGTTCTTCACCGACGACTTCGGGAACGGGAATTATGCCTCGACCTCGCGCCTGGTGGTGACGCCGTGGTACGAGGGCGACGGGGCCGGCGTGCTGGCGCTGGGCGGCTCGTACCAGTACCGCACCGGCGACCTCGGCCGCAGCCTCCAGCCGGGCGGGACGGGTAGCACCTTCGGCGACACGCAGAACGTGGCCCGGTTCCGGTCGCGGTTCAACCTTCGCGACGGCACCGGCATCGGCAGCACCAACTTCCTGGGGTCGAACGCCAACCGGGCCGCGGACACCGGGTACATGCTCACCGACGGCATCCACACCGTCGTGCCGGAACTGCTGATGAACATGGGGCCGCTGTCGATCCAGGCGGACGCGGCGTTCACCTACGTCGAGAACGCCCGGACGCTGTACGGCGGCGGCGGGCTGGCCCCCGGCCAGGGGGTCGGCACGGCGATGTTCTGGGGCGGGTACGTGGAGGCGAGCTACCTGCTGACCGGCGAGACGCGCGGCTACGACCGCCGCAACGGCACGTATGACCGGGTGCGGGTGCGCGAGCCGTTCTTCCTGACGCGGGGCGAGGACGGCCGCACCCACTGGGGCACCGGGGCGTGGCAGGTGGCCTACCGGTACTCGTTCCTCGACCTCAACTCGAAGGGGATCAACGGCGGCCAGCTACTGCAGCACGAGGTGGCGCTGAACTGGTTCATGAACGACAACGCGAAGCTGCAGTTCGTGTACCTCAACGCCGAGCGGCTGGTGCCGACGCCGGCGACGAGCGGCACCGTGAACGGATTCGCCGTTCTCGCCCAGTACTACTTCTGACCCCGGAGTTTCGTCATGCGATGGACCGCGACCCTGGCCGCCCTCGTGGCGGCCGTGGGACTCTCGGGCGCGCAACCGCCGCCCGACCACGCCTCGCCGGTCGGCGCCAAGGTGTGCGTGTACGAGCCGCAGAAGACGACGAAGACGGTGTACACCAGCGTGTGCAAGGAGTTCTGCGCCGCGGACTACTCGCCGCTGGCGATCCTGAAGCGCTGCTGCGGGCTGAACAACTGCGACGGCCCGTGCCCACCGCAGCCGCTGGTGAAGACGGTGCTGGTGAAGAAGTCGGTGCCCGGCCCCGACAAGATGGTCTGCACGCTGAAGGAGCTGCCGGTGGTGTGCCTGCCGGGGATGTCGGTGATCCCGGCGCCGAAGTGACGGCGGGCGAAGGCGAGCGGCCCGCGTGAGCGGGCTGTTCCTGAGCGCATCGGTGTCGCTCAGGAACAGCCCGCTCACACGGGCCGCTCGCCTTGTCATCGCTTCGCAGTTTAGTCGCGGCGCGGGCCGCGCGGGCCGCCCCGCCCGCCGCCACCCCCGCGGGGACCGCGGTCGCCGCCACGGTCGCCACCGCCGCGGTCGTCGCGCGGCGGGCGCTCGCCGCCGCCCTCGCCCTCCGGCAGCGGGTCCATCAGCGCCTTGCGGCTCAGCTTCACCCGGTCCTGGTCGTCGATCGAGATCACCTTCACCTGGATGCGGTCGCCGATCTTCACGACCTCGTCCACCCGGCTCACGAACCCCGGGGCCAGCTCCGAGATGTGGCACAGCCCGTCGCGGCCCGGGGCGATTTCGACGAACGCCCCGAAGTCCTTGATCGAGATCACCTTCCCGTCGTACACCGCCCCGACCTTCACCTCGGCACAGAGCGCCTCGACGCGGCGCTTGGCGTCCTCCACCCCCTCGGCGTTCAGCCCGGAGATGGCGACCGTACCGTCGTCCTCCACGTCGATCTTGGCGCCGGTCTCCTCCTGGATCGAGCGGATCATCTTCCCGCCGGGGCCGATCAGCTTGCCGATCAGCTCGGGGTTGATCTTCAGCGACACGATCCGCGGGGCGAACGGGCTGATCTCCTTCCGCGGCGCCGGCAGGGCGGCGAGCATCGACTTGAGGATCTGCAGCCGGGCCTCGCGGCCCTGCTCCAGCGCCCCGCGGATCAGCTCTTCCGGGATGCCGTCGAGCTTGATGTCGAGCTGGAGGCCGGTCACGCCCTTCTGGGTGCCGGCGATCTTGAAGTCCATGTCGCCGTAGTGGTCCTCGTCGCCCTGGATGTCGGTGATGAGGACGTGCTGGTCCTTCTCCATCACCAGGCCGATCGAAATGCCGGCGACCGGCCGCTTGATCGGCACCCCGGCGTCCATCATCGCCAGCGTCCCGCCGCACACCGACGCCATCGAGCTGGAGCCGTTCGACTCCAGAATCTCGCTGACGAGGCGGATCGTGTACGGGAACCGCGTCGCCGGCGGGATGACGGCCTTGAGCGACCGCTCGGCCAGCATGCCGTGGCCGATCTCGCGGCGGCCCGGCCCGCGGATCGGCTTGCACTCGCCGACCGAGTACGGCGGGAAGTTGTAGTCGAGCCAGAACTTCTTCGAGTACTCCTCCTGCACCCCCTCGACCCGCTGCTCGTTGCCGACGGTGCCGAGGGTGGCGACGACGAGCGCCTGCGTCTCGCCGCGCTGGAACACGGCCGTTCCGTGCGTCCGCGGCAGCACGCTCACCTCGCTGCCGATGGCGCGCAGGTCCTTCGGCGCGCGGCCGTCAATGCGGGTGCCGCTCAGCGTGATCTCGCGGAACACCCGCTCGCGGATCGCCGACACCGCCGCCGACACCTGGGCCGACGTGTACTTGGCGTCGCTGGCGCCTTCCGGGGCGTACTCGGCCTTCAGCGTCGTCTTGAACTGGTCGAGCGCGTCGTTGCGGGCCTTCTTGCCGGTGGTGAGGTAGCGGGTGCGGAACTCGGCCCCGTGCTTCTTGTAGATGGCCTCGGCCAGTTCGTCGGCGGCCGGGGCGGCGGGGAGCACCTTCTTGCCCAGGCCGGCCTTCTCGCGCAACTCGTGGATGGCGCCGATGATGAGCTTGCACTGCCGCTGCGCCTCGGCGATGGCGTCGCCGGTCTCCTGCTCGGGGAGCTCGCGGGCGAAGCCCTCGATCATGACGATGGCGTCTTCCGTGCCGGCGACGATCAGGTCGAGTTCGCTGGTCTCCATCTGCGGGTACGTCGGCATGACGACGAGGTTGCCGTCGACGCGGCCGATGCGGACGCCGGCGTGCGGCTTGAGGAACGGGATGTGGCTGACGTGCAGCGCGGCGCTGGCGCCGATGAGGGCGAGCACGTCGGTGTCGTTCTCGGGGTCGGCCGAGATGACCGTGCAGTGGATCTGGACTTCGTTGACGTACCCGACCGGGAAGAGGGGCCGGGTGGGGCGGTCGATGAGCCGCGAGGTGAGCGTCTCCTTGGTGCTGGGGCGCGTCTCGCGCTTGATGAACCCGCCGGGGAACTTCCCCGCGGCGTAGGTGCGCTCGCGGTACTCCACCTGGAGGGGGAAGAAGTCGCGGCCGGGGATGACGTTCCCCTCGACGACGGCGACGAGGACGACGGAGTCGCCGTAGCGGACGGTGACGGCCCCGTGGGCCTGTTTGGCGAGCTTACCGGTTTCGAGGACGAGGGTGCCGCTCCCAATGGGGAGCTCGACGGTTGCGTGGCTGACCGGCACGGATGGTTCCCTTTCCGATGACCGGCAGGGTGCGCGTGCGGCGGTGCGGGGCGGACGACGTTCGTCCGGCGGCCCGGGGGTTTCGCCCCGGCGGCCGCGAGCGGGAGGATGGCGGACCACACCTGGGCGGCGGTTACTTCCGCAGCCCGAGCCGGGCGATGAGGGCGAGGTACTTCTCGCGGTCCGTTTCGCGGAGGTACTTGAGCAGGTCGGCCCGCTGGCTGACCAGCTTCAGCAGCCCGCGACGGCTGGAGAAGTCCTTCTTGTGCGCCCGCATGTGCTCGGTCAGGTACGTGATCCGGGCGGTGAGCAGCGCGACCTGCACCTCCGGCGAGCCGCTGTCCTGCTCGGCTCGGCGGTACTGTCCGATGAGTTCGGTCTTCTGTTCCTTCGTGATCGCCATCGCTCCCGGCCTCCGCGAATCCGCCGCGTCGCACTCCTGCCAACAGTGACGAAACGACAAAAGTGACGCCTGGTTCACAATTGAGACAGGGTAGGCGCCGCCGGCCGCGCGGCAAGGGGCGAAATTCCCACCCGGTGCGGTCAGACACGCTTCTTCCAGTACCCGGGCTTCTTGCTGGTGTGGGAGACGGCAACGACGAGAATGCCGCCTGCCTGATACCGGTAGTAAAGTGCGAACGGGTACTTGTGGAGGAGCCAGCACCGGTGACGCCGGTCGTACGGCGCGCTGAGTTCCGGGAACTCGGCCATCACCCCGGTGACGCGAGTCAATTCCGCGTCGAGACCGTTCGCGGCCTCGGCATCACGGGCGGCGTACCAGGCGAGGGCGGCGTCGTACTCGGCCCTTGCCTCGGCATGGAAGGTGACACTAACCATCGCGCCGGCCCAAAATTCGTGCGCGGGCCTCGTCGCGGACGACCTCCCACGGAATGAGCACGGCAGTACCGGCGTCGATCTCGTCGGACCGACGGTTGATTTCGGCCTCCCACTCCTCCGGGCTACTCTGCCCCGGCGGGTGTTCGGCCGAATCGAAGAGGGCGGCGGCGACCTCGAGCCGCTCGGCCTCGGGCAGCGAGAGCGCGGACGTCAGCAGGGTGGCGGCGGCGGGGCTCATCACATTCCTCCAACTCGATGCCTCATCTTACCGCGGGCTCGCCGGCACTACTACCGCTTCCGCGCGGCGAAGAACGCGGCGATCTTCGCCCGCGACTCGTCCGACCCGGCCAGCCGCAGGAACGCCTCGGTTTCGAGCTCGATGCCTGCGTAGAGGGGCAGCTCCAAACCTGCGAGCGCGACTCGATAGGCTTCTCGGGCGGCAGTCGACTGCGGCTCGTCAAGCTCCAGCGCCCTGGTGGTCCACGCTCGCAATCGATGTCGTGGGGCTTCTCGCGGCCCCCGCAGCGTCAGCCAGGCCGCCGTCTCGATTACCCGGTCCGACGGAACGGTGAACTCGAAGAACGCCGCGTCTTTGCTCGTGCGGAGCTCGATCGATTCGCCCGTGACTAACATGGACAGCGCCGTCTCAAATCCCAGAACTCGCGTCGATCGCTGGGTGCCGCCCCATCCCGGAATCAGCCCCAACTTGACTTCGGGCAAGCCGATGAGCACCTTCGGGTGCGAACCGAACGCACGGTAGTCGCACGCCAGCGCCAGTTCCAGCCCGCCCCCGAGGGCCACGCCGTCGATCGCGGCGCACGTCGGGTACGGCAGCGCCTCCAACTTCGCCAGCACGCGCAGACCCTGCGAGAGGAACGCCTTCACCGCGGGGTCGCCCGGCGTCGCGTTCGCCAGCAGGTTGAGGTCGGCGCCGGCGATGAAGCAGCCGGGCTTGCCGCTGGCGATCACCAACCCCGCCAGGTCGGGGGGCAGCGCGTCGAGCTCGGCTTCGAGTTCGTCCCACAGCGCCGCCGTGAGGACGTTCACCTTCGCGCCGGGCTGGTCGATCGTCAACACGGCCACGCGGTCGAGACGCACCTCGACGCGGACGGCGGGGTCGGACATGACGTACCCCCACAAACGACGCCACCCCGGGCGGAACCCGGGGTGGCATTGTACCCGCCCGCGGCGGCTCAGTTCTTCGGGGCGCCGTTGGTCATCGGCGTATCGATCCGCGGGGCGCCGAGGGGCATCGGGCTGCCGATGATCGGCGGGGCGCCGACCGGGCCGTGGCCGAACGCCGGCACGGCATACCCAGCCGGACCGCCGTAGCCGACCGGACCGGCATCGACGCCCGAGGTGCAGGTGGAGCAACCGGGGGCGCCGACCGGCATACCGACCACCGGGCTGGGGATGCGGAACGCGGGCGTGGCGTTGCACGCCGGGGCGCACGCCGGGCCGCAGCCCGCGCCGGGGTGGTTGTGCCACCGCCAGGCGATCCGCTCGCGGACGCAGGGGAAGCAACCCGCGGACAGCTGCGACCCGGCCAACAGGCCGAACAGGATCAGACGACGGGACACGGGAACCTCCTTCGCGGTGCGGCACGGGCGCGGGACGGGAGCCTCGATCCGTCGGGGGCCGGGAGTCCATTCCGGCCGTCCCTGGGGGCAGCGCTCGGCCGCCACCGGTCCACGTCGGGACCGTGGGCCGCGGCGTTCCTCTGCCGGTGCGCAATCGTGCGCGCCGCCACGGCCGCGGGCAAACCGCGCCGGGCGTAAATGACGCAGTCGGCCGCGGGGCCGCGACCGGTGGGGGCGGGGGGAACGGCGGAAGGAGTTGGCGCCGCGGCGCCGGTCGGACCGGCGGCGGCGTTGGAGGCGATGTTAATGGGTGAAAGCCCGGGGACGGCCGTCCCCGGGCTTCGCGGTGATCACTCCGACCGTTAGAACCCGGCCGGCGGCAGCGAACCCGGCGGCAGGGCGCCGGGGGCCGGGCAGCACGGCGGGGCGGCACTCGCCGAGCTGTTCTTGCAGCAGCGGTTGCTCCGACAGCCGGCCAGCGGGATCATCACGGCCAGGGCGGCCAGGGCGAGGACAAGACGCTTGGCGAACATGGTCCGCTCCTTCAACTCGTGGGTGTGTCGTCCGTGCTGGTGGGGTTAGTCCCGGTCTGCGGCTCCGCCGGCCGGCGTTCTACCCACCGGACGCTGTACCGTATGGCGCCCTTGCGCCGGCGCCAAAGCCCGACTTGAGCGAAACCCGCTGCAATTCCCTGGCACCCGGGGGGTCGTGCCGGTTCGGCCGGGGGTGCCGGTCCGCGAAGCGGGGCAAGAGCGCCGGGTCGTAACGGTCGCAGGGGTCGGGGAGAACTTTCTGAGATTCCCCGATCGGCTCTTGACGCCCCAACCCGCCGGGGTTAGTTTCTGCCCAGCTTCACAGATTCGCACCCACGCCAGACGGGACGCACGGACCGCGCGATCCCGGCGTAGCCACGGACGGTTCGGGATGTCCGCCCCCTTCCCACCCCCCGACCCCGGCGCCACCGCTCCGCACCCGGCGTTCCCCGCCGGGCCGCGCGGCCTCGTCGTCGCCGCCCCCGCCAAGCTCAACCTCTACCTCGAAGTCCTCGGCCGCCGCCCCGACGGGTTCCACGACCTCGAAACCCTCATGGTCGGGCTGAACCTCTACGACACCCTCGAAGTGCGCCCCCGCGCCGACGCCCAACTCCGCCTCACGTGCGACCGCCCGGACCTGCCGACGGGGCCGGACAATCTGGTCTGCAAAGCCGCAAGCGGGTTGAGGCTCCGCGCCGGCCGGCCGGACCTCGGCGCCGACTTCCACCTCACGAAACGCATCCCCACGCAGGCCGGCCTCGCCGGCGGGTCGAGCGACGCCGCGGCGGCGCTCGTCGCCCTCAACCGCGTGTGGAACCTGAACCTCTCCCGCGCCGCGCTCGCCCTCGTCGCCGCCGGCGTGGGCTCGGACGTGGCGTTCTTCCTGAGCCTGCCGGCGGGGTGGTGTACGGGGCGCGGCGAACACGTCGCCCCGGAACCGCCCGGCGGGGGCTTCCACGTCGTGCTCGTGCTCCCGCCGGTCGGCCTATCCACGCCGGCGGTGTTCCGTCAGTTGGTGGTTCCTGCTACGCCGCACAGCGGCGCCGCGGTCCGCGCCGCCTTCCGCACCGGGGACGCCGCCGCCCTCGGGGCGGCCCTCTTTAACCGGCTGGAGGAGCCGGCGTTTGCCCTTGCCCCCGCCGTGGAACGCGTGTATCGCCGCCTCGCCGCCCTCACCCCCGCAGGGTGCCGCATGTCGGGGAGCGGGTCGGCCGTGTTCGCCGTCTGCCGGAGCCCGCACGACGCGGCCCGGGTGGCGGCCGGTGTCCGGGCGGCCGCGCCGCCCGACGAACTCCCGAGTCACGTCCTGGTCGCTCGCACCCTCACCCCCGATCCCGCCTGAGAAGGAGGCCCGCGGTGGTCATCACGGAAGTCCGCATCAAGCTCTGCGAGGAGAACAACGAGCGCCTGCTCGCGTTCTGCTCGGTCACCTTCGACAACGCCTTCGTCGTCCGCGACCTGAAGATCATCGAGGGCACCAAGGGCGTGTTCGTCGCCATGCCGAGCCGGAAACTCACCGACCGGTGCCCGAAGTGCGCGTGCAAGAACCACCTCCGGGCGCGATTCTGCAACGCCTGCGGCGTCCGTATGGACGAGACCCGCGCCACGCGGGAAGTGGACGGCCGGGCCAAGCTCCACGCCGACATCGCCCACCCCATCCACAGCGGCGCCCGCGAGATGGTGCAGGGCTCCGTCGTGAAGGCCTTCCACGAGGAAAAGGACCGCTCCAAGCAGCCGGGCTACGTCTGCCGGTACGACGAGTACGACTTCGACGACGACGTGCCGAGCTACGCCGCCATGGCCGCCGACATGGGCCAGAAGGCCGCCGCCCGCCCCCACGCCGGTCACACCGCCCCGAAGCCGCCGCACATCGCCGCCGAGGGGGCCAAGGTGCGCACCCAGGACTTCGCCGCCGGCATCGGCTGACATTTTGGTCGAAATTATTGTTTCCGCCGCGCCTCCCACCGGGTCGCGGAAACATGTCACGCGGCTAGAGCGACGGCGGCTTGAGACAGTTGAAGTTGTGATGCTGGAATTGGTTAGGTCAAAATCGTTGCCGCTTGCGGCTTCGCGCTGCCCAGCGCGAAGCCGCGAGCGGCGGACTACTTCGCCGCCTCCAGCGCCGCCCGCAGGAACGCCACGAAGTCCGACACGCTGTTGATCTTCCCCTCGATCGTCGCCCGCCGATCGCCGGCCGACTCGCGGAACACCCGCACGGTGCCGTCCGGCTGCGGGATCAGCACCGCGTACGACGGCAGCGAACTCGTCCCCAGCACGGCGACCTGGAACGTGCGGTTCGCGTACGCCTCGTCCGACCGGTGTTCGCGACCCGGGTCGTCCTGGTAGGCGACGGCCGGCACGCCGTCGGTGTACAGCTGCACGGGCACGAACCGCTCCAGTAGCCCCGCGACCTCGTGCCGGGTGAAGATGCTCTGCTCGTTGTACCGGCAGTTCGTACACGTCTCGCCGGTGAAGTCCACGAACACCGGCCGGTTCAGCCGCCGCGGCCGCGAGGAACAGGATGCGCAGGGGGCCGGCCGGCAGGGCTTCGGCGGCGGCCGCGGCCGGGGCGGCCGGCACCCGGTAGAGCGACCAGTCGGCGGCCGTGCCGACCGGCGTTCCGTCGCGTCCGAGCGGGAGCAGCTCCCACGGCGCGTTCAACACGGCCGGGTCGGTCGAGCGGACGAGCAGGTCGGTCGGCCCGGTCCCCAGCCGCGGCGTCACCTCGCCCCAGACCGGTTCGCACAGCGCGGCGAACAGCTCGCGGCCGATCGCCCCCACGGCGTCGGCGGGGAGCACCGGCCGCCGGCCGCGACCGCCCCCGGTCGGCTCCGGGTTGAGGTGCTTGACGATCTGGGCGATGTCCGCGACGCGGGCGGGCGGCACGGTCACCGGCGGGCCGGCGGCGGTGCCGTCGAGTTCCCACCGGACGGTCCAGCCGCCGGAAGCGTCCGGGGCGACGAAGGAGGTGAGTGCGGGCATGGGCCGCTCGGGGCGTGGTGGCGGTCGGATTTGCGTCCGTCCGAAGGATTCAGACCAGCAGTTTGATGATGAGTTTACCCGCGCCTCAGACCGATCACAAGATGCTTGCTACCGGTCTGGGAGACCTTCACGCCGGGCGGAGAACCCCAGAGCCGGAAACGACCCGTCACCCGCCGCCGGACGGCGGTCGGCTCGCCTCCGGTGCTCGTTCGCGGTACACTACCGGCCCCGCCACCCCCGCCGTCCGGGAGCCTCCCCCATGACCCGCTGGCTCGCGCCCGCCCTCCTGCTCATCGCCGCCGGCCCCGCCGCCGCGCAGCTGCCGCCCGACAAGACGCTCGCCTCTATGAAGGTCGCCGACGGCCTCCAGGTCGAGCTGTTCGCCCACGAGCCGATGGTGATTAACCCGACCAACCTCGACGTGGACCACAAGGGCCGCGTCTGGGTCGCCGAGGCGGTGAACTACCGCCGCAAGGGCTTCAACCGGCCGATCCTCCGCAACGAGGGCGACCGCATCCAGGTGCTCATCGACAAGAACGGCGACGGCAAGGCCGACGAGGCGGTCACGTTCTACCAGGGGCAGGAGCTGTACGGGCCGCTGTCGGTCACCGTCATTCCGCAGGCCGACGGCAAGGCGCTGCGCGTGCTCGTCTGCCAGTCGCCGGACATCCTCGAATTCTGGGACAAGGACGGCGACCTGAAGGCCGACGGCCCGCCGACGAAGTTCCTCAGCGGCTTCCGCGGCTTCGACCACGACCACGGCGTCCACGGCTTGAACGTCGGCCCGGACGGCAAGCTGTACTTCACCGTCGGCGACAGCGGCGTCGGCGGGTTGCAGTCGAAGGACGGCAAGGGGCGCAAGTGGGAGTCGAACACCACCGACTGCCGCGCCGGCACCGTGTGGCGCTGCGACCAGGACGGCACGAACCTCGAACTCGTCGCCCACAACTTCCGCAACAACTACGAGGCGTGCGTCGATTCGTTCGGCGAGGTGTGGCTCTCGGACAATGACGACGACGGCAACCAGCAGACGCGCATCTGCTACGTGATGCCGGGCGGGAACTACGGCTACAACCCGCGCGGCCCCGGCCAGACGCATTGGCACGAGGAGCAGCCGGGCGTGGTGCACAAGGCGATGCGGACCGGCTTCGGCAGCCCGTGCGGCATCACGTTCTACGAGGGGTCGCTGTTCCCCGAGAAGTACCGCGGGCACCTGCTCCACTGCGACGCCGGCCCGCGCGAGGTGCGGGCGTTCTTCCGCAAGCCGAAGGGCGCCGGCTACGAGCTGGACAAGGAGGTGATCCTGACGAGCACGGACAACTGGTTCCGCCCGAGCGGCGTGCGGGTGGCGCCGGACGGCAGCGTGTTCGTGTGCGACTGGTACGACCCCGGCGTCGGCGGTCACGGCATGGGCGACTGGAAGATGGGCCGCGTCTTCCGCATCACCCCGAAGGGGACCACCGGCTACAAGACGCCGGACGTGAAGCTCGACACCGCGGCTGGCTTGGCCGCGGCGCTTTCGTCGCCTAACACGTGCGCTCGGGCCGTCGCAATCGCGGCGATTAGGACTCGCGGGGAAAAGGATAAAGCCGCGGACGAAGCGATTACTTCCGTTGCGGCGACCGGCATGTTCAGCGAGCGAATCAACAAAGGCGACGCTCAGCCGTGGCTGCTCGGTCGCGCGTTCTGGTTGCGCGAACGGGAGCTCCGTCGGAGCTATCGGCTGCTGGACGGGCCGAAGCCCGGAGACAACACCGAGAGCATCAACCTGCAACGGATTCGTCAGGTATCCAGTCGCAATCCCGTACTACCCGAACTGACCGAACCGGAAGCCTCGGAGATTCAGCGAATCATCCAGTACGGGACGCCGGCCGTACACCGCGAACTGCTGCTCGCGCTTCGGAACTCGGACGCCGACCGCGTCCGCGGATTCTACTACGCGCTCGCCAAGAAGTACGACGGCCAGGACATCTTCTACCGCGCCGCGCTCAACATCGCCGCGGGCACCGACCCGGCCCGGCGCGACGCCATCCTCGCCGACTTCGACAAGCACTTCCCGGAGTGGAACGACCGCGTCGCCGAC
>Ga0209181_10004438_pt1 | contig 20899 bp, 20 predicted proteins | sample MAT05_FD_187208 | JGI IMG/M metagenome (GOLD analysis project Ga0209181, IMG submission 187208) | Freshwater microbial communities from Lake Fryxell liftoff mats and glacier meltwater in Antarctica - MAT-05 (SPAdes) (version 2) | ecosystem: Environmental > Aquatic > Freshwater > Ice > Liftoff... | reverse complement strand
GTCATGATCGGGCCCGGCGATGACAACGCGCTCGATCGCTACTCGCTCACGCTCGGCTACACCTTCTGAGCCGGGCGCGGCCGCGGGACCGGGACCGGGACCGCGACCGGGACGGGCACCGCGACCGCGACCACGACCGCGGTCCATCGTCGCACGCGACGCACATCCGCAGCTGCTACAACGCGGCCGTGACTCGTCCGCGCGCGCTGTTCTTCGGGACGCCAGACTTCGCCGTGCCGTGTCTCGACGCGCTGGCCAAGATCGCTGACATCGTCTGCGTGATCACGCAGCCCGATCGGCCCAAAGGTCGCGGCCTCGAACTCGCGCCACCGCCCGTGAAGGTGCGCGCGATGGCGCTCGGTGTGCCCGTGCTGCAGCCGGTGAAGGTGCGCACGCCGGAGTTCGCCGCGGAGCTGCGCGCGCTCGACGCGGAGCTCGCGGTCGTCGTCGCGTATGGGCGCATTCTGACGCGCGCGGTGCTCGATGCGCCGCGCCGCGGCTGCCTCAACGTACACGGGTCGCTGTTGCCGCGCTGGCGCGGTGCTGCGCCGATCCAGTGGGCCATCGCGAGCGGTGACGCAGAGACGGGCGTCTGCCTAATGCAGATGGACGAGGGCCTCGACACTGGGCCCGTGCTGGCGCGCCGCGCGCTGCCCATCGGGCCGAACGAAACCGCTGGTGAGCTCGCCGAGCGGCTGTCGCAGCTCGGTGCGCAGCTGCTCACCGAAGAGCTGCCGCGCTATCTCGCGGGGCTGCTCGGCGCCGTCCCGCAAGCCGACGCAGGGATGACGCTCGCGCCGATCCTCGAGAAGACGCACGGCGCGATCGACTGGAGCAAGCGCGCGCAGCAAGCGCACGATCTGGTGCGCGGGATGACGCCGTGGCCCGGCGCATACACGCGGCTCGCCGCCGGCGCGACGCTCAAGGTGCACGCGACGCACGTCACAGCGGATGCGGGCATGAGCGCTGTGCCTGGCACCGTGCTGCACGCCGATCGCGCAAGTGGGCTGGTCATCGCGTGCGGTGAAGGCGCGCTCGCGCTCGACGCGGTACAGCCCGAGGGCAAGCGCCGCATGGCGACAACCGATTATCTCGCCGGACGCGCGCTCGGCGTTGGCGACGTGCTCGGTGAGCACAACGACCCTAAGGACACGCGATGAAGATTTATACGAAGAAGGGTGACGGCGGCGAGACCGGCCTGTTTGGCGGCAGCATCGTCTCGAAGGCGAGCGATCGCGTCGCGGCGTACGGCGAGATCGACGAGCTCAACAGCGTGCTCGGCTTGTGCCGCACGGCGCCGCTGCCGCTCGCGAGTGGCGCTGCGGATCCGGTGATCGACACGCTGCTGCGCGAGATCCAGAGCCGTCTCTTCGACGTCGGCGCGGAGCTCGCGACCTCGCCGACGTACGGCAAGGAGATCGGCATCCCGTTGGTCTCGGCCGTCGACGTCACGGGCATCGAGCATGCGATCGACGCCGCGGAGAGCGAGCTCACGACGCTCACCGCGTTCGTGCTGCCCGGTGGCACGCAGCCGGCCGCGTATCTGCATCTCGCGCGCACCGCGTGTCGCCGCGCCGAGCGCGCGATCGTCGGCCTCGGCGGGCACGACGCGATCCGCCCCGAGCTGCTCCAATACGTGAACCGGCTCAGCGATCTCTTCTTCGTGCTCGCGCGCCTCGCGAACCGCCGCGCAGACGTCGCCGACGTGCCGTGGATCGGCCGCGGGAAAAACGTTTGACCGCGGCTCAGTCCTTGACGGGTGTCGCCTTGAGCGCGGCCTTTCCGTCCTTCACGTAGACGGTGAAGCGCACTCCCTTTGCGCCGTGGCGCGTGACGATCTGCTCTTTGTTCTTGCGCAGCGTCTGCACGAACTTGTCGAAGGTGAAGCCGGCCGTCGGCTCGCCGCACTGCTTCTTGGTCGCGACGAAGTCGTCGAAGACCTGACGGAAGTGCAGCTCCTCGTCGGCTGCGCCTTCGCTCACAGCGCTCATCTGCCCAGTCGCGGACGCGTTGAGCAGCGCCTCGGGGACGCGCGCGATCATCGTCGCGCCTTCCTCTTGTTCGTCGTCGTAGGCGCCCGCGGCAGGCGAAGGCGGCGCGTACGCGCGCGACTGCACTGGGCCGCCACCGACGCCTGGCTCGGGCGGCATACCGGCGAGAGTCGCTCCGCCGAACGCTTGCGGGCGCGGCGGCGGTGCGGCTGGGGAACGCACTGGTGGCGCAGGTGGACCGCCCGCGGCTGGCCGTGCGAGCGGCGGTGCTGGAGCGGCTGCCGCTGGGCGCGGCGCCGCGATGGGTGGCGCAGCTGCGGGCTGCGCCATCATCGACGCAGCGGCGGGCGGCGCCATCATCGGCGCAGCGGCCGGCGGCTGCGCGCGTCCCGGCATCGCAGGCGCGCCGCGCGGTGCGCTCGGTGCCGGCGGGATGTCCGGGATGTCCGAGGCCGAGCCAGCGCCGCTCTGGCCGCTGAAGCCGAAGAACGCCTGCGGCTGGCCGCCCGACGCGGGCCCGAGGATCTCGTCGAGGTTCGCCTTCTTCTTCGGCGAATTCTCGCTCGCATGCTCGACGGCCTTGTCCATCGCGAGGTTCACGCTCTCGGCGATGCGCCGATAGTTGCCGCTGAAGTCGGCTATCGGCATGCGATCGATCTTGCGCTCGCCGAGCGCCTTCGCGCGCTTCTTCAGGCGGCTGAACGGCCGATCCTTCTCGAGCCAGAAGAACAACATGCCGAGCACGAACAAGCCGAACGCAGCGCCGCCGAGCGCGCCCTTCGGCAGCGCGGCGAAGTCTTCGGTGGTCGCGCTGTTGAACAGCTCGCTCGGCGAGGCGAGGAGCGTCAGCGGCCGCGCGATGACGTATCCGATCTGCGCGTCGGCGCCGGCGCCCGTCACCAACGAGAACACCGCGCGACCGCGGCCCGCGACGTCGATCGGCGCAGTGACGTTACCAGCGACGAGGTCCGCGTTGGTGAGCGCTGTCGCGAGCACGGCGCCGAGCTCCGCCTGCGTCGGCGCGCCGGTCACGTCGGTCGGCGTGAAGCTGCCGACGATGGCCTCGCGCCGGAAGAACGCGATGCTCGCGCCGTTGACGCGCCGCGAGAGCAAAGTCGCGAGACCCTCATCGAGCTTCTTGCCGTGCACGATCGCGCCGACGTAGCCGCCCGAGTCGATGACCGGCCGCGCGGCCATCCGATAGACGCTGCCGTCGTACGCCCACACATCGTCACGCACGTGGCCAGCGAGCGCACGCTCGACCAGCGGGAAGGTGGCGAGGCCGCCGCCGAAGCGCGCCTCGTTCGGGCCGAGCTGCGCGACGATCACGCCGTTCGCGTCGACCGCAAAGAGGATGTCCGCGCTCATTCCGAGCAGCTGCCGATTGAGATCTTGAAGCTTCGGCTTGAGCGTCGTGTTCAGCGCGCGCAGCTCGTCGTCGCTGCGGCGGGCGCTCGCCGACTTCAGCGCCGTACGCACATCCGGGTGCGCGGCGAGCGGCGCGATCGCGTCGATGCGCGCGCGCGCGTCGAGCTTGAGCGTCTGCTCGACCTCGAGGCGATCGCGGCGCAGCCCGTTCTCGAGGTTGGCGACCGTCTGTCGGTTGACCATGCCCTGCGCGAGCAGCGCAGCGCCGATCGCGGCCATCGCCACGACGGAGAGAGCGAAGATCCAGAAGCGAGAGAGCACCATGCGTCGATTTCCCCTTTCAGCGCGGTGCAGCCGCGGCGGGGCGCGGCGGAGCGGTGAGCATCAGCGGGTCGATCACGATCTCGCGGCTCTCGACGACCTGCGCGGTCGCCGTCGCGACCTCCCTCGCGCCGTGAAACACCTTGATCGTGTATTGACCCGGCGCGACGTTGACGAACTTGTACTCGCCGTTCGGCTCGATGGTGGCGAGCGCGCTGACGTTCGCGATCACGTGCAGATGCCCGCGCACGTGCGCGACCTGACGATCACGGATCGGCCAGCTGCCCGGCTGCGTGACGCGCACCGTGCGCGCCTGGCCAGACGACGTCGCCTCGGCAGAGAAGCCATCGAGCCCTTCCGCGAACAGCTCGTGGGCGAAGTCGTCTTTGTTCTCGATGCGCAAGATCGTGTCCGGGCGCACGACGATCGTCGACGGCGAGAGCGAGCCGCCGACGAGCTGAATCGACGCGCGATTCTCCGCGCCCGCTTGCGGCGGGCCGAGCAGCACGACGGCGAGCTCGCGGCGCATGTCGACGCGGCGCGGACGCGGATCGAGAAAGCCGTTCCACTCCTCCCAGTAGTACGGCTTGCGCTCGTCGGCCGCGGGCGCCGGCAGATAGCCCTCGGGCGCGCGCAACAGGCCCTTCACGTCGACCGCGAGCGCGGTGCTCGAGAGCGGCCAGGTGCAGAGCAGCGCAGTCGCCGCGACGCAGGCCGTGGCTGAGAGCACGAGCAGAGCGGATGGGACGGATACAGCGGGGATCGAGCGGCGCTGTCGGTGGGTCGGGTCGCTCATCGAAAGCCCTTCGTATGCAGCGTTTTTCGCTGGGTCCGCGGTTGCGGCCGAGCCTCGCGCTGGGCCCGCATGGTACGCGTGGCCGCGTTCGAAGGTCAACGCGCTTGCATGTCGTCCGCACGTTGCAGACGGCACACACCACGCCTACGTTCGCGCCGTGTCTGCCAACGACGCCCGCACGATCCGCCTCGCTTATAGCCCCGATGCCGACGACGCCTTCATGTTCTGGGCGATCCGCGAGGGCCACATCGACACGCGCGGCCTGCAGTTCACCCACGTGCGCGCCGACACCGAGTCGCTCAACAAGACGGCCGAACATCCCGACGCGCCTGACGTGACGGCGGTGTCGATCCATCAATACGCGTATCTCGCGGACCGCTGGCTGCTGCTGCCACACGGCGGCTCGGTCGGTGTCGGCTATGGGCCGGTGCTCGTCGCGCAAGAGCCGCGCACCCCCGCGAGCCTCGCCAAATCGCGTCTCGGCGTCCCCGGTCTGCGCACCACCGCGTATCTCGTCCTGCGGCTGCTGATGGGCAACGAGTTCGAGTCGGTGATCGTGCCGATCGCGCCATTTCGTCGCGCCTTTGACGCAGTTCGCGGCGGCGAGGTCGACGCCGCGCTGCTGATCCACGAGGGCCGTCTGCTCTACGAGCGCGAGGGCCTGCACCGCGTGCTCGACATCGGCGAGGCGTGGCAGGCGCTGACCGGCCTGCCGCTGCCGCTCGGTGGCAACGTGATCCGCAGAGACCTCGGTGACGAGACCATCGCGCGCGTGTCCTCGGTGTTGCGCGACAGCATCGCCTACGCGCTCGCGCATCGTGACGAGGTCATCGCGTGGCTGGTCGCGAGCGAGACGCGCGAAGGCGTGCCGCGCGATCGCGAGATGATCGATCGCTACCTCGGCATGTACGCCAACGCGGACACGCTCGACTACGGCGCCGTCGGTCGCCGCGCCATCGTCGATCTGCTCGCGCGCGGCCACGCCGCCGGCCTCATCCCGCACGCCGTCGACGTCGCATTCGCGCCGTAGCCGTCTGCCTGGGCTAGACCGGCGGAGGCGCGTAATAATCGACGACGTCGATTGGCTTCGCCGAGAGCGCGACTTGCACGATCTTGCGCGAGCCGAGCAGGTCGCCACCGACCTGCAGCGGCATCGGCTCTTCGAAGTGGATCGAGACGCGATCGCAGAGGAAGTCGTGCACCGTGTCGCTGCGGTACGTGCCGTCCCAGATCTTGCGGATGTGCATCGCGACCTGCGCGCTGCTGATGTCGACGACGCGCAGCGAGAAGCGGTCTTCGCGCTCGTCGGCGTACGGGAAGATGCGCGCGCCAAATCCCCAATACGGGATCGTCGCGAACGCGACCAAACGCGACGGGCCCTCGTAGATGACCTGACCCTTGCCGAGGCCGAGGCCAAACGGCCGCCCGTCTTGGCCCATCACGATGACGTCGTCGCCCTCGTTGACGATCCGCACGTGCGGATGTGGCCGGAACAAGAACTCCGGCAGCGAGCGCGTCAGCACGGACGTGAGATACGTCGCGCCGCCGCCCGCGAAGCGCTTGAGCAGCTTGGTGCGCGCGAACATCTCGCGCGTCTGCGCATAGTGATCGAGCGAGATCGAGTCGATCCCGAGGCCCGCGAAGGGCGTGAGCGTGCCCTCGACGTCGAGCAGGCGCAGCTTGCGTGACCCGCCGGTCTTGCGCAGTCGGCCGAGATCGGCGACGACGCCTTTGCCTTTGTCGTCGTGCGCGCCGAGCACCCAGGCGATCGCGTTGCCGGTGCCGAGCCGCAGAAAGCCGAAGCGCGGCCACTTCTTGCCGAGCGCATCACACGACTGCGTGACCCAGGTCACGACCTGCACGAAGGTGCCGTCGCCGCCGCCGGTCAACACCGTCGGATAGCCGCGCTCGGCGATCGTGCGCGCGATCTCGCGGCCCTCTTCGAGCGAGCGCGACACGAACAGGTCGCCGCTCTGCACGATCTGATCGAGCGTGTCGACGAGCTCGTCGGTGACGCGTTTGGCGTTGCCGTTCACCACCACCGCGACGCGATCCTGCCAGGTCGCAGAGACGCCCGCTTGGACGTCAGGCATCGCGCAACACGTCGTCGATCACGCGCGCCAGGTTCACGTCGCGGTGGGTGAGGCCGCCCGCGTCGTGCGTCGAGAGCGTGATGTGCAGCTTCGTGTACGAGAGCGTCAGGTCCGGGTGGTGATTCGCGCCTTCCGCCAGATCGGCGATGCGATTCACCAGCCGTACAGCCGCGCGAAACGTCTCGGCGCGGAACTGACGCTCGATCTGATCGCCGACGCGCCGCCACTCCGGCAGCGCCTTCAGCGCTTCCTCGAGGACGGCATCGTCGAGCTTTGTCAGCGCCATGGCGAGATCAGAAGATGTCCTTGATCGTGATCTCGGCGACCTTCTTCGTCTTCAGCAGGGTGTTGACGGCGCGGAGGATGCGCGTCTTCGCCGGGCCGTTGACCGCGTCGCCCGCGAGCGCCGCGTCGAGCGTCGGCTGCGTGATCGGGCGACCCGAGCGCGGCTTCGCCTTGGGGTCGACCTTGGCCTTCGCGGCCTCGTTGCCAGTCTTGGCCTGGCCCTTGAGAAGCTTGAGCGCGCGGTCCGCCGGGCGGAGCTGCTCGAGGTCCTTCGAGACCGCCACGAGGCGGCGCGCATCGATCTTCTTCGTCTTCAGGAAATCGGAGAACTTGCTCATCGTCATGATCCGTCTGTAAGTGCCCGCGGGCCGAAATCAGCGGCGGAGCCTAGCGAACGCGCGCGGGGACGACAAGCAGATGGCGCCATCCTCGGTGCGAGGGTCGCCGAAGCGCATTCGCGTTTGCGCACGCTCGCGCGGGAGGCGGGGTTGACGTCGACCGCGCCATTGTCGAGTCTATGTGGGCCCACACTACCCGCGCCGAGGAAGTTCCATGACCCATCGCTTGCCCGCGAAGGCTCTTTTTTTCGCTGCCTGCCTGCTCGCCCTCGCTGCCTGCGGTGGCGATGACGACGTCCCGGTGCGTGGCCGCGGGCGCGACATGGGCACCGTGCCGAGCGGCGATGCCGGCGGTGTGCGCACCGACATGGCCCCGGCGATGGACCTCGGCTTCTCCGAGTGCGCGGCCACCAGCGTCGTCGCGGAGACCACCGTCCGGCCGATCGACATCGTGGTGGCGATCGACAACTCCGGCTCGATGGGCGAGGAAGCGCGCCTCGTCCAAGAGAACATGAACCGCTTCTCGACCGCGATCGCGGCGAGCGGCATCGACTATCACGTGGTCCTTCTGACCGCGGGCGGCTTCGTCACGGTGCCGCCTCCGCTCGGCGGCTCAGCAAACTTCATGCACGTCCCGCAAGACGTGCAGTCGAACAACGCGATGGACATCCTGCTCAGCGCGTATCCAAGCTACTCGGGCTTCCTGCGCCCAACTGCGCTCACCCACTTCGTCGTCATCACCGACGACGAGAGCGGCATGGCGGCGAGCACGTTCATCGCGATGATGGAGGCGACGCTCGGCCATGACTTCGACTACCACTCGATCGCATCAGAGAACGCGTCGCACGTCGAGTGCATCCCGATCTTCGGCTGCCTCGGCCCCCAGCCCGGCTGCACCGGACCGTACGGCGACGCCGCCGACATCGGCCGCATCCATTACGAGACGTCGGAGCTGACCGGCGGCACGCGCTACAGCATCTGCGCGATGGATTGGACCGCGGTGTTCACCTCGCTGACCGCGGCCGTCGCCGTGCCGACGCCGCTACCGTGCGTCTATCTCGTGCCTGAGCCGCCCGAAGGGATGACGTTCGATCGCGGCCGTGTGAACGTGCGCTACTCGCCAGGCACGGGCGCGGCGCCTGCCTATCTGCCCTTCGTCGGCACGCCGAGCGGCGGTGACTGCTCCGGGCCCGCGGGCGGCTGGTACTACGACAATCCGGCGACGCCGACGCAGATCTTGCTCTGCCCGACGACGTGCAGCAGCGTCAGCGCCGACCCGAGCGGGCGCATCGACATCGCGCTCGGCTGCGAGACGTTCTTCGGCTGATCGCAGCAGCGTCGACGGCGCAGCGCGCGGAAGTCCCGTGCAATCTGCGCGGCCGGCTGATACATCTCCCGCCCCACCGCGGCCGAGTGGCGAAATAGGCAGACGCGCGGGACTCAAAATCCCGTTCCCGCAAGGGAGTGTCGGTTCGAGCCCGACCTCGGCTACCGCGCAGGGCGTGAGAGTTGAACGAGAGTGCGAACGAGAGTGCGCCGACGTAGCGACAGACCTTCAGCTCGCGACCACCTCGACCACGACCTTCTTGCGCATCGTCTTCTCGAACAGCCCGGCTTTGCGCTCGACGGTCCAGATCTCGAGCGCAATGTCGCCCTGACCGCGGACCAGCAGCGTAACGCCCTCACGCGAGATGCGCGCGTCGACGTCCTTCACCTTGCCGAGATGCTCGCGGTCGAGCGCGTCGGCGAGCCGCAGGATCCCCGCGAGCTTGCGCACGGTGGTGCGCTGAAGCAGGTCGAGCGCGCGATAGCTCGTGTGTTTGGTCGAAGGCACGGCGCGGCGGTGATAGCGCGCGATGCAGCCGACCATCACTCGCTCGGCCGGTGACACGCCCATCAGCTCGGAGTGCTCGATCAGGTATTGCGTGTGCTTGTGGTGCGACGCGAAGTGCACGAAGTCGCCGACGTCGTGGAGCAGCGCGGCGAGCCGCAGATAGCGCCGCTCCTTTGGCCCGAGCTTGTGCAGCGTCTGCAGATCGTCGAAAAGATGCAGCGCGAGGCGGTCGACCTGCGTCGCGTGCGCCTCGTCGAAGTGATAGCGACGGCCGAGCTGCAGCGCGGCGCCCGCGGCGGCGTCTTCTTCACCGCGGTAGTCCCAGACGCGGAAGTATTTGTCGACGAGCTCGTAGACGATGCCGTCTTTCAGCCCGACGCCAGGCGCCGCGACCTCCTTCGCGCGCGCCGCGTCGGCGACCGCGAGCAGCACGTAGAGCGCCGGCACGATCACGTCCGCGCGATCTGCGCGCACGGCGAGCTGCGCGCCGCGCTCCGCTGGTGTCAGCTTGGCGATTCGCTCGAGCAGCGCGCGTGCCTTGGCGACATCGATGATGCGCGGCGAGTCCGGGCGCGAGGCGAGCTGCGCGATCGCCTCGAAGTTGCCGCCGGTGCCGGCGACGACGTCGTACTTCTTACGCGCCAGCGCCGGCGCGAGCGGCGCGAGCATGCGATCGAGATATTCGGTCAGCAGCCGCTCTTGCTGCTGCTTTACCGGCTTGCCGGCGCTGAGAAACGACTCGAGCAGCCGTACGGTGCCGATCTCGAGCGACGTCGAGAACGTGGTCTTGCCCTTCTCGAGCTCGCTGATCTCCAGGCTGCCGCCGCCGAGATCCATCAGCAGCGTGCGCTTCTCCCGCAGATCCATGGCGCGCGAGACGGCGAGCTTCACCAGCCGCGCCTCTTCGCCGCCGTCGATCGCCTCGAGCGTGATCCCGGTCTCGGAGCGCACGCGCGAGATCAGCTGCTCCGAGTTGTCGGCCTCCCTTGCAGACGCGGTCACCACGGCGCGTGTGCGCTCGACCTCCGCGTCCCCGATCACCTCGGCGAACCTGCGCAGAGCCGCCACCGCTTGATCGATCGTGCGCGGGTCGAGGCGCCCGGTGAGGAACACCGAATGCCCGAGCCGCACCGGCAGGCGCAGCGCCGCGACCTCACGAATCGCGCCGGGCCCATCGGCCTCGACGATGCGTAGCCGAGAGGCGTTCGAGCCCATATCGATCGAGGCGAAGCGCGGCACGGCGCGACTATATTCGCCCGGCGTCGCTCCGCTCGGAGAAATCGCTCGCGCTATCACGAGAGCCCGCCGAAACTCGGACGCATGAGCGAGCCCATTGCCCGTGTCGCTGGCGTCGATTTGGAGATCTTGCACGACGTGAAGAACCTCGTTGGAATCGTCCACGCAGCGGCGATCGATCTCGACCGCGCGCATCAGAGCGGCGAGGAGCTCGGTGAGCTGATCGAAGAGCTCGTCTCGCTGACCTCGCTGGTGAGCGACGCGCTGCGCGGCCTCGCGGGCGAAGGAAGGAAAGTGCGGCCGTTCGATCTGCGCGCGGCGGCGTTCTGCGCGCGGATCTGGCAGCCGAACCTCGCCCTCGGCGCGCTGATGCGTCCGACGCGCATCGACGCGGAGGCAGGCGCGCTGACCGACTTCGTCGTCGCGCTCGCCGTCGCGCTCGGCGCCGACACGGCCGCGGTCGCGATTCAGCAGGACGACGACGTTGGCCTGCGCTTCGAGCCGGCGGTGATGCTGGCGTCAGAGGCGCGCAGCGTCGTCGCTGCGCTTCTCACGCGCGCGGCGCAGCTCGGGCTCACGCTCGCGGTCGAAGATGCCGGCGTTCGCGTTCGGCCGCAGAGCGCGTGAGCGCGTCAGCGGCCGTCGCCTAGAGCCGTCGCCTAGAGCGCCGGCACGCCAGGCGGTGTGCCCATCGGCGAGCGCGTCGGTGGGCTGCCGGGCTCTACGACCGTGGAGTCGCGCCGCGTGATCTCGTCGAGCAAATCACGGCACTCCGGCTTGCCGCGCAGATGCGTCATCAGCAGCGTGGAGGCGTCGGCGAACGACTTTTCGAAGGTGAGCGCCTCGCGCACGCGCTTGGCGATGCGGTCGCGACCCGACGAGAGATCCGTCTCGAGCGCGTCGCCGTAGCGCTGCAGCTGCGCTTTGAGATCGTCGATCTGTCGGCGCAGATCGCGCGCGATCGTCTCGCGCGCCTGGGCGCGTCCCTCGTGATCTGCCGCGACGCTCTTCAGCGCCTCGACCGTCGCACGGGCAGCTCCGACCTCTTCGAACACGGCGCGCGCGACAGAGAGCGTCGCCGTCCCAGCACGCTCGGCCGCGATGGCACGCTCGGCTGCTGCGCGGTGACGCGTCTCGGCCTCGGTGACCCGCTCGAGCACACGCGAGGCACGCTCGCGCTCATCGGAGGCGGCGCGCAATGCGCGTGACTCTTCGTGCGCGAGCTCCTCGACCTTGCGGCCGATCTCCGCACGGAGCGCGCGACCACGACGCTCGATCGCCTCGAGCTTGCGCGACAGCGAGGCGAGCTCGCCCTCGAGCCGCGACGCCTTGGCAGCGAGCTCCCATGCCGTGTCCGACGCCTGCTGAACATCGGGCGGCGGACCGCCGTTCGGATAGGCGCGAGCGACCATGCGCGCGTATTGCGTCGCGCGCGCGCCCCACTCGACGACGCTCGGTGTCGACGGCGGCGGCGGTGGCGGCGGCGCGGCGACGGGCGCGTCGCCCTGCTGCACGTCCCACTGCGTCGACGGCAGCGAGCGCTGGAATGCCTTGAGCTCCTCTTGCAGATGGTGGCCATCGCGGAAGCGGCGGCGCGGATCTTTCTCGAGCAGCCGCAGGATGATCGCCTCGGCTTGCGGCGAGAGATCCGGACGCAGCGCGCGCGGTCGCGGCGGCGGTGCGCTGCGCTGCATCTCGAGCAGAGTGTCGCGATCGCTCGAGCGGAACGGCAGCTGACCCGTCGCCATCTCGAAGAACAAGATGCCGAGCGCGTAGAGATCGCTGACCGGCTGCGCGTCGTCGCCGCGCGCCTGTTCGGGCGACATGTACTCCGGCGTACCGAACACCGCGCCCTTCGGGGCGAGGCGCGGATCGCGGGCCAGCGCCGCGAGCCCGAAGTCGAGGATCTTCACGAAGTCGCGCCGACCGCCGCGCACCGTGAGCATGATGTTGTCGCTCTTCAGATCGCGATGAATTACGCCGAGGTCGTGCGCACGCGCGAGCGCCGCGCACATCTGCTCGAGGATGTCGACGCCGCGCGCGATCGGCATCTGCCCCTTGGCGATCTCCGCCGAGAGCGCCGAGCCCGAGAGCAGCTCCATCACCAGATAGAGCTCGCCCTCTTCGGTCTCGCCGACGTCGTGAATCTCGACGATGTGCGCGTGATCGACGCGGTTCGCGGCGCGCGCCTCGCGCAACATCCACGCGCGCAGGTGCGTCTCACCGCGCAGATCCGGGCGAATCAGCTTGAGAGCGACGATGCGCTCGATGAGCACGTGTCGGGCGCGATAGACGACGCCCATCCCTCCTTCGCCGAGGCGCGCTTCGAGGCGATAGCGCCCGGCGATCACCTTGCCGAGCAGCTCGTCTTTGGGTCGCCGTGGGGGGATCGCGGCTGTCGTGGGCATCTGAGCGGGGTCTCCGTGGGTCGCCGAGAAAGCGCGGCGTCGATGGCTGCGAACTGCGGGGCTGCCGGCCCGTGCGGGTCGCGTGGTGAGACGCCCGCATCGTACTACGGCCTCTTCGAAGAAGTCCTAGTCGTGGTGTTCCGGCGGATCTTTACACGCGCGAGAGGGAAATCTCGCCTCCAACGTAGACGGACCTCGTCGCGCGTCTTGAAGGGCACACCGCGACGAACGTATCTTGGCGAGAGCGCGAACTCGCTCGACCGCGTCAGTCTGGCGCGCGGTAGCGAGCGTCGAGCTCAGGTGGTGCGTGGCGCAACGTCCCGTCGGACCCTACCTCGTAGAGTCTCGCCTCGCGTCAGGCGGGATGGCGGAGGTGTTCGTCGCGAAGCGCGTCGGGCCGCATGGCTTCACCAAGCGCGTCGCGCTCAAGCGGATCCTGCCGCAATACGCGCGCGACCCGGACTTCGTCGCGATGTTCATCGACGAGGCGCGCCTCGCAGCCCAGCTCGAGCACCCGAACATCGTGCACGTCTTCGACTTCGGCGAGCTGCAGGGCGACCTGTTTCTCGCGATGGAGCTGATCGACGGCAGCAACGTCAATCGGCTGCTGCGCACGGTCGCCGCGCGCAACGAGGCGGTGCCCGTCGACGTCGCGCTGGAGATCACCTGGGAGACGGCGCGCGCGCTCGCCTATGCGCACGCGGTTCACGGCGAAGACAAGCAGCCGCTCGGCTTGGTGCATCGTGACGTCAGCCCGGCGAACATCCTGCTGACGCGCACCGGCCACGTGAAGCTCTCGGACTTCGGCATCGCGCGCGCCGCGAGCGTCGATCCGCGCACCGACGAGGGACGCCTGCGCGGCAAGCTCGGCTACATGTCGCCCGAGCAGGTGATGGGAAAGCCGCTCGATGGACGCAGCGATGTGTTCACGCTCGTCACCGTCCTCGCGGAGATGTTGCTCGCCGAGCCGCTGTTCGGCGCGGGCACGGATCTCGATGTGCTGCTGCGTATTCGCGACGTCGATCTGCGCGTGCTGCACCGAACCGACAAGCGCATCCCGAATGAAGTACGGCGCCTGCTCACGCTCGGCCTCGAGCGCGATCCGGCGAATCGCCCTGACTCGGTGGAGCTCGCCGAGGCGATCTCGGCGCTGGTGCGCAAGCGCGGCAAAGACGCAGGCCCGGAGCGCGTCGCGCGGCTGCTCGCGCGCCTCGAGCTGGTCGAGCCGATGCGGCCTGGTGACGCGCAAGGCCCCGACACGCGCACCACGCTGCTGCCGATCAAGGCGCCCGCCGAGGGCGGCGCCGCGGTGGAGATCGAGACCGCGACGGTCGGCGCGACGACGCCGGCGATCTGGCGCGTGCGCCTCGGCGACGGTCGCATGCTCGGGCCATTCTCGTTTCCGAAGCTGGTCGAGCTGATCACGACTGGCGTCATCGACATGCACACGACCGTCGCCAAGAGCGACGAGGCTTATCAGCCGCCGAGCGCCTTCTCCGAGCTCACGCGCTTCATCACCTCGCCTGCGCTGCAGTGGCACGACTCAGAGACGGCGACGCCAACATGGAAAGTCGCGAATGCACCCGGCGCGCTGCTGCCGCTGGTGTTTCAGCTGGTGACGCGGCGCGAGACCGGCGTGCTGCATCTCCACGACTCCGGTCGGCGCAAGAAGATCTACTTCGTCGAAGGTCGGCCGGAGTTCGTCGCCTCGACCGACAGGCGTGAGCTGCTCGGTGAGTTCCTCGTGCAAGAAGGCTTCGTGCTGCGCATGGAGATGGAGATGGCGCTGGCGCTGCTGCCTCGCTACGGCGGGCGGCTCGGTGATGCGCTCGTCGGTCTCGGCGTGCTGCGGCCGGTGGAGCTGTTCCGCGCGATCGCAGCGCAGGTGACCGCGCGATACCTCGAGGCGTTCCGCTGGTCCCGCGGCGAGTGCCTCTACGTGCGCGACGCGCGCAGCCACGAAGAGACTTTCCCGCTCGGCCAAGATCCGCACGAGCTGCTGCGCGACGCCGTCGCCACGATGCACATCGACGCCGTGCAGTTCGCGCTCGCGCCGCTCGGCGAGCGCGTGCTGGTCCGCGCGCCGGTGCCGCCAGCGCCGCTCGCGATGTATCGCGTCTCGGCCGCGTGGGAGCGCGTGCTCGGCGCGGTGCGCGGTGACGTGACGTTGCCGGGGCTCGTTGGGCGTGAGTCGTCGAGCGGCGCCGATCCGGACGACGTCTACCGCGCAATCTATCTCGGCGTGTCATGCGGCCTCGTGCTCGCGCGCTGACGCTCATCCCGCCGAGGGCGTGCTGACGATCCCATCGCCAAGGGCGGGCTGCGTGCTACACGACGGCGGATGCTTCCGTTCGAGCTGACCGTCCCGGTGAGCGGCCGCACGCCGGTCGTGGTCGAGGTCCCGCACGCCGGCCTGTCCATTCCCGAGGCGGTGTCGAGCGAGACCGCGGTCGACGCTGCGAGCGTGATGCGCGACGCCGACATCTACGTCGACCAGCTCTATCGCGATGCGCCTTCGCGTGGCGCGTCGCTGCTCGCGGCGACCGTCTCGCGCTACGTCGTCGATCTCAATCGCGCGGCCGACGACGTCGACATCGCGACGGTGCCGGATCACCCGGCGCCTCGCGGCGTGCAGCCGCGCGGCGTGGTGTGGCGGCTGACCACCGATGGGCGCCCCGCGCTGCGTCGTCCGCTCACGTACGCCGAGCTCGCGGCGCGGCTCGCGCGCTATCACACGCCCTATCACGACGCGCTCGAAGCCGAGCTGAAGCGCACGCGCGATCGCTTTGGCTTCGCGATCCTCGTCGCCGGTCACTCGATGCCGAGCGTCGGCCGCGCCGGTCACGCGGATCCAGGTTCGCGCCGCGCCGACGTCGTCCCCGGCACCCGCGGCCGCACCAGCGCCGACCGCCGCGTCATCGATCTCGTAGACGCGCACTTCCGCGACGCCGGCCTCAGTGTCCTACACGACGATCCGTACCGCGGCGGGTACACGACGGCGCACTACGGTCGCCCGCGCGACGGCTGGCACGCGGTGCAGATCGAGCTCAACCGCGCGCTCTACGTCGACGAAGAGACCGGCGAGAAAAAGCACGGTGACTTCGAGCGCCTGCAGGCGCTGCTCGGCGATTTGATCGCGAAGCTAGGCCGTCTCGACGTCCGCTGAGAGAGAGCGGCCGCCGCCCGCACGCGCCGAGTCAGCGCTGCGCTCCACCGGAGAGCCCAACGTGAGAGCTGTCCAAAAATAGGCGCGGAGCGAGCGCCCCCGCAGCGAGGTGCGGGAGCGTACGCCTTGGTACGTGACCAAGCCGAGCGAGGAGGTAAGCCGCTCCGAGCCTGTTTTTCGACAGCTCGCTCAGCGAGCGGCTTCGAGGAGCTCGGCTTCGCCGGAGCGTACTTCGAGGCGGTAACGGCTGTTCGCGGTCTGCAGGTAGTACACCTCGCGGCCGGCGAGACGCAGGATGCGCTTCACTGGGGTGGTGACGTATTCGTGCAGGCCATCGGGGAACTCGATGACGACGACGCTGCCCTTGCGCGGGGCGCGCAGGAGCCGGCCGATGACGGCCCGTCCTGGCTTGCGCCCGACCTTGCGCAGCATCACTTCCACAGACGCGAACGTAGCACGCGTTGGGGAGCCGCAATAGGCGGATTTGTGGCGTGAGAGCACAGCCCTCGCCGCCGCCTCCACCGTTGCCCTGCGGTGGCTTTCTGGCCCACGCTGCGCGCGTGCACATCACGCATGGGGAAATCGGCTGGATCGAGGTCATCTCTGGTCCGATGTTCAGCGGCAAGAGCGAGGAGCTGATCCGGCGCGTGCGTCGCGCGCAGATCGCGCGGCAGCCGCTGCAGGTGTTCAAGCCGCGCATCGACGATCGCTACGACGCGACGCGCATCGTCTCGCATTCGCAGCTGGCGATCGACGCGGTCGTCGCGAGCAGCAGCGCGGAGATCGCGCGCGCGGTGTTGCCGGAGACGCGCGTCGTCGGGATCGACGAGGTGCAGTTCTTCGACGCGGCGATCGTCGAGGTGTGCGAGCGGCTCGCGGCGGCAGGCGCGCGCGTCATCGTCGCCGGGCTCGATCAGGACTACACCGGTAAGCCGTTCGAGCCGATGCCGGCGCTGCTCTCGGTGGCCGAGTACGTCACCAAAGCGCTCGCGATCTGCGCGCGCTGCGGTGCGCCCGCCGGTCGCTCGCAGCGGCTCGTCGCGACTGGCGCGCAGGTCGTGGTCGGCGCCGCCGAGAGCTACGAGGCGCGCTGCAGGCGCTGCCACGTGCCGCGCGTCGAAGTGCAGACTGGCGAGCTCTTTCCGTAGCTCGTGTGCGCCGTCATGCTCGACAGCGTCAGCGCGCGCGCGGCTGGCTCGCGTCGACGAGCGCGAAGCGGAACGAGAGGACCAGCTTGGTGGCGCCGGTCGTCGTGGCGAGGTGCGACAGTGGTCCGGCGGTGCAGCGCAAGATCGCGGGTCCATCGAGGCGCGGGACGCCGGACCGAGGCGCGCGCAGCTTTGCATCGGTCGGCGCGCCGGCGACGAGCTCGAGCCGCACATCGCTCTCGCCGAGACCAGCGGGCGCTTCGGCGCAGCGCGGCAAGGTATCGAGCACCGCCCAGACCGCGACCTCGAGCGCTTCGTCGCGCGGACACGGATACGGCCCCGGACGCTGCGGCACACCCTCGCAGCGCAGATACGCGATTCGCCCACGCTCGACGCGTCGCGCGCCAGCGAACGGCGTCGCCGTCGGCACCTCCACGCCCGCATCGATGACCTCCGGCGGCCCGAACGCGCCAGCGTCACCCTCGGCGAGCACGAACGCGGGCGGAGCGGTCGCGTCTCCGGCCGCTGCATGCGCCGGCTGATCCGTCGCCTCCACCGCGTCCGACTCGGCCGTCGCGCGCTCTGCTGGCGGTGCGACTGCGGGCGCGCGAACCACGATGCGCTTACCGCCCGCGTTCAACACCACAGCGCCGATCCCCAGTAAAAAGCAGCCCACGGCGATCGCGAGCAGGCGCACGACGGGCACACGCTCGGCGCCTGCCGACGGTCGCTCGATGCGTACGGCGCGGCGCGTGACGGCCTTTCCCACGGGCCGGGTGGTAGCACGAAGGCGCGCAGGATTTGACGGCCTGCGCGGGATCTACGTTATGCTGCCGCCTCACGACGCACCGGTAGTCCGGTGCTGATGGAGGACCGAATGTTCCGGGCAACGTTCTGGGGAGTGCGAGGTAGCATTCCCGTGCCTGGCCCGGAGACAGCGGGCATCGGCGGAAACACGAGCTGTGTCGAGGTGCGCTGCGGCTCGACCGTGCTCATCTTCGATGGCGGGACCGGCTTGCGCGTCCTCGGCCAGAAGCTGGTGAAGGAGATGCCGCTCGCGGTGCATCTGTTCTTCAGTCACGTGCACTGGGATCACATCCAAGGGTTTCCGTTCTTCGCGCCAGCGTTCGCGAAGGGCAACGAGATTCACATGTACGGCGGCAAGAACATCGTCGGCACGGTGGAGACGGCGCTCGCCGGGCAGATGGAGAACCCGAACTTCCCCGTGAAGCTCGGCGAGCTCGGCAGCAAGCTCCTGTTCCACGATCTCGATGCCGGCGGCGCGACGGAGATCGCACCGGGCGTACACATCCGCACCGCCGCAGGCAACCACCCGGGCGGCGTCCTCGCGTACCGCGTCGACTACGACGGCAAGGCGCTCGTCTACGCGACCGACACCGAGCACCTGGCCGAAGGACTCGACGAGCGGCTCGTCGAACTCGCGCGCGGCGCCGACGTCTTCATCTACGACTCGCAGTACACGCCCGAGGAATACGACGGCGCGAGCGGCGGCGGCTCGAAGGTCGGCTGGGGCCACTCGACGTACGTGCAAGGCGTCGCCCTCGCGAAGGCGGCGGGCGTCGGCACATACATCCTCTACCACCACGATCCAATGCAGAGCGACGCCGCAGTGATGGAGAAGGAGCGCCGCGCCAAGCTGCTGTTCCCGAACGCGCAGGTCGCACGCGAAGGGCTCGAGCTCGATCTCTGATGCCGCGCCGTCTTGCCGCGTTTGCCGCGGCAGGAATGCGCATAGACGCCGCGGCGGTGTTGCGCATAGCGCGCCTGCTCGACGGAAAGTCCGAGCGGGAGCGCATACCGCTGGCGGCACGGATGCTGCTTTGTGTCGTGGCGTGTCCACCACCACTACCAGCAGCCAGAAGACCTCGCTCGACCGCTATCGCGCTTCCCTCGAAGGGCTCGCGCCGCTCGCATCGCACGTCGAGCGTGACCTGGCGGTCCGCTGGCGTGCTGGAGATCCGCTCGCCGGCAAGCGCCTGATCGAGGCGAGCTTGCCCTTCGTCATCCGTATCGCGCGCGAATATCGCCGCTGGGGTGCGCCGCTCGAGGATCTGATTCAGCAGGGCAATCTCGGCCTGCTCAAGGCTGCGCAGAAGTTCGACCCGGAGAAGCAGTGCCGGCTGATCACGTACGCGGTCTATTGGATCCGCGCCGAGATCCGCGACTATGTCGTGCGCACCTATCGCATCGTGCGGCTCGGCACGACGCGCACCGAGCGCCGCGCGATGCGGGCATTTCGCCGCACTGGCGCGGAAGACGTCAACCAACTCGCTGCGGAGAGCGGCATGCCCGAGGCGCGGGCGCAGATGTTGTTGCCGCTGCTCAAGCAGGGCGACATGTCGCTCGATGCCACGTACACCGATCGCGGGCCCGCCGTCGACCGACTCGGCGACGGCGGCGCGACGCCGGAAGATCTGCTGCTCGCGCACGACACCAAGAGCGGCGTCCGCGAAGCGCTCGAGCTGGCGCTGGTCGATCTCAACCCGCGCGAGCGACGCATCGTCGAGGCGCGGATGATCGCCGAAGATCCGCAGACGCTCGAGGCGCTCGGTCGCGAGATGGGCGTCAGCAAAGAGCGCGTCCGGCAGATCGAGGAGCGCGCAAGAGAGAAGCTGCGCGAGCGGCTGTCGGCATTTGCGCCGGAGCGCTGAGCGCGGCGGCGATGCACCAGCGAGGCTCCGCCGCCCTCGGTTCCAGGTGAGCGTGACCATGAGACGTTGTGCACTATGGTGCGCCGTACTAGAGGCTCTTGTGCTCGACCAACACCGGCGGGGCCAGCGGGCTCGGCGGTCCGTGGACGACTCCGCTCCGTGTGCACAATCGCCCCGTCGGATCCACCGACTTCTATATCGACCCTTCGATCGTCGTAGACCGCGATGAGATGGTCATGATCGCCTACTCGGCGATTCCCGAGCGTGCCGTGTATGGGACTGCGGTCAGCACCCTCGTGTACAAGCCAGCCGAGAACACGACCTTCACGCCGACTGCGGTCACCCGATACTGGTACCCCGAGAACCTCGCTATCCACTGCCTGCGAAACAAGTATTTTCTCGGAGAGTACCTCGAGATGGATTCCATCGGTGGGCGCAGCTTCCTGACAATGCATGCGGACCCCTCGTATTTCACGACGCAGCTCCAGGGTTTCTGGGCGAGTCGTTGGTCCATCCAGTGAAAGAGAAGGAGTCTCTGATGATCAACCTCGTGCACCGCGCATTCGTGCCCGTCTTCTCTCTCTCGCTGCTGCTCACGGGCTGCACGCAATCAAAGCCTGACGCGGAGCTGCACGACGCCGGTCGACCGTTCGATCGTCCGTCTCCGGTCGACAGCCCGCGCACCGAGGCCTGCCTCGCCTGGCGCGGGGACGGTGTCTGTCTCTCTGACCCGGCACCAGAGAATGACCACGACCGCGATGGCTACACGAGCGACGTCGACTGCAACGACGAGAACGATGGCGTGTATCCGGGCGCCCACGACATCAATCGCTGCGATGGCCTCGACCAAGGATGTGACGGTCCCGACATCTGCCCTCCAGACGAGGATGGCGACCTCTTCCGTGCGGACGAAGACTGCGATGACACCAATCCAGACATCAATCCGCGCGCGGACGAGGATCTGAGCTGCGACGGAATCGACCAGAACTGCAACGGCGCCGATGACTGCGACCGTGACGGCGACGGCGACCGGGCGCCCTATGACTGCAACGACAACGATGCCACTGTCTACCGAGCCGCCACTGAGATCAGCTGCAATGGCGTGGACGATGACTGTTATGACGGCGAGTGCTGCGACAACGACGACGACCTCGACGGCTTCGGCTGCAAGGACGACTGCGACGACCACAATCAGCAACGCTTCCCTGGAGCGCCGCTCGGCGGCCCCCCGTGTCCGGCTGCC
>Ga0209181_10004437_pt1 | contig 20900 bp, 15 predicted proteins | sample MAT05_FD_187208 | JGI IMG/M metagenome (GOLD analysis project Ga0209181, IMG submission 187208) | Freshwater microbial communities from Lake Fryxell liftoff mats and glacier meltwater in Antarctica - MAT-05 (SPAdes) (version 2) | ecosystem: Environmental > Aquatic > Freshwater > Ice > Liftoff... | reverse complement strand
GGCTACCACATTCTTCGCGTGAATGCCAAACGTCCAGCACGGGGTGAAGTAGAGGTAAATCAAATCCTCTTCCGCAAAGGCGACACTCCCGAAAAAAATGCGATGAAAAAAATGCGCGCAGACAGTGCCTACAACGAACTGGCGGCTGGCGGAAAATGGGAAGCCGTATGTCAAAAATATTCCGATGACAAAACCACCGCAGCCAAAAGTGGCTACATTGGCTTTTTTGGTATCAACCGCTACCAGAGGATCTTTGAAGATGCGGCCTTTGAACTAGCGACGGATGGCGATTACTCCAAGCCAGTAGAAACAACCCTGGGCTGGCACATTATTCAGCGCAAAAGTCGCCGTCCAATTGCTACATTTGACCAACTCAAGCGCGGTCTTTCCGAGCGTGTCAAACGCGACAGCCGCAGCGAATCAGCCAAACAGGCTATTATCAGCCGGATCAAAAAAGACGGGGGTTATATGGAAAACCAAAAGGTGTTTGCTGCTTGGTCTGCCAAACAAGTGGACACTATTTTCCACACTTTCAAATGGAAACCCGACCCTGCAAAGCCACAAGACGTGCTGTTCAGTTACGGCCAAGAGAAAGTGTATACGGTAGCTGACTTTGAAGACTACTCCCAGCGAGGTGGTCGAGACCGTATGCGCGGCGCAGGCTATCCCGTGCAAGAGACCATCAACAAACTATACAAAACATGGGGCGATGAAACAGCCCTGTCCTTCGAGGAGAGCCAATTAGACAAAAAATATCCTGAGTTCAAATCACTCATGCGTGAGTACGAAGAAGGCATCCTGCTTTTTGAAGCCTTAAAACAAAACGTGTGGGATCGTGCCAACAACGACTCTACTGGCCTTCAAAAGTATTTCGATGAGGAACTCAAGATGAAATACAAATGGGACGAGCGCGCCAGCGTGAGCATCTATACCCTCAAAACGGACGACCCAAAAGTGCTGGCTAAAGTCCGCGCCCTCGCCGCAAAAAAGCCCGCTGCTGCTGTGATCAAAAAGTTCAACAAAAAAGGAAAACCTGAAGTGTTGACCGTAATGGAGAAACTTTATGAAAAAGGCAAAAACAAAGACCTGGGCGATCTCTGGAAGGCCGGCGATATGACGGCTGCAAAAACAGATGCGACCACAAAAACGGCTTCGTTCCTCAAAATCGAACAAATAGTGCCGCCAACATCAAAGGCACTCTCCGAAGCTCGTGGCTATGCAGTAGCCGACTACCAAGACTTTTTGGAGAAAAAATGGATCCAAGACCTTCGCAAAGAGTACCCAGTAGTAGTGAACGAAGCGGCGCTTAAGACATTGATTCAGAAATAGAGGATGTTGAGGGGTTGAGGATGTTGAGGGGTTGAGATTGTTGAGGGTGTGCTCAACAATCTCAACCCCTCAACTTTCTCAACCAAAAACATTCTGCTTTCTTTACATTTGCCCCCATGTCTGACATCATTTTTTCCTTAATCGAAAAAGAGCTTGACCGCCAGCGCCGCGGGGTGGAACTCATCGCATCCGAAAATTTCACCAGCCAAGCAGTCCTGGATGCCATGGGCAGCTGCCTCACCAACAAATATGCCGAGGGATATCCTGGCCGGCGTTACTATGGTGGCTGCGAAGTGGTGGACGAGGTAGAAACACTCGCAATTGAGCGCATCAAGCAACTTTTTGGTGCTGCATGGGCCAATGTTCAGCCTCACTCCGGAGCACAGGCCAATGCAGCCGTGTTCTTAGCCTGCCTTGAACCGGGCGATAAAATCCTTGGCTTCAACCTCGCGCATGGCGGCCACCTTTCACATGGTTTTGCGCTGAATTATTCTGGAAAGGTGTACAATCCATCTTTTTATGGAGTAGAGCCAGATACAGGGCGAATTGACATGGACAAAGTAGAGGCCATCGCAAAAGCCGAACAGCCAAAACTCATCATTTGCGGCGCTTCAGCGTATGCTCGGGACTGGGATTATGCCAGATTTCGCGCCATCGCTGACTCGGTTGGAGCTTTACTCTTGGCCGATATAGCGCACCCAGCCGGCCTCATTGCCGCCAAACTTTTGAACGACCCACTCCCCCACTGCCATATCGTAACCAGCACAACGCACAAAACACTGCGGGGACCACGCGGGGGCATCATCATGATGGGCAAAAACTTTGACAACCCCTGGGGTCGCAACACGAAAAAAGGGGAGCCCATCCAAATGTCAAGCATCCTTGACAGTGGTGTTTTCCCCGGAATGCAAGGAGGCCCCCTAGAACATGTAATCGCTGCAAAAGCAGTGGCCTTTGGCGAAGCATTACAACCAACCTATAATGATTACTGCCGTCAAGTGGTGAAAAACGCCCAGGCAATGGCTGCTGAATTTGTTGCCCGAGGATACGACATCATCTCTGGAGGAACGGACAACCACCTGATGCTCATAGACTTGCGCAGGAAAAATGTTACCGGGAAATTGGCCGACCATATCCTCGGAGAAGCGGATATAACAGTAAACAAAAACTTGATACCTTTCGACCCGCAACCAGCAATGACCACTTCTGGCATCCGTGTAGGCACCGCAGCCATCACCTCACGCGGCTTCGGTGAAGACGACTGCCGACAAGTGGTGCAATGGATGGACGAAGTTATTTCGCGTCCAGATGATGCTGCAACCCAAGCCAAAGTACGCAGTGCAGTGAATTCTTTTATGAAAAAATTTCCACTGTACGAATAGTCAACCACCAATCTACCAATCACCAATCCACCAGTCACCAATCCACCAACCACCAATCCACCAGTCACCAATCACTATCTCATGGCCGATTCAAAAGCAAACCTGCTCTATGTGGAAGATGACGAAAGCCTCAGCTTCGTCACCCGCGACAACCTTGAACTAAATGGTTACCATGTCACCTATTGCGCCGATGGGAAACAGGCGATGGACATCATCCAGGCGGGGCAAAAGTTCGACCTCTGTATCCTCGACGTAATGCTCCCCGAGGTAGATGGCTTTACCATCGCACAAGAAATCCGCTCGATTGATGACCATGTTCCGATCATTTTCCTGACGGCCAAGAGTATGAAGCAGGATAAAATCCACGGCCTTACCATTGGTGCTGACGACTACATGACCAAACCGTTCAGCATCGAAGAACTGCTTCTTAAAATTGATATTTTCCTGCGTCGCACCAAATACGCTGTAATTCTAAAGCCCGGCAAGCCTGTGGGCATTGGCAACTATGCTTTTGATTACAAGAACCTGAGTCTCACGACCGAAGGTTATTCTGAAACCCTGACCCAGAAAGAGGCCGACCTGCTCAAACTACTCAACGAACACCGCAATCAGGTGGTGAAGCGCTCTTTTATCCTCGTCACCATCTGGGGCAAAGACGACTACTTTCTGGGGCGCAGCCTCGACGTTTTCATCTCTCGTCTGCGTAAATATCTGAGCCTTGACGACCGAATAAAGGTCGAGAATATACACGGGGTGGGCTTCAAGTTCCGGGTGGACGATTGATTTTGGATTTACGATTTTGGATTTACGATTATTGCAATTCCATGTAAATTTTGGTACCGTAGTAATCGTAAATCCAAAATCGCAAATCCAAAATCAAAAATCAAAAATTGCAAACCGTGCAAGCACACACCGATCAAAACGGCAGCTGTCTTCAAGCCTTTGGACGGGGGAGCCTCATTGCCCTTTTGGTCGTAGCCATTCCTTGCTTCCTTGTGCTGCGCTACCGCACCGAGATCGAAGCAAAAATTTCGGGCTTAAGTGAAATGCCCGTTTTTCAAGAACTTAGCGAGAATTTTAAAACCGGGGCAGAGCTTGCTGGCTCGACTTTTGCTGCTGAGCTGCGCGCTTTTTATGCGGATTCTATGCTGCGCGCCTCTTCAGAAATACTTCCAAACCGAAAAGCAACTTATTGGCGACGGGATCGGGTAGAAGCCCAACTTAAAGAAAAACTCGGGCGCAAGTATCAATCTGGAATGGGCCGTTACCTCGACTATGTGGAGCGTTACCGCGATTTTGCGGAACTTGAAATGCGACGCAGCAAAATCCCCGCTTCCATCACAATTGCCCAAGGCATATTAGAGACCAACGCCGGGCAAAGCATCCTGGCGACCAAAGGCAACAACCACTTCGGTATCAAGTGCCGCGCCCGACCTGGATTCCGGCGTGACGGTGTGATTGATGACCGAGACTTTGATCCGCATTCGCTCGCCATAGATTGTATGCAGATGCACGACGATTACGCTTGGGATCGCTTTGAGGTCTACCCTTCGGCGCGCGAGAGTTTTCGGAGACATTCGCTTTTGCTCCAAGACCGCCGTTATGGCTGGATGCTGCGCGAATACGAGGTAGGCGGCATATACCCAATCAAAAAAACTATCTTCGGGCACGACCGCGTGCCATATTATGCGGCCTGGTGCGTGGGACTTAAGCAATCAGGTTATGCCACTGCACGCCTTTACGCCGAAAAACTCACACTTATTATTGAAACCTACCAACTCTGGAAGATTGATTATGAGGTGGTTATCATATAGTCATTGGTCATTGAGTCATTGGTCATTAGGTCATTGGTCATTAGGTCAATGACCAATGACCAATGACCTAATGACTAATGACCAATGACCAATGACCAATGACTAATGACCAATGACCTAATGACCAATGACCAATGACCTAATGACCAATGACTCAATGACCTAACATACTCTCCCTTCACTTTTTTAATTTTTTAAGCATGAAAAATTTTTTCGAATTCTTCGGTTTCCTCTCCACTGCTTGCATCTCTGCGGCGCTGATTTTCATTGTAATTGGCAAAAAAGATGGCTCCAAAAGCGACTCTAAGGGCGGTTTTCTCACGGAAATGGGCGCAGATGCCGAGGTGGCGGATGCTCCTCGTTCTATCTCCGACCGACCCATGCGATCCAATTCGGTTAGTAGCAGCAAACGCGAAAAGGCGACTCGCTCCAACGAATCCAATGCCCCTGAAATCGGTTCTGAAGAGCGGCTAAAATCCCTTTATAAGGACAATGAATTTGTCTTGGCTACGGCCAAACAATGGAAAGGGCTGGTGCGCGACGCCGCCGACGAGTACAACGTGAAACCTCAAGTGTTGCTCGCTCATGTGTTGGTACAATCTTACCTCGGCGACTATTCAAGGACACAACTTTACAATGATGCAGCCCGTCACGCAGGTGAGCGCGTGAAGCCTACGGCCACTGCCATCAAAGGCTACCGTTATGGTTGGACTATGCAAAAGTTGATGAACGAGCACGACCTGCTTCGCTACTTCCCGGAGGAAAGGCCCACTGTTAAGGCTATGGCGGGTGAAGCTGCTGGCACAAGCACTTCCCGCAAGGTCGCGGAAAAAAGTTTCGTGTCTAAAGGCCAGGCAAAATCATCGGCGCAGGTGGCTAAAAATAATCCTGTAGAAGAGGGCTTCAAAAACATGGTAGCCAAGGAATACGGTTTTGCTTCTTGGGCCGGTCTGCAAAAACTAGCGGATCCAGACACGAAATCGGATGCCGCCCGTCGTGTGAAATCGCTGATGATGGCCTCTCGGGTACGCTGACTTAAATCAAACGCATAAGGCGCATAAAACACATAGTGTCTTGATTTTCATGCTACTAAGTGTCCTCTGTGCCTTATGTGTTTAATCTCTCGCACCAATTTTCAACCAGAAAGAACCGCCATGCCGCTCCACGCCCTGCGTGTTCGGGTGATCCCAAATGTTTGAAATAGAGGCACTCAGCGCCGCATCTTCAGAGATAAAATAGGCTGGAAAAATCGGTTGATAGCGCTGTGGATTGGCTAGAATTGCGATGGCTAGTCCGTATTGTTCAGAATAAAAACGATCACACATGAACTGCGGGTAATCGTAGGGCAGGTAGATGTCGTGGATGTGAACGATAACGCCCGGCTTGAGCGCAGGCAATGTTTCCAGGAAAAAAACCGTGGCATCCGAGTTTGGCAGCATCCTGTGGGAGTTGTCGATAAACAGGATGTCGCCCGCTTCCAGTTCAGCGAGCCAACTTGTATCCACCGCCTCAAAAGGTTTGCGCACAATTTCGTGGGCCAAACTGTCTATTTCAGCCCGTGGATAGGGGTCAATGGACGTGATTTTAGTCGAAAGTCCGTGATCCATAACGGCTTTGTGCGCTACTTTGGTGGAGTTGCCCGAACCGACCTCTACATAGCGGCGTGGTTTAGTTTCGGCAATGATGGAATACAAGGCCATGATGTCAAGCCCAGGCAAAAAGCTATTGTTCCAACCTGGCTGGGAAGGGTCTTTTTCTTCAGACAATTTTTTGATAGCCTGAAGTTGCGGCGCGAAACCACTTATTTTCCCCAACCAGAATTGGTATGTATCACGTTGTTGCTCAATGATTTTGAGCAAAAGTTCGTGTGGGGGAAGACCGTGGCCGTATCTAGGCTTAAGGGCAACTTTGTATTCAAGAAAGAGGGTTTGAAATCTCGGGGATAGAAACCTGTAAAGGGATTTTAACATTGCGGAAAGGACATTTTTTCGCGCCAAAGGTAACTTTACTCTCCAGCCTTCAAAAAAACAAAATGTCCTTGTTGTTTACCCGCCTGCAAATTTACCCCCACACAACCCAACCTTTTTCGATGAACCTGCTGTCTTGCAGGAAATTCTCGGACGACCTTGATACTTTCGCTTTCTTTGCTCTTGAATTGTTGCACAGTGATGCGCTCGTAAAATTTTAGAACGTGGCTTTTTTCGGCAAAAAAAACTACTCTGATCAGGAACTCGTGGAGGCTTGTACCACCAACGACCGCCGTGCCCAAGAGGCGCTGTACCGCCGTTTTTTTCCTGAAATGCTGCGTATGGTTCGCCGTTACACCCGCGACGAAGACACTGCCATCGAGGTGGTAAACAACGGTATGCTGCGGGTTTTTAAAAAAATACACACTTTTTCTTTCAAAGGTAGCCTTGAAGGCTGGATGCGCCGACTCGTCTATCACTGCATGGCTGATTATTACCGAGAAAATGCACGTTACTTGCATTTTTTAGTGCTGGAAGACCACGACCAAAGCGTGCCGGAGCGCGCACATGAATCATTTTACGAAGAAGATATCCTGAAAGCGGTGCGGACTTTGCCCCCTACTTCGCAGGAAGTTTTTCGGCTCTACGCCATCGAAGGTTATAGCCACGCCGAGATAGCGGAAAGCCTGCAGATGAGTGAAGGCACTTCTAAATGGCACCTCAGCACCGCAAGGCAAAAATTGAGAGAATTGCTCAGCACCGAGTTTAAAATAGCCTTGGCAACTGGCAGATAAGAAAGCAAACAGGGTTTGTTTTGACCACTTTTTTTTAATAAAACATGGATAAGAAAACTACAGACAAGGGTTGGGCCGCGATGCGCGAAATGCTCGACCTCGAAATGCCCGTAAAGCGCCGCCGCCTATTGGGGTGGTGGTGGTTTGGCTTGCTACTGTTGCCCCTCGTGGGTTATGGAAGCTGGCAATGGCTGGGATCGCCTGATGGCCCGAAGCAAAAAATTGAAGATGCAGCTACTCAGCCTATGGCGAGTCTTACACCAGCAAAGGGAATCACAAATGCGGTGCCATCGGAACAAAACCCACAAAATTCAATTACCAAAAGCCCTCATAATTACAGCAACAACCCTGAACCATCCGTACGGAAGAACGATAACGCCGCATTTAACAGCGCAAATACAGAGGCAAAACCAAGCGTGGTTACAGCCTTGCCCAATCCAGATGTGGCAACATTGCCAACGTGGTCAATTCCCCCATCTTCGCAAAACGCCCCTGATAATTCTGCCGCACAGGAGCCCTCGCAACTTACGCTCGACCGGCTCCCAATATTTTCACAATCAGTTGATTTGCAAATCAAAAGAAAAATTTCACAGGGTTCATTGGCCCTTGCCCAAAACCCAAAACCTATTAAAAAAACTGCCTCCAAACGCTGGGGATTCGGTGCGACCTCGGCCATTTCTACGGAGCAGTTCAATTCGATCAATGGCTTAACTACCGGTTTGACCATTGACTGGAAATTTGCACGGAAATGGGGCCTTCGTACAGGAGTTTTTTACAACATACATACCCCGCAAAGTAAATACCGCCCGGTTGCCTCGGTGCTTTCTTCGGATTACAGGTCCACGGTTTATGGCGATGTGATTGTAGTGGATGTTGTCACTGGGCAGGAAGTAACCAATTCAATTACTAACAACCTATATGGCGACAATGTATATATACCCGTGAACCGTTTGCAACGAATAGAAGTCCCTGTCACTACGTTCTGGCAAGCATCCAAACCTTTAAAAATAATGGGTGGGCTGTCCTTGACACGCACACTTACAGCCAAAGCCGACAATCAAAATTATTCAGGCGATTATATCCTGAAACTCGCCGACCGAACCGCTGAAGACGGCGCCAGCAAACTGAGTTCAAGTGAGTTGGATAATTGGAGTGCCGATGCAATGCTTGGCGCGGGAGTACAACTGGGTCGTTCTTTTGAACTTGGATTTTCGGCTAGAATGCCACTCAGCAGGTTTCCTGGTATTGCAAACCCAAATCAATCTGACCCCAATACAAGTTTCGCCGGAGACCGATCCCTTGGATCAACCCGAAAACAGAACGGCCCCGTTTTTTCGCTATACGGGACTTTGTTTTTTTAAAGCCGCTCCGAAGCTCCACCCCGGGGGCTGTTGTTGGCTTTCTTAACCAAAATATCTCTGGAACGGAGTTTCGGAGTACTTACGCTTAACATATCCATTCGGTTCACATCGTATGAAGCAATTGAACCGCACAAGCAGGTCGCCTCGATTTTTCGGTGGCGGCCTGTGTTGTTTTGTGTCTACTTTTAGCCCCGAAACAATATAGTATGAAAGCTAAGCCAGCAATATCTTCAGAACCCGTCGCATTACCACCCTCCCCACCCGCTCCGAGCGAGATTGACTTCGTCGAAGCCAGCGTAAGCCTGCGCTACGATGATGTTTTTCAATGGACACAGCCCAATGAAGTGGCCGATGTGCGATGGCGCGAAGGGGCTTATGAATTTGTGTGCCACAATGGCGTGATGCTGCGCGTTTCAGTGCTGGCCTCCGGTATTTTTCGCTTGCGGTATGTTCCTGACGGGGTTTTCCAGCCTGATTTTTCTTACGCCTTGGATCCAGCCTTTGAACCAGAAAAAGTAGTCGTAAGGCTCGAAGAACGCGATAGCGAGTATCTGCTCGACTCCGGAACCTTGCAGGTCGTGGTGTCGAAGTCCGATTTGAAAGTTAAATTTTATGATCAAGATGACCGGGTGATCTGCGAGGACGCGGGTGGATACGCTGCCAAACGAACCATTTTGAAAGGCTGGTGCGAACTACGAATGGAGAAAAAATGTCACAAAAAAGAGGTGTTCTTTGGGCTTGGCGACAAGGCTTGCGGCACGAATCTGGCAGGCAAAAAGTTTGAAAACTGGTGTTCTGATTCTTATGCTTTTGGCCGGGCAACTGATCCGCTTTATCGGGCAGTTCCTTTCTATTACGCACTAAATCAAGGAGTTGCATACGGAATTTTCTTTGACAACAGTTTCAGAACAAGTTTTGACTTTGATTCGGCCGAAACAGGCAGCACTTGCTTTTCGGCCGAAGGAGGCGAATTGAACTACTATTTTCTTTACGGCCCAAGTCTTGACAACGTTGCGCGCACTTACGCCCGGCTCACAGGTACGCATGAGCTGCCCGCGCGTTGGGCCTTGGGTTATCACCAATCCCGATGGAGTTACCATCCGGAGAGCCATGTGCGCGAAATCGCCGAAGAATTCCGAGAGCGTCAAATCCCCTGCGATGCGATTTACCTCGATATTGATTACATGGACGGCTATCGTTGCTTTACCTGGGATTCAAAAGCATTCCCAAACCCAAAAGCACTGGTAGAAGATTTGCGGAAAATTGGCTTCCAGACGGTAACCATGATTGACCCCGGCATCAAGGAAGACCCAGACTATGCGGTGTACCGGGATGGGTTAGAAAACAATCGGTTTATTCGCACAGCAGACGGAGTGGTTGCAAAAGCCCCGGTTTGGCCAGGATTCTGTGCTTTCCCCGATTTTACCAACCCATCCGTGCGAGCATGGTGGGGTATGCTGTACGAAAACATGTACAATGACATCGGTGTGGCAGGTTTTTGGAACGACATGAACGAGCCCGCGGTATTCCATGTGAAGCATAAAACCTTGCCAGACCATGTGATGCACGATCACGATGGCCACGCTTGCAGCCATCAAAAAGCGCATAATATATACGGCCAGCAGATGAACCGCTCCTCCTGGGAAGGCTTGAGAACGTTACAGCCAGAGAAGCGGCCTTTTTTGCTCAGCCGTGCTTCGTTCAGCGGCGGTCAGCGGTTTTCTGCGCTCTGGACGGGCGACAATTGTTCGGACTGGGATCACCTGCAAATCGCCAACATCCAATGCCAACGGCTGGCCATTTCGGGTTTTTCGTTTTGTGGCACCGACATTGGGGGCTTTGCCGGAAATGCCGAGGGAGAACTTTTTGTGCGTTGGCTACAACTCGGGGTTTTTCACCCCTTGATGCGGGTACACAGTATTGGGAAACACGCGGCCGGAGATGCCATGCCTGCTGAAGAAGCCGAATTGATTGATCCGGCATTGCACATTTCAGACCAGGAACCGTGGTCTTTCGGGGAAAAATGGACAGATTTGGCGAAAAAAGCCATTGAACTGCGGTATTGCCTTCTACCTTGCCTGTATTCAGCGATGTGGCTACATACCTTGGACGGATCGCCTGTACTGCGGCATTTGGCTTTTGCAGATGCGCTGGATCCAAAACTTTGGGACGTGGAACGGGATTTCCTTTTTGGAGAACACCTTCTGGTTAGCCCAGTGATACAACCCAAAGTGCAAAGGCAAGGGGTGTATTTGCCAAATGGAAATTGGTACTATTTCTGGACTGGGCAGCCTGGCAATGGAGAAATCTTTGTGAACGTAATGCCAGATCAAATTCCGTTTTTTGTGCGTGAAGGCGCGGTGCTCCCAGTGTACCCAACGCATCAGCATACAGGAGAACCGATCGAGGAACTGACCTTATACGTTTATTACAAAAACGGGCTTGAAACCAGCCATTTGTACGAAGATGCCGGAGAAGGCTATGATTATCAAGCAGGTATTTTTAGTTTAAAAATTTTAGAAACAGAGGGGAAAAATGGCACTTTTACACTGCGTCAGCGAAAAGAAGGCGAGTACCGGCCTGCCTATGAAAAAGTAAAAATCTACCTCGTCGGTTTCCCAACTTTTGTCAAAAAATGTGCCGCAGATGGCGTCGAAATCCCCATTAAAGAAATCAAACTGCGCGACCGTTCGCTTTATACACTCAACTTGAAACCCGATTTTGAAAAAGTGGAATGGGAGGGTTGACTGTTGACCTCATAAATAAATTTACATTGCTATGAAATACTTATCCATTCTCAGTTTGATGACCTGCCTGCACCTTTGGGCAAATGGCCAAACACCACAGCTCTTAAACGACATCTACAAACCAACCAATCATCCATTTGAATACCTAGGCGGTCCTTTCCATTCGATACAAAACAAGGTGCTGTTTTACGGGCTTACCTTCGATCAGGGCTATGGCTTTTGGACGTACGATGGAAATGGGGCTGCCATTAGGGTCAGCGATTATGGCAGCTCGACAGCAAATCTCGCAGAGACTGCAAATGGGTTCTTTTTTATTTATGCTTACGATGTGGCAAAATATTCGTTGTACAAACTGGGTGGCACCCCCGGCGTAACCCTTCTAATTGACGACATAACGTCCATTTCTCCAAATAACGTTCCGAGTATTGCCGCTTTGAACGGCAAGGTTTTTTACCCCGATTGGGGAGAAACTACCGGGCACGAACTCTGGTGTGCCAGCGATTTTGCAGGCAGCGCGGCCTTGGTAATTGACGGGACGCCTGGTTTGGGCGGCACATCCCCCACTGAACTTACCAAAGCAGAAAGCCTTATATATTACCGAGGAGGTGGAACCCAGGGCGGAACCCAAGGGCGGCAGCTTTGGCGCAGCGATGGCACCGCAGCGGGTACCTTCAAACTTTTACAAGTTGTGCCTGCCAATCAGAATATTCAGACCAACTCCTTGAGAACCCTGGGCAATAAAGCCTATTTTTTGATTAGAAAGACATCCGGGGAGACCGAATTTTGGGTGAGCGATGGCACAGTAAGTGGCACGATTAAATTAACCGACGTTCCCTCAAGTTATGCAATACTGGATCGTTTCGAGGCCTTTTTTATGGATGGGAAGTACGTATATCTCGCCATTGACCCGCAAAGTTCCGAAGTGAAGTGGGCCGTTACCGATGGGACTCCTGCTGGATCTGAATTATTGTTGAACCTCCCCACAAACACAGATTTCGATCTGTCATTTTACGACAGCAAAACCTATAAATCTGTTTTAAACGGTTCCTTTTACTTCTTTTGCCGAAACGATTCCACCACCGAATATGAACTCTGGAAAAGCGATGGAACCTCCATTGGCACACAAAAAGTCAAATCGCTTGGCAGTTCATCCTCTCCACAAACGCTCGCATCTTCCAAATATCTATTTTTTTTCCTCGCTCAGAATAAAGGGAATAATGACATAGAACTTTGGTCGAGCGATGGAACCGCTGCCGGAACTAAGATTATCAAGTCTTTAGGCATTTCTGAAAATTATCTTTACTTTGGAAGTGGCGAAGCGACCGACTCTACGGTCCTTTTTAAAAGCCCATTTTATGGCCCGGGCGCCTCCGGTTTCCCGTATCGAAGCGATGGCACGAAACAAGGTACTTACCCCGTGGAAGGCGAACCTGCCCTGTATTTGGCGGGCTCAAGCCCTCGTGGCTTCGTGTCGAGTTCCAACGAAGCGATTTTCTTTCGGGCCTTCGATAATCAGTTTTGCGGAATTTGGCGCTCAGAACCGGCCAGTCCATTTGCAACCACGAGGATTGACACCCTAAGTGCGTACACTTATTTTGAAAATGCCACACCGATGGCTGCTTTTGATAAAGTGCTCTGGTTTTCTGATGAAAAAACCTTAAGCGTGACGGATGAAACTGGAACAATTACCCAAATCCAAGTTCCAGTAACTTTTGGAGGATATTGGGCCAATGGGCCAGATGGTGCTGTTTTTTTTATGGGCGACAACGGCCAAAGCCTTTGGCGCACGGATGGAACCATTGTTGGCACTTACGAAGTGCTTTCTGCCCCCACCAATACCGTGTTTTATGACTTGCTGACCATTGGTGATAGCCTTTATTTTTTGCAGCGAATCCAAGTTCCAAACCAACCTCAATACCTGTGGTCGAGCGATGGAACTGCTATCGGAACCCATAACGTGGGTACCTTGATAGACGGTTCTACCCTATTTTTGAGGGAAGTGGCCGGCAGACTTGCTTATAGCACCTCCGAGTACAACCCTTACTCCCGGACCTTATTTGTCAAGGGCTACCCAAGCATCTTTTTCGAGGGCCATTTTGATGGAGATTTTGCCGGCTTGGCAATTGCCGACAGCGTATTGTTTGTTTTAGGTTCTAAAACCTATAATCCGACAGACAGCTTATATTATCCCTTCTGGGTCATAGAAAATGGTACGCCGACGCTTTTACAAAAGTTTAAGGCATTAGCCGGGCATACTCCCTACAATTTTGGGAATACAAACAGTCGCCTTCAATCACTCCACGAAAAAACCATTTTTGGCGCAGGGTTGAGTACAGACGACGTGGAATTATGGACAAGTGATGGCACAAACGCCGGCACCTATAGACTACGCGATCTCAATCCATCGGGCAGTTCAAACCCAGATAACTTTGTGCGGTACAACGACCAGCTCTGGCTTTTCACAGCAAACGATGGCGCAGAGGTTGCGTGGTGGGCAACGGATGGCACCGGATCGGGCACGTTCAAAGTTTCTGCGCTCGCCACGGTGAAGGATTATTTTGTGCCAAATATTGAACATGCTTACCTGAGCGGAAACCGCCTCTTTTTTTCCATGAACGATGGAATTATTGGCCAGGAACCTTGGGTGATGGTGTTGGAAGATTCGCTTGTTGTTAGCACAATTGCGCCACTATTGCAGGTAAATGAGCTTTCCATTTGGCCAAATCCGACGAAGGGTTTTGTCAACTTGACTTTGGAAAGCGAATTTGGAAAGCCTGTTTGGATCGAACTTATCAACAATACGGGGCAATTGGTGTACAAGCAAAAACATGATCTTCCAAATACGGGCCCACTCTCCATTCCTTTGAGCCAACAAAACAAAGGGGTTCATTTCCTCCAAATCACTACGGAAAACGGCAAAATCAGGACAAAAAAGCTGATAATTGCAGAGTAACTGAATCAATCACCTTTACCCGCTGTAGCCCATTTTTCTGCCGAAGATTTAACAAAGGTGAAAACCATGGCGGGCATCAAAAGATCACTTTATGTTAACCTGGCAAGAATTTGAAAAAGTAGAAATGCGGGTCGGCACCATCTTGGAGGCCAAGGATTTCCCGGGCGCGCGAAACCCGGCGTATCAGTTGTTGATTGATTTTGGAGAACACGGGATCAAGAAAAGTTCGGCCCAAATCACCCATTTGTACCAAATACAAGACTTAGTGGGGCGGCAGATCATTGCCGTGGTGAATTTCCCGCCCAAACAGATCGCTACATTTTTTTCAGAGTGCCTGGTGTTGGGCCTCGTGGGCGAACACAAAGAAATCACGCTGCTTCAACCTGAAAGGTCCGTACCAAATGGCCTCCGGGTAGCCTAATACATCATTCCATCGCTTAATCACTCCATCGCTCATGAATCTCAATTGGCAACGCATCTCGCTCCATGTCCTTTTTTGGGCCGTTTATGTGCCACTCAATGCAGTCCTCAACTGCATTTTATCGCGGGCTACCTTGGATGAGGGTTTCAAAGATGCGCTCATCGGGGAAGCTTTCTCCTTGCCCGTCAAGCTGCTCCTTACCTATTTTGTTTTCTATTATGTCATCCCGCTTTATCTGGACCGAAGCAAGATTTGGAAACTCGTTGGCCTGCTCTTGCTGGCTTTCGCGGTGGCAACCGTGATTTATCGTTTGGAGATGCGCTTCATTTTTACCCCGATCTTCCGGCCTGACAAGGTGTACAATATGTTAAACCCGCAAGGCTTGTTGCTTACGGAATTTGACCTTTTCATCACGCTTGCCGCCGCCATCACCATCAAAATGATTCGGGTACACTATAAAAGTCTCGAATTTGAGCAGGAATTGATGCGTGAAAAATTGCAGTCCGAGCTCAGTTTTCTTAGAGCGCAGACCAATCCGCATTTTTTGTTCAATACCCTCAACAACCTATACGTTCTGGCTCGAAAAAAAAGCGACAAAACCCCGGATGCCATCATGATGTTGTCCAAAATCATGCGCTTTGTACTGTACGAGTGCCGCGCACCCCGGATCGCGGTCTCCGATGAGGCAAAGGTGATTCAGGACTATATCGAGCTGGAAAAACTGCGCTACAATAAGCGATTAAGTATTGATTATCAAGAAGATATGGACAACCCGCTTACACCCATCGCGCCGCTGTTGTTGCTGCCTTTTGTAGAAAACAGTTTCAAGCACGGTGCCGGGAGCACCACAGGAGATGTACAGATTTTGATAAAAATAGTGCTTCGAGAAAACCAACTTTCCTATACCGTACAGAACACCCTAGACACAGACACGGATAAAGATTCCAACTCAACGGGTAACAGTAGCGGCATCGGCCTTCGCAACGTGCAACGCCAACTCGACTTGGTCTACCCAGATCAGCATCAACTCAAAATCACCCGCGAACATGGATTTTTTACCGCTGATCTAAAGATTGATTTGTCGCTCTAGTGGCAGGGGCACGAAGTCTTTGACGGTTTGTTCGACTCTTTTGAACTGATACTTTGTTGCGCCTCAGTCATGGAGAGCCCGCTACAATCCTTCGTCGCGCCTAGTCTCATCTCAAAATAATCTGACCAAACTATCAAAGACTTCGTGCCCCTGCCACTAGGTTTCCCGTAGGAACGGTGTCGAATTTATAGCGATGGATGGATTCGGCGGATAAAAATTTCACAATTCTCCCCCTTCTGCGCCTTTTCCTTTGTCAAGCTACGACAGAAAAAGGCGCCGGCGGGTAAAATATCTCAATTCCCTATGATTGTAGTTACAGGCGCGGCAGGATTCATTGGTTCCTGCATGGTAAAACGGCTCAACGACGCAGGCTATCAAGATGTGCTGGCAGTAGACGACTTTAGCCGCCCCGACAAAAATCGCAACCTAGAAGGAAAACAACTTTGGGGGCAGATGCACCGCCTCAACTTCGTGCGCTGGCTCGAACGCAACCATACAGATGTGGATGCAGTGATTCATCTAGGCGCACGAACCGACACCACGGAACAAAACACAGCAATTTTTAACGAACTGAATCTGGAATATTCTCGTGCCCTCTGGATGATTTGTTCGGGTTTCGACATTCCACTCCTTTACGCCAGCAGTGCCGCTACTTATGGCCTCGGTGAATTGGGTTATGCGGACGACCACGCCACGATTCCAAAACTCCGTCCGCTCAATCCATACGGCCAAAGCAAGCAGGATTTTGATGTTTGGGTGTTGGGGGGAGATGAGGGTTTAGGGTTGAGGGTTGAGCCTCCCTCCACCCCTCAACCCTCCCACTGGGCAGGTTTCAAATTCTTCAACGTGTACGGCCCCAACGAATACCATAAAGGGCGAATGGCTTCGGTCATTTTCCACACGGCGCAGCAGATAAAATTGACTGGGGAAATGAAATTGTTTCGCTCGCATCGCCCTGATTACCAGGATGGTGCGCAAAGCCGAGACTTTATTTATGTTAAAGACGTAGTGGATGTGCTGCTCTACTTTCTGGAAAAAAAGCCCACCAATGGCATCTATAACCTTGGTACAGGGCAGGCAAGGACTTTCCTCGATTTGGCTACCGGCACGTTTCGCGCCTTGGATTTAGAACCCAACATCTCCTTTGTGGATACCCCTGCCGACATCCGGGACACCTATCAATATTTTACCCAAGCCGAAATGGGCAAACTCCGGGCAGCAGGTTACAACGAGCCGTTTATTGGCCTGGAAGAAGGAATTGAGGATTATGTGCTACGATATTTAAAAGAGGAACTTTTGTGGTAAGGCCAATAACCAATCTAGCCTTGCTTCTTGAAACGGTACGAATACAAATCCGACTCCCCTTCGTAATAACCATCCAGTGAAAGGTTGCTGTAAGCACTTTGCATGGCTTCTACGGCTTCATTTACGGTGTTTACCCGTTTGCCATTCACACTGGTGATGATGAACCCGGGTTGCATATTGGTTTGATAAACAACGCTTCCACGACGCACACTGCTGACAACAACACCCTGTAAGCGCAATTTTCGCTGCTCCTCGCGACTGAGACTTCGCAATGCGAAACCAAGCGCTTCTTCAAGTTCGTCGCCCTGAGCGCGAGCGATCTGGGTAGAATTGTTCACATCTTTAAGCGTGATGCGTGAGCGGAGCTTTTTCCCCCCTCTCCAGTAATCCACCTGCACCGCCTCACCTGGACGAAACCTGCCTACATACTCTTGTAATTCTGAGGTGCGGCGGATTTGCGTATCATTTAAGCCTACAACCACGTCTCCGGCTTGCAGCCCTGCATCGGATGCTGCGCCTTCGGAAGCTACGCGGTTGATTAGCACTCCTTCGGCGTTTGGAAGACCCAGTTCGCGCGAAGTTTCACTGTCCAGATCTTGGATTCCTACCCCAAGATAAGCGCGCTGTGGTGTGCCAAATTCGCGCAAATCACGCACGATTTTTTTAACCAAATTGGAGGGGATTGCAAAGGAATATCCCTCATAACTTCCTGATTCCGTTATGATTGCAGTGTTAACGCCAATCAATTCGCCCGCTGTGTTCACCAGGGCGCCACCGGAGTTTCCAGGGTTCACGGCTGCATCTGTTTGTATGAACGACTCGATGCTCGCTGCGCCAGAAAGGATGTTGATATTGCGGCCTTTGGCACTAACGATACCAGCAGTCACGGTGCTTTCCAGGTTGAAAGGATTGCCCACCGCCAGTACCCACTCGCCTACCCGTACAGAGTCGCTGTTGCCGAAAACCACAAAAGGCAGTTCAACTTCTTCAATTTTCAAAAGCGCAATATCCGTAGAAGGATCCGTGCCAATTAACTTGGCCTTGTAGGTGCGTTTGTCAGCAAGCGTGACTTTTATATCGCCACTTTTTTCCACCACATGATGGTTGGTCACAATGTATCCATCCGGGGAAACAACCACACCCGAACCAGAAGAACCCGTAAGTGCGCCGCCGCCCCAAATATTTCCGCCCGACTCAATAAGGGCACGGATATTTACCACCGCCGGAGTGGCCACCTCGGCAGCTTCGATGAAATCGGTGGGGGAAGAAGATCGAAACGCGCTATTGGATCGGTTGTCGAAAAGTTTGTCCACCAAGCCCGTAAGCCGTGTTTCTCCGCCTTGATTGGCCCAAACCACCCTGCTAGGCTCTGCAAATTGGCTGTAAATCAATATAGAAAGCAAAGAGCTCCCTACGCAAACCAGTGAAAGCAAAAGATATTTTCTCATAGTTTAAAGCTATTACGAACGATGAACGATGCAAATTGCAAAATTGTTTGAAACGACCAGGTGAAATGAATTTCGACCCACCTAATTTTGCTGCATGAAATTTTGGAAATATCAAGGCGCAGGCAACGACTTTATCATGCTGGACCAGCGTGAACAGCAATGGATCAGTCGAGCCGACACCCAACTTATTGAACAACTGTGCGACCGCCGGTTTGGCATTGGCGCCGATGGCCTCATCTTGTTGCAAAACCTGGTGGGCTTCGATTTTGAAATGGTGTATTTCAACGCCGATGGGCGCGAGAGTACCATGTGCGGCAATGGAGGGAGGTGCATTGCAGCTTTTGCGCAACATTTGGGCATTGCAGATGGACAATGTTGCTTTATGGCCATTGATGGAGCCCATGAGGCCGAAATATCTCCCCTCCCAAATCAGAAGGCGTTTGGTGCAAGGCTTTGGGTAGAACTAAAAATGACTGACGTACAAAGCATTGAAAGGCAAGGGGATGCCTACATTTTAAACACGGGATCACCACACTATGTCCGATTTGTAGAAGCCTTGGAAAACTTGGATATGGTGGCCGAAGGCCGAGCGGTTCGGTACTCTGAAAAGTGGGAAAAGAATGGGATAAACGTCAATTTCGTATCAGAAACAGGAAAACAGGAAAACAGCGTTTCTCAAAACCTAAAATCAAATAACCTGTTCAAACCAGTAGAAGGTCTGAGCCTTGCTATCCGGACTTACGAGCGTGGCGTAGAGGACGAAACACTCGCGTGTGGTACTGGGGTAACGGCGGCGGCGATTGCCTCATTTTTAAAAGATGGTGGTTCCGCTGGCGAAGTCGAAATTCAAGTGCAAGCCAAAGGCGGGGATCTCTCGGTGCGCTTCCACGCCAATGCAGACGGCACGTTCTCCAACATTTGGCTCAATGGCCCAGCGGAGCGCGTTTTCGAAGGAGAAATAAAATCTATTGATTGAACTATTTTTCTACCATGAAAAAAATCTCTATATTATTGATCTTCAACATTCTGACGGTCTTTCTAATTGCACAAACCGACAGTATTCCAACACCCGAGCCCGAATCCGCCGCTGAAAAAATTTCAACTTCCCGGCGCGAGCTGCTTGCTTCCTTTTTGATGAATGATCCTGCCGAAGCAGGGCTTTGGATGGACTCATTGGCAAGGCTCGAAAACGAGCAATACGCAGGACTTATTTGGGACGAGCGCTGGATGTTGTACTTCTGGACGGAGTCATACGGGACGTTATTAGAAGAGGTAAGTCGGTTTGACGCGCAGCAACGCGAAGTCCAAATCTGGAAAATTCAACCCCCGAAAGACAGTCTTTTCTACTGGGCAGACAATTACCTCCACGAGCAGAGATTCGATATTTTTAGCAGTATCCGTAGTGCTTTTTTGACTGAAGAAGAAAAAGCATTCACTACCCTCTTAATCGAATATCTATTGCGGCTCAACTCGAATGAGGAGGAATGGGCGGATCGTTTGCAAGCCTTTGAAAGCCACTATCCTTCGTCCCTGTTTTTGGCTTTTGTACGCAGTATTAAGCCTACGATTTTAAAACCTTCAAACAAGGCTTTCGGTATTTCCGGCGGACTTTTAGTAGGCACCTGGAATGGGGAAATAGAGCGAACCTTGAGCACTCCATACGCTTTTGATTTTGAACTGTACTACTGGACCAAGCGTTGGAGTTTTATATTTGACGGCTTATTGGGCGGCCAGAGCATTAGACGTGATTTAATTGTTGGAGACGACGTGTGGCCCAAAGACGATCCGACCAGTTTTTTCACCTTGGGCCTGAATGTTGGCTATGACATCGTGAACGCACCTAAATTGCGCATCTTCCCCAGTATAGGAGGAGGCGTAGGCTTCCTCAGGCCGCCTACCCCTGGCGAGGACGAGGAACCGCTTCCTGAATATTACGAAAGTTTCAATTTTAGAGAGTTCCACCTCCGTGCTGCGGTGACTACCGACATAAAATTATTCACAAAAAACTACCGCGACTGGAACTTACCAAAAGGTTCCTACCATGGAATCCGGTTGAAATTTGGCTGGAATGGCTTGAATTTTGGAAAACAAAACCCCGATCTTATGGGCCAGATGTTTTTCTTTGCCGTCAACTATAACTTCTTCGCATATTTGGCGAAATAGAAGGTTATTGGTCATTAAGGTCATTGGTCATTGGTCATTGGTCATTAGTCATTGGTCATTAGTCATTGGTCATTGGTCATTGGTCATTAGTCATTGGTCATTGGTCATTGGTCATTAAAGGCATTC
>Ga0209181_10004435_pt1 | contig 20912 bp, 20 predicted proteins | sample MAT05_FD_187208 | JGI IMG/M metagenome (GOLD analysis project Ga0209181, IMG submission 187208) | Freshwater microbial communities from Lake Fryxell liftoff mats and glacier meltwater in Antarctica - MAT-05 (SPAdes) (version 2) | ecosystem: Environmental > Aquatic > Freshwater > Ice > Liftoff... | reverse complement strand
ACATGATCCGCCTCTACTACAGCACCGCACTGCGGCTGGACGACGCCGCCGGCCAGGCCTTCAACATCGGCGGCGGCATGGACAACAGCCTGTCGCTGCTGGAGCTCTTTTCGATGCTGGAGACGATGATCGGCAGGCCGATGGAATTCACGCGGGGGCCGGCGCGTGGCAGCGATCAGCGTGTCTTCGTTGCCGACACCGGCAAGATGACGCGGCTGAGTGGCTGGGCGCCACAGGTGTCGGCCCGTGCGGGCGTCGGGCGCATGCTCGAATGGGTGGAAGCCGGCGTGGCGCCGGCGGGACTGTCGGGCCGCTGAAGCGGTTTGGCGTTCGGTCGCAGAGCACAACCCGGCGACGCCAGCGGCGGGCTTACTTCAACCAGGGCTCGATGCCACGCCCCAGCGCCAGCAGGTTGGCGTTGAGTTGCTGCGTGTCGTGCAGCGCATTCACGTAGCTCAGGCGCAGCCCGTAATGTTCCGACTCGGCGCCGATGACGTCGAACAGCGAGCGCCGGCCGAGCTGCTGCCATTGCTGCAGCGTGGCACTGCGCAGTTCTTCGCTGCTGCGCAAGACGCCGCGCACACGGGATGCGCGGTCGACCGAAGCGACCGACTGCTCGTGCAGCTCGCTGATGCGCGAGCGCCGGGAGTCGAGCGCATCGTCACGCTGCACGCGCGCGGCCTCTGCACGGCGGCGGGCGGCTTCGGTGGCAGGCAGCACGCCGGGGCTGATCAGCGGCACGTTCAGGCTGAGGCCGATGGTCAGCGCCGTGCTGCCGCTGTCGGGCAGGCCGGTGCCCGCCGCCGCGGTGCGCGCAGCCGACATCACCCAGCTCAATTGCGGCCGGGTGCCGGCCTGCACGGCGTCGGCATAACGCGACGCGGCGTCGGCCTGTGCGCCCAGCTGGGCGATTTCACGGGCCGATTCGGCCCCGGCCAGCAGCTCGGGCAGTTCGGGTATCGGCTGAAGCTGGTGCGGCAGGCCGGCCACCATCAGCGGCATGTCACCGACCAGTCGCTTCAGACGCAGTTCCACCAGCCGCAGCTGGCTTTGCGCCTCTGCGCGCTGCAGCGCCACCTGGTCGAGCGACTTCCGCGCTTGCACCAGTTCGCTGGCGCGGCCACGGTCGGCCGCCACGGTGTCTTGCAGCGCGCTCACCAGGCAGCCCATCTTTCCGGCGTACTGGACATAGACCTCCAGCTGCATGCGGTAGCGATTGCGCTCCAGCGCCAGCACCACGGTGTTCAGCGCGAGCTGCTCGCGCTGGTTCAGCTCACCCTGGGTGGCGGCTTCGGCGAGCAGCCGGCGCCAGTCGACCAGGCGCTCGTTGCGGCCGCCGTCCCAGAGCAGCTTGCTGAGCGATACCGATGCCTGGCCCTGCAGCGTGGCGTTCCGCGTGTAGCCGCCCGACTCACTGTGCGCCGGACCGAGGCCGGCATTCAGCCCACCCTGCAGGCTGCTTGCGGCGCGGGCTTCTTCCATGTCCTGCAGCGCCGCATCGGCCAGCAGGCGCGCGGCGCCCAGCGTCAGACTGCGCTCGATTCCGGCGCGCACGAGCGTCAACAACTGCTGGCGGGGCTGGTCATCGGCCGCCACCATGTCGGGCGCGACGCCGGCCAGCGTCGGCATGTCGTCCTCGGCGCAACGGCCAGCCGCCTGCAGCGCGCCGCAGGCCAGCAGCAGCGCTCCCGCGGCCAGGCCGCGGCACAGCCGGCGGCAGGCGCGTTGCGCCGGGGTGATGCTGAAGCAGGGGCTGGGAGAGTGGCGTTGGGATCGCATGGCGGGCGCACCGGGCTCGGGCCGGCAGGCTGCCACCAGTCTGGACGCGCGGGAGCGCGGCGATCGCCGGAAATATCGGCCGAAGGTTCGGCTTTTCAGCGACTGCATCGAGGGTGCCGCCCTGCCGCCGCGGGCGCAGGCGATACTGGCCGGCTCCGCCACCCGTTGATCATCCACCCGCCGCCATGAAGAGCGCCCTCTTCGTCGATTTCGACAACGTCTACACCCAGCTGCGCCAGTTGTTGCCCGAGGCCGCCGAACGTTTTGCGCGCCAGCCCGGCGAGTGGATACGCTGGCTGGTGGAGTCGCTGGAGATGCCGGACAACGAGCCGAAGAGCGAACGCCGCCGCCTGCTGGTGCGCCGCTGCTACTTGAACCCGAACTGGTATCAGGTCTACCGGCACGCCTTTCTGCGCGCCGGTTTCGAGATCGTCGACTGCCCGCCCGTCACAAGCCAGGGCAAGACCAGTACCGACATCCACATGGTGCTCGACATCATCGACCTGCTGCAGCACGAGACGCGCTACGACGAGTTCATCGTCTTCTCGGCCGACGCCGACTTCACCCCCGTGCTGCGCAAGCTGCGGCGCTACGACCGCCGCACCACGGTGCTGGCGATCGGCTACCCGTCGGCGGCCTACCAGGCCTCGGCCGACCTGATGATCGACGAACGCTGGTTCGTCGAGGGCGCTCTCGGGCTGGGTGGGTCGGGGCCGGCAGCCGTGGCAGGCGCGCCGTCGGCCGACAAGGTGATGGCCGACGAGCCGCCAGTCACCCCGGTTGGTGAACGGCAAGCCACGCCCGAGGAACTGAAGGCGATCGCCCAGCTGATCGCGATCACTCTGGAACTTTCAGCGCAGCCGGTGCCGGCGTCGATGCTGGCGTTGCGCGTCCGGCAGGCCTATCCGCATCTCGGTGACCAGTGGAATGGCTTCGGTGCCTTCAAGCCCTTCTTCCAGTCGCTGGGCCTGTCGCAGCTGGCCTGGGCGAACGGCTCGGGCGGGCGTGTCTATGACCCGCTGAGGCACGAAGTCGCGGCACAGCAGCAAGTGCCCGCGCTCGAATCCGATGTGAGCTGGCTGGGCGAAGAAGCCACCTTCGAAGTGGTGCGCGAGGTCTGCGCGCTGACCGGTGCGCCGCTGCTGGCGCCGGCCGATCTGCACACCGTCATCGAACTGCTGGCCGACGACCTGGCGCAGCACCCCTTCGAGCTGGCGGGCACGGCGCGCCGGGTCTGCGAGAGTTGCCTGGACCAGCGCCAGTTGCGAGTGTCGATGCGCGACGTGCTGTTCCTTCTGCGCGGCATGCGCATGAACGGCCATGTTTTCGGCCACGGGCAGGACGACCGCCACACCCTGGCCGACAGGCTGGTGCACCAGATCCTGTTCTTGTGCGAGCGGGAGCAGTTGTTGCCCGATGCGGCGGCGACCACGCACATCAGGCACTGGATTGCGGGTGAAGCGCTGGCCTGAACCTGCGGCCAGCAAGCCTCATGCGCCTGCATCAGCACCATCTCCTGTCGAGGAGGCGGCGCCGGAAACTCGCTGAACATCAACAGGTTACGAGGCAGAGTTCAGCGCATCGCGCCGCCGTTCACGCCACTGGCGCCCCGCATCGCGCGGGCTCTGGGCAGACGTCACGGGACTCCATGGGCCCAGCGCCTCAAGCCGGCGGCGGTGCTGTTCATGCCGCCGCATCCTTGACTGTTCGCAGCGCGGGCAGCAAGGCCGGAACATCCGACACGACGATGCTCCACAGCGTGTCGTTGTCGATGCCAAGGTGGCCGTGGAGGAGCCCGATGCGCGTGGCACCACCAAGCGCCACGGCACTTGCAGATGTGCGCTGCGTACCTCATCAGGCACGAGCCTTGCAGCCTCGCCGATCAACTCCAGGTTGCGCAGCGTTGCGTCATAGACCAGACCGCTGACCACGAACGCCTGCTGATCCAGCCCATTCGTGTAGGCAACCACCTTCTCGGCGAACGCGATCATGTCGTCGATGTAGAAGCGCTACTCGCGGCCGACCGGCTCAGACATGGACTGCCTCCCGCTCGATGAAAGCACGCAGCTCAGGCCGCAACGCCTTGTCGGTGACGAGATCGACCGGCCGCCCGAGCAGATCCTCCAAAATGAACTGGACCCCGAAGTAGCGCTCCGACGTGGCGGGACCATCGAAGGACACGAGGATGTCGATGTCGCTGTCGGCTCGGGCCGTGTCACGCACGGTCGAGCCGAACAGAGCCAGTCGGTCGACGCCGTAGCGGGCGACCAGCGTCGGCTTGTGGCGGGCAAGCTGGTCCAGTACCTCATCGCGGTTCATTCGAGACTCCGATCCTGGCGTCAACCAGCCGTTCAGGGTAACGACTGATGCATGCCAAGCCTCAAATGTCGCCTTGTTCGCATCGCTCGATCGAGATGCAGAAGGCTGCCTCCGTGGCCGACCGTCCGCACCAAGATTTTTGGCACGGCGAAAGTCTTCAGGCGGATGCATCAGGAGCTTGCCGGCGCGACGGTCCCGAAAGCCGCAATTCAGCGAACGTCGCGGCGTGATCAACAGCTTGCCAAACCGCCGGCACATCGACATGCAAGCCCGCAAACGAGCGGACAACACAGGCGGTGCCGAGCGTCTGCTCGATAGAGGCACCAATCTCACACTGCATTGCGAAGCCATCCCAATCCAGCGGCCAAATGTCCAAGTTATTTCCTCACGAGCCCTCCCTACATCAACACGATGTCGTACTGCTCCGGGTTCATCGTCGGCTCGGCGCTCAGCGAGATCGGCTTGCCGATGAAATCGCTGAGGCCCGCGAGGTGGGTGCTCTCTTCGTCGAGCAGCATCTCCACCACTGCGGCGCTGGCGAGCACGCGGAACTCTTTCGGGTCGAACTGCCGCGCCTCGCGCAGGATCTCGCGCAGGATGTCGTAGCAGACGGTGCGCGCGGTCTTCACCTGGCCGCGGCCTTCGCAGGTCGGGCAGGGCTGGCACAGCATGTGGGCCAGGCTCTCGCGGGTGCGCTTGCGTGTCAGCTCCACCAGGCCGAGCTGCGTGAAGCCGCTGACCGTGGTGCGCGTGCGGTCGCGTGCAAGCTGCTTGCGGAACTCGGCCAGCACCGCCTGCTGATGTTCTTCACGCGTCATGTCGATGAAGTCGGCAATGATGATGCCGCCCAGATTGCGCAGCCGCAATTGCCGCGCAATGGCGCCGGCCGCTTCCAGGTTGGTCTTGAAGATGGTGTCTTCGAAATTGCGCGCGCCGACGAAGCCACCGGTGTTGACGTCCACCGTGGTGAGCGCTTCCGTCTGGTCGATGATCAGGTAGCCGCCCGACTTCAGGTCGACGCGCCGCGCCAGCGCGCGCGCGATCTCTTCTTCGATGCCGAAATGATCGAGGATGGGTCGCTCGCCGCGGTAGAGTTCGAGCTTGCCCACCGCGCCCGGCATGTAGGCCTCGCCGAAGGCCAGCAAGGCGTCGTACTGCAGCCTGGAGTCGATGCGGATGGTCTGCGTGAGCTCGGTGCTGAGGTCGCGCAGCACACGCTCGGCCAGGCTCAGATCCTGGTGCAGCAGGGTGCCGGGCGGCTGGCTGTGCCCGCGCTCGCGGATGCTGCGCCAGGTCTTGCGCAGGTAGGCAATGTCGTCGGCCAGCTCGGCGTCGGTCGCTTCCTCGGCATTCGTGCGCAGGATGAAACCGCCGCTCTTTTCACCCGGCTCTACGACGGCGAGCAACTGCATGCGGGCGCGCAGTTGCTCGCGAAGCTCGTGCGAGCCGATCTTCTGCGAGATGCCGATGTGATCGTCCTGCGGCAGGAACACCAGCATGCGGCCGGCGACCGAGATCTGCGCCGACAGCCTGGCGCCCTTGGTGCCGATGGCGTCCTTGATGACCTGCACGGTGATCGCCTGTCCCTCGAAGACCTGGCGCTCGATCGGCGGCAGCGGCGTGTCGCCCCGGCTGGCCGCGTGCGGCTGCAGGTCCGCCACGTGCAGGAAGGCGGCGCGCTCCAGCCCGATGTCGACGAAGGCACTCTGCATGCCCGGCAGCACGCGCACCACGCGGCCGAGGTAGACGTTGCCGACCATGCCGCGTTCCAGCGAACGCTCGATGTGCAGTTCCTGCACGACGCCGTTTTCGACGATCGCCACGCGCGTTTCCTGCGGCGCCCAATTGATGAGGATGTCCTGGCCGGCCATATTTTTTACAGGTCGAGCCGCACGCGGGCGCGTGACAGCAGTTGGGTGGTCTCGAACAAGGGCAGGCCCATGATGCCCGAGTAGCTGCCGTCGATTTTTTCGATCCAGGCCGCAATGCGGCCCTGCACAGCATAAGCGCCGGCCTTGCCGAAAGGCTCGCCGCTGGCGATGTAGCGCGCGATGGTGGCTTCGGACAACGGCGCGAAGCGCACCCGGCTCTCACTCACCGCGAGCAGCGACTCACGGCCGGCGCTCAGCGCCACCGCCGTCATCACGCGGTGCGTGCGGCCGGCCAGCAGGCGCAGCGTGGCCGCCGCCTCGGCTTCGTCGGCGGGCTTGCCCAGCACCTTGCGGCCCAGCGCGACGACCGTGTCGGCGGTGAGGATGGGTGCGGCCGGCAGCGCGCGCTTGGCCAGCCGCTGGCGCGCCGCGATCAGCTTGACGAGGGCGACGCGGCGCACGTAGTCGCCGGGGGTCTCGCCGCTGCGCCCTTCTTCGAGCTTTTCGGTGTCCTCGCGCGGGCCGGCACGCAGCAAGCGGTGCGAGACACCCAGCTGCTCCAGCAACTGGACGCGGCGCGGACTCATCGAGGCGAGGTAGATGAAGCTGTGCATCGCCCTCATTCTCGGTGGTACGGGTGGCCGGCGGTGAGCGACCAGGCACGGTACAGCGCTTCACCCAGCAGCACGCGCACGAAGGCATGCGGCAGCGTCAGGTCGGACAGGCGCAGAGTTTCGTCGGCGCTGCTCTTCAGCGCCGGGTCGAGCCCGTCGGGGCCGCCGACGACGAAAGCCACGTCGCGGCCGTCACCGAGCCAGAAGCGCAGGCGATCGGCGAGCGCGGATGTCGTCAGGCGGCTGCCGTGTTCGTCCAGCACGACGCGGCGCACGCCGCGCGGCAGCGCCGCTTCGATTCGTGCGGCCTCGCCGGCCATGTTCTGCGCCGCATTGCGGCCCTGTCTCGGCTCGGCCTTGACGGACTTCAGCTCCAGCCGCAGTTCGGGCGGGAAGCGCTTGGCGAAGTCGTCCCAGGCAGTCTGCGCCCAGGGAGGCTGGCGCTGGCCGACCGCCACCACCAGCAGTTTCATGGTGTCAGGCGGGGCCGCCGGTCTTGCGAACGGCCGTCTTGCGGACGGCCGTTTTCCGCGCGGGCGCCTTGCGGGCCGGAGCGGCCGCCGCCTTGCGGGCCGGCACCACGATCTTGCGCATCGGCGCAGCGGTCTTGCCGGCGGGTGACGCAACCGCCCTATTGGCAGGTGCAACAGCCTTGCGTGCCGGCGCAGGCGCAGGCGCCGGTATGGCCGGCCGCGGCCCGACGCGGCCGCTGGCCTTGCGGGCCGGCACCTGCGGGGCGGCGGCCTTCTTCGCCGCCGCCTTGCGGGCCGGTGCGGCTGCGGGTGCGGCTGCCGAGGTCGGCGCGGCCTTGCCGGCGGCGCCGCGCCTGGCCGGTGGCTCGGGTTCGCTGGCCTTGACCAGCGAGACCTTGCTGTCGCCGAGCTTCATGCGCACTTCCTTGCCGCCCCAGATCTCCTCCAGGTGGTAGTACTCGCGGATGGCCGGCTGCATGATGTGGGCCACCGCGGCGCCGCAGTCGACGATGATCCACTCACCGTTTTCCTCGCCCTCGGTACGCAGCACGTTCATGCCTTGTTTCTTGACGGTTTCGCGCACGCTGGAAGCCAGCGCCTTGGTCTGCCGGTTGCTCGTGCCCGACGCGATGATCACGCGTTCGAACAGCGGCGACAGATGTTCCGTGTTGAAGACGACGATGCCCTGTGCCTTCACGTCCTCGAGCCCATCGACGATGGCGCGTTGCAGTTTACGAATGTCCATTCAGCTCCTGGCCGCAGCGCCCGCAGGCGTGCTTGTGTATTTGCAGATCATGAAAATGAAAGGTGGCATCAGACATACAGCCCATGCCGGGCAATATAGCGCGCCACGGCGGGCGGTACCAGTTCGGAGATCACCTCGCCCGCCGCCACGCGGCGGCGGATGTCGGTGGAAGAAATTTCGAGCATCGGCAGCGGCACAACGCGTTGCGGATGGCGCAGCACGTCAGCGTGCACCGGCGGCGCGAAGCCGGGCCGGTTGGCCACTGCCAGCGTCACCCGGCCCAGCAGTTCCGGCCAGCCCCGCCAGGTGTGCAGCGTGCCGTACTGGTCGGCGCCGATCAGCAGAAAGAAGCTGGCACCGGGCAGTTCGGCACGCAGTTCACGCACGGTGTCGAGTGTGTAGCTGGGGCCGCTGCGCAGCAGTTCGCGGCGGTCGAGGCTGAAGCGCGGCTCGCCTTCGATGACCAGCCGGACCATCGCCTCGCGGTGTTCGGCGGCCGTCAGGGTGCCGGCTTTCTGCCAGGGCTGGCCGGCGGGAATCCAGCGCAACTCGTCCAGACCGAGCGTGGCGAGCGCCTCCTTTGCCAGCGCGACGTGCGCGTTGTGCACGGGGTCGAACGTGCCGCCGAAAAGCCCGATGCGCTTGTGCGGCTCGCTCATTCAGGCAGCGCCGCCCAGTCGCGCGGCCGCAGAAAGTCGGAATAAAGCCTTGCTTCCGGCGTGCCGGCCTCGGGCTTCCAGTCGTAGCGCCATTTCACCACCGGCGGCATGCTCATCAGGATGCTCTCGGTGCGGCCGCCGGACTGCAGGCCGAACAGCGTGCCACGGTCGAAGACGAGGTTGAACTCGACATAACGGCCGCGCCGCACCGCCTGGAAATCGCGCTCTGCCTCGCCATACGGCAGGCCGCGGCGGCGCTGAACGATGGGCAGGTAGGCGCCGATGAACGCATCGCCGACGGCGCGCATCATCGCGAAACTGCCCTCGAAGCCCAGCTCCGAGAAGTCGTCGAAAAACACCCCGCCGATGCCACGCGGCTCGCCGCGGTGCTTCAGGAAGAAGTACTCGTCGCACCATTGCTTGAAGCGCGGGTACTTGTCGTCGCCGAACGGCGCCAGCGCGTCGCGGCAGGTGCGGTGGAAGTGTGCCGCGTCTTCCTCGAAGCCGTAGTAGGGCGTGAGGTCCATGCCGCCGCCGAACCAGACCACCGGCTCCTTGCCTTCGGGCAGCGCGGCGAACATGCGCACGTTCAGGTGCACGGTGGGCACGAACGGATTGCGCGGGTGCATGACCAGCGAGACACCCATCGCCTCGAATGGCGCGCCGGCCAGTTCGGGCCGGTGCTGGGTGGCCGAGGGCGGCAGTGTCTTGCCCTTCACGTGGCTGAAATTGCAGCCGCCGCGCTCCAGAAGCTTGCCTTCCTCGACCAGCTGCGAGAGGCCATCGCCTTCGAGCCGGCCACCGGGCTCGCGCGTCCAGCCGTCGCTGATGAAAGGCTTGCCGTCCTCGGCCTGAAAAGTGCCGACGATGCGGCTTTGCAGACCGAGCAGGTATTCGCGAACGGGCTGGGTATCGATCATGTGCGCTTCAGTGGTTGGAGCCATCAAGCGGCCGCCGCGGAACCGGCTTCGCAGGTCCGCCAGCGGCGCCCCCTTGAGGGGGAAGCGACGAAGGCGCTTCGGGGGTGGGTTTGATCGCGCGGTGGCCGATGTCACGCCGCCAGAGTGCGCCGTCGATGTGGATGCCCTGCAGGGCCTCATAGGCGCGCTGCTGCGCCAGTTTTACCGACTCGCCGAGTGCGGTGACGCACAGCACGCGGCCGCCGCTCGTCACCACGCCCTGCCCGGTGGCCGTGGTGCCGGCGTGGAAGACGTGCATTTCGTCATGGCCGGGCGGCAGGCCGCCGATGATGTCGCCGCCACGCACCGGGCCCGGGTAGCCGGCGGCGGCCATCACCACGCCCAGCGCCACACGGCGGTCCCACAACAGTTCGACCTTGTCGAGTGCGCCCTCGGTGGCCGCCATCAGCACCTCGAAGAGGTCGCTCTTCAGGCGCATCAGGATGACCTGCGCCTCGGGGTCGCCGAGCCGGCAGTTGAACTCGACGGTGCGCGGCCGGCCTTGCGCGTCGATCATCAGGCCGGCGTAGAGGAAGCCGGTGAAGGGCACGCCGTCGCGCGCCATGCCGGCCAGCGTGGGGTTGACGATCTCGTGCATGACACGCGCATGCACGTTGGGTGTGACCACCGGCGCGGGCGAATAGGCGCCCATGCCGCCGGTGTTGGGACCGCTGTCGCCATCGCCGATGCGCTTGTGATCCTGGCTGGTGGCCAGCGGCAACACATGGGTGCCGTCGCAGAGCACGATGAAGCTGGCTTCCTCGCCGGCCATGAATTCCTCGATGACGACACGCGCACCCGGCATGTCGGCCAGCAGCATGTGGTTTACGGCGGCATGCGCTTCGTCCAGCGTCGTCGCCACCACCACGCCCTTGCCGGCGGCCAGCCCGTCGGCCTTGATGACGATGGGCACACCGTGCGACGCCACGTGGGCGTGAGCGGCGGCGGCGTCGGTGAAGGTGGCGTACAGCGCGGTCGGGATGCCGTGGCGCTGCATGAAGTCCTTGGCGTAAGCCTTGGAGCTTTCCAGCTGCGCGGCAGCCTTCGTCGGCCCGAAGATGCGCAGGCCCCGGGCGCGAAAGAGGTCGACGATGCCGGCAGCCAGCGGCGCTTCCGGGCCGACCACGGTGAGCGCCACCTTTTCGGTGGCCGCGAAGTCGGCCAGCGCCACCGGGTCGGTCAATGGCACGTTGTGCAGTTGCGGGTCGGCCGCGGTGCCGCCGTTGCCCGGCGCCACGAAGACGGTCTGCACCCGTTCGGCCTGGGCCAGCTTCCAGGCCAGCGCATGTTCACGGCCGCCGCCGCCGATCACGAGGACTTTCATGACGACCGCCTGCCGAACATGCAGCAATCAAGGCCTTGCGCGGAACCGGCTTCGCCGGGCCGCTGCAAGAGCCCCCTCGGGGGGCAGCGAACGGAGTGAGCGTGGGGGTTCATAGGATCGCGTTGTGGAAGACGTCCTGCACGTCGTCCAGGTCTTCCAGCACGTCGAGCAACTTCTGCATGCGCGCGGCGTCTTCGCCGGTCACCTCGACCGGGTTTTCGGCGCGCATAGTCACCTCGGCCACCTCGGGGTGCAACCCGGCGGTTTCCAGAGCGGCCTTCACGGCCTCGAATTCGAGCGCCGCGCAGAGCACCTCGACGGCGCCGTCGTCGTCGACCACCACGTCGTCGGCGCCGGCTTCCAGTGCCACTTCCATCACCTTGTCTTCCGAGGTGCCGGGCGCGAAGATCAACTGCCCGCAATGCCTGAACTGAAAGGCCACCGAGCCCTCGGTGCCCATGTTGCCGCCGTACTTGCTGAAGGCGTGGCGCACCTCGGCCACGGTGCGCACCTTGTTGTCGGTCATGGTGTCGACGATGATGGCCGCGCCGCCGATGCCGTAGCCCTCGTACCTGATTTCCTCATAGCTCACACCTTCGAGATTGCCGGTGGCCTTGTCGATGTTGCGCTTGACAGTCTCTACCGGCAGGTTGACGGCCTTCGCCTTCTCGATGGCCAGGCGCAGGCGCGGGTTCGCGCTGACATCGGCACCGCCCAGCCGCGCCGCCACCATGATTTCACGGATGACGCGTGTCCAGGCCTTGCCGCGCTTTTCGTCCTGGCGGCCCTTGCGGTGCTGGATATTGGCCCACTTCGAATGTCCGGCCATGCCGTCGCTCCCCTGGAAACCCGGGCCTGCGGCGCCGGGCATGCTGAAGCCCGGGTGTGAAACACCGGGCGAAATCGATTCGATCGTTCTTGGATAGACTGCGATTCTACTTTTGACCCACTGGAGCGCTGCGCATGGCCGAACCGATCCTCGTCGCGATGCATGGCGACGTCTCCTGCGAACTGCTGCCGGCGCTGGCCAACCGGCACGGCCTGATCACCGGCGCCACCGGCACCGGCAAGACCATCAGCCTGCAGACGCTGGCCGAGAACTTCAGCAAGATCGGCGTGCCCGTCTTCATGGCCGATGTCAAGGGCGACCTCACCGGCATCAGCCAGCGTGGCAGCGTGGCGCCGAAGATGGCGGCCATCCTGAAGGAACGCGGCCTGCCCGAGCCCGAGCCCTTCGCTTGCCCGACCACGCTGTGGGATGTGTTCGGCGCGGCCGGCCACCCGGTGCGCGCCACCGTGTCGGACATGGGCCCGCTGCTGCTCAGCCGCATGCTGGCGCTGAACGACACGCAGGCCGGCGTGCTGAGCCTGGTCTTCAAGATCGCCGACGACAACGGCCTGCTGCTGCTCGACATGAAGGACCTGCGCACGATGCTGCAGCACGTGGGCGACAACGCCAGGACCTACACCACGGAGTACGGCAACGTCAGCGCGGCGAGCATCGGTGCCATCCAGCGCGGGCTGCTGCAGATCGATGAACAGGGCGGCGACCGGTTTTTCGGCGAGCCGATGCTCGACATCAGCGACTTCATGCAGACCATCGACGGCCAGGGTGTCATCAACATCCTCGCCGCCGACAAGCTGATGAACGCGCCCCGCCTCTACGCCACCTTCCTGCTGTGGATGCTGAGCGAACTGTTCGAGATGCTGCCCGAGGTGGGCGACCTCGACAAGCCCAAGCTGGTGTTCTTCTTCGACGAAGCGCATCTGCTCTTCAAGGACGCGCCTGCCGCGCTGGTCGAACGCATCGAACTGGTGGTGCGTCTGGTGCGCAGCAAAGGCGTGGGCGTGTATTTCGTGACGCAGAACCCGCTGGACGTGCCCGACAGCGTGCTGGCGCAACTCGGCAACCGCATCCAGCACGCGCTGCGCGCCTTCACCCCGCGTGACCAGAAGGCCGTGAAGGCGGCCGGCGACACCATGCGGCCCAACCCGAAAATCGGCGACTTGGGTGCGGCCATCATGGAACTCGCGGTGGGCGAGGCGCTGATCAGCTTTCTCGACGCCAAGGGCCGGCCCAGCGTCACCGAGCGTGTCTTCGTGTTGCCGCCGGGCAGCCAGATCGGGCCGATCACACCAGCCCAGCGCCAGGCTTTGCTGGATGGCTCGCTGGTGGCGGGCACCTACGAGAAGACGCTCGACAGGGAGTCGGCCTTCGAGATGATCAAGGGGCGCACCGCTGCCGGCGCGGGCGCTGCGCCCGCGGCCGCCGGGAATGGCGGGACGGGCGCGGCGGGCGCCACGCGCGGCGGCGCGCCGGCATCGGCCGAATACGACGGCGGCCTGATGGGCAGCCTGAAGGACATGATGTTCGGCAGCACAGGCCCGCGCGGCGGCCGCCGCGCCGGGCTGGCCGAGGCGGCGGCCTCGTCGGCCGTGCGCAGCATGGGCTCGGCGGTAGGCCGCGAGCTGATACGCGGCGTGCTGGGTTCCCTTCTCGGCGGCGCCAAGCGGCGCTGAGCGACCGGCTTCAGGCCAGGTCGCCGGCCAACCGCCAGCTTCGCCTCAGCGCATCCGGCCACTCGCCGTGCTGCATCAGAGTCTCGATTGCATCGCTCTCCGGGCCGCAGTCCAGGTCATGTGCCAGCAGCCATCGGTCGTCGAAATAGCTGTGCCGGTAACGCTCGCCGTCATCGCAGAGCAAGGTGACGATGGCACCCGACTGGCCGCGTGCGGCCATCGCGCGCGCGCAGGCCAGCGAGGCCACCAGATTCGTGCCCGTCGAGCCGCCGACACGTCTGCCCATGCGCACGCTGAGCGCGTGCATCGCCGCCAGGCTCCAGAGGTCGGGCACCTTGACCATGGCATCGAGCACGCCAGGCACGAATGACGCCTCCACGCGCGGCCGGCCTATGCCTTCGATGCGGGAGCCGTGGCTCAGCGTCAGCGTGGCGTCGCCGCTGACGAAATGATCGAAGAACACGGAGCGCTCGGCATCGGCGCCGCAGACCCTCGTGTCGTGCCTGCCGTATTTAACGAAACGCCCCAGTGTGGCCAAGGTGCCGCCGGTGCCGGCGCTCGCGACGATCCACGCCGGGCACGGATAGGTCTCCCGTCGCATCTGCACGAAGATGCTCTCGGCGATGTTGTTGTTGGCGCGCCAGTCGGTGGCCCGCTCGGCGTAGGTGAACTGGTCCATGTAGTGGCCACGCTGCTCGCCGGCCAGACGCTGGCTTTCGGCGTAAATGGCATGCGGGTCGTCCACCAGGTGGCAGCGGCCGCCCTGGAATTCGATGGCTGCGATCTTCTGCGGGCTGGTGCTGCGCGGCATCACCGCGATGAAGGGCAGCCCGAGCAGGCGGGCGAAATAGGCCTCGCTGATGGCCGTAGAGCCGCTGGATGCCTCGACCACCGTGCCGCCTTCACGCAGCCAGCCGTTGCACAGCGCGTGCAGGAAGAGGCTGCGCGCCAGCCGGTGCTTGAGGCTGCCGGTCGGATGACTGGACTCGTCCTTGAGGTACAGCGCGATGCCCGGGAAGCCGGGCAGCGGCAGCGGGATCAAGTGGGTGTCGCTGGAGCGCTGGAAGTCGGCCTCGATGCGACGCACCGCTTCGTGCACCCAGGCTCGGCGCGCTGCGCTGTCGCTGACGCTTGGGGCGGCGGAGTCAGTCACGACTCACGACAAAAGCGCCCGCACCCCATCGGGCAGCGGCACGGACTTCTGCGCCTTGAAGTCGGTCCATACCGTCTTGGCGCCGCCTTCGGCGTAGATCACGCCGGGATGGTCCAACCGTTCCAGCGTGATCCAGGTGTTGAAGCTGCTGCGGCCGGGGTCGCTGATGTAATGCCTGGCCAGCAAGTCGCCTGGAAATTCGAGCTGGCGAAGGAAGTTGCAGAACGCATTCACGATCACCGGTCCGCTGCCCTGCGGGGCGGGCGCGCCGCCGATCTGGTACAGCCATTCCAGGCGAACGATCTCGAGGTAGCGGAAGTAGATCGTGTTGTTCACATGGCCCATGGCGTCCATGTCGCCCCAACGAATGGGGATCACCATCTGATGGGTGAACTTCTTCTTTTCGGGCAGGGTGAAACGCATCCGGGTGCCTCTCAGGTTCGGGCTGCGGGGTCGCTCGCCATCGTCACACCCAGTTCGCCAGCCAGCCGCTGCACCAGCGTGCGCAGCTCGGCCACCTCGGCGGCCAGGCGCAGTTGCTCGGCCTTCAGCGCCGCCAGTTCACCCAGCGAGACCGAGGCTCCTCCGCCCTCGCTCATCGTCCCCGCCACGGGAGCCACCCACACCGGTTCGGCCACCTCGCCGCACAGCAGATGCGCCCAGCGCGCCTCGCGGGCGCCGGGGGCGCGGGCCAGCTTCACCACGCGCGCCGGGTAGCGTTCGGCCAGTTCCTCCAGGAAACCTTCGACCGAAGAGATGTCGGCGAACTTGTGCAGCCGTTCGCTGTTCAGGCGCAGTTCGGCCGCCGTCTGCGGGCCGCGCAGCATCAGCACCGTGAGCAGCGCCACCGGGGCGGCGGGCACGTTGAGCACGCGGCCCATGTTGTGCTCGTAGCGCACCACGCGCGAGCCCGAACCTTCGAAGACCAGGCTCTGCGCCTTCAGGCTGTCGATGGCGCCCAGCACCTCGGCGTCCTGCGCCTCGATCACCGGGTTTCGGGCCGTCTTCTGGTTGCAGCCGGCGGTCAGCGAATTCATCGACAGCGGATAGGTGTCGGGCACCGTGTGCTGCTTTTCGACCAGCACGGCCAGCACACGCGCTTCCAGCGGGGACAACATTCTCATCGTCGTCAGACGCCGAAACCGTCGTCGGCCGAAATGATGGCGCCGTTGATGAAATGACTCTCGTTCGAGCACAGCATCATCAGCACCGCGTCCAGGTCCTGCGGCTTGCCCACGCGCTTGCGCGGCAGCATCTGCACCAGTTTCTGGCCCGACTCGGTCTGCCAGTGGTGGTGGTTGATCTCGGTGTCTATGTAGCCCGGGCACAGCGCGTTCACGTTGATGCCGTAGCGACCCCATTCCAGTGCCATCGCGCGGGTCATGTGCACCACGGCGGCCTTGCTCATCGCGTAGACGCCGATCTGCCCGAGCACGCGCAGCCCGGCCATCGACGCGATGTTGACGATGCGCCCACCCGTGTAGGTGCCCGGCGCCTGGCCTTTGGAACGCGCAATCATGCGTTTACCGACCTCCTGGGCGACGAAGAACGCGCCGCGCGTGTTGGTGTCCATGATGTGATCGTAGTCGTCGGGCGTGACGTCGGTCAGCTTCTGCGTGGCGCTGACGCCCGAGTTGTTGACCAGGATGTCGATCACGCCCATTTCGGTCTCGGCATGCGCCACGGCGGCCTTGATGCTGTCGTGGTCGGTCACGTCCAGGCTCACCACGTGAGCGTCGCCGCCTTCGCTCTCGATCTCGGCGCGCAGCGTCTTCAGCCGCTCGGTGCGGCGTGCGGCCAGCACCACGCCGGCGCCGGCCCGGGCCAGAGTGCGGGCGAACTGCGCGCCCAGCCCACTGGACGCGCCGGTGACCAGCGCCACGCGTCCGGACAAGTCGATTTCATAGGCCATGGTCTTTTCTCCTGCGGGCAGTTTCCCCGATTCACGATAGCACGCAGCCCCGGGGCCACCGCGCCCAGAATAAGGCGCAATGGACCATGCAGATGCAGTCGTCATCGGCGCCGGAATCAGCGGCCTGGCCATTGCCCGAGCGCTGGCGATGGCCGGCCTCGCGGTGCTCGTCATCGAGCGTGAGGCGGCCTGGGGCAACGGCGTCTCGGCGCGCAACAGCGAAGTCGTGCACGCCGGTCTCTACTACCCGGCGGGCAGCCTGAAATCGCGCCTTTGCGTGGGGGCTGCAGTTTGCTCTACGAGTATTGCGAGGCACGCCAGGTGGCGCATCGACGCTGCGGCAAGCTGCTGGACGCCACGATCGCGGCCGAACTGCCCCGGCTCGACGCCCTGCTGCGCCACGGCCTGGCCAACGGCGCGACTGAGCTGCGCCGCATCAGCGCCGAACAGCCCCGCGAGATGGAGCCGGCACTGGCCTGCGTGGCCGCGATGCACTCTCCCAGCAGCGGCATCGTCGACAGCCATGGCCTGATGACCTCGCTGCTCGGCGACGCCGAACGGGCCGGCGCCTTGCTGGTCTTGTTGTCGCCCTTCGAGAGCGCACGGCGCGATGGCAAGCGCTGGCTGCTGCACACCGGTGGCGCCGAGCCTTTCGAGATGTCCTGCCGCTGGCTGATCAACGCCGTCGGGCCCGGCGCGCAGGCGGTGGCGGGGCGCATGCAGGACTTTCCGGTGGCCGCCATTCCGGCGCAGCATCTGGCCAAGGGTCACTATTTCGCGCTGACCGGCCGCTCGCCGTTTTCGCGGCTGATCTATCCGATGCCGGTGGACGGCGGGCTGGGCATGCACCTGACGCTGGACCTGTCCGGCCAGGCGCGCTTCGGGCCCGACGTGCAATGGCTGCCGGCCGGCACCGCCGAAGCCACGCTGGACTACCGTGTCGACGAATCACGGCGCGACGGCTTCGAGACCGACATCCGCCGCTACTGGGCCGCGCTGCCCGCCGGCGCCCTGCAACCGGCCTACACCGGCGTGCGGCCCAAGTTCAGCGGGCCGGCCGACCACGGCTGCGAAGGTGTGGTGCAACTGCTCGGCATCGAATCTCCGGGGCTCAGGGCCTCACCGGCGGTGGCGGCTCTCGAGGCAGAGTTGGTGATCGGTCAACAGGTTTGCCCATAAAAGCACGGTCGTACTATTTTTTACCCCCACCAGATAGAATGCAGGGCAATTTTCAGCCGCTGAAGCCCCCAATTCCGGAGACCCCCGATGACCCCGTCAGAGATCCTCACACAGTACGGCCCGCGGGACACCATGGAGTACGACGTCGTGGTGGTCGGCGGCGGCCCGGCCGGCCTGGCCACCGCGATCCGCCTCAAGCAACTGGCCTCGGCCAAGGGCGCCGATCTCTCGGTGGTGGTGCTGGAAAAAGGGTCCGAGCCCGGCGCCCACATCCTCAGCGGCGCGGTGATGGATCCCATCGCCCTGACCGAACTTTTCCCTGACTGGAAGGAACGCGGCGCCCCTCTGAACCAGCCGGTGACGGCCGACGAAGTGCTGTTCCTGGGCGAAGACCACGCACGCGACACGCCGCAGTGGCTGATCCCGGGCTGCCTGCACAACCACGGCAATTACGTCATCAGTCTGGGCGCCTTCAGCAAGTGGCTGGCCGAACAGGCCGAGGCTCTGGGCGTGGAGATCTTCCCCGGCTTCAGCGCCGCCGAAGTGCTGTACGGCGAGGCCGGCGAGGTTCGCGGCGTGGCCACCGGCAACCTGGGCGTGGGCAAGGACGGCCAGCCGCATGCGGGCTTCCAGCTCGGCATGGAACTGCTGGGCAAGTACACGGTGTTCGCCGAAGGCTCGCGCGGCCACCTGGGCAAACAATTGATCGAACGCTTCAAGCTCGCCGAAGGGCGTGACCCGCAGAGTTACGCGCTCGGCATCAAGGAGCTGTGGGAAGTTCCTGAAGGGCAGGCGCGCCCCGGCCTGGTGGTGCACACCGCCGGTTGGCCGATGGACGAGCACACCTATGGCGGCGGTTTTCTCTACCACCTGGAAGGCAACAAGGTCACGCTGGGCTATGTGGTCGGGCTGGACTACCAGAATCCCTGGATCAGCCCTTTCGATGAGATGCAGCGCTGGAAGACGCACCCCAGCGTGCGCAAGCACATCGAGGGTGGCAAGCGCATCGGCTACGGCGCGCGCGCCATCACCGCCGGCGGGCTACTGAGCCTGCCCAAACTGGTGTTCCCGGGCGGCGCGCTGGTGGGCTGCGACGCCGGCACGCTGAACGCGGCGCGCATCAAGGGCAGCCATGCGGCGATCAAGACCGGCATGCTGGCGGCCGAGGCGGCCTTCGACGCACTGCAATCGGGCCGCGCCGCCGACGAGCTGACGGCCTACCCGGAAGCGTTTGAAAAGAGCTGGCTGCACGTCGAGTTGAAGTCCACGCGCAACTTCAAGCAGTGGTTCAAGCAGGGCAACACGGTGGGCACACTGATGACGGGCGTCGAACAATGGCTGCTGCCCAGGCTGGGCATCAAGAGCCCGCCGTGGACGATCCACCGCCATACGCCCGACCATGCGCGGCTGCATGCGGCGGCCCAGGTCGAACGAATCCGTTACCCGAAGCCCGACGGCAAGATCAGCTTCGACAAACTCTCGTCGGTGTTCATCAGCAACACCAACCACGAGGAAAACCAGCCCGCGCACCTGACGCTGAAAGATGCCGCCGTGCCGGTCGCCTTCAACCTGGCGCGTTACGCGGGCCCGGAGGCCCGCTACTGCCCGGCCGGCGTCTACGAGTACGTGCAGGACAGCGCCGGCACCGACCGCCTGCAGATCAACGCGCAGAACTGCGTGCACTGCAAGACCTGCGACATCAAGGACCCGACGCAGAACATCATCTGGGTCACGCCCGAGGGCGGCGGCGGGCCCAACTATGCAGGCATGTGAGGCTACGGGCGTGCTGCTGGCGCAGCCGCTGACAGCAGCGGCATTTTCGCCTTACGGCACCGTGATCGTTGCGCCCGCCGGTGGCGGCACCCTGATCAACGAAGGCACGGCGGAACGCTTCGAGCTGTTGGCCGACCTCAAGCTCACGCACGACGGAGGCCGACCGGTGCTCAGCGTGAGCCGTGCCAGCGCGCGTAGCTTCCCGTTCACCTTGCGCGAAATGGAGCGCCACGCACTCGGCAGCCAGAGCTTCGTGCCGTTGGGAGCTCGGCGTTTTGTCGTCGTCGTGGCGGCCGCTGGCTCGGCACCTGGAACCGATGATCTGCGGGCCTTCATCACCGATGGTGAACAGGGCGTCTGCCTGTCTCCCGGCACCTGGCATCACGGGTTGCTGGCGGTGGACGCGGGCGACTACGTGGTGTTGGAGCGGCGGGCCAGCGCCGTGGATTGCGACATCCACACGCTAGACCGGCCGCGCCTGCTGATGCTGCCGGGCTGAGTCAGAAGATTGTGCGCGTCCCGGCCCGATAGCCTGGGTCGACAGCGAGTTGAATATCGCGGAGCCATACGCCGCGCCGGGCCTTGCGCGAAGCCCACAGCGAATTTCCTGCGGGTTGGCGTTCAAGCGAACAGGAACAGCTACCGGCTTACGACCCGTTGCAGTCGGAACCAAGCCAGCTTGGCAGGCCGGAAAGCGGTCAACCGTACGCCTGACCGAGGCTGGGGTCAGCCTGCAGGCTTCAACGTTCGCCAGCGAACTGACATCAGATGCCTCGCAGAGTGGCCTCACGTCTATATCCAGGAGTTGCTACTTATGAAGGTCATCGTTCCACCTCTACTGCTGGTCGCCACCTGCGCGACGCTGCTACCGCTTTGCAGCAAACTCGCGGAGAGAAGCGCATGTGTGGGCTGATGCCGGTCATCGAGCGAGGCCTCGAGAGCTTCGGCGGGACGGTGACGCACCGCTTCAGGCGCGACGGTAACGGCCCAGTCCTTCTATGCCTCGACGTCGGCGCCCGACAGCAGGCGGATCGCCGGCCTCCCCGCCACCTCCCACTCGCCGGATCGCTGCAGGAGCCGGGTGTGCTCGCGCAGCCACTCAAGGTCGACACTCAGCGCGCGGTGCAACTCCAGCAGGCCGGCGCCGAAACTGGTGCCTGGCTTGCGCGGTTCGGTGTAGGGCTAAACGTAGTTGAGCGAGACCAGCGCCGCATGCGGCTGGGCGTCGTCCAGCGTGGCTGCGTCACCGATGCTCCATGGACTGACTTATGCCGTGTGGCCCTGCTACTCAGTATCGCCGAGCCCGGCGCTCCGCGTATCCCAAGATCACGATGTCAGCGCTGGCCAGACCTTGAGCCACCGAGGTTCCGTTGAACCATGGCCCAAGGCCAGACTCCGTGCCCTGACACGAACTTGACTGCCCACGGACTCGCGGCGCGACTCGTTGAAATGGCCCAATGAAGCATAGGCACCAACAAGCCCGGTCTCATGGGTCAGTTGGCGCACAGGGGTTGCCGCAGTGCCGCCGTGCGGAGCATCGCGCCGTGCACTGTCAGGATCTTTTGACGGGCGCGCGGACCGAAGGCAGCGGTAGCTGATAACCGGGACTTTCCACGGCTCAGTGTGCGCTCC
>Ga0209181_10004432_pt1 | contig 20917 bp, 9 predicted proteins | sample MAT05_FD_187208 | JGI IMG/M metagenome (GOLD analysis project Ga0209181, IMG submission 187208) | Freshwater microbial communities from Lake Fryxell liftoff mats and glacier meltwater in Antarctica - MAT-05 (SPAdes) (version 2) | ecosystem: Environmental > Aquatic > Freshwater > Ice > Liftoff... | reverse complement strand
GTCCTCGTCGTCCCCCCCCCCATCGGGGCCGTACGTGAGATGCGCAACGCCGCCGCCTGTGACCAGAACCTTGATGTCGTTGTCCTGACCGTAGTTGCGGCCGTAGTGCAAACCGACTGGACGCTCGCTTCCCGGGAACGAGAGGAGCGCGTCGGGAACGCCCTTCCCGCTCCAGCTGAGACCGTCGATGCGACCGACCTCGCCGATGTTCTGCTGGCGCGGGAACTTCACCCGGGCGTAGAAGCCGAGCAGCCCGTCTTTTACGCCCAGTGGGGAGCGCTCGGCTCCCTTCGGCGCAGGGCACAGCTCGAGCTCGCTCACGCGTAGCCCGTCGTCCAGCTCGGTGCGCGGCGCGACGAACGCTGGCCAGGAGGCGCGCTGCTTTTGGCCGGTCGCCGGGTCGAGCTCGACGATGCGCGGGGGCTCGCGCCAGCCAATCGGCTGCTTGTGCCAGAAGGTGGTGCCGTCGGTGATCAGCGGATGGGCCTCGCCGAACGTGCGATCGCCAGCGTGAATCGCGCGACCTCCGAGGGTGGTGGACCCGTCGGGCAGCGTGAAGTCGACCAAGTGTTCGGGGAAGCCCTTCTCATCGAACGAGTCTTTCCAATCGGTGCTCCAAGCCCCCTTCAGCGTGTAGTCAGCGTCGAAGTAGCCGACGAAGAGCGCGCCACCGAGCCACGCCATGTGGCGCACCGACTTGCCGAGCGCGGGCAGCGTGATCGTCTTGTCAGGCGTCGCCCCGTCAAAAACGATCGCCGTCGAGCCGCTCAGGATGATGGGCCGCGACATGGTCCCGAACAGGCCCGCCTTCTCCTCTTTCTTCTTCTGCTTCTTGCCGTGCTCGGCGAGCGCCGCCTCGAACGCAGGCCAGCCGAGCTCATCGAGCAGGCCTGCCGAGAGCGTTCGCCTGAGCGCGCCCTCCGCATTCACAGTCGCGAGGCGCCCCGCGGCCTCTGGAAACTCTGCGAACGTCGCCGGCGTTGTCTTCTCCCGCAGCAACCTCGATTCGATCCGGAGGGCGCCGAGCGCGAACGTCTCGAGCTTCGAGATCCGCTCGTCGAGCCAGAGCCGCCGCGCAGCCGCGAGCCCCTTCTTGCCAGTCGCTCGCTTCTCGAACTCCGGCTTGCCAAATTCGTTCGCCACCGCGGCAACGATCAGCGGCCCAAACACCGGGTGCGCTGCCAGGAGCACAGGATCGAGCGTGAGGTGGTCGAGGCTCAGCTGCGCGTGGTCTTGTCCGTCGTCGTCCTTCTTCACGTCCGCGAGCGGCACCCCGAGCGTGAGCGCGTGCTCGATCACGTCCGCCTCGAACGACTGCCAATACGAATCTTGGCTCGCCAGCAGCACGGGCACCCCCTCGGCGCACAGCCGCGGCGCGATCTTGTCGAGCACTGGAAACACGGCAGTGGTGCTCGGCTTTTGATTGTGGTTGCGCTTCGCCACGAAGAGGGTGAACGCACTGGCCCATTTTGCCGTCGCGCCGTGCGGCTCACTCGGAGCGTCGGGGTGACCGAGAACGAACGCGTCCAGCGCGCCTGCTTCTTCCAACAGCGAGATCCACTCGTCGACGATGTATTTGTTCGAGGGGTTCGGGAACAGGTGGCGGACGCGCGCGCGCACCTTGGCGTCCTGGCGAGCGAGCGCCACCAGCTCGCCGCGCACGTCGCTCCAAAAGTCCGACGGTGCGCGCGCCACCGACGGCGCGTCGATCAGTGCCAGCACCAGCCCCCGCAGGACGTCGCTCGCCGAGACGCCAGCGTTCTTGCCGAGCGCGCGCAGCTCTTTGGTCGTGCCGACCCAGGGCGGCACACCTCCGCGCGTCCGCTGCACCGCGAGATCGAAGAAGCGCGCGTAGCCCTCTTTGGGTCCGAACGCCTTCACCAGGTCGCCCGCGTAGCCGCTGAGCGACTTGCTCGAGAGTGAGCCTGCCAGCGCAAACTCGAGGTAAGCGCGCGAGCGCTGCGCCTCGTCGACCACGAGCTTGAACGACGACTCTGCAGTGCGCGCTTTCTCGAAACACTGGGCCGCGAAAGCGCGCGACTCTTCGCGCGAGAATGCGCGACCCGCCTCTTCCCAAAACGAGGGCAAGAAGTGCGGCACGCTGCGCTCGAGACGCTTGGCGATGGCCACCAGCTCATCGCGCGCAAAGCCGGGCTTGCTCTTGATCTTGCGCGCCGACTTGCGGAACTCTTGCATCACTTCGAGGGCGAAGCGGGCGTGTTTGGGATCATTTACCACCGCCCATTCGGGAAAGCCGAGCGAGCGCAACACGCTGGTGCCGACCACGGCCTTGGACGACGGCGCGCCGAAGCCGAGCACTGCCATCTCCACGTCGGTCGCGTCGCCGATTGCCTCGGCCGTGAGACGCACCACGGTGCGACCGGGCAGCGCGGGGTGCGCGTAGGCGCGGGCCTCGAGCGGGCTCGTGGCGACGTCTTTCAGGGTGGTGCCTGCGAGCGCGATGCCGCCTGCGACGAGCCTCGATCGCGCATCCATCACGCCTCCTCCTTGGTTTCTTCGATGACTCGCTTGGCGAAGATCGCGCTCGCCATGCGCATCCCTTCGCTGAACGCGATGGGCGTCACTTCGGCGAGCGACAGCGTCTTCTGATCCTGGTCCACCCAGAAGAGCTCCCCGGTCCTCGCCTCCTCCGTCGGGTCGCCGTCACCGATCGAGTAGCGCGCCTCGATCGTACGACCGCCCTCCAGCACGCGCGTCATCGCCGAACCGCCCGACACCCGGAAGCCGAGCCCCTTCGCCGTGCCGATTGCGTGATTCAGCTGCTTGAAGGCGCCGTCGGCGTACTTGGAGATGTTTTGCACCTCTGCCGCGATCTCCGCCGGGCGCGTGAACACCTCACGGAACAGCTGCTGCGCACCCTGCGTCGCGGACAGCTCCTGCGCCAGCGCGCGCCAGTCATCGAGCGCACCCATGACGATCGGGTGCGGCACCAAGATCTCGGTAACCTTCAGCCAAGCCGTCTCACCGTCGCGATCGACCACCCCGACGCCGCGCGCCGGGTCAGCTCCCTTCAGCAACCCTCCCCTCGTGACATCGGCCGCGCCGTCTTTGCCCACCGCGAACACCACCAAGTTCTCGAGCGCCGCGCGGTACGCGTCGTCCGCCCATACCGACCCAATCACTGCTGCCGGCACGGGCAAGGAGCGAAGCATGAAGGTCTCCGTCCACTCGACTGCCTCCAGCGCGTGTGCTGCGAGCCAGTCTGCGAGCGCCTGCAGCTGCTCACCGAGCTCCGACTCGCGCAGGTCTTTCGGCACTGACGAGAGCAGCTTGCCCGCGGGGTTCTTGGCGACCAGCTTCTTGCCGTCCAGCCCGAGCAGGTAGCCCTTCTCGCCAGCCAAGAAGCCATCCGTCGACGACACGGTAACGGCTGCGGGCGCCTTGGCGGCAGACGCTTTTGTGGCAGCCTTTGCCGCGGGCGAATTTGCTGCGGGCGCCTTCGCTGTGGGCGTCTTCGCGTCGTCTTTTGCTTTGCCCTTGGCAGACGCCGGGACGATCTCGCTGTAGCCCTTCTTGAGCTTCTCATTGATGAGCTTGTCGAGCTCGGCGTTGGCCTTGTCGTCGTCCGCGAAAGGCTTCGTCTGCAGCTGCCCGTTGGTGCCGATCCGCCCGAAGCGAACCGTCAGAGAGGCGCCCTCGGCGGAGCCCTCCCAAAACTTGGATGAAGTTCCCTCGATCAGCTCGAAGCGCCGCATGGCGGCGGAGCTTAGCGGGATTTGGGGGTGGGCTGGCGAGCAGCGCGTAGGAGTTTTGGGAGCCGCGCTTGCGCTGCGCGCTACGCTCGGCGTGCGGCTCAGGACTTGATGAAGGCTGGTATCTTCGCGCTGTCCACGAGCCGGCCCCATGTGCCAGGTCGAGGCACGCGTTCAAACTCCAGACGCCCACGACCCTCTTGGCCAACACCAGAGCGAATAAAATCTATTGGCTGAATCTTGGCCAACCGCGCCTTCGAAGCGGGTCGGAAGTTGCCGAGCGCCCACGTCGCGGCGTAACGGCGGCGACGGGCTCAGCGCTTCAGGTCCACCTTCTTCGGTGTGAACTCCACCGAGCAGTCACGCGCGTCGACGCGGGCTGCCTGGTCGAAGCCCCCGCTCGGTGAGCGGAAGCGCCATTCCGGGAGATCCGAAACCACGCCCGTCGTCAGATTCGCGCTGCTGTTGGCGTTGAACGGAAAGCTCACGGCCAAGGCCGCATCGAACGCGCGCTTGAGGGTGCAGGGCGCAGCAGCCAGGACGTCCGGCTCGGAAGAGAAGGTGCGCCTGCGACCGATGAAGTGCGTGATCGATACCCCCAGAGCGATCACGCCATTGGCGGTCGCGAACTGCAAGTTGACGTTGGCGCCCGGGCGGGTCATGTCGATGCGGCCTGCCACCACGCATTTTTCGAAGCTGGCGCCCATCAGGCGCGCGCTTGCGTCCACGCCGCGCACGAAGCGGTCGGCCTGAGCGATCACCGCCTCCGCCTCCAGGCTGGCCGGCGTGGCCGGATTGAACGGGCCACAGATCTCCGCGCGCGCGCACGTCTCGGCGGCGACATCGACGGGCCCAGGAGACCCGAGCGTGCTGCTGGGCGGCGGCGCGTTCGGCGTGGCCGTCGCCACCGCGCTGCGCGAAGTTTTGGGACGCGGCCGGGCGCGCTCGTGGGCCCACATGACCCAGGGGACCGCGATCGCGGCGGCGACCACGGCCAGCGCGAGGCCGCCTGCGATCCACGGCCAGCGCTTCTTCTTGTCGAACCGATCGAGCAGCTCGATCGTGTCGGCCTGCTTGCCTACGCGCAGCGCGAGGGGCGTGCGGCCGGCAGCGCTGGCGAACGCCGCCCCGGACGGCACGGCGAGCATCGCCTTCGCGCCGGTCACGCTCGCCGCGGGCATGAGCGCTTCCAGGGCATGGACGACGGCGGCGGCGCCGGGCGGCCGATCGTGGGGAACCTTCTGCAGCAGCGCGAAAACCAGCGTCTCCAGCGCCGCGGGGATCTGCTGCCGCACGTCGTCGGACAGCGGGGGCGGGGTCGCCTCGACGTGCTGGCGCAGGAGCCCGAGCATCGAGGGGGCCTCGAACGGAGGGCGGCCGGTCAGCATCTCGTACAGCACGAGCCCGAGCGCGTGCAGATCGGTCTGCTGCGTGATGGCTCCGCCCTCCGCCTGCTCCGGGCTCATGTACTGGACGGTGCCGATGGCCTCGGCTCCGCGCGTCAGCCCGGGCTTGTCGCCGAGCACCTTGGCGATGCCGAAGTCCATCACCTTGACCCGGCCGTCGGTGAGCACCATCAGGTTCTCGGGCTTCAGATCGCGGTGCACGATCGGAGGCTGCATGCCGTGCGCAAAGACCAGCGCCGAGGCCACGTCCCGGGCGATTGATATCGCGCGCGGCGGCGGCAAGCGTCCGTGCGCGCCGAGCTCCGCGCGCAGGGTACGCCCCTCGAGAAACTCGAGAACGATCAGGAGCTTGCCGTCGACCTCGAGGTTCGAGAGGCTGCGCACGATGTTCGGGTGCTCGAGCCCCGCCATGATGCGCATCTCGGCAAAGAAGCGTGCGCGCGCTTCGTCGCTGTGGGTGAGCGCGCGGCTCAGCACCTTCAGCGCGACCTTGCGACCGGAGAGCCGCTCCGTTGCCTCGTACACGATGCCCATGCCGCCTTCGCCGATCACGCGGTGCACGGCGTATTCGCCGATCCGCTCCAGGCGGCGGCTGTCGGGCAAGGCCTGCGCTTCCATCGCGGCAGGATACGATATCACGAGAGCCACGAGAGGCTCCCGCCCTACCCGAACAGCGAGACCAGATTCTTCTCGACCGAGCGCTCGTACGCGCGAAGCCCGCGCACCGCGACAACCAGGCCGCGAGCGATACAAACGTCGGGCGGCCACCCGTAGTAGTCGCCCTGATCGATCTTGTTCAGCGTGGGCTTGTTGAGCACCGCCGCGCAGCAAAGCTGGCCAATCTCGAGGTACCAGAAGTACGACTCCTTCTCCGATGGCATCAGGTCCTCGTCCCAGCCGACGAGCTGCCTCGTGCGGTCGTAGGCCTCGTCGATCTTTGCGTGCATCGCTTTGGGCGCGTCGAGCCACGCGACGACCCGCGACAGCTGCACCTGAACGGCGGCTCCGTCCCAGATCTTGTCTGCCTCTTTGCCGAAGAAGCCAACATCCGCGAGCTGTTCAGCGCTGCGCTTGGCGACCTGATCGAAGCCGCGCTGCGCCGCTGTCACGAGCACGCGAAGCGCGGCCGCGCGATCCGCGATCGCCAGCGCGCGGCCCCAACGCTCGAGCCCGACCAGGAGCGCCTCGTCCGCGTGCTCCCACGCTGCGGGCTTCGCAGCGGTGGCGAGCGCGCGCAGCGCGTCGAGCGAGAACGGAACGCCGGAGCTGGGCTTCTTTGCTGCGGGCTTCTTCGTCACGGCGCTGAGCGCTCCTCTTCAGGTTCGTTTCTCGCGGCATCTTGCCAGATCGAGGCACGCGTTCAACTTCGAGGTGCTGTCAGCTCTCTGGCCGACACCAGGGCGAATACATTTTATTGGCATTGGTGCGACGGCGGCCCGCGTCGCGGTTCACACGGCGTGACTTGCCGATAGCCCAAAAGTTCAGGGTCGGTTTGCCCTTTTGCGCTGCCGAGGCCGAGCTGGCTCTGTTGGCTAGCGAGATCGCACCCGACAAGTAGAGGCTTTCCGCGAGGCTTGCATCGGTCTGCGACCTTCGTGCATCCTGCGCCTCCACCGATGCGCCGCCTCGAGAACGAAGACGAAGAGAAGTTCTGGGAGGCGTGGGTCAAAGACGATCTGATCTTCTGTTATCGATACGGAAAGATCGGCTCCGCAGGACACCTCAAGCTCAAGAAGTTCAAGACCCGGGCCGAAGCCGAGGCCGAGCTCGAGCAGAAGCTGGCTGAGAAGCTGAAAGAGGGCTTCGAAGAGCCGGGCGCCGAGGAAGAGGAAGAGGAAGAGGAAGAGGCAGGGGAAGGGGAAGGGGAAGAGGCAGCGGACGACGCCGAAGACGACGCCGAAGACGACGCCGAAGACGACGCCGAAGACGACGCCGAAGACGACGCCGAAGACGACGCCGAGGACGAAGACGACGAGCCCGCGCCGCCCAAGCGGGCACGCGCGATCGCACCCATCGCTGTCGACGCGCCGCCGGCGAAGCCAGCGTTGCCCACACGTTTCCGCGCACGCACGCCTTCAAAACACGATCTCGACGCGGTGGTGACGGCGCTCGATGCGCTCCGCGCAGGTGTCGGCGGGCGAAGCTGGAAGGTCGCTCGGCTCGCGCGCCGCGCGCGCCATGCCCTCGAGGCCCTCGGCGGGGCCGATATTCTGCAGCACGAGTCGGTATCGACGGCGCTCGATGCGGTCACGGCGACCGTCATCGCACCGAAGAAGCGTCTATCACTGGAAGACGCGCTCACGCTGCTCTGGGTGGTCGACGCCGTGACATGCGCGCGCACCGTTGCACGCTGGCGAGCCAAGATGCTCGATTCACCTGCCTCGGCTGCGATTGGCGTGCTCTCCTCCGCGTTCGAGATGATCCCCGATCCCGAGGTCGCGTTGCACGTCGCCACCGCGCTGGTGAACCGACGTCTATCGGCCGAGGGCTTTCGCCATTGGTTCGCGCGCATCCGGCCGTTTCTCGCGGCGGCGCTGGCGAGCAAGAAAACGGACGTCGCCGCTTTTCTCGGAGCCATCAAACCGGGTAGCGACAGCGTCCTCTCGGCGCGCATCGCAGAGGCCAGATCGTGACCGAACAAGCCATCAAGCTCGCCGATCTCGAGCGGCTACGCGACGCAGAGGCCCCTGACTTGGTGGCGGCAATCAGCGCCTTCGTCCGGCAAGGCGAGCCCGAGCGCAGGGAGCCGCTGCCGGACGACGCGATGGCGCTGAGCGCGCTTCGCGCAGCGCTCACACAGGCGAGCCGGCAACGCGACAAGAAGCAGCGACAATCCCGCGCAGAGGACGCTTGGAAGCGCTACCTCTCGCAGCCAGCCGACATCGTCGCGCCACAAATGAGCGTGGCGGAGCTGGTCGTCGGCTTGTACGAAACGCACACCCCAGCTGCCCGCGCCGCGCTGCTGATGCTGGCGGCCGAGGCGCCGCTGGTCTTCGGTCTGTGGGGCGGCCTCAAGCGCGTGTTCAAGCGCGCCGAGAGAGACTTCGACGCGGAGATCTTCGCCGCGCTGGCGGTGCGCTTCGATATGGCAGCGTCCGGCTCGACCGGCCCAACCGATGTCGGTCGCGGCACGCTGGTGTATCTCAGGCGGCGAGCAGCGCGCGTGCTGCGGCTGCTCGGTAAGGCTTCGCTCGAGCTGTATCCAGATTTCGCTGTCGAGGTCTTGCGCCGTTACCCGGTGAACGCGCAGCAAGGGTCGAGTCAGGTCGCAGCCGGCATCTTCACGAGCTCGAGCAAGAAGTGGGGCGCACCAGTCGGCCTTGCCAAGGACAAGCGCTTTCGCGCCCCGTACCTGGACGCGTGGAAGAAGAGCCCCGACCCATTGATGCTGCTGCTCGAGACCTCTCAGTCCGACATGGCGGCCAGCTTCGCCATCCTCGGGTTGCGTGAGCTCCACCCGGAGGTGTTCCGCAACTTGAGCCCGGCCTGGCTCGCGCGGCTCGCGTACCGACCGCTCGCGTCGGCGCACGAGTTTCTGGTCGAGGTTCTGCAGGGCTCGCCCGAGCTTCATCAGGGCAACATCGCGTCGCTCGGCCTCAAAGAGGCGGTGCTTCGGCTGTTGTTGTCGCCGAGCCCCAAGGCACGCAAATACGCCATCGAGTACGCCCGCGGCCACGCCACCAACATGCCGACCGAGCAGCTGGTCGGCCTGTTGGAGGCGTCCACACGCTATGGCGATACCACGGCGTTCATCGTCGATCTGCTCACGTCACGCAGACCCGCGAAGAACCTCGGCGTCGTGATGCTCGGCCGCATGCTCCGCTATGACGCGGCTCGCAAGTGGGCCACCACCGCGCTCGATACCGAGTTCGACAAGACGGAGATCAGCGAGGCCTTTTTGCTGGACGCGATCTTCGACGACCACGCGGCGCCAGGCGACTGGGCGAAGGTCTTCATCGACACCAAGCTGGAGCCCACCGAGCTGCCATTGGCATTTTGGTTACGCATGCTGGACGACCCGCGCCTCTCGACACGCCGAGCAGCTGGCGGCTTCGCAATGGGCAAGCTCGTCAAGTACCCGATCATAAGCGTGCCAGGTGACTGGCTCCTGCTAGCGCTCGCGCGCGACGACATCGGTCCTCAGATCGCGAAGTGGCTCGAGAAAGCGGACGCCTTGCCGGCTTCGCTCGACCTCGAGCGCATCCGCGGGCTCGTCTTCGACCCCACGAAACGTCAAGTCGCCTTTACAATTCTGGGGAACCCCAAGATCGTTGCCCCGCGCGAGGTCGGCCTGGCTTGGCTGTTGGCGCTCGCGCGCCGCGCCGATCCGGCCGTGCACGAGTGGGCGCACCACTACCTCCTGACGCATGTGAAGCCCGAGCTTTTCTCGGATGGCAAGCCGAACGTTTCCGCTGGTGTCGCGCGGCTGTTTGCGCTCGCGTCCGGGGCCAAAGAGCCGGACGCGATCCGCGCGTTTGCGCAGCTCTACCTGCGCTGCCACCACCCCACGATCGGCAAGCGCGAGACCGAGACCAAGCAACACGGCATCAAGCCGGCCATCCCGCGCGAGGCGTACAGTGAAGAGCGCGTGTGGCCCTGCCTCTTCGATGTGCGTGCCGACGTGAGACGCTTCGGCGTCGACGTGGCGCGCGTCGAGCTGATTCGTTGGGGTGCACAAGCGCGCGTCTACGAGCTCGCCGAGTCGAGCGCAAAAGAGGTGCGTAACCTCGCCTACGACGCGCTCTTCCAGGCTGGCGAAGCCGACGCCGACCCGGAGCTCGCGCTGCGCGTCGAGGACCTCGACGCTGCACAGATTTTCTCGATGACGGAGAGCCGCAGACGTTCGACGCGCGACGCCGGGATGGATCTGATCCGCAAACACTACACCCGCCTCGGCGGAGCCGAGCGGCTCAGCTGGCTAATGCAGAGCGCCGATCGCGAGGTGCGCCTGTTCGCGGTGCGGTTGTTGTGGGAGCGACATCGCCCGCGTGGCATCCCTTCGTCGTGGCAACCGCCCGACGGCAAGACGCTCGCGCGCGGCGCGCCGTTCAAAGACGCCGAAGAGCTGCGCGCGCTACTGAGGCGCCTCCTGTTCATGGTGCCACCGACACGCTCGAGCGAAGCGGCTGATCCGCTGCGCGCGAAGCGACTCTCGGCCAGCGTCGCCAAACGACATGTCATCGAGGTCGTGCGCGACCTCGGCATTGCCGACGTCGAGTTCGCCACGATCGTCGCCCCAGTGTTGGGGGAGTTCACCGGGTCGGTCGCCAAAGGCGAGTGGCAAGCGTGTCTCGCTGCCTTGGTGCGGCTGCGCTCGGTCCATGGTCTCGCCATCGAGGGGCTGGTCTGATGGCACTCGCGATCGGAAACCTCGAGAAGGTGCGTGCGCTCGCTGTCAGCGGCCGCACGCTGGCGGTCGGCGGCGTACGCGCCGACGCAAGCAGCCAGCTCACCTTTTACGATCACGTCGGCGACAAAGCGGAGCGTGTCGTCGACCTGCCGTCACACGTGCTGTCGATCGCGGGCGACGACGCTGGCTTCGTCGTGGCGTGCTCGGACGGCATGCTGCGCTGGTTCTCTCAGGCCGGCGCGCTCGAGCGCGAGGTGAAGGCGCATGATGGCGCAGCGACGGGTGTGGCGATCCATGCCGACTTGCTCGCCTGCTCGGGTACCGACGGAAGCGTGAGTTTGTGGTCGCGTAAGAGCGGTACGAAGAGAAAGAAGCTATCCGAGCTTTCACTGTCGTCGCTTCCGCTTCGCGCCGTGGCCATCGACCCGACGGGCGAGGCCATCGCCAGCGCGGGCGATGACGGCGTGGTCCGCGTGTTCTGGCTCGCAGACGGTCGCAAGCGAGAAATGGCTGGCCACGACGGGCCCGTCTTCACGCTCGTCTTCACGCCAGCCGACGGCAGGCTCGCATCCGGCGGCGAAGACGGGACCACGCGGCTTTGGTACCTGTTGGGAGGCAACGAGGCCGACATCCGCGGCAGAGACGACACTGGGCACGCAGGCGGCACCACCGCCATCTGCTTTCTGACGTCGAAAAAGCCAGACGAGGTGGGTGAGCGCTTCTTCACGGCGGGCCTCGACGGCAAGATTCGGCTCTGGCGAACCAGTGAACGGCGCAAGCCGCGCACGTTCGAGACCCGGGGCAGCGAGCCGATTCACGCGCTGGCGATCGGGCCGCTTCAGCGTGCTGGCACCACGGGGCGTCTGTATGCCGCGGGCGACGCGCGCACCGTCTTCGGCTTCAACTTCGACGCCGAGGGCCAACCCGAAGATCGACGGCTCGAGTACGCAAACGGCTTCGACGCACTGGAGGCCGACCTTTCTGCGCCCGCCAAGCGCGAAGCTGCGGTCAAGACGCTGGCTGCGTTCTCCGAGCCCGAAGCGCTGGCGCTGGTGCTGCGTGCGCTCGAGAAAGTCAGCGCACCCGAGCTGCGCGCGCTCGCGGCAAGCGAGCTCGCCAAGCACGGCCGAACCAACGCTCGCAAGGCGCTACGCGAGCGCTTGGACGACGAGCACGCGTCCGTGCGCGCGGCCGCGTTCGATGCCCTTCGCGCGCTCGAAACGAGAGAGCCTCTACTGCCTCTGAGAGCCGCGCTGGCTTCGACGTTTGCAGACGTGCGGTCGACCGCGTTGCGCGCGCTGCCTGCGCTTTTCGCCAGCTCGCCGCTCGCGCAGGGGCTCATCGTGGGTCACCTGGCCGACGCCGATGCGTCGGTGCGGCGCGTGGCTGTCGCCACGCTGATGTCGCTCCACCCGAGCGACCCTGCGACGCCGCTGCGCGCCGCGTTCGAGCGCGGTGCTCCCGATGTGCGTGCCGAGGTGTTGGTGCGCGGCGCGCTGGGCAAGCTGCTCCATGACTCGGCGTTTTCACCCATCATCGGCATCGCGCTAGAAGACGCCGACGCCGATGTCCGGCGCATCGCCTTCGTCGTCAACCTGCTGCCTCGACCCGCTCTGCTCTCTTGGCTCGAAAGCAAAGACGAAGCTTTCGGCCGGGCGCTCGCAGATTTCTTTCGCCGTGTCTTCGAGCTCGAGGGTGGCAAGCCCTCCATCGACGGCGCCGACGACGTCCTCTCCGTCGTCCAATCCATCAGCCCGACGTTCGTGCAATTCACCCACCCGAAGCTGGGCGTGGTCTCGATCTTCAGGCCCAAGTTGCACACCCCGATCGCGGCTGGCGACATGGTGCGGCTGGTCGGCGTCAGAACCGAAGACAAGCGCGCAGCCGACTACATCGCGAGCGACGCCCCGCTCGTGAGCGCCGACATCGGCGAGACGCGAGCGAGGCTCGTCGGAAAAGCTGCCGGTTCGCCCAGCGACGCCGATCGCGAACCGCTGCTGGCAGCTCTCGCTTGTCGCGCACCCGACACCGCGCTGCGAGGCGCACGAGGCCTGGCGCTCTTCGGTGACATGCGCGCGCTCGGCGCCTTGCTCATGATCTCACGCGAGCCTGACGCCGGGCTGCGACGCGAGGCCGCGTTTGCGCTGGTGGCGCTCCAAGATCGGCGCGCCCAGAAGCGCTTGGCATGGATGATGAGCGACAGCGTCGCCCAAGTCCGCGACGCCGCGCTCGCTTGTTACGCGACGCTCGAGGCAGACCCGCTGGCTGTCGCCGCCGTCGCGCTGGAGGCGTCGCACGAGGACGTGCGCGTGCGCGGCCTTGATCTGCTGGTCAAGCAGGGCAAGGGCAACCCGCGCGCCGAGACGCTGCTAGAGAGCGCGCTCGATGACGAAGCGCCGGTCGTTCGCGCCGAGGCCTTTCGCACGTTGTGGGCCTGGCACACGGCCGACCCGCTATCTCCGCTCGATCGCGCGCTCATCGCCCGCTTCCCGGATCTGCGCCTGCGTGCCGTGAACGAGCTGACGGCCATCGCCAAACACAAAGAGGGCGGCCGTGAGGGCGCTGCGCGCGAGCGGCTGTTCAAAGCGATCGGTGATCGCGATCTGTCGACGGCCAAAGCGGCGTATGACGCGACGCTCGAGCTGCGAGGCAAAGCCGACGTCGAGACGCACCTCGCCGCGATGGCTTCATCGCTGCCTGCGCTGCGTGCAACCGGCGCCAAAGATTCTGCAAAGGGTGCCTTCGACAAGCTGCGCAGCCCGCTCACCAAGGCGCTCGATGACGCCGATGCCCAGGTGCGAACCGCCGCCCTCGAAGCGCTCGACGCGCTCGTCGGCGATGATCTCGGCCCGCTCTACGTGGGCCTGCAGAGCTCCCACTTGGATTTGCGGGTGCGCGCGGCAGAGCTTCTGGCCACGCGGCGCGACGAGCAGATCGTCAGCTCGATGCAGGCGCTGATCGCAGACAAAGAGCTGCTCGCGCGGCTGCCGCAGCTGATGGTCCCGCTTCGACGGCGCGCAGCCACCGCGCTGGCGAGCCTCGGCAGCCCCAAGCTGCTGCGCTACTTCGCGACCGACCTCATCAAGGACGAGGACAGCGCAGTCAAAGAGCAGGCCGCCCGCGGTGTGTCGAACGCCAGCCGCCGCGGCGAAGAGGGCCACCTGCTCGATCTCCTCGGCCACGCGGAGATCGCCGTGCGCTCATGGGCCGGCGAGGGCTTGGCCCGACTCGGCGACGCCCGTGCGTTGCCAGTTCTCACCGGCACACTTCGCCATGAGCACCCGCCCATCCGCATCGGCGCCATCGTGTCGTTCGCCTCGCTCGGTCCCGAGGGCTACGGCGGCATGCTGCAGGGGTTGGACGACCCGTCGCGCGAGGTGCAGCGCATCGTCCTCAGCGTGATCCTCGCGCGCGATTTGCGCGCGTTCCGTCAGGGTGAGCCGCCTGATCTGCTCGCCACCGCGCTCTCATCGCAACGCCCGGAGGTCCGCTTCGCAGCGGCGCGCGCGATCGAGCTGCGCATGCTGCCTGATCAGTACGCCGCGCACCTGGTGGAGGTGCTCTTGCCCGAGCGCCCGGAAAAGACCGAAGACATGGCAAAGTGGCCCGACGAGGCCACCCGCGCACGATTGATGATCGGCCTCGCCGACGCGCTCGCGGGCGATCGACCCGAGCAGCGCTACGCGGCCGCACAAACGCTCCGTCTTCGCGACCAACCCGAGGCGTACTTTCGCGAAGTGGCGCGCGCCGTTCGCTTGCGTTCGTCGACCGCCCCATGGGTGCCAGAGACGACACCGAACGCTGCAGTGGCTGCAGAAGCGCCAAAAAAAGGTCCGCTCGGGCTGCTCAGAAGGCTGTTCGCAGCCGGCCCCGAAGCGGCCGAGAACGTCGAGCTACCCGAACCGAAAGTGCCCGCAGACGAGCAGCTGCGCCTGCGCTCGCTCGCGTTCGGCGCGTACGTCGGCCTCTTGCGGCAGGCCGCGCCCGACGACGAATCGCATCGCGTTCGGCGCGACGCGATCGAGCGAATCGGCCTGCTCGTCGCTAGCGGCGCGGTGAGCACGAGCAGCGCCACGCCGGCGCTCGCGAGAGCGCTGGACGACCCGAACCATCTGGTGCGTCGGGCTGCGCTCGCCGCGTTGCGTGGCATGTACACCCAAGATCCAGACGCCCCGCTCGCCTTGGCGCTCGCTTCGTCGACGTCAGACATCGTGCGCGCCGCGCTCGACGAGCTGGCAGCGCGAGGCGACGCAGGGCGCGCGCGGATCGTGAAGGCGCTCGACTCCAACGTCGGCGAGGCGCGCCGTTATGCCTTCGAGTTGCTCGAAAAATCTGCAGCGCCGGGCAGCCTGGAGCCACTGCTCGCCGCGCTCGCCAGCGTTCACGCCGACCTGCGGCTGGGCGTGCTCGAGCGCTTGGCGACCTCACAAGACCCGCGCGTCGTGGCGGCTCTCGGGCAGGCGCTCGCCAGCGATCACCAAGATCTCCGCCTGCGCGCGGCTGAGCTCTTGGCGACGCGTCGCGACGAGCGCGCCGTCGACGTGCTCAGTGCCTGTCTGCGCGCGGACGAAGAGGCTGTCGTCGCACGGGCGCGCGACGCGCTCGCCCGCATCGGCACACCCGCCGCGGTGGCTCAGCTGGCTGGGCGAGCAGAAGAGGTGACCGAGCCCGCTCTACGGGTCCACCTCGTGCAGGCGATCGGCAAGACGCGCGGCGTTGCGGCGCTCGAGGCGCTCACTGCCCGCTTCTCCGATGACGACATCTCGGTGCGCGCGGCTGCGATCGTCGCGGCGACGGAGATCATTGGCGCGCGCTCGGACTTCAAACCACAACGTCGCGCCCCGAAGCCCCCCGCGCCCGATCAGGCGCTCGCGCTTCGTTTTGGAGAAGCCGCTGCAAAGAGTCGCTTTGCCGACGTCCGGCTCGCCGCGGCCTCGCGCCTCGACGACGTGACCGACGGCGCCGCCGACGCAATCTTGGTCGGGCTGTTCGGCGATCGCAGTGTCGAGGTTCGCGCTTCAGCTGTCGCTTCCTACGCGCTCCGCGTCGAGAAGAAGGGCGCCAAGCCGGGGCCGCTCGCCGACGTGATTCGTGCTGGCGCACGCGAAACGATGCTGTCTGCCGCGACAGGCCTGGCCACCCGAGGCGCCACCACCGAAGACGGTGTCGCCGCCTTCCGTCCGCTGCTGCTGTTCGTGCGCGCGGGCGAGCCCGGAGAGCGCGAGCGTGCGCTGCTCGGTCTCGGCACGCTCGGCGACGTGCGTGCGCTGGCCGAGCTCGAGACGGTGGCTTCAGGCGGCACCGAAGAAGCGCCTGTCGACGAGTCGATGCAGGCCGCCGCGCTCGAGGCGCTCGGTCGCCTATTTCCGCGATTGAAGGACGACGAATCGAAAGAGCGCGTGCGCGACCGCATCGAGTCGAGCGTGGCTGCCAAGGTCTTCGTGATGGCGCTGGCTGCAGTCAAGGCGCTGCGCTGGGTCGCCGACCCCCGCTCGGGCGCGCGGCTCGCAGGCGTGCTCGCCAGCGGCACCACCAGCGGCGAGCGGCGCGCGGCAGCAGAAGCGCTCGGTGAGCTAAAGGATACGGCCTCCGAAACAGCGCTCGCGAGAGCGCTGGACGACAGCGACGCTGACGTGAGGCATGCCGCGCGTGAAGCGCTCGACCTGGTATTTCCGAGCGAGCGCACGCGCGTCGAGCTCCTGGCGGTCGAGAGCAAACACACCGACGTGTCGGAGCCGGCCGCCGCGTTCCTGGCAAGCGAGGGCGACGCCGGTCAGCTGCTCGCCAAGCTCGGCAAGATCGCGAGCAGTGTGCTGCGTGAGCGCCTTCGCTATGGGCTCGTTCGGCGCGCGAGCGTCCCGGGTGCCGCGCTCGGTAAGCTGCTGGGTGAAGGCGCGGCCTCCGCGCGCGCCGACGCCGCTTGGGTAGCCGCTGTCGGTCGCGGGGCCATTGCCGACGCCGAGCGCGCGCCGCTGGGCAAGGCCCTGCTGAAAGCCATCATCGAGGCAGGCGACAAGCGCCGAGACGCTACGCGCCGAGGCAAGACGGCCGAGGCGTTCGCCGAACGCGACGTCGAGATACGCGCGTTGTGGGCAGCCCGTATGCACGGCGTCGCTGATCTCGGCGTGATCGCGAAGCGGCTGCTGGATGACAGCGAGGCGCCTCTTGCCGTACGGGTCGAAGCGGCGCGCTGCCTGAGCACCGACGCTGTCGACTCACTGCAAAAGGCGCTCAGCGATCCCGATCTGGCAGTTCGCGCCGAAGCGGCATCGTCGCTCGCCAAGGCGAAAGCGACAGTCGAGTCGCTGCGCGGCACGCCGCTCGATACGGTCCTCCTCGAACGCGTGGTGCGCGCGCAGGGCGTGCTGAAGACATCGATCGAGTCGGCCGATCTGCGGCGCATCGTGGCGCCGGTCGCGCTCGGGCAGCGCACCCTGGCGCCTTTGCTCGCGCTTGCGCAGAAGGGCAAGTCGTCAGGGCGTCTCGAGGCGATCGCCGAGCTTGGCCTGTCGCCCCTGCCAGAGGCCATCGTCGTGCTCGAGGCGCTCGCGGCGAAAGATTCAGGCGAGGCGGCCGAGGTTCGCAAGGCCGCCTATCGCTCGCTCCGCCGCGCGCAACGTCGGCTCGCCAAAGAGGTGCACCCGTGACAGCTCGCGTCCTGCCGCTCCGATATCACGGGCCGAGCGAGGTCATCGCGTCGCCCACGGCGTCTCGCATCCACTTTGCCCTAGAGAGCAGCCGCGCGGTCGGCGTGACCGGTCGCGTAAATGACGCTGAGCTGTTTCGCGATGCGCTGCTCACGGCCGTCGCCGTGCGCGAGAGTGACCTTCGCTACAAAGGAAGAGATCGCGCGGCCTACCTCGCTTACCTGATGAAGCAGGGAAAGAAGGCGACCAAAGCCATCTGGGAAGCGCAGAAGTCGTTCCTCGACGGCGCGTTCGCCGACGAGACGCCGCGGCCGCGCGGGCTCGACCCGCTCGTGACAGTCGACCCTGACGAGGTGTCATTCGAGGTGTTCTCGCGCGACGAGAGCGCGTACGCCCGGCTCGCCTTCGACAATGACATGTTCGATGCGCGCACGGCGGCCCACGGGACGTCGCTCGCCGATCTCTCACCCGGCCTCATCGAGCAGGTCGAGCGCATCCGCACCTACCAGCCGCTCGATCTCGAAGCGACGAGCCTGGCAAAGGCCCCCCCGACTGTCGCCACCGGCGATCGCGAGATCAACCTGCCGGACGAGTGGCTTCGTGGCTTCTTGCAAGTGCAGTCCGCAGCGACGCTACCGGGCACCTCGCTCGAGCTCTTGCCCATCGATTTTTACAACATGCTGTTCACGATGCGCACGCGCCGCGCCAAAAAGCCCCCGCGCGGTCTGCGCTTCGAGCTTAGGCCGGGGGCAAAGCCGCGCATCGTGCTCGAGCCGTGGGAGATCGCCATCGAGGCCCACGGTGAACCGTACGCTGGCCCGAGCCCCCGCATCGTTCGCCTGTTCGGGCGCCAGCGGCTGCTCTCGCTCGCGCGCGCGCTGCCGCACCTCAAGCGCGTGCGCGTGCACCTGTTGGGCGCCGGTTTGCCGTCCTTCTGGGTGCTCGACATGGGCGCCGCACGCATGACCGTCGCCCTCACCAGCTGGGCCGAGAGCAAATGGGGAAGTGCCGCTTCTTTCGACGCGTTGATGCCGCGCAGCGACGACAGCGCCGCTGTCGATGCAGTCGTGGGCGCGCTCCACAAGGCGGGCCCGCTCGCGCTGCCTGACCTCGCCGCTGCCGTGAACACATCGCCGGTCGACGCTCGGGCCGCGCTTCAGCGCGCGTGCTTGCGCGGCCAGGTGTTGTTCGACCGTGACCGCAACACCTATCGGCCACGCGCGATCCTCCAGCAACCAGTCGACGAGTCTGCCATTCGTTATGGCTCGCCACGCGAGGCTGCGGCTCATCGTTTGCTCAGCGCCGAGGGCTCGGTGAAGGTGACCAAGCTTCACCTGGTCGCCGGCGAAGGCACCGAAATTTCGGGCGAGGTAGAAGACCAGCAGGCACGGCGAACGTTCTTGCCCCGCTTCACGGCCGACCTCGAGGGCCAGGTTCGCGAGGCATGGTGCAACTGCCCCACGTACCAACGGTCGGCGATGCGGGAGGGGCCCTGCGAGCACATGATCGCCCTGTATCTGTTCCAGAAGCGATCAGCTGCGGACGCCGAGCGGCTGCGGCTCACGCCCGAGGGTCGTAAGCTCGTTCGCGCCGAGACACGCACGCTGGTTCACCGTGACTCATCCGGCAAGCAGACCCGCTATCGGGTGACGCTCGACGACAAGGTGATGCGCGTCGAAGCCAGTGAGGCTCCCTCGGGTCAGCCGCTCGGCGAACCGCGCTTTCAGCGTCTCTGGTTCGACTCCGACTCCCAGGCCCGAGATGCCTATTTCGCTCGCCTCGATCGCCTCGCGACCGAGGGGTTCATCGATACGGATGCGTTGAGCGCGTGACGCGCGCGGACTGCGAATGTTGATCGACGACGAGACTTGAAGTGTACGGTGCGGCCCTGGCCGCCGGAAAAGACGGAGGACGGACGACGATCGAAACGAGGAGCCTCTCCATGAGGGTGTCAGCCCACCAGCCTATGCGCCTCGAGCGCAAGGACGGTGCTGCGCCGTCCTGGAGAATCGCCGCAACACACATCGCAAGGTAGCCTGTTCTTGGCTCTCTCCCGGTAGGGGACCCTCCCGCGGTGGGAGAGCTGAGACAACAACGCATCCGGTGTTCCTCCCACCGCGGGAGGGTCCCCTACCGGGGAGAGCCGGTGAGGCTACCGTGCCCTTGGTGGGAAGGTGATGGGCTGACACCCTCATTGAGGGGCTCCTCTTGTTCGAGCGTTCTACGCGATCATGAGCGGCGAAAGCGACAGAACCGTCCCGGCCACGAGCCTCGTTGTCGTCGACCCCGACAAGCTGTCGGAGGCCTCGGCAGAAGACCGCGCGCGAGCCAAAGCCGCACGCGGAGCCCGCACCGAGCAACGCGAAAGAGCCGCCATTCGCTGGAAGGCGATCGTCGAGGCTGGCGGCAGCGAAGCGTGGGTCTTGGCCGAGCTTCGGCAGAAAGGGCTCGCCGTCGACAGCGACCCCGCCTCGCTCTCCGAAGGCGACAAAGGTGCATACAAAGAGCGTAAGAAGGCAGAGGCGCAAGAGCGCCGAGCGCTGATCAAACAAGCGCGACAGGCGTACCTAGCGACGCACATCGACTTCGTCGGCGCCGGCATTTTCTATCGCGACGCCGATGATGAAACCTCACGCGAGAAAGAGGCACGCCTCGCGCGGGCCAAGTCGAACGACCTCAGCCAGCTCGAGTCGGCCGACGCGCTCGCCAAGGCGCTCGGGCTCGATGCGCCCACACTTCGCTGGATGTGCTTTCACCGCGAGGTCGAGGCGACCTCCCATTACAAGTTTTGGACGATTCCAAAGCGCGACGGCACGCGACGGCTCATCACGGCGCCCAAGCGCGACCTCAAGCGCGTGCAACGTTGGCTGCTTCGCAACGTCGTCGAGAAGCTGCCCGTCCACGGCGCTGCGCATGGCTTTCTGCGGGCGCGTTCGATCGGCACCAACGCAGCGATTCACGCGGGTGCCGACGTGGTCGTGAAGATCGACGTGAAAGACTTCTTTCCCACCATTACCTTCCGCCGGGTGAAGGGGCTCTTTCTCAAGGGTGGTCTGCCCGAGAGCGTCGCCACCCTCTGCGCATTGCTCGCGACAGAGTCGCCGCGCGAGGTCGTGCAGTTCCGCGGCAAGACGCTGTACGTCGCCAAAGGCGCGCGCGCTTGCCCGCAAGGGGCGCCAACATCGCCGGCGATCACCAATGCCATCTGTTTGCGTCTCGATCGACGCCTGTCCGGGCTCGCGCGCGTCCTCGGCTATGGCTACAGCCGCTACGCCGACGATCTCGCGTTCTCTTGGCGCAAGCCAGCTGCTCCAGCCGGTGCCGAGAGCTCGCGCGCCCCCGCCCCCGTCGGCACGCTCCTACGCGGCGTCGCGACGATTTTGCGCGCAGAGGGCTTCCGCGTTCACCAGAAGAAGACAGCCGTGCGTCGGGCTGGCGCCAGCCAGCGCATCACCGGTCTGGTCGTCAACAAACCCAACGCGCCGGATGTGCCGCCTGCTCGCGTCCCGCGCGAGACGATTCGTCGTCTGCGCGCGGCAATTCACAATCGAGAGCAAAACAAGCCCGGCAAAGAGGGCGAGACGCTGCACCAGCTTCAGGGCATGGCAGCGTTCATCTTCATGGTCGACCCCAAGAAGGGCCGAGCGTTTCTCGATCGCATTGCCGCACTAGAAAAACGCGACAGCGGGTCGCCCGCGTAGGCGGCTACTTCTCGAGGTAGCCCTTCTTGGTCTTCTCGGCGACGACCTTGTCGTACTCACGCTGGGCCTTGTCGTCGGAATCGTACTCCTTCATCGAGAT
>Ga0209181_10004431_pt1 | contig 20919 bp, 15 predicted proteins | sample MAT05_FD_187208 | JGI IMG/M metagenome (GOLD analysis project Ga0209181, IMG submission 187208) | Freshwater microbial communities from Lake Fryxell liftoff mats and glacier meltwater in Antarctica - MAT-05 (SPAdes) (version 2) | ecosystem: Environmental > Aquatic > Freshwater > Ice > Liftoff... | reverse complement strand
GGCTGAAGTGGTTAGTGTGATCGTACATAGCGGTGCACATGCACCACTAGCTGCATTAAAATCATCGCAATCCCGGTTGTCTAAAATAAAGCCGGTTGGTCGAGAACAAGCATAAACTGGATATCCTCCATTGCCAAATCCATCCCCATCTCTGTCACGATAATAAATTGTTGCGGGCAATACTGTTACATTTTGTACTGCCGTAGCGGTAGCACCGCTAGAATCTGTTGCCGTCCATGTTAATTGTGTAACTCCAATTGGAAAACAAGCTGGTGCATTATTGCTAACTCTTACACCAATAAAGCCACCTGTTGTTGTTGGACTTGGTGGGCCAACTATCAACACACCTATTGCTTGATCGGGAGAATTATTAAACTTAAATTCCTGGCAAAAAAAGTCAAGAGAAAATTCCTGTGTAAGATAATAGATCCCTGGCGTGGAAGGTGCCGTAAAATTAAGAGATGGAGTAGCTGTAGTTCCATTTACAACAATTGGCTCACATCTCAGGGTTTGAAAAGTGGAGCCAATACCAATAGAAGTTTGAACAATACAACCCGGACAATATCCAGTTGCAGCATTGAAGAATACAGATAGGTTGTAACTTAAGCTAACAGGTGAACCAGGTGCTACCGTTGCGGTATTGCTACCTCCGTTAATAGATACTGCGGTATAGGTATTTACCCTGTCAACATAGCTGATTATTGCAGGTGATGCTACTAATTGTGAATTAAATAGCACATTACAAGCTCCTGCCGGACCATCCTGACAAACAGTAATATCTGCTGGTGCAAAAATTGCCGGTGGTGCAAATAATACCTCACCAACCTGATATTCGGCGGCTGAACCAGTATTGACACTTACTCTTAAACTACTGCTTGTTTGAGCTAAAACTGTTGGATAACTCCAGCTTCCTCCCAAATATCGACCAACTTTAAAAAGGTTTGTATTGGCAGCTAAATCTACCTCTGTAGGACCCCAACTAAAATTTGCCTGCAAGTCTGAAAAACCCAATCCAATGTTTTCTACCCGCCAATAGCGATTAACACTTTTAGTTGTAACAATGTTGGAAGTTGCAATATTTGGATGATCGGGATTATTGGTGGAAATAAGAACGCCGCCGACGCCATTTATTCCAAGCACTGTAAGATCTACCGGACGATATCCATTTGCATCGCCAATTCGATAAGTTTTTATTACGGTAGCGTTGTTGGGTATTCCCAGGAAATTCATTTGCAGATTTCCATTTACATACCATTCCGTACCTGAGTTGTTTTGAACAGAAGCAGCTGCTGCTACAATCAATTTATTAGAACCAGTTATCACATTTCCAAAATTGAAATTTAAAAGATTGGTGATTGTCTGATCGCCAGCCAGGAATAAACCGCCATTATTTGAGGTAGTTAATGTAGCAATAGTACCTACGCCACTTATGGTAGTAGAAGCTACATCAGGCCGTGGATTTAAAGTTGCATTAATGGTACCATTATTTATCAATGTTAGGCCTCTATAAGCCATTGATGAAGAAGGTCCATTAATCAATGCACCACTCGTTACATTCAACAAATGATTATTAGTCCATACAGATGCTGCGTTTCCATTTAGTTCAAGATCGGTCCCTGCGCCATTATTGATTGTTAGCGTTGCTCCTGCAGCACTTGGCTGTATGGTTGCACCATTTTCTACGATGGTTTGATCTAGTGTTAAATTGCCATTAATCAGCATGTAGGTAGGGCTTCTCACAGTAATTACACCGTCGTTAAAATTGGGCGCCACAGTAGCGCCAACCCAACTAACCCCGTTAAACCTTTCCCAGGATGATGCATTTTCCCATGGAGTTAAAACAGGATTACCAGTAGTAATGATACTTCTGTAATCACCGGTAGACTGTGCTTTTACACTCCCCGGCGTAATGCTTAAAAAGGCTACCAACAAAATAAAAACGGGTAGCATATTTTTTCTGACTTTTAAAGACAAAAAGGCGGCAACTAAATTGCTTAAGTTACGGGCATTGGTAGAGGTCGAATTCATTGTTAATCAGGTTTAATAATTAAACAGTGTATAATTTGAACGTTTCTTTGAAATCTTTGGGAGGGGATAGTCAGCTACTGGAAATATTTAATAACAATGTTATTAAAGTGGATAATGCATAAAGTAATGGAGTTGCTAAAATATGGTTATTGTGTTAAAAATTTACAATATGTTTTAATTTTTTTAAAAAATACTTTTTGATTAAGACTATTAACACGTGACAAACATAAATTAGTTTTTTATTGGAAGATGGATTTTATTCATTTCAATTTTTTACTAAATCGTTAGTAATTAAATATTGAAGCATGAATAAATGTACAATTAGAAGTCAATAAAACGGTGACGCATCGGACGAACAGTGCCTAAAACTGTCCGAAGCGGTTTCTTTATTTATCGGGGTTATTAGTTTACCTTGGAAATATAGATTGTTCATAAAAAATATCAGTTGATATAAATAACAAAATAACAATAGGTATTTTGAAGTATGACGGGTAAAGTGCAATCACCAGTGAAATCATTCTTTAAAATCGAAAAGCATTTTGTCAATCAAAACAATGGGCATAATTTTAAACCATGAACGGCTCTATCACCTCAAAATCGCTGGTTGAAAAATTCAATCTGTTACCTCATCCGGAAGGCGGATTTTTTAAAGAAAATTACCGGTCGCTGGAAATAATGCCTCAGTCATCCTTGCCAAAGCGATTTCATGGGGACAGACATTATAGTACTGCCATTTATTTTTTATTGGAGCAGGGTAATTTTTCAGCCTTTCATAAAATCAACAGTGATGAATGCTGGCATTTTTATGCAGGAGGTTCACTTTTGATTTACTTGATACATCTAAATGGTAAACTGGAGATTATTAAACTAGGAAATAATTTGAACGAGGGTGAGCAGTTCCAGGCAGTTGTGCCTGCAGAGTGTTGGTTTGCATCCGAGCCAGCCAGCAATTCAGTTTATTCTTTTGTTGGATGCACTGTAGCACCTGGTTTTGATTTTAATGATTTTGAACTGGCTAAAGCCATTGATCTCTCAAAACATTATCCGCAGCATCAATTACTCATCAATAGATTGACCAGGCAGTAGATCTCCCTGCGAAAACCCCATAGAAAAAGGATTTCAATGAAATCATGCACCAAGTTTTTTACATCGATTTTATCATACCGGTCTTAATGGTTAAACAAGGTTTGAAATCCTTTTTAGATAACGCTTGTTATTTGTTCCGCCGACCAGGTTTTTGTAAAGGCTGGTCTCACTTTAACGTTCCTGTCTTTCAAAAAAAACAAGACTTTTGCCTGCCAATGCGCTGCTGGTATGATGGTTAAAACTTTTCCAATACTCTACTTCGAAATAAAAAAGCAAAATCCGTTTACACAATGCATAAGCCCCCTATCCCCATACTCACAAATTCGGAAAACGGTGTACCTGGCGCTGCTACTTTGCCGCCATTGCTACCTGTCAGGTAAACAGACCTTTAAATATTTCACCGTAAAAAAAATCTTCGAAAAAATATTAGCAGCCTATTCATATTCTGAATAACTTCATCCATATTCAGAATATCGTTTAACCTAAACTGTTATCTATGCCTGGGAGTATAATCAAGCAATTGAGAGAACAAAAAGAAATCACTCAAACAGAGATGGCGGATTTGCTTTTTATGTCGCAGTCTATCTATTCAAAAATTGAGAATAACGAGGCCGCACTTACAGCCGAGGTTTGTAAGCGGATTGTAAAAATACTGGGCGTAAACCTGGAAGATGTACTGCCCGACGATTCAATAATGGAGAATTCATTGCTTTATAAACAAAGGCAGTTTGAATACAATGCCATTGTTTTAAAAATGGAGGAAATACTTGCGGAAAACCTGAATGAATTTAAATGCTGGATGCAGGAGAAGCTTGATAAAAACGAAGAGGCTAACGGCTAACGTTACTTGATATACTTGCTGTTCCATGTGGCAATTATCTATTAAAGTAAATAGTTGATTGTTGTTTTTGATTAGCAGTTCTATTTTTAAGATGTGCGTTTTTTTTCTCAATGAAGAAAAAATAAATGAGATTTTATTAAATAAAATAAACTGTATAACTATTTTATTTAAAAAGAGAGGTATATCCTAAAAATGATGCTACAGGCGCAGGACTCCGTACTGTGTCTGACTTGTTACTACTGTATATACAAATCTTTTTTTGCTAACACTTCGGCCGTTGGTCGGAGAAACAACAGAGGCGAGCCGGGGTGGCTGATTTTTTTAAAGACATACCAACAAAGGCAAAGACCAACACCTGTGTTTTTCGATTGACTTGTTTCTTTAAAGGATAACATAACAAGGGCTAAAACGGTTAATTGCTTAGGACCTGCGCCGACGTAATTGGTAAATCAATCTGCTAGTTGTATTAGTAAACACAATCTTCTTTTCTGGCTAACACTTTGGCCGTTGGTCGGAGACACAACAGCGACGTGCAGGGATAGGGGATATCTGCCGTTGTTGGCGTTCCATTAAAATGATTTTAAAATTCTTACAATCGCTCAAGGTCGTTGTTGGTGTTATCACCAACAACTGAAGTTACAGTCTGCCATGCATTCAAATGTATAAGAAATCCACCTCCGATAGATCGTCTTCTGTGCCTGGTGATTATTGGTCAACAAGACCAACACCTGCGTTTGTCGATTGACTTGTTTCTTTTAAGGATAAACTAACGCGGACTAAAACGGTTAATAGCTTTGCTCTTGCGCCAACGTGATTGCCAAATCAATTTGTAAATTATATTAGTAAATAGTATCTTCTTTTCTGGTTAACACCTCGGCCGTTGGTCGGAGACACAACAGCGGCGTGCCGCGATAGGTTATTTTTTAAAGGACATAGCAACAAAAATAAAAGAGTGTACAGGGGATGTGGGTAAGTTTGCGATAAATAAAATTTGGTTGGAGTCAAGTAGATTCTAACAGGTAACACTCATGATCGGAGTCCATCACCTCTGGAGTTTTTTGCGTTAGTAAAGAACGTTGCGAAATATAGAGCAAGACCCCAAAAAAACAATGCCCGGATCTTTGAAAATATCAAATGATCCAGGCATTTTTCGTTACAACACAATCTTTACATGACATGGTTTTTCAGGAAGAAGAAGGTTGATTATATTTTTACTTTAATGACCAGTTTTTTTATTTCGTCTTCACCAATCATCGGCGCATGTACATCTTCCGGAAAGAAGATAACAAACTGTCCGTCGGTTAATCCAAAATACATATCGGGGGCATCGTTGAAAAACAATACATCTTTCTCAGGGTTGTATTCGCCCTTTTGTGCCAGGCAACTGCCTCTTGGTTTCCAGCCGAAAGTTTCCTTGCCACTGATGCAAAGTTGAATGTCGATGTGTTGATCATGGCATTCAAATTTCTGGATAGATTCAGCAGCAGACATGCCTTTTTTGGAAGCAAAAATAGCTTTCAGGTTATCGCCGTCTATATCATATTTGCCGGGTTCTACATTTACCATGTTCGTGCTTTTGATGTAGGCAAATGCTTTCTCAAAAAGCGGATGAACCGAAAAATATTTGGATGCGTTCTCTAATGAATCGATGATCATGATGCCTTGATTTAATTTAAGCGGAAATTACTAAAATGTTATTAAGAACAAAGCTAAGCAAAGGTATTCAGTACAAGTGAGTCCAGAATGACGGGATAAATGACAGTACCCTACCTGACAGCGTCAAGCAGACAGGGATGTTCATCATTATTTCATCGCTACTTCAATTATAAAATGTAACAACCGTAAAACTCACTACTATATTCAAATACTGACCCGTCCTAAGTTCCCCTTCAGGGGACAGGGGCTTGCTTTTTCTTCTACCTTTGCACCCTTCCACTACCATCACCCTTCACCAGCTCTTTCACTTCCGCAAGGGTGGCATGGTTTAAGTCACCGGGTATGGTATGTTTTAAAGCAGATGCGGCTACACCAAATTCAGCGGCGTCTGCCATTGTCATGCCGGTTACAAGACCGTAAATTAATCCACTTGCAAAACTATCGCCGCTACCTACACGATCCACGATGCGTACATTGTATTGTTTGGTATGGTAAAAATCAGTGCCATCATATACCAGCGCACTCCAGCCATTGTCGCTGGCACTATGACTTTCCCTTAAAGATGAAGCGATGAATTTAAAACCGAATTTTTCTTTCATTTGTTCAAACACATCTTTAAAGCCTTCGAGGTTTAATTCACCTTTGGTAACATCGGTATCCTTTGCTTTAAAACCCAGGGTGGTATCTGCATCTTCTTCGTTGCCGATGCATACATCTACATATTGGCAAAGTCTGCTCATTACTTCTCTTGCTTTTTCTTTGCTCCATAATTTTTTACGGAAATTCAAATCAATGCTCGTAGTAATGCCTTTTGCCTTAGCCGCTTTTAATGCAGCTTCGGTTAAAGCTGCAGCTTTATCGCTCAGGGCAGGGGTGATGCCGGTGGTGTGAAACCAATCTGCACCCTCAAAGATTTTATCAAAGTCAAATTCGCTGGCGTCTACATCTGAAATGGAAGCACCGGCCCGATCGTACACCACTTGTGATGCTCTCATGGATGCACCGGTTTCAAGAAAGTAAATACCAAGTCTGTCGCCGCCTCTCGCCACAAATTGTGTATCTACACCATAACGGCGTAAATGGTTAATAGCCGATTGGCCGATGGGGTTATTGGGTACTTTTGTAACAAAAGTTCCGTTTAATCCATAGTTGCACAAAGCCGCTGCCACATTGGCTTCGCCGCCGCCGTAGGTAATATCAAAGGTATCCGCTTGTACAAAACGCTTGAAATCGGGGGTAGACAGGCGCAACATAATTTCGCCGAGTGTAACAACTTTTTTAGACATGCAATCAAAAATTTAAGTGGAGTGATGAATGATAAAAATGAGCATTTTTTTAAGCAGGTCAAAGTTGCTTATTAATTGGCAAAGCAGCAAGGATAATCCTGTAATTTAGCCGGATATTTACGCAATCGTTTCCGTAAATAAATGCCCGTTGGTGGCAAAGAAAAAAGTAATATTGCTACTCATAAAATTGAAGCTATCATGAAAAAGCAAACACTCCTTGCGCTCATCCCTCAACAAGGAATTCTACCACTTTATTTTTGTAAAGACACACAGGTTAGTATTGATCTTTTAAAAGCGCTTTACAGTGCTGGTATCCGCACGGTGGAATATACAAACAGGGGGGAAGCTGCGCTTGCCAACTTTAAAGCAATGCGTGCATTTTGCGATGCAGAATTAAAAGATATGTACCTCGGTATTGGTACCATTAAAAACGGTGAGATGGCGCAAACTTTTATAGATGCCGGATGTGATTACATCATTTGTCCCGGCCTGGTAGAAAGTGTTGCCAAAGTAGCGGATGCCAACAACGTATTGTGGGTGCCGGGTTGTATGACACCAACGGAGGTGATTGCTGCTGAAACCCTGGGAGCTAAAATGATTAAATTATTTCCGGGTAATATTATTGGCATGGCGTTTATGCAGGCCATTAAAGAACTGTTTCCCAATTTATTATTTATGCCTACCGGTGGGGTTGATACAACGAAAGAAAACATTGAGGGCTGGTTTAAGTCGGGCGTATGTGCGGTTGGTATGGGAAGCAAACTGGTTACCAAATCCATCATGGAGAACAAGCAATATGATGAGTTGATTGCTGCTACCAAAAGCGTACTGGAAATTGTAAAGGAGTGCAAAAAATAATTTAATGTTGCTATATGAATCAAACAACAATCGGTAAATACAGGTGGACCATTTGCGCTTTACTTTTTTTTGCTACTACCATCAACTATTTAGACAGGCAGGTTTTAAGTTTATTACAGCCACGCCTGGCAGAGTTGTTTAATTGGTCAAACAGTGATTACGCCAATATCACGTCTGTATTTCAATTTGTATATGCCATCTCCATGCTTTTCGCTGGCCGCATCATCGATAAGATGGGTACCAAGCGGGGTTATATATGGGCCATCATCATCTGGTCGGTAGGTGCATTAATTCACGCTTTGGCAATTCCACTGGGGCAAGGCATTTCTGTTGTGCTTGGTTGGGTTGGCATCATTGCGGTGCCGGTTTCCATTGCTGGCTTTATGATTTCACGGGCCGTACTGGCAATCGGCGAAGCGGGTAACTTTCCCGCTGCCATCAAAGCCACGGCTGAATATTTTCCTAAAAAAGAGCGTTCATTTGCAACTGGTATATTTAACTCCGGTGCCAATGTAGGAGCCGTACTGGCGCCTTTAACGGTTCCATGGATTGGTGACAATTGGGGCTGGGAAGCTGCATTTGTCATTATTGGAGCCATCGGTTTTTTATGGTTGCTATTCTGGATAAAAATCTATAAAAAGCCAGAGCAGCAAACAAAAATGTCTGCTGCTGAACTTGCTTACATTAACAGTGATCAAGAGAACGAAGCGGAAGTGATCGATCCTTTAGCGAAGCATCAAAAAATCTCCTGGGTTAAATTGTTGGGATACAAACAAACCTGGGCTTTTGTATTTGGTAAGTTTATGACAGATGGCGTATGGTGGTTTTTTCTTTTTTGGCTGCCTGCTTTTTTAAAAGCCAAATATGCCATGACGGGAACTGTGATCAATGTTCCGCTGGCAGTGTTGTATAGTTTAACCATGATCGGTAGTGTTGGGGGTGGGTGGTTTCCTACGTATTTTATCAGAAAAGGATTTGAGCCTTATGACGCCCGTATGAAAGCAATGCTAATGATTGCATTGATTCCCCTGGTAGTATTGCTGGCGCAGCCATTTGGCGATTATAGTTTTTGGGTTCCGGTAATATTGATTGGTATTGGTACCGCAGCACACCAGGCTTGGTCTGCAAATATTTTTACGACGGTATCTGATATGTTTCCCAAAAAAGCAATCGGTTCTGTGGTAGGTATTGGAGGCATGGCAGGCGGGATGGGTGGCGTGCTGGTATCAAAATGCGGCGGGTGGATTTTTGATGCTTATCGTTCTGCTGGTATAGCTAATTCATGGGTGCAGGCGAAAGCCATTGGTTTGGGCGATTTTCTTACAAAAATTGAAGGCTTAAACCTGGTGACCAAATACGGAGATAAGATCAACATCAACAAGGCAGAACTGGGCAGTCTTTCAAAAGAAGTAACCGCACAGTTACAGGCGGTTGATCCAACCTTATTTGATCAATTGGTGCAATTACAAAAACCATTGGTACAGGCAGAAATGACAACGGCTTACACCATCATGTTTACCTTTTGCGCATTGGCTTATTTAATTGCATGGGCCGTTATGAAAACATTGGTTCCAAAGTACCGACCAATTACTGATTTATAAATTTGAATGTAAACAAATCATAAAAAATCCCATTCTGGTAAAACGGAATGGGATTTTTGTTCTAACAGTAGAAAGATTTTGTGCCAGGCTACACCAGCTTTATAAATGCATAAGCAATTGCAATTGGTAATTAAAGTTTGGCCCGATAACGGGTTGCTAATGGTGACTGAATAGTTATAAAGTGGTCGATGTTTCACTATTACCATTCACAATTCAATTCACCATTCACATTTCACCATTCACAATTCATTACTCATCACTCATCACTCCTCCTTCCTCATTCATCATCCCTATTTCAACGGACGTTTCTTTATCATCCCGCCTTTGGTGTCCTTTATACTATTCATGATTACAAATGCGTCCGGGTCAATTTTTTCAATTTCTGTTTTTAAACGGTTCACTTCCAGCCTGGTTAGTACGGTAAAAATGATCTTAATTTCATTGTCGCGGTGGCCACTTCTTCCAAAGCCCCGTTCGCCCTTGTAAATAGTTAGGCCACGACCGAGTTCCTCTGTAATCATATTTTTTATTTCATCGTATTTGATAGAAATAATGGTTACCCCGGTGTATTCTTCGATACCCTCAATAATAAAATCAACTGTTTTGGATGCTGCCAGGTAAGTAAGGATCGAATACAGGGCTGTTTCGATGGAAAGTAGCCATGCTGCAAATGAGAAGATGATGATGTTGAGGATTAAAATGATATCCCCGATGGTAGGCCCCAGTTTCCTGCTTAAATTAATGGCCAGTACTTCCGTTCCATCTATTACGCCACCACCTCTTACTGCAAGGCCAATTCCGCTTCCGAGAAAGAAGCCACCAAAAACAGCCACCAGCAGTTTATCAGCAGTAATTTGAGGATAGGGAAAAAATGCCACCATAATTGAAAGTGCCATAATAGCGGTGGCTGTTTTTAAAGCAAACTCTTTGCTGATGGAATAATAGCCAAGTATGATAAATGGAATGTTTACCAAAATCAGCAGGATGGATAAAGAGATACCTGATATTTCTGAAATGAGCAATGAAATGCCCACCGCACCACCATCAATGAAATTGTTGGGAAGCAAAAATCCTTTTAACCCGAAACCTGCAGACAACACTCCCAATGACATTAAAAACACATCGGTAATTAAGCGTCGGGTCTCTATTTTTAACTGACGAAACTGCTTGGCCAATTCATAGGTGGAAATAGCAGAGTCGTCATTTTTTTGCTCTTTATTCTTAAGCGTTTGCCAGGTAATCAATTGCCTTAAAAATTGCTTCATTCTGCTTGTTTTGGTAATAAAAAAAATTGAATACCGTAACTAATTTTCTATACGGAACCATCCAAAAAATAATTCAATCGCCATTTTTATGTCTTTTTAAAAAAAATCAGATACATAATAACTCAACTATATATTAATTTATATAAAGGGGATTCTAATTTGTAAAATGCAAACCTAAAAAAAAATAATCCGACAATGCAAAGTTTAATGAACAACATTAAGGTAAACGCAACAGTTCTGCTTTTTTAAGTGCAATCCATATATAGATTATTTAGCTGCATACTGAACAATATTTATCACAACGATCGAACTGATCCCCACCATTTGTTAAACGCACTTTTTTCGTTACCCAACGAAATTGAACGCCAACTACTGTTTTACGATAAAATCTATTGTTCTTTTATTTTTCGAACATTGGTTATCTGAATAGTGTTATTTTCGCCAATGATTTCTTGCCATGAAAGGAAAAACGATTTTAACCGACACTGAAATAAAGGAACTTCAACAGCACATCGCTGATTATGAGGACCAGGTTTCGTATCAAAAGATTTTCTTTCATTTTTTTCTCCCGCTAAAAAGTTTTTCATATTCTATTATTAAATCAAAAGAGCTGGCCGAAGAGATTGTGTCGGATGCGCTGATTGAAATTTGGGCCAAACGGAAGCAACTGGCAGAAATAGCTGATTTAAAAATGTATCTCTATGTAAGTGTACGAAATGCCTCTCTTAGAAAACTGCACCAAAATAAAAAAGCCTTTACTTTTTCATTGGATGAGGTGAATGTTGAATTTGCCTCCGCTGATGAAAATGCAGAAACGATCCTGCTCAATCAGGAATTATCCCAAAAAATTGATGCAGCCATCCAACAGTTGCCACAGCGCTGCAAGCTCATCTTCAAACTGGCAAAAGAAGATAAATTAAAGTACAAAGAGATTGCACTATTATTAAATATCAGTATAAAAACAATCGACCACCAACTGTCCATTGCAGTTAAAAAAATCGCATCTACGCTCCACATTTCGCTTAAAAAGCCGTCCTGTTAAAAAAAATTAACTTTTTTTTATTTTTTTTAGGGGATTTTTCTGATTGCTGTCTCCTTATCAGTACTTGCATATGGTAAAAGACAGAATTTGGACCCTGGTGTCCCGTAAACTTTCTGGCGAAGCAACTGCTTCTGAATTGACTGAGTTAAATGATCTGATCATGACTGAGTCAAATGCCGATTTATACCTGCAGGCAATCGCTGAGTATTGGAACATTCCAACCGAAACAGACGAAGAATTTTTAGCAGCTACCTACCATTTACATTTAAACCGGTTGAAACAGAAGGGATACGATCTGGAGATGACGGATAAGGATGAATTGCATCCCATTTATTTTGATGTTCCATATGAAACGCCTAAGAACCGCATGCGCAGGCCGGCATTGGCAGGCGGACTGCTGATTTCGCTGTTGGCTATTTTGTTTTTCAACTTTTACAATACATCTGATTCCGCAGCCGTTGCGTCCAGCGATAAAACGGCACAAAGTGAAGTCACAACGAAAAGCGGTTCCCGTACTAAGATTCAACTGCCGGATGGTTCCGCAGTATGGCTAAACGGTGGTAGCAAACTGGTGTATGATAACAGTCATTTTGGTGAAACAGTACGGGAAGTAACTTTAACCGGGGAGGGTTATTTTGATGTAGTGAAAAGCAAGGACAAGCCGTTCATTATTCATGCCAATGCAATCACCATTAAAGTGCTTGGCACTGCTTTCAATGTAAAAGCATATCCCGGAGAAAAAACTACCGAGACCAGTTTAGTAAGAGGAAGCATTGAGGTGACCTTGAAAAACAGCAAGGATAAAATCACCATGAAACCCAATGATAAGCTAATCATTAGAAATGAGGAAATCAGCCTGGTTGCAGAAAGTAACTATGCGAAAAAAAATACCCGCATTGGGAAAGTGCCATTTACATCAATGAGTCATTTAACGCTAGCCCGGGATGAAAGTACCATCATAGAAACAGCCTGGGTAGATAATAAGCTGGTATTTGATAATGAAACATTTGAGGAAGTAGCGTTGAAAATGGAAAAGTGGTATGGTGTTAGTATTCACATCACAGATAACCAACTGAAATCGCAGCCTTTGACAGGCACTTTTGAAAAAGAAACCGTTTCAGAGGCGCTCCGTGCATTGAAGTTTTCCACCCCGATTTTTAAATACGAAATTATCAACCAGCAAATTAAAATCTTTAAATAATAAACACCCATGCACCTAACGATAACAATCGACTCTTCGTAATCTTCCTGAAAAAAAAACGGGAAATGTTGAAGCATTTCCCGTGTAATAAAAGAATAACCCAAATAGAAATCTGAAATGTTTGTTAGATGGCTCAGATTCCCACTTTTCATTAATCAAAATTAAATGTATGAAAAAAAATGAACGACTGCTTTTTTTTAGAAAAAGAAGCATTTTCAAAATGTTACTGCTTATGAAATGTACGATTGCCTTCATCCTTTTATCCTGTTTGCAGGTAGCTGCAAAATCTTACTCTCAGGATAGAATCACCATCAACCTGCAATCGGCCGGGCTTAAAACAGCTTTGCGGCAAATTGAACAAAAAAGTGTTTTTCGATTTTTGTACAATGACGGGGTGATATCATCTGATCAAAAAGTGAGTATCAATGTTGTAAATATGCCTGTTACGCAGGTATTGGATAACATTTTTAATACGACTACACTAACCTACCGGGTACTTGAAAACAACCTGGTAGTAATTACAAAAAAGGGTTTACTGATAATGGAAGTTGTAGTAAAAGGTACAGTAACCAGTAGTTCAGGCCAGCCTGTTGAAGGGTTAACCGTAAAGGTAAAAAATGCCGGAGCTGGTACCTCTACCAATAGCGACGGGTTTTATTCATTGACAGTTCCGGATGATGCGGTGCTGGTATTTTCTTCCATTGGTTTTCAAACAAAGGAAATTACAGTAAATGGCCGTACAGAAATAAATGTAGTAATGGAAGCTACATCTCAGCAAATGGAACAGGTAGTTGTTATTGGATATGGTACGTCCCGAAAAAAAGATTTAACCGGATCGGTTGCCTCCGTTACAGGTGCCGAATTAGCGAAACAGCCCGTACTTACTGCAACCCAGGCGGTGCAGGGAAAAGTGGCAGGGGTGCAGGTGATTACCAGTGGCGACCCTAACGCATTGCCCATTATCCGGATAAGGGGTACCGGTACTATGTTGGGGGGTGCTAATCCATTGTATGTGGTAGATGGTGTAATCAATGATGATATCCGCAATATCAACTCGGCAGATATTGTAACTCTTGATATATTGAAAGATGCCTCTGCTACTGCAATCTATGGTATGCGGGCCGCCAACGGGGTAGTGCTGATTACTACCAAAAAAGGACGGATTGGCAAAATGCTCATTAATTACGACGGATCAATTGGTTTTAAAGAAGCTGCCCGTTTGGTAAATATGGCAGGTGCCAACCAATATGCCGGTTATGTAAATGAAGCCAGTGTTTATTATGGCAGTGGGGATAGCATTGTAAGACAGGCGACCCTGAATAACGGTGCCAACACAGACTGGTATGATGAGATCTTAAAAAAAGGCATGTTCCAGAATCACAATCTTTCATTATCCGGCGGGAGCGATAAAATAAATTATTTTTTCAGTGCAGGCTACCTGGGTGATGAAGGAATAATCCGGACCAACAAATTTGAACGCTTTACGTTGAGAAATAACAACGATTATAAAATCACCAACAAATTTAAAGTGTCAACCTTAATTTCCTATAGCCGTTCCAATATAAGAAATGTAGACTTGGGGGCTTTTAACGTGGCTTATCGTGCAGCACCGTATGTTTTTGCGAAACAGGGTAATTTGTATGGTAACACCTCTCTTTCTAATAATGTGGGCAATCCAATACTGGATCAGGATAAGAATAACAATTCTGGTTATGGCGATCGCTTTCAGGGAAATATAGTGGGCGAGTTGAAACCGGTTAAATGGTTGACATTACGCTCAAGTTTTGGAGTTGACAAGAATAACTTCAGAAGCGTAGACTATGGATACAAGTATGTCAATGTTGGACCAAACAATGTATTCCTCACGTCGGGCAGCAACCAGGTAAGAAACAATAGTAGCTTAAGTATTGGTGAAAGCCAGGGCAATCGTTGGGTATGGGATAATACCGCAACCATGGTGAAGCGATTTGGCGATCACAGCTTTAACTTATTGGTTGGTACCACTGCTGAACAAATAAAAGTAAACGGCATGGGTGGACGGCGCAATGATGTACCGGAAGATAAAGACCAGTGGTACTTAAATGCAGGCTCTACAATTGGAGCAACTAATTTTAATGATGGTGATAAATCTACCCGTAACTCTTACCTGGGAAGATTGAATTACAATTTTAAAGACAAATACTTTTTAACTGCTACCGGCAGATACGATGCTACTTCTCGTTTGCCAAAAGACAACCGTTGGGGTTTCTTTCCATCTGTTGGAGCCGGCTGGGTGGTTAGTGGAGAGCAGTTTATGGCAAATCAAAAATTTGTTGATAATCTGAAGCTCAGGGTAAGCTACGGACAGGTTGGTAATGATGGAATTCCAAGCAATGCGTTTACTTCGTTGGCTACGAATAATCTTCCCTATTTATTCAATGGGGTGGAAGTTGTGAATTTTATATTCGCACAGTTGTACGATCCTAAAATTGCATGGGAGGTTACTTCAGAAGTTAATTTTGGACTTGATTTTAGTTTGTTGAAAAACAGGTTATCCGGGACGGTTGATGTGTATGACAGAAAAACCAAGAATGCCTTGGTAAACATTCTCATACCAACTAGTCTTGGTGATGATCAATACACAACCAATGCCGCCACATTTACCAACAAGGGTGTGGAGCTAGGTTTAAACTGGAGTACCGATATCAACAAAGATTGGAAATATAACATCGGTGGCAACATTGCATTTAATCAAAACAGAATTGAAAATTTAAATGGAGGGCAGGCTATATCAGCCGGTAATGTTGGTGGGCAGGGTACCACTACTTTATCCGATAATGGCCAACCTATTGGCAGTTTTTATCTTTGGGAAGTAGATGGCATTTTTCAAACGGCGGCTGAGATTGCTGGTTCTGCACAACCAAATGCAAAGCCAGGCGACTTGAAATACAGGGACATCAACGGAGATAAATCAATCAATGCGCTGGACCGTACTTACCAGGGATCTTATCAGCCAAAAGTTACCTATGGCGTAAACGCCGGGTTAAACTTTAAAACGTTTGATCTTACCGTAGGCGGCTTTGGCACAAGTGGGGGTAAAATTTACAATGGTAAAAAAGCCGCACGTTCAGATTTTAGGGATAATATCGAAACGGACGTTGCCAACAATCGTTGGACTCCCAATAATACCAACACAAAAATTCCAAGAGCTAATTTAAATGAATTGCCCGCATCTAACTATTTTTTAGAAAAAGGTGATTTCTTTCGTATCAACAATTTAACGCTTGGGTTTACTTTACCGGCTAGTTTGGTTTCTTCAGGGAAAGTGCAAAGTCTGAGGGTGTATGCTACCGTACAAAATCTGGCTACCATCACCAGCTACAGCGGCTTTACACCTGAAATCAGTAGTTCCAATACGCTGGCCGGTGGCATCGAATCATCCATTTATCCAACCACCCGAACCTTCGCTTTTGGTGTAAATGTTGGATTTTAAATTATTAACCTTCAATTGATAAAAATGAAAAATAAACATATATTCATGGCTTCCTCTCTGGCACTTGCATCCTTTGTTGCAGGCTGTTCAAAAGATTTTCTGGAAGTGCAACCACAAGGTCAAATCACGGAAGTATTGGCCCTAACCGATCCGGAAGCCGCCACTAAATTAGTAGGCGGTGTTTACAATTCGTTGTATTTAGGAGGTTTTGGAAGTACTACCGTTGGTTTTTTATGGGCTTTAAGCAATGATGTGGCCAGCGATGATGCCGACAAAGGAAGTACACCAGGAGATTTTTCACCTTTGGGTGAAATTGATAATTTTACCAGTAACCCAAACAACTTCATATTTAATAATATCTGGAGTGGGCATTACAGTGGTATTGTTGCAGCTAATAAGGCCATTGACATATTGGGAAAAAGTACAATTGAGGCAGCTACTAAAAGCAGGTTGACTGGTGAAGCAAGATTTCTCAGGGGATTCTATTATTTTAACCTGGTGCGTTTTTTTGGAGGCGTACCTAAAATTATCACCGTGCCACTGCCAAGTGAAGGCAACAGCGATCCTTTAAATACAAGGGCTTCTGCTGCTGAAATCTATTCTGCAATAATAGACGATATGCAATTTGCGGTAGATAATCTGCCTTTGAAGGGCGAGAATACAACCCAGGTAGGAAGAGTTAATAAAGGCACAGCAGAAGCTTACCTCGCCAAAGTTTATATGTATCAGAAAAACTGGCAAAAGGTCTTGACCTTAACCAATTCGGTCATCACTTCGGGTAAATATTCATTGGTAAATGACTACAGTTTAATATTCCGCGAAAGGGCAGTAGGCGGACAGGGCGGAACCAACAACAGCGAATCTATTTTTGAAGTGCAAACCGGTGTAAATGCAATAGAAAATGCAGTTAGTCCTTTGTTCAGCAACGGACAGGGCCCAAGGGGCAGGGGAGGATGGAATGATTTGGGATTTGGATTTAATACGCCAACAACCGATTTGGTTAGTGCTTACCAGGCAGGCGATACGAGAAGAAATGCTACCGTTATTTTTATCACGCCTACCGTTGCGGGAAATAGTCCAGGTACCGTTTTATGGGATGGTTTCCGTATTCCTTCAAAAGATTCTGTAGAAAATGAACGCTACAGCTATAAGCCTTATCATAGTACCATTGCAGAGTCGCCACAGGTAACCAACAACAAGGATACCAAGCCAAAAAATATCCGGTTAATGCGTTATTCCGAAGTGCTGTTGATGTACGCAGAAGCTGCCGCCATGCTGGGCAATGCCGATGGTTTGGGTAAACTAAACCAAGTTAGAAGCAGGGCCAATCTGCCGGCCACCACACTCACACAGGCCAATGTTTGGAATGAAAGAAGAACCGAACTGGCGATGGAGCAGGACCGGTTTTTAGACCTGGTACGCCAGGGAAGAGCGGGTGCTGTTTTAAGAGCCCATGGTAAAGCATTTGTGGATGGTAAACATGAACTCTTTCCAATACCACAGGCTCAAAGGGATTTAAGTGGTGGAAGACTTACCCAGAATCCAAATTATTAGAAACTGTTTTTAACTACTAAATTTTTAATCATGAAATCGAATTTCAAAAATATATTACCGGCGGCTGTGTTTTTTGTGGCGGCAGGTTTGCTGGCAACAGGATGCACAAAAGCTGATTATGGTGATGATATTACAAAAGGTGATGCACCGCCGGTTGCCGGAGGGTTTACCAATTCATCGGAAGTGGCTCCGGCAAATTTGGTAGCACACTTTCCGTTTGACAATAGCATCACTGATGTAAAAAATGCAGTTACCGGAGGGGTAGCCAGTGGTACAACAAGTTTTAGTACAGGTGTAAAAGGGCAGGCCTACCAGGGATCGTCTACCGGATTTATTGGGTATTCCACACCGGGGCCTATTGCAACGCTTACCAGCTTTACAGTAAGTATGTGGGTTAACACCAACCGACACGACGGTGGTGCACAGGGGCTTTTTATGCTGGCAAAACAGGATGGCTCATTCTGGGGAAATTTCTTCCTGATGATTGAAGGGCAAAATCCGGCAAATGCAGAGAACATGTTTATGAAACTGCATTTTCAAAAAAATAATGCGCCTTTTGTAGAACATTGGCTCGAACCAAACGGAACTTTCCGGGCGGTGGATATGTATGGTGCCTGGAGACATATTGCCTGGACCTATGATGCTGCCACTTCTAAAGTATCGTGGTTTATAAACGGACAAAAAAAGGCACTTCCAACCGGGGCTGAAGATAGAAAAGCAGATGGCAGTGGAACTCCTTTGGGCGCCCTGAATTTTAAAGATGCAACGAAATTTACAATCGGAGGTTTTATGGGACATCTTGGCGCACCTTTTAATAGTGCAGAACCGTGGATGTTGAAATATACAGGGATGCTGGACGAATTCAGAATTTATAACAAAGCGCTGACAGAAACAGAAATTAGTGCCATACAGATTTTAGAACGCCAGGGCAGATAAGCTTGTCCTTTTAATAATTCACTCACTTTAGTTTTAAGTGGCTTTATTAAAAGCTTTTTCATCTTTCGGTGGGTGATTCATCATCTGATGCGAACATTGTGCAGCGGATACAGCGCCTCCCTTTAAAAAGTTAATCGTGAATGTTGCCCCGATAGCTATCGGGGTTGCAAACCAAATTATCATTTTATTCTTTACATAGCACTGTTTTTTAGGCCTAAAAAAACTCCTGAATTTATTTTAGAAAGTTTTTTGATTGACCTGGTTTTTTCAATGTTGTTTATGAGGTTACCTGGTTGATTCAATACCGGGCTACCTCATTTTTTTTAAATGGGATCGTAAGTTTAAACAGTCAACCAATGAACAAAATATATCATTTCCATTATTCAATCGCACTATTTGCTGTATGTCTGATCGGTTGCAATAAAAGTAAACCTACTCCGCCTCCTGAAATAATTCCGGAAACTTTTACCAACAAAGCCATTTTGGTTAACAATATGTCACGGTTATCACCTGCTTACAACGTAAATTTTTCGCCGGCTATTAAGCTGTCATTTTCTGCAAACGTAAACCGGGCTTCTTTGGCCGGAGGCATTACACTAAAAAATAGGGTCGGCGGAGATATTCCATACAACGCAGTGTTTCAAAATGGGGACAGCACGGTGATTCTACAGCCTTTGCTGGAGCCAATTACTAAATATACGCTGGCGCTTACCAGCAATTTAAAAACGCAACGCAATACAGCGTTATCTGGTACTTCAGCGTTGGAGTTGATCACGCATATTGATTCAACCGATAAATTTCCGCTGATATCAGATGATGCCTTGCTGGATAAAGTGCAGCAGCAAACCTTTAAATACTTTTGGGATTTTGGTCACCCGGTTTCCGGAATGGCCAGGGAGAGAAATACGAGTGGCGATTTGGTAACTACCGGCGGTACAGGCTTTGGTATTATGGCAATCGTTACCGCCGTTGAACGCAATTTTATTACCAGGCAGCAAGGCTTAGCAAGAGTTGTAAAGATTACTGATTTTTTGACGAATAATTGTACCCGTTATCATGGCGCTTTTGCGCATTGGTTAAATGGTGCAAGCGGAGTTACGATTCCATTTAGCACCAACGATAATGGAGCAGATTTGGTAGAAACAGCTTTTCTGATGCAGGGATTGATTACTGCCCGGCAATATTTTGCATACGCTGATGCTACCGAGCTTGCGCTTCGCAATAAAATAAATTTCTTATGGAATGCAGTAGAGTGGAGCTGGTTCCAGCAAAACAACCAAAATGCGTTATACTGGCATTGGAGCCCGGATAAAACGTGGACGATGAATGTAACGGTAAGTGGCTGGAATGAAGCATTGATGACTTACGTATTGGGCGCATCTTCTTCAACTTTTCCGATACCAAAAATTGTTTATGATAATGGATGGGCAAGAAATGGCGCTATGAAAAATGGTAACACTTATTTTGGCCATCAGTTACCGCTGGGGCCCGACCTCGGTGGGCCACTTTTTTTTGAGCATTATTCTTTTTTAGCAATCAATCCGTTTGAGCTACAGGATGCTTATGCAAATTACCAAACCCAGGCAATCAATCATACTAAAATCAATTATGAATACTGCCGTGCCAATCCTAAACAATGGTATGGCTACAGCAATCTTTGTTGGGGACTTACGGCAAGCGACGTACCAAATGGCTACCATGCCAATGCGCCCGGCAATGATGATATTGGCGTGATTTCGCCCACTGCGGCAATTGCATCAATCCCATACACTCCCACAGAATCGATGAATGCGTTAAAATTCTTTTATTATAAATTGGGCAATAAAATTTGGGGCGAATATGGTTTTATGGATGCCTTTTCATTAAAAGAACCATGGTTTGCAACTTCCACCCTTGCCATCGACCAGGGGCCCATTATTATAATGATTGAAAATTACCGCACAGGTTTACTTTGGAATTTATTTACAAGTGCCCCCGAAATAAAAACAGGTTTAAAAAAACTTGGATTTACTTAGCCCTACTTATAAAATCGATTATCTCAATATAGCTTGAATTATGAAAAGATATTTAGTCATCATTGTATCAGCCATTTG
>Ga0209181_10004428_pt1 | contig 20930 bp, 10 predicted proteins | sample MAT05_FD_187208 | JGI IMG/M metagenome (GOLD analysis project Ga0209181, IMG submission 187208) | Freshwater microbial communities from Lake Fryxell liftoff mats and glacier meltwater in Antarctica - MAT-05 (SPAdes) (version 2) | ecosystem: Environmental > Aquatic > Freshwater > Ice > Liftoff... | reverse complement strand
CGGGAATTACAGAACCGTTGGCATGTTGCGAAATCACATCTTCACAGAAATTAACGATCGCAAAAAATCGCAGCAATATGCATGGAATGATCTCAACAAATCCATGACCAAATTTGATAAGATCAAAGACGATACACTTAAAAATTTAACTATCGCCTATTATCAAACGGCAAGTTATAATTTCAAGCATGGTTTAATGAAAGAGAAATCGAAATAATTTATTTCTAATATCTATTCCTTATGATCGTGATCATCGAAATTTCCTGCTCCTATTTTCGCATTTAAGCTATCCATTTCCGCTTGTGTTTCTTTGCTCAACAAAAACTCTCCTTTGTAATCCATCGACGGCATTCCTGCATTGATCCATGCCGTGTACCAAAAGCAGCCGACCATGAATACCGCTTTGTTGAATCTGCGTTCTACCATGCCATTCAATGCCAGATGATATGCTTCGCTGTACGTTTTTGAATATACCTTCAACATTTGCCCGTTTCTCTCTTCGTAGGCATATTTTTGATCGGCGGGAAATGTTCTTGACAATTCTTTTTCGATGCTTAATACTGAATCGTGCGCAGCATAACTTTCTCTTAATACCTGCCAAATACTTTCAGATGGGTTTTCGAGATACACTGCATTGCCTGTGATGCGATCATATTTATCGCCATAAATTTCTGGCAATCGCGATTCCCAAAATCCGTGAATGCCGTGTTGACCTGTTAATTGCCCGTTATAATTTCGGGTACAATGCAATGGCACATGTGCATCTCCTATATAATGCCCAATATCGGCAGAGTTGCGCAAAATCTTCTCACGATCGTGCGCTTTGAAAGCGGCAGTCAAGCGATACAACATCGTCATCACATGCCAGGGAACGATGCCATGCGCTTTCAATGTATCTTCTCCAATCACTTTCACGGCTTCATCCCATCGCTGAGGAAGAGAATCGAAAGGCTGATCACCGTATCGATCGAGATCGATGAAATGCCTTGGCGCTTCATTGGGATCGGCATAGCGACGCTTGTCGGGATCTACCGCATGTTCCGTAATAAAGCGGATATGCTCTTTGTAAAACCCAAACATTTCGGGTGGCAATGTAAACACTGCAGCATGATTAATTTGTTGATGGCCCCAGAAGCCCCAGGCGAAGAGGGTGATCACAGTACCCGGTACGATGATCAACGACAGTAAACTGCCCAATAGTTTTTTGTTCATACTCTTTTAAAAATAATTTCCCTCTGAGTAAAAATCAGAGAGTGAGCTTAACCAATGCACCATTCACCATCACCGGAATTACAGGCGCTTGGTTGAGTGTAAGGCAATACTCGATGTCTTTATCAATTTGTAATCTTTCTAAACGTTTACGATGCGAACTGTTTTCGAGAAATGCATTCATATCATTTTTTGCGAGTGAGTAAAGATGCATCGCAGCAATGACAGCATCACGCATTTTATTCAATTCAAAATGATCAACAATTTTCTCCGCCACAGCACCTGCGAAAAGTGTATCTTCTAAATTAAAAGAATCCTTCCATCCTGAACATAACAACAACACATTTTTATCTTGAGCGATTAACCAATCGCATAAACAATCCAAATTCAAAAAGGATCCTACTACCAACTGTTTCGCACCTTTTGCAGCAGCAATTGCTTGTGTTCCGTTTGTGGTTGACAAAGCAATGTCGCGCCCTTTCACTCGTGGATCTAAATAACTGAATGGCGAATTTCCCAAATCGTAACCATCAATCATTTCGCCGTCTCGCTCTGCTCCTACTAAAAATCCTTTTTCTTTATACGATTTACTCTCTTCAATACTCGCAACAGGTACAATACTTTTCACTCCGTTATTCAAAGCAACGCAAATCGAAGAAGTTGCACGCAAAACATCAATCACCACTACGACCGCATTAGACACATCGTGTAAATGAATTAATGCAGGCGAGAAGCAAACTTCCAATGCCTTGGTTGAAGTACTAGTTTTTAAACTCAATGCGCTTGAATTATTTTTTTAAGAAAGGGATTTTTACAATCACAGCTTTCACTGCTTTATCTCTAATTTTAATATAAATATCATTTCCTTCTTTGGCATGCTCTTTCGAAACGTAACCCATTCCAATCGCTTTTTGCAGACTTGGAGATTGTGTTCCTGAAGTCACAACACCAATCACATTATTATTGGCGTCAATAATTTCATAATCGTGACGAGGTATTCCTTTTTCTACCATTTCAAAGCCAGCTAATTTCCTGGAAACTCCGGCTTCTTTTTGTGCTTTTAATGCTGTTGAATTGGTAAACTCTTTTGTGAATTTCGTGATCCATCCCAATCCAGCTTCTAATGGTGAAGTTGTATCGCTGATGTCGTTTCCGTATAAGCAAAAGCCCATCTCCAAACGCAAAGTATCTCTGCAACCAAGTCCGCAAGGTTTAATTTCAAATTCTGCTCCTGCTTCCATCAATGCATCCCAAATTTTTTCTGCATATTGATTTTCGAAATACAATTCGAATCCGCCGGCACCTGTATAACCTGTGTTGGAGATCAAAATATTTTTACATCCTGCTACTTCGCCTTTTGTAAAATTGTAATAAGGAATTGCTGCTAAATCTACAGTTGTTAATTTTTGAATCGTTGCTAATGCATTCGGACCTTGCACTGCTAACAAAGAAGTTTTATCAGAGATATCATGCATCTCCACATTGGCGGTATTGAATTTCTGAATCCAATTCCAGTCTTTTTCTATGTTAGATGCGTTTACCACCAACATAAAATGTCCATCTTCCAAAGCATACACAATTAAATCATCCACGATGCCACCCTCTTCATTTGGAAAGCAACTGTACTGTGCTTTTCCAGGACTCAATTTAGAAGCATCATTGCTAGTCACACGTTGAATTAAATCTAAAGCTCCATCACCCTTCAAGATGAATTCGCCCATGTGAGAAACATCAAAAACACCCACTGAAGAACGAACTTTTTCATGCTCCACATTAATTCCTTCGTACTGCACCGGCATCATATAACCTGCGAAAGGAACCATTTTAGCTCCTAAGCGAGAGTGTAAATCGGTCAATGCTGTTTGTTTTAAAGTATCGCTCGTGGTAGTCATCCTAATTTCTTTATGAAGTGCAAATTTAACAATTTTTTCCCTCGGTCAGCATATTGAAGTAATGCAGGTACATCGGCTCCATCGCTTTTACTGAATATTTCTCTACCACCGTTTTACGACCGTTTTCGGCACATTTCCTTCTTAGCTCTGCATCCTCAATGAGTTGGGAGATTTTGTCAATCCATTCTGAGGTACTCGAGGCGAGCATACCATTCACTCCATCCTGAATAATTCCAGTATTTACTCCTACGGGTGACATAACCGTAGCAATGTTCATGGCCATGTATTGCAAACCCTTTAGGCCGCATTTTCCTTTCGCCCATTCATCATCGGGCAATGGCATAATGCCAATATCTATCTGACCTAATTCTTCCAGTTCAGTGGATTTATTCCAAGCAATACCTTGAATATTTAACTCTGCATTAAAATAATTTTTATCTCCAATTACTTTAAAACAAATTTTATCGCCGTACTTTTCTTTCAAAGCTTTCAACACCGGAATCGCCATTTTAAAATGTTGAATGGTGGTGATGGATCCACTCCAGCCGATACAGATTACATCTTTGGATTGAAATGAAACTGGTTTATATTCTTCTGTGTTGATGGTTGTAGGAACGATAACCACACTTTCATTGTGATGTTTTGCGTAGTCGAGTAAATACTGATTGCCTGCAAAAACAAGATTGGCCATACTTATCAATCTTGCCGTCTTGCCCGGATTTTTCAACCAGCCAAAACCTTTGTTAGCTTCTGAAACATCAAGATGCCAAATCGCATCATCGAAATCATAAATCATTGGTGCTTTTGCCTTGTGTAATAAGTCTTCAAAAAAAGTAGTGCCTGTTAAGAAACCTTCTCTGCAAACAAAAATCAAATCATATTTATTTCGATTTATCACATTCCCAGTTCGTGTTATTGCGGCCTTTATACAAATCATTGCTTTTGCAAAATGATTTCCGTGCTGATATAAAATTTTATCATCCGCCTCTGAAATCAAATACGAAATATGGCAATCGTATCCATTCAGTTTTAAAAAATCAAGATATTGCTCAAACCTGAATCGTTGATTGGGTGCACGGTCTTTACGATGTGCAGTAATAATCAGTACTTGCTTCACAATTTTATCGAATTAATCTTCCTGCCAAACAGGAGGCAATTTTTCTGTGATTTCTATTCCTTTAAACTTCTCGCTTTTTCGGGTGCCTGCAGTCTTCGCCCAATCGGCCATCAATTGTAAACCTTCTTTTAAAGTATATCCTGATTTAATGTTAAAAATTTTCTGCACTTTGGAATGATCAGCATAAGCATGCATCACTTCATTGCGCGCTTCAAGATGACGAACCTGTCCTTGCATTCCCATTACATCACATACCGTATTCGCTAATTCTTTCACGGTAAATTCTTGATCAGCGCCGATATTAAAAACCTGATTGTAGGCCTCGGGAACATCAACACAATTTGCAATGTAGGGAGCTACGTCACCGATATAACTGAAGGCACGCGTTTGTTGTCCATCACCAAAAATTGTCAATGGTTTTTCCAACATCAATTGATTCATAAAGATGCCCACTACATTTCTGTATTTATCACCTAAATTTTGATATTCTCCATATACATTGTGCGGACGAAAAATCACATAATTCAATCCGAACATTTCATGTGTACACTTTAAATCCATCTCCACCGCCAACTTTGAAATACCATACGGATCTTCAGGCTCGGGAAGCATGTCTTCACGCATCGGCAATTGACCACGACCATACACTGCTATGGATGAAGTAAACACAAAACATTTTACTTTATGTTTTACAGATTCATTGATAAGATTGACACTTCCAATTAAATTATTGGTATAATTAAATCGTTTGATGAAATGACTCAAACCTTCTGCTGCATAGGCAGCCAAGTGATAAACATATTCGAACTTATGTTCATTGAAAAGTCGCTCGAGCAATTCATGATCGGTGATAGAGCCCTTCACAAAAATGGCTTGAGGATGTACATTCTCTTCGAATCCACCACTCAAATCATCAAGCACGACCACTTTGTGACCTTTGCTAATCAGCTCGTTGCACACATGAGCTCCAATAAATCCGGCACCGCCGGTGAGTAATGATACAGCCATAATTAATTACTAGAAGACAAAAATAACGAAATCAATCAAATAGAGCGATGTCACAAAAATACAATCTACTCAATCGCAAATAATTGCATAATTTAGTAGCCGAAACCAAATCCAAATTTTCGTTGAAGTCTGTGTTAGAGAAAAACGCCCCGAGTTTATTAGTCCTGGCCACCGATGTAATTATTTGCCTGGTGGCATTAGGAATTGCCTATCAATTGCGTTTTAATTTTAATGTACCCGATTCAGAAATAGTTACTTACAGCTATGTATTTCCGTTTCTAATCACCGTCCGACTACTTTCTTTTCTCTTTGTAAAAACCTACAAAGGCATAATTCGGTATACGAGTACCCGCGATACTGTTCGAATTTTATTAACCTTACTGCTGGGTTCCGGATTTATGGCGCTGAGTAATGTGGTGAGTTTTCAAATGATCGGCATTTACATGGTTCCCTTTTCGATCATCATCATTGAATTTTTACTTAGTGTATTTATCATGGTCACAGGAAGGTTGGTGGTGAAAGTAATTTATATGGAATTAAAAAATCCGACAAGCGAAAAAACCGGAGTACTCATTTATGGAGCAGGAGAAGCAGGTTTAATTACAAAACGTACATTAGACAGAGACAAAGGCACGAAATATAAAGTTATTGCTTTTGTAGATGATGATCCCAATAAATCGGGAAAGAAACTTGAGGGAATTACCATCCACCCGATCACCACATTGGAAAAACTTTTGAATAAGCGTGACATTAAGCATTTAATCATTGCCATACAGAATATTACTCCCGAACGAAAACAAATCATTATTGAAGCGGGACTCACTCACAAAATCAACGTATTTAATGTTCCGCCGGTAAGTTCATGGATCAATGGACAATTAAGCTTCAAACAAATTCGAAAAGTAAACATTGAAGATTTGTTGGGAAGAGATCCCATACAATTGCATCTTCAAGACATCAAAAAAGAAATATTTAACAAAACCATTTTGGTGACGGGAGCTGCAGGTTCCATTGGCAGTGAGATGGTACGACAAATTCTTCCTTTCGCGCCAAAGAAAATAATTTTAGTGGACATTGCCGAATCTCCATTATATGAACTAGAGCTCGAACTAAAAGATCAATCTGAGATCAACACACAAAAAGTGGAAGCTGTTATAGGTGATATTCGTAATAAAGATAGAATGCGTAATGTATTCAACAGCTTTCATCCGGAAATCGTTTTTCACGCAGCGGCTTATAAGCATGTTCCATTGATGGAAATGAATCCGAGTGAATCCATTCTCAACAATGTTTTAGGGACAAAAATAATTGCAGACTTATCGAATGAATTTGATGTCAAAAAATTTGTCATGATAAGCACCGACAAAGCGGTAAATCCTACCAACATTATGGGAGCGACAAAGCGCATTGCCGAGATCTACACGCAATCGATGAATTCCATCAGCAAAACTAAATTTATTACTACCCGATTCGGCAATGTATTGGGATCTAACGGCAGCGTCATACCGCGATTCAGAAAACAAATTGAAAACGGGCAAACACTCACCATTACTCATCCTGATATCACTCGCTATTTCATGACTATTTCGGAAGCTTGTCAATTGGTTTTGGAAGCAGGAGCGATGGGAGAAGGAGGTGAAATTTTCATTTTCGACATGGGTATTCCGGTGAAAATTGATGATCTGGCGAAAAAAATGATTCAACTTAGTGGACTTGAATTAGGGAAAGACATTCAAATAAAATACACAGGTTTGCGTCCGGGTGAAAAATTATTTGAAGAGTTATTAGCGAACGAAGAAAACACCTTACCCACCCATCATAAAAAAATTATGATCGCCAAAGTCAAAGTGTATGAATTCGAAAAAGTCACAATAGACATCAAAGAGTTAATTGCTTTATTCGACGCACAAAACAACGATGCTATTGTTTCCAAAATGAAAAACATGGTCCCGGAATTCATCAGTAAGAATTCGGAGTACGAGAAACTGGATAAAGATTTAGTCAACTAATAAATCGTCCTGTTTCACGCAAAGTCGCAAATTTTTATATTTCGCTTGCCAATACTACTTACTAATCAATATTAACGATCGCAAATTAAACTGTCTTGCAAAGTCGCCAAGTTCAACTAGGTAGAAATTTCTTTCGATTAATTTTAGATATTCGATTCAAAAATTTTATTGCTGAATTATATTGTTAAGTTAACAAAAAATTGCGTCATTGCGAGAGAACAGCAGTCACGAAATTCATTTTATAAGTTACCCTCTTTATTAATAATAATCAATATAAATTTGCGCCTTTGCGTGAAAAAAAGCAAAAGGAAATCTACCCGTGAATGGTTTCTTTTTTACCGAAGTCTTGAATGATTTTTCCTTCCATCTCCAACCATTCATCCCATCTGGCTTCGGCATCTTCTTCTCCTGCGTACTTACGAGCAAAACTTAAAAATACGGTGTAATGATTTGCTTCGCTGATCATAAGTTCATGATAAAAAGTTTTCAAATCTTCATCTTTGATATTTTCTGATAATACTTTAAACCGCTCGCAACTTCGTGCTTCGATCATGGCGGAGAAAAACAAGCGATCTAACAATTGTTGCTCTCTGTTTCCACCTTTGCGCATGAAATCATACAAGCGATTTACGTACTCATCTTTTCGTTCGCGACCCAATACAAAACCTCGTTCCAATAATTTATTATGTACCATTTGAAAGTGCTGAATTTCTTCTTCAGCAATAGCAAGCACGGCACTTACCATATCGCTCTTTTCCGGATTTTTAATAACGATGGTAATGGCATTCGTTGCTGCCTTTTGTTCACAGTAAGCGTGATCGGTAAGAATCTCTTCGATATTCCCTTCTACAATATTTACCCACCGTGGATCCGTTGCTAACTTCAATCGAAACATAAATTCTAATTTCTAATATTTTAATAGTTCTTCAAAAATCACTTTTACTTTTTCTGCATTCGGAAGCATCGTTGCTTCTAAAGTAGAATTTAATGGAATCGCAGGTAAATTTTCAGAGCCTATTACACGCACCGGTGCATCTAAAAATTTAAAACAAGACTCTTGAATTCTTCCGGCCAAAGCTTGTGCGAAAGAGTTGAATACGGGCTCTTCCGTCAATACAATGCACTTATTATGTTTCTTCACCGAGGAAAATATTGTATCGGTGTCCAATGGATTCAATGTACGCAAATCAACAATTTCTATTTGCCCGGGGAAATTCTTAGCTGCATTTTTTGCCCAATACACGCCCATGCCGTAAGTTATAACGGTAAGGGTATCCGTAATTGCACTCGCTTCTACTTCCTGAACCATTCTGGCTTTTCCAAGAGGTAAAATATAATCTTCATCGGGCTCAGTAGTTTTTGCATCTTCAGTTCCTTTGATCTTGGACCAATACAAACCTTTATGTTCTAACATCACCACAGGATTCGGATCATAATAAGCTGCCTTCATCAATCCCTTTAAATCAGCACCTGTAGAAGGATAACAAATTTTAATTCCGCGAATATTCGTCAACACACTTTCAACACTCGAAGAATGATAAGGGCCTCCGCTACCATAGGCTCCAATTGGAACACGAATAATACAGCTAACAGGCCATTTCCCATTGCTCAGATAACAAGAACGACTCACTTCGGTAAACAATTGATTCAAACCCGGCCAAATATAATCGGCAAATTGCACCTCCACTATCGGCTTGCATCCACTCACACTCATACCAACGGTACTGCCTATGATAAACGCTTCCTGAATGGGAGTATTGAACACACGATCATCACCAAATTTTTGAGCCAGTGTAGCCGCTTCACGAAATACGCCACCCAATCTTCCTCCTACATCTTGTCCGTACAACAAACATTCTTTATGCTTCGTCATCAATTCCTGAATCGCAAATAAAGCACAATCGACCATCACTTTTTTCTCGGCTCCAACAGGACTTCTTTGTCCTTTCTCTTCAGTGACTGGAGTTGGTGCAAATTCATGCAGGAATAAATCTTCCGGATGTGGATCTTCAGCTTTTAAAGCTTCTTCAAAATCATTGCGAACTGTTGTGTAAGCCGATGCTTCCATCTCCAATAAATCTGATTCGGCAATACCAAGCTCTAACATTTCCTTACGCAAACGCGGCAATGGATCACGCAACGCGGCTTCTTCCAAATCATCACGATACCATTCTTTTCGAACTCCGGATGTGTGATGATTTAAGAGAGGCACCGTAGCATGTACAAGAAAAGGACGTGGATTTCCACGCATCGATTTTATAATTCTATTGAGCGTTTCATAGCAAGAGAAAAAATCGGTTCCATCAATGGTAACTGCTTCCAAACCTTTGAAACCTTTTGCATATTCAAATGCATTCGTAGATCTTATTTCGGTCGCTTTCGCTGAAATATCCCAGCCATTGTCCTGCACTACATAAATTATCGGGAATTGCTTCAGCGCTGCCATTTGAAAAGCTTCTGCTACTTCTCCCTCTGTTACACATGCATCTCCCAAAGAACAAAGCACAATAGGAGCATCGTTATTGCTTTCGATGAGTCCTTGCGATTTCAAATACTGAACGCCCATCGCTACACCGGTTGTAGGAATGGCCTGCATCCCTGTTGCAGAGCTTTGGTGTGGAATTTTTGGAAATCCGGGACGATTTAAACTTGGGTGAGAATAATATGTTCTTCCTCCTGAAAATGGATCATCACGTTTCGCCAACAATTGCAACATCAATTCATAAGGGCGCAAGCCAATACTCAAGAGCATGCTATCATCGCGATAATATGCGCTTAAGTAATCCTGCTCCTTCAGTAAAAGTCCTGCAGCGATTTGAATAGCTTCATGACCACGTGAAGTAGCATGCACATATTTGGAAGTAATTTGAACTTTTTCCTCGTAAAGCAGGGTCATTTCTTTCGCGGTACACATCAAACGGTACGCTTTCAACAGTAAATCAGCACTTAAACCTGCTTTCATAATTATTGGTTCTGAGAGAGACATGCTGCAAAAATAGCAAATGAAGAGGCGCGAAAAACATATTAGTTCAAGCTATTTATTATTTTTTAAAAAACTAAATACGAGACTGTTTCCAATAGTAGAATCAAGCTAAAGCAATTGAATCCAGTGTTCTAAATAAAGATAAAGAAATCCAAATCGCTTTCAAACCTAACTTCAGAAGTATTTTTCCATTCAAACTGAAATGGCGAATTTAGTAGCAATTCAATCAGCCAAAAACAAGTTCACTATTAACACCGATTCGTGCATAATAACATCTGTTTCGAAGCAAAGCATTCGATATGAAATGCAATTTTGCTTCAAACTAGAATATGATAGAAATAAATAAGGATAAATACTCAGCAAAGTATTTTCCGGCAGAAATTGCGAAGTACACACAAGAAGGCCAAGTACTTTGTTTTTATGCAACCGATACAGTTTTAGAAGTCAGCATCTTCTCCGATAAAATAGTACGATTCCGTTATGCTCCTGATGGAATATTCCACAGAGATTTTTCTTATGCTACTTCTGAAAACTTCACTACCCAAAAAGCCAATCTTTCCGTGTATGAAGATCGTCATAAATTCGATTTGATGACTGATTATTTGGTCATTCAGATATACAAAAAGAATTTAAAGATTACAATTCTTGACAGAAAGTACAATGTGATCAATGAGGATGAATTAGGATTTCACTGGCAACATTACATCAAGAAAGGTGGAAAAATAAATTACTGTTCTAAAAAAATTCAAGATGGTGAAGTTTTCTTTGGACAAGGAGACAAGCCGATGGAATTAAATTTAAAAGGGAAACGCATCGAAAATTATGGTGCCGATACTTACGGATTTAAAAAAGACCAAGATCCCATTTATAAAAACATTCCATTCTACATGGGATTGCATAACGACATCGGCTATGGGATCTTTTTCGATAATTCCTTTCGTACTATTTTTGATTTTGGAAAAGAGCAATTTGATGTATGCAGTTTTTGGGCGCGTGGTGGAGAAATGAATTATTATTTCATCTATGGTCCGCAATTGACTGAGGTCATTGAACAATATTCATACATCACCGGCACCCCTGAAATGCCGCCTCTGTGGGCCTTGGGGTATCATCAATGCAAATGGAGTTACTATCCGGAAAAACAAGTCAGGGAAATAGCTAACGAATTTCGCGAACGTGGAATTCCATGTGATGCTATTTATTTAGACATCGATTACATGGAAGGATTCCGCTGCTTTACTTGGAGCAAAGAAGGATTTCCAAAGCCTGCAAAACTATTGGGCGATTTGGCAGAAAAAGGATTTAAAACTGTTATCATCATTGATCCGGGAATTAAAATTGATCCTGATTACTGGGTGTATCAAGAAGGAATAAAAAATGATTACTTCTGTAAACGTGCCGATGGTGAGTTGATGATGGGTGATGTATGGCCGGGTGCTTGTAATTTTCCTGATTATACTAATCCGGAAGTTCGTCGTTGGTGGAGCGGACTCTTTGAAGAGTTAATTCGCCTAGGAGTACGCGGTGTGTGGAACGACATGAATGAGCCTGCCGTTTTTGAAATTGGAACTTTTCCGGAAGATGTGCGCCATGATTATGATGGTGATCCTTGCAGTCATCGTAAAGCGCATAATGTGTATGGCATGCAAATGACACGAGCAACACAGGAAGGAATTAAAAAGTTTTTATATCCTAATCGACCTTTCGTAATTACACGATCTTGTTATTCCGGAGCGCAGCGATACAGTTCTGTATGGACAGGTGATAACATTGCGACATGGGAACATTTATGGATTGCCAACATGCAAATTCAACGCCTTTGTATGTCGGGAATTTCATTTGCAGGATCCGATGTAGGTGGATTCATTGGCAATCCGGACGGTGAATTGTATGTGCGATGGTTACAAATGGCCGTATTCCATCCTTTTTGCCGAACACACTCTGCAGGAAATGATCCGGGTGCATTGCCACAGGAACCTTGGTCATTCGGAAATAAATTTGAATTCATCGCGAAGAAATACATTTTACTTCGCTACCAATTGCTTCCTTACATCTACACGATGTTTTGGCAGAATTCGCAATATGGAATTCCAATGATTCGTCCATTGGTACTTACTGATCAATCGGACATGGAATCACTATATCATCCGGAACAATACATGTTTGGAGATAAGATCATGGTGACACCGGTGAATCTTCCTGGAGCTGAATCATGCCAGGTTTATATTCCTAAAGGCAGATGGTATAACTTCTGGAACGACGATTTAGAAATTGGAGGAAGGGAAATAGAAGTTGAAACTCCACTTGATAAAATGCCACTCTTTGTAAAAGAGGGTTCCGTCATTCCGAATTATCCGAAGATGCAATATGTAGGCGAAATTCTAATCACTGAATTGACTTTACATATTTATTATACGAAGAACGTTCAGACGAGTCACCTTTACGAAGACGCCGGAGATTATTACGGCTATAGAAATGGACAATTTAATATTAAAAAATTTGTTGTACGTCAAAAACGAGGTCACTTAACCATTAACCAAACGATTAGTGGAAACTTCGAACCTACCTATACACATTACAAAATAGTGTTACATGGGATTCCTGATAATATCAATGAATTTGAAGTAGATGGAAAAATTCATCGCATCACAAAACGCCATACACAACTAAGTGTTATTAAAATCAGAACCACTGCGCACTTTAAGGAGATCTGTATCAGATTATAAATTTACAAATTCCTATCAAATAAAAATGCCTCGAATACTCGAGGCATTTTTATTTTGTTTTACTAATCTATTACTCAATTATTATTCTTTGTTGAGCTTTGCCATTTGCGCTTTGGGCAACTAACAAATACATGCCTGACTGATAAGAATTCAAATCCCATTGCATTTGATTTAATCCTTCTGTTGCAGCAAAGTTTTCATCTCGTATCACTCTTCCGGTTAAATCCACTAACATCATTCTATAACTTTCATCGACAGGTGAAGTAAAAAAGATATTTAATATACTACTTGCCGGATTGGGATACACCTCCATTCCTAATGTATTGAAATTGGTGACTTCGCCAAATCGATGGCAATTCAACACTAATATATTTCTAGTTTTATATGCCCCGGGATAACATGCATTAACACCCTTAGCCTTTATTTTTTTCAAACTAGCATAATTATTATACTTCACATTAATAGCCGTGGTCCCTTGCCCACTTTGAATCGTTACAGAACCCGGAACTTGCCACAAGTAAGAGGTAACACCATACAAAGGGTTGATGTAATACGTGGCCGAACCTCCTGAACAAATAGAATCCGGTCCAAATATTTCATCCGGCTGGGCCGGTTTAGATCGTATTCCTAATGATCTTTCCGAACCGGTTCCACAACTATTTTTTGCTGCAACATACAACTTTGTTGTGGCTGCAAAAGAAGTCCATGTAACAGTTACAAATGTATCGGTCGTAAATACCGGTGAAGGCAGACCATTGATCAATGTTCCCGGCATAACACACTTCCATCTGTAGGAAGTTGCTCCTGCTGTTGGAGTAATGGAATATATTTGAGAGGAATTACATACTCCTGACTTTTCACCTATAATTGCTGAAGGAAATCCAGGAGGAGTAGTTCTTCTGGAAATGGCCAAAGTTTTTGTTCCTCCTAAACCAACACAATTACCTGTTCTCACTTTTAAAGTATCGCCTAAAAAACTGTTATTAAACTTTACATAAACTATAGTGTCGCTTGTTTGAAATGGAGCATTTGAATTATTAATAGTGGCACCTGCCGGCGGTGTCCAAATGTAAAAATCAGCGGAACTAACAGCGTTTACATAATACGGAAAAGTTTCATTTCTACACGCCGTTTTTTCACCTTTGATAGTAGCCGAAGTTGACGGTACTGCAGTTCTAAGACTAACGAATTTACAAATGTTCATGTTATCACATCCACTAGAAATTTCAACACAAACATCTCCTGCTTGTCCATTTCCTAGCCAGTTCGCAGAAATACTATTGGTGCCTTGTCCGCTAGCAATAACAACATTATTCGGTACAGTCCATAGGTACGTTACTCCGGGTTGAATTGGGATGGAATAAGCAACTCCATTAATTGGACGACAAACACCTGTAGTCCCAGTCATAATCTGAGGAATAATCGTATTCTGAAAATATATAAACATCGTATCCTTGTGAGCAACACATGGACCTGCTCCATCGGGATCGTTTGTAGTTAGAATTAATCGGACTTGTCCGTTCGTTATATCCTGTGCAGAGGGGTTGTAACTTGCATTCAAGGCATTTATGTTCGGAGAAAATGTTCCGAATCCATTAGTGGACCAAAATGCAGAGGAAGCACTTCCTGAGATGGCTCCTGATAATCCGACTGCTCCGGAAGTACACGATGAAATATCTGCTCCTGCATCTGCAAAAGGTGGCGTTCCACAACCTGAGCAGTTGATCACAATCACTAAAGCAGTATCGGAGGCAACACATCCAGAAGTACCAGTATATGTATAGGTAATTATTTTTGTTCCCAGACCTGCCGATGCCGGATTAAATATGTTTGAAGATACACCTTGGCCAGTATAAACACCACCCGAGGGAGAGCCTGTATTCAACGTAAACGGAGCCGCCGACAAACAAATATTGCCCAATGAATTTAATACCACATTGGGAAGTTGATTCACCTGAAAAACTTGTGATGCACTACCAACACATCCGGGTGCAAAGGTGACTGAATAAGTAATAGTTTGTGTGCCTACCGCAGGATTAAATTTACCGGCACTTACGCCTACTCCACTGTAAATACCACCTGCGGGAGATCCACCGTTCAGTGTTACCAAAGGGGAGCTTACACAAACTGCATTAAATGAATTCAAGCTAACTGTTTGTTGATTTACGACTGTAATACTAATAGAATTTGAAGCTGTTCCTGCACAAGCCCCATCACTCATACTTATCATTGAATAAGACGTAGTTGCAGTAGGACTTAACATTAACTGATACGGATTTTGTGAGGTGGTGATGGTCGAATTAACATTCGTAGTAATATTTTTATACGTAAAGGTATATGGAGCTACTCCTGTGAAATTAACTGGAACAGTTGCTGTGGTTCCATTACAGATGGACTGATTTGCGCTGAATGTTGCTGTAGGATTAGCACATTGATCCGCTAAACAAATATTAAAAGTTCCCGATGTTAATGTATCTGACCAAACACGAATAACATAATCTGCTTGAGGATTTAATCCGCTAAAAACATAAGAACCATTCGCAGGCGAATAACAAGAAATCTCAAAACCTCCACATTCAAAGAGCAATTGTGCTTTTAATGTTGTAGCTGTTCCCGGCGTTATTGTCATAACGATATTATCCAGATTTCCGGTATTAAATACAAACCACACATCTCTTTTCGTACCTGCATCACAGGTAGCACCATCTACATCAGCAGTAGCATTATTATTAGAAAAAGATTGAGAAGCAGCAGGACATGACAAAGGTTGATTCACAGTTAAACGAACTGCCGAAATACATTCATCATTTATTGGCGCTAATGGACATGCTGTAGTTTTATAAACACAAACATTGGCAGTTCCGTTAGCTGTTGTGCTATAGGTCCATGTTCGAATATAGTAAGTTTGTCCTCCTGTATATTCATTCTGACACAAAGTAATTTCAGGCATGGCTCCATTATCATCATCGGCACATTTTATCATCATTCCTCCGTTTGGACACGAACTCCACACTTCCATTACCCAATCATTCACTGTTCCGGCTTGAGTTGTAATCACTAATTTATTTCCTCCATATGGTGCAACAAACTTTAACCAAGTATCGTCGTTCGCTCCGTTCCCGTTAAAATCAGAACAAATTGCATTCGGACCATTTGAAGATACACCTGAACTAATCGTTGTATAATTACATGCGCCTTGGTTATTAGCAACACTTATTAATGGTGCTGTAGAACAATCTTCACCAACACCTCCTGTTTTAAAAACTACCGGACCAACAACGGCACTATTCCCATTGGCACCACATGTTTGATATACGAAATAATTATAACTTGAATTTGCACTTAAGCCGCTCACTAAAACACCTGAACTCACTCCATTCAATTGGGTCCCTGTGCCGGGTGTAAATCCTGGAGCTCCGTATTCAACATTAAATGTTCCACCACCACCCGGTACCGACCAGATGAGTTGTGAAGATGTTTGTGTACTATACGCATACGAAGCATTTTGCGGGCTAGGACATAGTGCAGGAGCAAAACGATATATTAATCCTGAAGGAGGCAAAAGAGAACCTGAAAAAATACAGGTGGCCGAATTAGAACTTCCATTCGATGAAGTTATCCAAGTATTTGTCCCATTAACAACAGCTCTATTTTTAATGTTGGTTGGATATCCGTTATTTGATCCTCTTAACCCCACTTGAGCTGTATTTGTGGTAAAAGAGCCACTGCAATTATAAACGAACTCGATGGCATTGTTTCCTTCACTCAATCGAACCTGAAAGTTCAAGACAGGTCCGTAAGTAGCACCACTCGTATTAAAGGTTTTAAAATTTTTCCATTGAACAACGAAAGTTCTATTAGGTGATGAGCCTAAAGTCTGATATCTGATTTCTCCGGATTGGGAAGGAAGTCCGGCAAAATAGTAGGCATTTAAATTTCTACCTAATGGTGAAGCAGCGCCCATATAAGCCGTAGTTGCCGAAATTGGTGCATAACCGGTAGTCGTTCCACTAACTGCAGGAAATGTGGTTCCAAAGGTAATAAAGCCATTGGTGCTCACCTTACATCCCGTATAGTTAGCATTGTCAAAATTGAAGTTGAATGGAATAGATCCATCGGGTATATTATAGATCACATCGTCAAGTGAAGCTGCACCTGATGTACCGCTTGCCGTCGCAATTACTCCGCCTCCGGTAATTGCAGTATAGCTTCCTGTGGTTTGTGTGAAATTATAAACGCTTACTTGGGCGCTTATTGATCCAAATGAGATAATTAAAAATAGAGTAATGGCTTTCTTGACGGAATTCGTGTAGTTATTTATCATAGTTCATATTTTTCCTAGAGAAAATGCCAGATGAAAAAAGCCGGCTTTTGGTTTTTTCAAAAGTACAAAAACGAGTAGCTTATTCCAAGCCAAAAACAGGTGAAAATCGCTAAAAAACGGCTAATAATGATATAAAATCATAAAAAAACCTATAAAACAGCTTGAAAATATGCAAAATCGAAGAAATCAAAATTTAAATAAAATTCAAAATTCTATCGACTTTTAGAGCTTTTTTTTAATAAAATCTAAAATAAAATCAACGTAAGTTTAATCAAGAAAAGCATTCTCAAAAGCCAATTTTAAGAGTTTAGTATTCTTAAAAGAAAACTCACTCTTAGTGTACCACCATAAAAAAAGAGGCCGCCTCATGCTTATGAGACAGCCTCTTCTTATTTATAGCATAATATTTAAATTCTATTCAACAACAACTCTTAATTGTGATTTACCATTTTCATTTTCCACACTTAAGATATACATACCGGAATGATAAGAACTCAAATCCAATTGCAATTGATTGAGACCTTCCATAAACGAAAACTTTTCATCTCTTAATATTCTACCTGCTAAATCAAGCAGCGTTAATCTGTAGTTATCAACAGATGTTGAATTTATTGATACATTCAAAATAGAACTTGTAGGATTCGGATAGGCCATCAATTCCAAAGTGTTTATTTCAGCACTTTCTCCAAAACGAGGACAACTTAATGCCGTAATATTTCTTGTTTTAGTACTACCTGATGCACAAGAATTGACACCTTTTACTTTTATTGCCTTCAGGCCGGCTATACTGTTAAACTTTACATTTATAGCAGTAGTTCCTTGTCCACTTTGAATTGTTACTGTGCTAGGCACTGTCCACAAATAAGAAGTAGCTCCATATAATGGACTGGTTGAATAGCTGGCTGAAGCGCCAATACAAATTGAGTCCTGCCCAAATATTGCCACCGGAGTTCCAGGCTTAGCATTTACCGTTAAACTTCTTTCCGTTCCTGTTGCACATGCATTTTTTGCAGCAACAAAGACAGAACTTGCCGTAATAAAGCTTGGCCAAGTAACCACCACAAAAGTATCTGTAGTAAATATTGGTGAAGGCAAACCATTAATTAAGACGCCTGCAAGCAAACATTTCCAGCGGTAAGACGAGGCACCTGCGGTCGGTTTAATAGAATATACCTGAGTAGAATTACAAACTCCAAATTTATTACCTGTTATAGCTGTTGGAGTACCCGGAGCGGTAGTTCTTCTGTTAATTCTTAATTTCGTTTCAAGTCCTAAACCAACACAATTACCTCCACGCACTCTCAAGGTATCTCCATTATAGGCGGCGCCAAACAAAACAACTACTGAAGCATTTGTAGTTTGAATGGCTGTACTAGAACCATTAACTGTTGCACCTGCCGGAGGAGTCCAAAGATAATAATCTGCACTACCAATAGCAGTAATGGAATAAGTAAATGTTTCATTTCTACATGCTGAACTTTGACCTATAATAGAACTTATAGTTCCTGGAAGAGTAGTTCTCAATTTTACATTTGTACAAATTTCTAAGCCATTACAAGCATTTGAAATAATCACACAAACATCACCAGCTTGTCCATTACTTGGCCAATTAACAATGATACTATTGGTTCCTTGTCCGCTAGCAATCACTACATTAGTAGGTACTGTCCAACTATACGTTGCGCCGGGTTGAGATGGCACTGAAAAAGTTACTCCATTCACAGGACGACAAACACCTGTTGTTCCTGCCATAACTTGCGGTAAGATGGTACTTTGGAAAAATATAAACATGGTGTCTTTATCTGCAACACATGGACCTGCTCCGTCCGGATCATTTGTAGTTAGAATCAATCTTACTTGCCCAGTTGCTATATCTTGCGTTGAAGGATTATAAATAGCGTTCAAAGCATTCACATTAGGTGTAAAGGAACCTGTTCCGTTGCCTGACCAAAATGCAGAGCTAGCACTCCCGGAAATAGCTCCAGATAATCCCACTGCTCCTGTAGTACATGAATTAACATCTGCTCCTGCATGGGCAAAAGCAGGAGAGCCACAACCAGAACAATTGATCACATTTACGAGTGCTGTATCAGATACAACACATCCGGCAGGACCGGTATAAGTATAGGTAATGATTTTCGTTCCGAGACCAGCTGATGCCGGGTTAAATATATTCGAAGATACACCCTGACCTGAATAAACTCCTCCTGCCGGCGTTCCGGTGTTTAGAGTAAATGGCGATGCTGTCAAACAAATATTGCCTAATGAATTTAATACAACGGTTGGTAATTGATTTACCTGGAATACTTGTGATGCGCTTCCAACACATCCAGGTGCAAAGGTCACAGTGTAAGTAATAGATTGTGTACCTACCGAAGGATCAAATTTTCCGGCGCTCACACCTACTCCACTGTAAACACCACCGGCTGGAGATCCTCCTGTTAAAGTTACCAAAGGGGCTGTTACACATACTGCATTAAATGCATTGAGCGAAACAGTTTGTTGATTTACCACCGTAATATTTATAGAATTAGTAGCTGTTCCAGCACAAGCAGCATCACTCATACTTATCATAGAATACGATGTAGTCGCAGTAGGACTCAAGGCTAATTGATAAGGATTAAGTGACGTTGTTATTGTTGAATTAGCATTTGTCGTGTTGTTCTTATAAGTAAATGTATAAGGTGCAACTCCGGTAAAGCTCACAGGTACAGAAGCCGTAGATCCATTACAAATAGCTTGATTTGGACCGAACGCAGCTGTAGGATTAGCACATTGATCCGCTAAACAAATATTAAAAGTTCCAGAAGTTAACGTATCCGACCATACACGAATAATATAATCGGCTTGAGGATTTAATCCGCTGAATATATAAGTTCCGTTCGCAGCAGAATAACATGTTATTTCAAAACCTCCACACTCAAATAGCAATTGCGCTTTTAGAGTTGTAGCTGTTCCTTTTGAAATTGTCATTAAAATATTATCAAAATTTCCTGTGTTGAATACAAACCAAACATCACGTTTAGTTCCTGCATCACAAGTAGCTCCATCTGTATTAGGTGTTGCAAAGTTATTTGAAAAAGATTGAGAAGCAGCAGGGCAAGATAAAGGTTGATTCACAGTTAATCGAACTGCCGAAATACATTCATCATTCACCGGTGGCAATGGACAAGCTGTAGTTTTATAAACACAAACATTAGCAGTTCCATTAGCTGTTGTGCTATACGTCCAAATTCTAATATAGTAAGTTTGGCCAGCAACATATTCATTCTGACACAAGCTAATTTCTGGCATCGCGCCATTATTATCATCGGCACATTTCATCATCATTCCTCCGCCGTTCGGACATGAACTCCATACTTCCATTACCCAGTCGTTTACTGTACCTGCCTGAGTGGTTATTACTACTTTATTTCCTCCTGATGGCGCAACGAATTTTAACCAAGTATCATCATTTGCTCCATTCCCATTAAAATCAGAACAAATTGCATTCGGACCATTTGAAGATACACCTGAACTAACCGTAGTATAATTACATGCGCCCTGGTTATTAGCAACACCGATTAATGGTGCTGTTGAACAATCTTCTCCTATTCCACCTGTTTTAAAAACTATAGGACCTACTACAGCACTATTTCCATTGGCCCCACATGTTTGATACA
>Ga0209181_10004426_pt1 | contig 20937 bp, 25 predicted proteins | sample MAT05_FD_187208 | JGI IMG/M metagenome (GOLD analysis project Ga0209181, IMG submission 187208) | Freshwater microbial communities from Lake Fryxell liftoff mats and glacier meltwater in Antarctica - MAT-05 (SPAdes) (version 2) | ecosystem: Environmental > Aquatic > Freshwater > Ice > Liftoff... | reverse complement strand
AAGAGGCGTTGCGCGATTGTGCGGTAAGTGAGTCTGGCCAGAGGAAAGCCTGTCAGCGCGAGGCTAAGGCGACTTACGATAAGGACATGGCGCTGGCAAGGTTGATACTGCGGTAGACGTTTGCGGGCAAGCGCCGCCGATTGAATTTGATCAACGTCGTGCGGCGAGTAGTCTTATCGAATCGATTAGGTCGCGCGCTTGCGCAGAAACGGTCTTGCAGCTGAGCGCGGTCGTGCGCAACGCGACGCCGTCGGTAGCTCGGGTCAATACGTTTCTCATCAGGTCCTTCAGTTTGCCGGTAGACGTTGATTAGATAACCACCTTCGTGGCACTGGCTGGTCAGAACTTAACTCTTCTACCAGCGGCGGATACCCCGGTGTTACCTTAGCGCTAACATTGAAAGCAAAATCGGAGGACTGATCAGCGATCTCCGATCGCAGTCCAATGAAAAAAAATCAATGCACGCCATTCGCTCTGTTCAAGTCGTTGTACGAGCGCTCTGGTCGTCGTGCATGCGTACTTCCCCAGAGTCGCCCAGGTCGGTCGGCGGCGTGCCGGTCACTACGGCTTTGACCATGCTGTAGAGCTGTACAAACTTAGACGAATCCACATCCCAATAATGGGCGTGGGAAATTTTCACCTGTACTAACGCCAAATCTCCGTCTTCCACCCCGTCGGGAAACCATGCCTTGACGAAGACACTCCATAGTTCTTTTTTCTTGGCCATGTCTTCCACCACTGAGGCCTCGCCTGACACCGAAACATAAGTGTCCGCGCTGGAATCGGCATATACCACATTGACTTGTGGCGAAATCAGCAAATCCGTTACCGTGTCCCCCTTGCGCGACATGAAAAACCACAGCAGATCGTGTTCGTCGATGGCGTGATTCTGAGTTGTCATCGGCCGCGCGTGCAAATGCCCGTTGTCATGATGCGTAGTGAACATGCCGAACTTCATGTCCTTGATAAGACGCCAAAGTGTGTTGCGTTGTGCATCATTGGAGGGATTCATGTTGGCCTTGTGAAGGTTGAAAGTCATTTATTGGTGTGCTGTTCGCAGCAAAAACGCCTTGAGTAGCTCGTGAACGCTGGTGTTTCGACCTAAGGGAACTTCTATTTTTCAGACAATTAAGTAAGGAAAATACTGTCTTCTTCCAGCGCAGACGGGAGCCTCATTTAATGGTGAAGCGCTGTTGTTGAAATTGGGCGTCCGCCTTCGCGAGGGCGGGTAGATAAACGTTTGGAATGATCATATTTAATTGTCGGATCAATAAATTGCCGGCGCGGCCGCGTTTCAACAGCTACGCCGCCGCGTCAATCGAAATGGTGCGAACCAGTTTCTTGTTGACGAATTCCTGAATGCCGAGGCTTGAAAGCTCGCGCCCGTAGCCCGAGTTCATAATGCCGCCAAACGGGAGGTCCGGTGCCGTCCAGGTCGGATGGTTGATGAACACCATACCCGTGTTGATCTGGCTCGCGGCGCGTTTGCCACGCGCCTCATCCTTAGTAAATACCGAACCGCCTAAACCGAAGTCCGAGTCATTTGCGAGCGCGATGGCGGCTGCTTCATCCTTGACACGAAAAAACAAAACGACCGGTCCGAAAAACTCATCGCGATAGGCGGGATTGTCAGGCGCGATATCGGTCAGGATGGTCGGTTGCATGAAGGCACCCGGGCGATCCATGCGCAAGCCACCCATCAGTAGCGTGGCACCTTTATCGACCGCCAACTTAACCTGATCAAGTAGTTTTATCAATGCTGCCTCAGTAGAGAGCGGGCCAATGGTGGTCGCGCTATCCATCGGGTCACCGGCCTTGAGCGCCTGCAACGCCGTCTGAAATTTCGTCAGGAAGACATCGGCGATGGACTCAACGACGATATAGCGCTTACCGGCAATGCAGCATTGACCGTTGTTGTTCATCTTGGCCCACAGCGCCCACTTTACGGTTTTGTCGATATCAGCGTCTTCGAGAACGATAAACGCGTCGCTGCCGCCAAGCTCCATCGTCGATTTTTTCATGTTTTTGCCCGCGCGCTCGGCGACCAATCGCCCCGCCTCAACGCTACCGGTCAACGCGACGCCCTTGATGCGCACGTCGTCGATGGCGTGATTGACTTGCTCGTGCGAAATCAGCAGGTTGGTGTACGCTCCCTTGGGCGCGCCGGCCTCGATGAAGAGTTGTTCAAACGCGATTGCGCACATCGGCACGTTCGCCGCATGCTTGACCATGACAACGTTGCCAGCCATCAAGTTCGGTGCGGCGAACCGCGCTAGCTGGTAGTACGGAAAGTTCCACGGCTGAACGCCTAGCAACACGCCTAACGGGGCGCTTTCAATCATCGCCTCGCCCGCAAGTGGGTCGAGCTTGGCTGGTGCCAAAAACTGTTCGGCGTGGCGTGCGTAATAGTCAAGAATATTGGCGCTGAGCGTGACTTCGCCCTTCGCTTCTGCAAACAGCTTACCCATTTCCAAAGTCATCGGCCGGGCGAAATCGTCGATCCGCACGCGCATAATCGCCGCTGCTTTCGCAACGATGCTCGCCCGCGCCGCAAAGCTTAGCTGGCGCCACGCATCGAAGCAGCGGTGCGCGGTAGCGATCGCAGTCTCTAGTTCTGCGTCAGTGGTTTGGACAAAGCTCTTGATGGTGTTACCGTCGTACGGGTTTACGCTGACATAAGCCATGAAACGCACCTTACTGAGGAAAGCGTTGAAAACAACGTTGTGTTGAGCTTTAACATCGTGGCCTTACACATATCGGCCGCCTACATAAGGGCTCGGTACATCAGGACTTTGTACAACGCAAATCTTCATACATCGGGCCTTTAAACATCGACTCTTGATACATTGTGGCGTTGCACATCAGGGCTTTGTATACAGGATCTTGGCAATTAACCCCTCATGCCTTGGCCGCTAACACTTGTCCTCCCTCGTCCTCCCAATCGCGCACCGCTGCACCATCGGAGCGCTCGTAGCGGCGCGCCGCTTCTGCCCAGTTGACGATCACCCACCATTCGCGCAAGTAATCGGCACGCCGGTTATGGTGTTTGAGGTAGTAAGCGTGCTCCCACACATCATTCACCAGAAGCGGAAAATGGCCCTGCGTGATCGGATTGTCATGCCCCTTGGTGGTGATTATCTTGAGCATGCCGCCATCACGCTGCTCACGCACCAGCCACACCCATCCAGAACCAAACACCGCCATCCCTGCGGCTTCGAACGCTGTCTTGAAAGAATCGATGCCGCCAAAATCACGAGTGATGGCTTCGGCGAGTCCATCTCCGGGAACACCGCCCCCGTTTGGCGTCATGGCGCGCCAAAACTGTGAGTGATTCATGTGGCCGCCCGCGTTCTGACGAACCACTTTCCTGATTGCACTTGGCAACTCATCCAAGTTTTGCAAGAGCCAAGCGGCTGTCGTATTTTGCAATTGGGGGTACGCGGCAAGCGCTTTATTCAGATTGTCGACATAGCCGGCGTGATGCTTTCCGTGGTGTAGCTGCATCGTTAGCGCGTCGATGTGCGGCTCGAGCGCGTCTGCCGCGTAGGGCAGTGTCGGTAGCGTATGTGTCATTGCAGTGCGCCTGGCGAGCAACTAATCATTGTTGGTCATCTGCAGGCAGCAGTCCAGCCAAGCCGGTAACGGTCACCACGATACTGATCGCCAACGCAATAATCACAGGCACGGTGAGGTTTCCCGAAAAAGCGCTGAACGTTCCACTACCGCTGGCGTCCGCCGAATAAACGACGATGATTGTCATCAACACGCCTGTGGCCGCCAACATCAGGCCGTACTTCCACATCATCATGATGGTCCTCCCCTGGTGGTGTTCATAGCGAACTGCGCCCGCTGATGACGCGCAATAAAACAGCGATCACCGCAATAGCGAGCAGGACGTGGAGTAAGCCACCCATGGTGTAAGCGGTGCCCATTCCCAGCAGCCACAGGATGATCAGAACAACGGCGATTGTGTAAAGCATGGTTGCGTTCCTCAATAGTGCGGCTGTGTTTCTGTTGCCGCTTGTCAATTAGCACGGCTGCGAATGCTGTGCCGTGTACAGTTGGCATAATGAGCCGCGTCACTTCATCAGTCTGTTCGTTCACGAACGGAGTGCATTATCTCAGTCGCCCCGCGCGGTGAGGGGTGAGGGGTGATGGCTGAGGGACGAAATGGCGAAGGAGTGGGGGAGCGCCTTGACGTCGCGAAGCAGTCCAGCACAGACGCAGTAACGCTGTCAGCTCGTGCATTGCTTCATTCTGTTTGCGGGTGATTTGATTGCCAATATTCAGGCACAACAACTGCAATAGAAAAGCCGTCATTCCAGCCCTTCGATGCACTGCTGACTGTTGTTCGGCGCGAGGCTCAGCGTAGATCTCGGAACGAGCGGCCCCTAGCCCCGGCATGCTCCCGGCATGCTTAAAACCAGAGGTTTTCCGGGGCGGTGGTTGGGCACCGGAATACCCGGAATACGCTGTGCTCGTTGCGAGCGACGTGTAGTGCAGCGCTGCGGTGACGCAGTGCCGCAGCGCTGCCGCCAAGCCGTGACCAAATAAGCTAGGCGACGTAGGCTGAAACAGGTCGCAGGCGGCCGTCTGACATCAAACGATGTGACTCTCGTTTGACCACGCCGTAGCATTCACAAGTGTGCTTTTCAAGCCCCGCGCGGTTCAACACTGAAATATGACCTCTTCGATACTTGATGAAGCCCGCCGCCTGCAGTTTTCCAGCCGCATCAGTGATACCCTCGCGGCGCACGCCGAGCAGGCTCGCAACCAGTTCCTGCGTCATCACCAACTCACCAGATGGCACACGATCAAGCGCGGTGAGCAGCCAGCGGCTCAATTGCTGCTCAACCGAATGGTGCCGGTTGCAGACGGCGGTTTGCGCCATCTGCGCGATTACTGTCTGCGTGTACCTGAGCAATAAAGCGCGTAATGCCGCTGAACGGTCAAACTCTTGCTTGAGTAGGCGACGCTCGAGCCGGTAAGCGTATCCCCCAGTGTGCACAAGAGCAGAGCTCGATGTCGTGTTGCCGCCCATAAAAAGCGAAATGCCAACAATGCCTTCGCGGCCGACGCTCGCGGATTCCGCCGACGCGCCAGACGCGGTCACATAGTGCAGCGACACAACGCAGTTAACCGGGAAAAGTGCGTGTTGCAATTGCTGTCCTGGCTCATAGAGCATGGTGCCAAGCGGCATCGGTACTTCCTCAAGGTTGGGCAGCAACCGGTTGAAGTCCTCATCGTCGAGCGCATCCAGCAGCGTGTTTTGTTTAGGGCTGATCCGGATTTCACGTTGGCTAATCATCGGAACATACCGTTAAGAGACGTTTGCAATTTCGACGCCGATACCTCTATAGCCGATGTAGCGGCTCGCGCGATTGAACATGGGCTCGCCGGAGACTTGGAATTTTTGTGTCGACCCGTCGGGGTTGCGGCGGCTCAACACAAAATCCAGAAATGGCTGACGCGCCTCAATTGTGGCCAGCAATTCCCGGCGCTCGTCTTCGTTCCAACCCGGAACCGGTGCCCTCCGTGCGCCATCGTCGCTATCGACGCCATCATCGCTAACGTCGGCTCCGTCGCTGTCGTTGAGAGCGCTCAACGCTGGGACGCGGATACCGAGCATATCGATTACCGGGCCCGAAACCTTGGTGAACTTACCGTCTTCGTCTTGTTCCCAGTACCAGTCGGACATCAGCTCGGCGAGGCTGCGGTAGCGCGCCTCACTTTCGCGCAGCTCCGCAGTGCGTTCCTGTACGAGCTGTTCCAAGTGTTCGCTATGGTGGCTGAGCTTCTTGTACAAAAGCCGCACTTCCAGCATGTTGCGAATGCGCGTTTTTACCTCGGCCAAATCAAAGGGCTTACTAATGAAGTCTCGGGCACCGGCATCGAGCGCTTTTTGTTTGTGTCCCGGCTGTGCGGTAATGACCAGCACCGGAAGATACGGATCGGCCGCATTGGTTTTCAACCCCTCCATGACTTGAAAGCCGTCCATTTCTGGCATTTGTAAATCAAGCAAGATCAAATCGAACGCGTTATCACGGTGCAGCTTGCAAACTTCGTGCGGATTCATTGTGGAAGTGACGTTGGTGTAACCAACCTTGTGCAACATTTGCACCAGCAAGGCGATATTGGAATCCTGATCGTCAACGACCAGAATGCTTGCGCCGAGGATTTCCTGCGGGAGTGTTTTCATTTTGGCTCTATCGGTGGTGGCAAGTCCGGCTGAGGGCTTGAAAGCGCCCCTACGCTGGTCGTCAGTGGTGTCGACGCGAGTGCGTCATCGAGTGCATCCATGAATTCAGTCACCTTGATCGGCTTAGTAATATAGTTGAAGAACCCAGCGGCAATGCCTTTTTCGACATCGCGTGGCACCGCGTTTGCACTCAAGGCGACGATCGGAATATGCGCCGTCGTTGGATCAGCGTGCAACGTCCTCATGGCCTCAATGCCACTCATACCCGGCAGATTGATGTCCATCAGAATCACGTGTGGTAGGTACGCCTTGGCGTATTCGACGCCAAGGTCGCCGGTCGCCGCGCCCAAGAGACGCAAGTCCGATCGCCGTGCAATTAATTGCTCGACCAATTCTAGATTAGCCGGATTGTCCTCAACGTACAGCACAGTGCGTTGCGGCCGCCCGGCTGTGCGGGGCGAGATATACGGCGCAGCGCTGTCATCCGTTGAGGCTAATTTGGGCGGCTCGGAAAGTGCGAGTTCCACCCAAAATGTGCTGCCTTCACCAACCTTGCTGACCACGCCGATCGTGCCGCCCATCAACTCTATGAGGTGCTTGGTCATGACCAGCCCGATGCCGGTGCCCTCCTCAGCGGTGGCTTCTTTGCCCAGTCGATTGAACGACTGGAATAGCTGCGCCACTTGTTCAGGCGTCAGACCCAACCCGGTATCGCGAACACTCACGCGTACGGTATGCGCGTCGCGCAGCGTACACTCGACCATAACCGAGCCGCTGGGCACGTTGTACTTGACGGCATTGAAGAGCAAATTGATGAGCACCTGTTTGACACGCGTGCGGTCGGCTTGTACGTAGCGAGCAACTTCAAGCTGCGGAAACGTGATGCGGATGCCACGCTTTTCTGCCTGCGGCTCGATCATGGCGCGACATTCAAGCAACACCTCGACTAGCGAGACCGGTTCGGCCGACAAGGTCATCCTGCCCGACTCGATCAGCGACAAATCCAGAATCTCGTTAATCAGTTCAAGTAAATACCAACCGGCTTTGAGGATCTGGTCGATATTACGTTTCTGTGTCGGCGTCGGCACGGGTGTTCCCGATTCGACCAACTGGGCGAAACCCAAAATCGCGTTCAGCGGCGTACGCAATTCGTGACTCATCCCAGCGAGAAAATCTGACTTTGCCAGATTCGCCTTTTCCGCGTTCGCTTTCGCTTCGATGAGATCTAGCTCGGCGCGGTTGCGCGTAGTGTTATCTGCGGCAATCTTGAGGTAGCCAATCACCTCGCCGTAGTCGTCTCGTAATGCCGTAATCGAAATTGCCGCGGGGAAGCGGCTGCCGTCCTTACGCACCATCGTCGACTCGTAGACGTCGGCGATGCCGCGCGAGGCCCTGAACGCGAGCACTTCAAAGCCGGGCGCAATCGTCTGGCCCAACTCTTCGCTCAATAATCTGGCCCGGTGACTGATTTCCTCGGGGTCGTGAATATCGTTTGGCGTGATGCGATCGACGACCTCCGCGGCTGCGTAACCGAGCATGCGCTCTGCACCTGTGTTAAACAGTTGGATGATGCCCTTCTCGTCCGTTGCGATGATCGCAAAGTTGGCACTGGTGAGAATGGCGTTCTGCAACGCCCCTGTTTTCAGCAACGCATCGAGCCTACTCGCCTCGAGAATTTCGCGCCCGCGCTTTCCCTCGTTTCCGGCTGTCTGGTCTAACGCCGAATCCTGATTGGTGTTCAATTTTTAGCTTTCTAACGGGTGTCCGGCTCTGGGCAAACCTACGCTCAACAACTTAATGGGGTCACAATGCCAAGCCCTTGGACGTTAAGGCCGATTCGAAGACTGCGACTACTCCTCAACTAAGGGAACGGTTGCGGTAGACTCTCGTCAATCATAACAAGGAGCCTCTCAACGCGTATGTGCGATGACACACATAGCCCCGGACCTGCATCGTGATGGACACACGTTTGCGATTGGCGTAAGTTGGCCCCAAGTAGCAAGGGATTTTTCGGCCCAGTGCGCCTCGCGTGCCGTGATACGCTGAAGGGAGAGAACGCGCATCGACAAACCCTAACGCGCGCTGAGCCGCCCAGCGTGGAGCGCGTTAGCCCGCTGGTGATCGAAGGTCGCGTTGGATGATCGGGGTAGAGCCGTTCTCTAGGCCACACACTCTCGTACACCGGACCGACCCGTGAAATACGCTGGCTAGCGTCGTATTTCAGTTTGCTTTCGACTGATTCGATTTGCAGCTTTCTGGGACAAGAACGGCATTGGAAGAACCGTCTTTCCAGCGCTTTGACGGCCTGCACAGACACCCTTTCAAAGGCAGGAAGCTTACCTACGTAGTGTGTAAATGTCGATGCTGCAACTGAACAACGTTAAAACGCATTAATGACGAGGAACGACACTAAGCACACGCGAAAGGTAAAAAAGCCCGACACCCGGTTAAGGATGTCGGGCAACGACTCGGTATCCCCCAAGGGAGGACAGGGCCTTCACTCATGGATCGGTTTCGACTTATCAGCCAAAACCTTGTGTGCACTAGTGCCGTTGCGGGCTGGTCTTTTTAGGGCTAGGCGTATCGTCCTGCTTGTCTTCGTGCGTCGGTAGCGGTGGCAGCATGTCGCCGTCGACTGGCTGGACAACCTCTGTCGGCTTCGCGGCGCTGGCCGCTGACGTTTTGGGTTTAATCTTATCGGCGTCGGCTGGTTTTACGCCAGGTTTGTCATGCAAGTCTTCCGGCTTAACGTTAGGGTTGACTGGCGGGGATTGGGGCTGGTTTGGGTCGTAACGCATTTGATTCTCCGGATGCTGCGGTTGGCAGGCTGCTGCGGGTTGTTAAAGCGGCGTCCAGTGGCGGCACTGCTTAAAACTTGCGGTTAGACACGCAAGATCGGCAGCCAACTGGCAAACGCTTAAAGATGCAGAACTGAATGATTTAAGGTTGGTCTGCCCCGCAACTGCGGGGCAGGCCCGTTTATGACTTGCCAAAGTACATCTTGGCGTCTGCAACACACTTTGACTTCGCCTCATTGGCTAATGCGTCGCACTTCTCAATTGCCACCGCGTAGTTCGCGTTGGTCTTGGCGACGCTGGCGTCACCGCGCGCGGCAGTGATCTTGTCGGCCGCCACAACCTTGGCATCACCCACTTTCGATTGTGCCTTTGCGTCAGCCGTTGCTGCGGTTTGCGCCGCTTTGGCTTCTTTCATGCACACATCTTTCGCATTGCCGGTCTGATCGTCACATTTTTCGCGCGCGACTTTGTAGGTTGCATCTGCCCTAGCGACGATGACTTTTTTGTCCATATCGCGGCTCGGCTTGTATTGCGCTTCGAGCATGGCTTTCGACACATCTTCCTTACCCTTCGCTTCAGCAACGCAGATGTCCTTGGCGTTCGCGCTGAGCGATTGGCACTGCGCCTTCGCTGACTTGTATTCAGCGGCGATGACGTCCTTCTGCGTTTTGTGGTCACCCTTGGTGAGCGGCATTGTGTTGGCCATCGGCGCGGTTGGCATCTGCGTTTTTGACATTGGGGTGGTCGGCGTTTGCGCAATTGCAGTACCGTATAGCAGGGCACAGATAGCCGCGGCAATAAATTTTGTTTTGAACTGTTTCATGATTTTTCCTATTGAGAGTTATGAGTCGGTATGACGCAATTAGTTGTAGCGAATGTCGTCTTTTTGCTTCGCCTGCCATTCATCCACTTGCGCTTCTGCCACTTCTTTGGTAATGCCGTAAGCTTCCTGCACTTTGCCGGCCAGTTGGTCTCGCTTTCCTGCGATAACGTCGAATTGGTCATCGGTAATCTTGCCCCACTGCTCTTTGGCACTGCCTTTGATTTGCTTCCAATTGCCTTCAATTCGGTCCCAGTTCATTTTCGACTCCTTGTTGATTAATTAATCGATCCTACCCGCCGTAGACTGTTTACCGGTGGGTTGCTGCGCAGCTTGATTGCAGTGTAAGCGGCCGTGCCGCCTGCTCATCCCGTCTGTTACCGCACAACCTGACGCCGCAAACATAAAGCAGCACACGTGGCCCAACCTCCAGTGCCAGTCTCAACCGTTTCGCGTCTCTCATCTGTGCGCTAGGACACGCTGGTGCATCGATTGTGAATTTGCGGGGGGTCACTCGTCCCGACACCAATGCATGCGGCGCCGACGCTTCGGGCCAGCTTAGTGTCGAGCTCACGATGCGGGGGGTTCCTTTCTGGCCTCGGTTCGCTAGCGCACTGACAGCGTTTGGCGCGCGGACGATCCTATTGGCATGCCGCGTCGTTGGTACCACGGTTCGGCATGCATAGGCACGCATCGTGCCCAACCAAACAGTGCTTTTGCACACAGGAGAATGTCATGAGTATTGGAATGATCATATTGATCGTAGTGCTGTTGGCGCTGATCGGCGCTATCCCCGCTTGGCCGTACAGTCGCGGCTGGGGATACGGGCCGAGCGGCGGTATTGGCCTCATCTTGTTGGTGCTGATCATTCTGCTGTTGATGGGTCGCATTTGACGATTTCTGTGCCACGCAAGGACCGCAGATCGGTAATGGCAGCGGGGGTCTTGTTTGTTACGATTTGTTCAACGAGCTGTAGCTTCGAGCAAGCGTCGAGCAGCGAGAATTCAAGCTACGGAAAAACGCCTTTGCTGCCGACGGCATCAAAGGCGTTTATTCCAACGGTCAACATAGCGCCTGCAATTGGGTGGCCCGCTGATGTCATTCCGCAGGCGGCGGCAGGTATGCGCGTGAGCGCGTTTGCGCGTGATTTGCAGCATCCGCGCTGGCTATACGTGCTTCCGAACGGCGACGTACTCGTCGCGGAGACCAATGCACCGCCCAAGGCGGACGGTCCGCGCAGCATCAAAGCCTGGATGATGGGCATCTTCATGAAACGTGCGGGTGCCGCCGTGCCAAGTGCAAACCGTATTACGCTGTTGCGCGACACCACTGGAAGCGGTCGGGCCGACGCACGCTTCGTCCTCCTGCAAGGGCTCAATTCGCCGTTTGGCATGGCGCTGGTCGGTGACACGCTGTACGTGGCTAACACTGACGCCATCGTCGGCTATCGCTACCTGCGTGGAGCCACACAAATCGATGCAGTGGGTATGAAACTGATTGACCTACCCGCTGGCACCATCAATCATCACTGGACCAAGAACATCATTGCCTCGGACGACGGCAAGTCGCTATTTGTGACGGTTGGCTCGAACAGCGACGTCGCAGAGCGCGGTATGGCGGTGGAAAATGGGCGCGCCGCGATTTGGCAAGTCGATATCGCAACTGGCGCACATCGCATCTTCGCCTCGGGTTTGCGCAACCCCAACGGTCTGGCTTGGGAGCCTGCAACCCGCGCGCTATGGACGGTGGTCAATGAACGCGACGAGCTCGGTAACGATCTGGTGCCAGATTACTTGACGAGCGTTCGCGATGGCGCATTCTACGGCTGGCCTTATAGCTACTACGGCCAACACGTGGATACCAGAGTACAGCCGCAAGATGCAGCGGCGGTGGCGCGTGCGATTGCACCCGACTATGCGCTCGGCGCGCACACTGCGCCGTTGGGCCTGGCGGCAGCGTTAGGTACGTCGTTGCCATCGCAGTTTGCCAGCGGCATGTTTGTCGGACAGCACGGTTCTTGGAATCGGCGACCGCACAGCGGTTACAAAGTTATCTTCATCCCGTTCACTGATGGTCAGCCCTCCGGGCCGCCGCAAGACGTATTAACAAGTTTTTTGAGTGCCGAGCAAAAAGCTTACGGGCGCCCTGTCGGTGTCGCACTTGACCGCGCCGGCGCGCTGCTGGTGGCGGACGACGTCGGCAAGACTGTCTGGCGGGTAACCAACGCCATGCTGCCGGTTGCGGCCACGCAAACCACACCCTCTTTCAATGGAGTCTCCCCTTGAGTAAATACATCATTGGTTACGCTGCTGCGTTCTTTTCGATGCTGGTGATCGATCTGCTTTGGCTTGGTGTGATCGCGAAGCCGCTCTATCAGCGCGGTATAGGTCACCTAATGGCCGATTCACCAAATCTTACGGCGGCGGCGCTGTTCTACATCATTTATCCGATTGGTCTCATGATATTCGCCGTGTTGCCGAACGCCGCGCAAGGTAACTGGGTCGCCGTCGCCATGAGCGCTGCGTTGTTTGGCTTTTTTGCCTACGCCACTTACGACTTGACGAATCTGGCGACGCTCAACAACTGGCCGGTATCACTCTCGGTGCTTGATGTCGCATGGGGCACGTTTGTGAGTGCGGTGGCGGCCGTTGCCGCGCGCGCCGCGATGGATCGCTGGTAATCCCGGCGCAGTCATCGCTCAACACCAAACTAGCCGAGTAGCGGGCTTTTTCAGGCGTTTTTGCTCGGAACTGCCCGCCGATCGGCTAGTTTGGTGTTTGTTAAGCTCAATTGATTCGTCACCCTCTTTCCCTCGTCTCTGTCCCTCGTCTCTTTTCCTCGTTTCTTTCCACGTCTCTCCCGTTGCGCGAAAGAGCCTTAAATTTCCTCGGCGCTGGCGGGACGGGCCTCTAATTTCCTGTCGCCCTCTTGAGTAGCGCTTCTATTTCGTCTCCCTTCGCAGGGCAGACGCTTTGATTTCCCTGCCTTTGCGACAGAAAAGCTTTAATTTCCTCTCACCTTGCGGGGGAAGATGACCGGAGGGTAGGAGAGGGGGCGGTTCTTGCCAAACGTGGGCTGTCGAACGGACATCCGTCACCGACACCAATAAATTACAAAGCCGCGAACTATGCGCGGCAACCCGCCAGTCATTAAAGGATACGACCATGCTGCGTCGCGTAAGTCATCTCGCTGAATCAAGCGTTACCGCTACCAACGGTGATATCGGCAACGTCACCGCTGCGTTTTTCGACGATCGGTCCTGGGCGATTCGCTACCTTGTCGTCGATACCGAGAAGTGGTTGCCTGCGCGTGAAGTATTGATCTCACCCTACTCGGTCAGCCAACCACTGCCCAATCTACGCGACGACAAAAACATCCATGTCAGGCTCACCCGCGAACAAGTCAAAGCGAGTCCGGATGTCGACATGCATCAACCAGTCTTGCGGCAACACCAGCGCGATTACTCTTTTGACGACACCTACCCCAAATATTGGGGTGGCGTCGATATGTGGGGCATGGGCGGCTTGCCCGTGATGGCCGCTTATCCACCATCGCCAGAACAAATTGCGGCCGCCGATACGCGGCGCGCACGCGACTTCGCCGCAGCCGACATCCACTTACGCAGCAGTGTCAAGGTCCTCGGCTACGCCATTCAAGCCACGGACGAATCCATCGGCCACGTCACTGATTTTGTGTTTGACGACAAATCGTGGGCGATTCGCTATCTGATTGTTGATACCCGTAACTGGTGGCCGGGTGGTAAAAAAGTGCTGGTCGCTACACATTGGATCGATTCCATCGACTGGGCCACCAGTTCTGTTAACGTCGGCCTCACCCGCGAGGGCGTCAAAGCGAGCCCTGAGTACGACGAAGCCGTCGCGATCAATCGTGCTTATGAGACCAACCTACACACCGCATACAGCCGCTAAGGCTGATGGGATTGAGCCTGGGCGCTGACAGAAGCCATGGGCTGACTGGTTGCCGCAATCGCCGTTGCTGCCAGCGTCGGGATGGCGTTCCATCGACAGCAGAGACACACGACCATGACACTTGTCGCTAGCGCCGATCTCGCAATGTATGCGGTCGAGAAAATCGACGCGGGTGAGGCCGTCGCTAACGGCGTCGCGCTGCGCTGACTGCCTCGTTGTCGACTATGTGTGGGGCGTTGTTGTAAACACACCAAAAAGTTGCGCGAATAGTGGGCATTGTTCGACACCGAACAGAGCATGCTTTTGATGATCGGTACATTGCCCTCAGCAATTCGCCGGTTTCTGCTGACGGCATTCACGTCATTTAACAATCGAAAGATCATCATGAAAACGCATTCTGTCCTACGTCGTTCCACATTGAGTCTCATGAGCGTCGCCTGTTTAGGCGCACTCACACTGCAAACGGCGTCTGCCCAATCGGTCGACGATCCTTACTACTACCTCGGCCTCTCCGGCGGGCAGTCGAACGGCAGCTACCACGAATCACAGATGTTCGGCAATGTCGTCAGGCGTAACGTTAACCCGACATCGTTCGGGCGTGAGGATACTGATAGCGCATTCAAGCTCTTTTTCGGCTACCAGTTCAACCGTAATTGGGGCATGGAGCTTGGTTACTTCGACCTTGGCCAGTATCAATTCAACATCGCGACCGCGCCACCCGGCAACTTTAACGGCGAAGTCAAAGTGCGTGGCATCAACTTCAATTTGGTCGGCACCATGCCGCTGTCAGACAATTTCTCCGTCTTCGCCAAGGCCGGCGGCCACACAGCTCGCACGCAAGGTGCGTTCACCGGCAGCGGGACTGTCGTGGTTCTCAACGCCAACCCCTCTACACGCAAAACCAACTTCAACGCTGGCGTTGGCATGCAGTATTCGTTCAACCCATCGTTTCAAATGCGCGCTGAATTCGAGCGTTTTCGCGTCGACAACCCGGTGGGTGATACCGGCGCCGTCAACCTTGCCACGATCGGCTTGATCTTTCCATTTGGCCGCACCATGACCCCGAAGCCAAGAATGGCTGAAGCGGTCTACGTTGCGCCGGCACCCGTCCCCGCGCCGGTTTACGTTGCCCCACCCGTTGTTGTAACCCCACCGCCGCCACCGCCATTTGTTGCGCCACCATCGCGTCGCGTCACTTTCAGTGCCGAGTCATTGTTTGCGTTCGACCGCTCAGACATCAGTGCAGACGGCAAGATGTCGCTCGACAAGTTTGTCAATGACACGCGCAGCACCGCCTACGACACAATCATCGTCGAAGGTCACACCGATCGCATCGGCTCTGACAGTTACAACCAGGCACTATCGGAGCGCCGCGCCATGGCGGTAAAAAACTATCTCGCCTCAACTAATCGTCTTGACGCGGCTAAGATCAGAGCAGCCGGTAAAGGTGAATCAACCCCAGTGACCAAGTCTGGCGATTGCGTCGGCAGCAGCGCTACGCCAAAGCTGATCGCTTGTCTCGCGCCTGATCGACGCGTCGATGTAGTGGTCAACGCAACGCGCTAGGTAGCTGTTCTTCACAAGCACTTGATAGGCGCCGCGCATCCCGTGACAGGGGCGCGGCGTTTTTTCCGTTCAAAATGGGCGCGACGCTACTTTAATTGCAACATTGATACGGCAATTAGCTGCGTCAGAAACCTCCGCATTGCCGTCCTTCAACGCGCTCACGCTGGATCAGGCGGTCGCCCGGCAGTAGCGCAGCGTATTCCGGGTATTCCGGTTCCCAATGACCGCTCCGGAATGCCTCCGGCTTTAAGCGTGCCGGGACTAAGGGCCGCTGCTTCCGGTGTACGCTGAGGTTCTAAAAATCGAACAAGTCGCAAACAGAATGAAGCACTCCTCTAGCGACCGAGTAATTCGCCAACCGGCTTGAGCGAATCGACACGATCACAGATGACCTTGGCTATCGCCACTAGCGGCGCGCCAAGCAGCAACCCGGCGACACCCCAAAGCCAACCAAAAAATAACAATGCGATGAAGAGCACTGCGGAATTGACGCGCGCGAACCGGCTTTGCATGGCGGTCATCAAACCCATGCCGATCACAGTTGCGATCAAAACCGAAACCGCACTCACGGCCACTGCTGCGATAGCTGTGCCGAACTGCAGGTAGCCGGCGACACCGGCGGCTATGGCAAGCAGCACTGTGCCAAGGTAAGGAATGAAGTGCAGCACTCCGGCGATCACTCCCCAGACGCCAGCTTGTTCGACGCCGATGGCCCGGAACGCGAGCCAAGTACCGACCGCAATCAAGAGGTTGCCAACCAGTATCGACAGCAGATAACGCTGAATCTGCCAATCAATTTCTTCGAGCATGCGAAGCGCATCTTTTTTGCGCGACAGCGACGGGCCGACAAACTGGACCAACTTGCGCCGGAAGTGGTCACCGGATGCAAGCAAAAAGTAGGCGAGTAACAACACGATGGGCGTCTGCGCGACAATCGAAATCAACACCGACGTTTGCATCAGTGCGTAGTTTCGCATCCACACCATTGAGTCTGTCGCAGGAGGCGGCAATGCGGCTTTGGCCCCGGGCTGTTGCGACGCATCAACTGCAGCGCGTTGCAGCTCGCTGGCCGCTTCCTGCACGTTTTGCAGTACGCTCGGAATCTCAGTGCGCGACGACTTCAAGTCACCCCGCAGCTTTCGCGCTGCCTCAGGCAGCTTTTCAATCATCAGGCTTGCCTCGCTGCTTAACGAGTAACCGATCCAGCTAAAGCCGCCGACCAGCGCAAGCAACACCAGGGCGGCGGCAATGGCGCGCGGAATCCTAATCGACTGTAGACCATCAACCAGCGGGCGGAGGGTATAGCTGGCCAGAATACCGATGAGCAAAGGCACCACAAAACCGCGCGCAAAATAGAGCGCGGCGATCAGCATGATGGCGACCAACAACATCAACGCCAAGTTCATGCGCGATGAACGGCGCGAACGCACGCCAGTCTCGATCGCCGCCGCAACTTCTGCTGCGACCTCGGATTCGCTTAGCTGGTTGCCATCAACTGGCGCTGTAGTGTCGGTGCCCACACACACTCCCCGCGCTTATGCTGGCGCTAGCGCTAATGCAAACTCAAACTCAAACCTATACGCCGTTAGTTCCGTTGTAATCGTTCGTCAACGATCCTGACGCGATCCCCCGCCCGCCACGCGGATGCGCCTGTTTCACGCAGAACGCGCGTACCGCCACCCTCCATGCGCACCGTAACGCTAGTGTTCACGCTTGATCGCGCTCTCCGCTCAACTTCATTGCCCGCCACTGCACCACCAACCGCACCCAGCACTGTGGCGACGTCTTTTCCACGGCCACCGCCAACCTGATTGCCCAGTACGCCACCGACAACGGCACCGCCCACTACGCCTAACCCAGTGCCCTCACCACGCGCCTCGATTTCTCGAACCGATTCGATCACGCCGCAGTCGTTACACCTTGCCGCAACGACTGGCGCTTCACGGATGGGGACAAAATCCGACGCTGGTGGAGAAGCGCGTAATGCTTTGCTCGGCGGGACAGTCGAGCTGACCAGCGGTACGGCGCTTGGCGCGCTAGACCCCGGCTGGCCAATGGACGTCGGGATCCATCCCATAATCGCGGCAAGACCAGCAACACAAAAAGCGATGATGGCGACACCGGCAGCCCAAATCAATGGGCGCGATACCGTATTTGATTGCAATGACATGGTCTGTCCTTCAGGTTGAATGTTGGTGATTCGGGTGATTGCTACCGATCGGACCCGGAGCGTCGGAGCGACGCGCCAAGAAGTGGGTCGCAATGCGCCCGACGACGCGCGCAATCAACCACCAGCGCACGCCAGCTTGCACACGCCGAGCGGTGTTGGTAAGCGCCGGCGCACGCGCAAGACGTTTCGCGATAAAAGTCGCAATGACTGCCGATGCGGCAACTGAGACCAGCAGGCTACGGCGCCACGCGAAAACAGTACACATGGCACTGACGAACGGCTGCGCGCGTTGGCGGACTTGAACTGCATTAGTGGTTAATGCGACGCGTTGCGAGTTGATCGATGCGATCAGCGCGGCGCGGCGATATTCCACGGAGAGAACTTCGAGTTCAATTTTTGGCGGATAGGTCGGCGGCGTTTGCATACTATTTCATCGCCACCAAATCGCCTGCAAGTGCATCGAGCGTCGCTTCAAACGGTCGCGGCGAGGCGAGTAGAGTTTGTCGTGCCTGCCACCCAAACGTTAACCCTGCCAATACCAAGCCAATCGCCAAAGCGAAAATCAGCGGTAAGCGATAAGGCGAACTCCAGAGCGACGCGATCACAAACACCATTAACACGGTTGAGGCCATGAACGCCGTTATCAGCCCTGCAGCGGCATAAACAAGCGTCTTGACTAACCTTGCCTGCTCGACTTCGACTTCGAGCGCGATAAGGCTCGCACGGGTGCGAACCATATCCAGCCCCATACCGGCAAGGGCTTTCAGCCCCGGCGGCACCTCTGAAGCCGCGCTCGATGAGCCGTCACCTGTCGACACGAGTAAGCAATCAGCGACGCGCGAACAGAATTCCGGCGAGTACACCGACTGCTGCAGCCGCACCGACTGCCGCCCACGGGTTGGACCGAACGTAGCCATCTGCTACGCCAGCATACTGCTTGGCGGAGTCGGTAGCAAGGTGCTGCGCATTCGACAGGGTTTTTCCGGCGTTCTGCAGCGTTTGTGCCGTAAAAGTTTTTAGCGCATCAGTCGCGCTGTCGACAATGTGACCAATGTCGGCGGCGATCTTGCGTTCTTGCGCCATTAGAGATTCGTTTGCAGCAGATTGTGTAGTGCTCATGGGGGGCATTCCTTGGTTGGGTTGGCTACCGTTTGCAGTAGATTGTGTCGGGCTCATGGTTAAAATTCCTTGCATGGTTTGGTTAGCGCCTTGGTCGAGAACCGTGCCCGCTGGCGCGGGCACATTAGTTCTTCGAGAAAAATTACTTCACGCGCATGTCGTTTTGTACGGTCTGTACGCCGCGCAAGCCTCGAACCAAGTTGACCGCGCGGTCGATGTCGCTGCGTGACCGTACGAAGCCGCTAAGTTGCACACGTCCTTTGAATGTTTCCACGTTGATTTCGGACGCTTTCAGGTCGGCATCACCAAGGATTGCCGCTTTCACTCTGGCGGTAGTGGCAGTATCGTCGATGTATTGCCCGGTGCTTTCCTGTGTGCGGGTCGCCGTGCAGCCGACGGTAAAAACAGTTGCCGCGAGCACGGCAAAAAAGATAGCGAAATAGCGATTGAGTCGTGTCATGTGAAATCTCCTATAAATTTAATGATGCAACTTATGTCGCCCACGGATTCCATACTGGATAAAAGGTGGGCAACAAAGCGCTTGTCTGCTATAGCGCACACCTACCAGCGGTGTTAGCCATGTAAATTTACGTTGGGGTGGCAGGGCAGTCTGTTCGCCAACGTACAAATCACCAAATTTCATGGGCGGTCACAACCCGTACGCTGGTCACTGACACGCTACATCGACGTGTGTCTTGGACATTGAACAATTGTTCAGATTGACGTAAATTGGCGTCTGTTCGACAATAACGCCGCGCGCGGTGCCCCGACCATGGTGGTCAACCTGGAGTTAGTCTATGGCTTCACCGCATAACCCCAAGCAGAATCACCTCTTGTCGGCACTTCCACAAGCCGAGTACGACCGGCTGGCGTCGCACCTAGAGCTCGTGCCGATGTCACTTGGAGAGGCGCTGTATGAGTCCGGGGGCAAGCAGCATTTCGTTTACTTTCCGACCACATCGATCGTCTCGCTGTTGTACTTGTTTGAAGACGGCGGGTCAGCAGAGATCGCCATCGTTGGCAACGAAGGCCTGCTCGGCGTCTCATTGTTCATGGGCGGCGAGACTACGCCGAATCGGGCCGTGGTGCAAAGTGCCGGCTTTGGCTATCGCTTGCGCGCGCAAGTAATTAAGGACGAGTTCAATCGCGGCACCGCGCTGTTGCACTTATTGTTACGCTACACACAAGCCTTGATCACACAAATGGCACAGACGGCGGTGTGTAACCGCCACCACAGTATCGATCAACAGCTGTGCCGTTGGTTACTCCTTAGCCTCGACCGGCTGTCATCCGATTCGCTAACCATGACCCAAGAGTTGATCGCGAATATGCTCGGCGTCCGCCGCGAGGGGGTTACCCATGCGGCAGGGAAGCTGCAGGCTAAAGGACTCATCAAATACAATCGCGGGCACATCGACGTGATTGATCGACCCGGCCTCGAGCGTGCGGTGTGCGAGTGTTACGGTGTGGTGAAGGCGGAATTTGACCGTTTGCTGGTGGATGTTCCGCGATCGGCATTGTCGGCCTCTCGTTTCCCCGTGGACGACGAGGGTAAACCATTAAGCAACCGGCAATCGCTGAACTCGTAGCAACAGGCCTGGCCACGTCCACGGCGACGTCGTTACCAAAATCGGTGCCAGCTCCCACGATGAATCCGTGCGAACCGCTTCGCAGCCGGCATGTGCGCGGGCGCACAGACTTTAAAAATTCAGCCGCGCATCCTCTCTTTGGGAGTGCTCCGCAACTAGAAGTGCAGTCAGCTTTCTGCACCTGACGGACGTCGTGGCGTTCTCGAAACTCAACCGCCATAGCCTCACGCTGCAATCTCGCGACGTGTTGTGCCCCATCAGACAAGCCGCTTAAGGAGAAACATATGCAATCGATGTTTAAAAAACTGCTTTGCCAGATTCTGGTCATCGCCTCAGTGATGATGCCGTTTCAAGCCGCGCACGCTGGCATGATTGGTGCCGAACAGGCCACCTCGAGCGCGTCCTCACAGGCGGGCCGCAGCGATATCAACAACTTCCTCAGCCGCGCAGAAACGATTACTCAGTTGCAATCCATGGGGGTCGACCCAAAGGCAGCAAAAGCACGTGTGGCGTCAATGACGAATGCGGAAGTGAACACGATGGTTGGCAAGATCAATGCCTTGCCTGCTGGTGCGGACGGTGGTTTAGCGCTGCTCATTCTGGTGGTGTTCTTCATCTGGTACTTTGCATTCAACCGTTGATCCACAGTCGCACGTTGATCCACAGTCGCACGTTGATCCACAGTCGCACGTTGATCCACAGTCGCACGTTGATCCACAGTCGCACGTTGATCCACAGTCGCACGTT
>Ga0209181_10004424_pt1 | contig 20941 bp, 20 predicted proteins | sample MAT05_FD_187208 | JGI IMG/M metagenome (GOLD analysis project Ga0209181, IMG submission 187208) | Freshwater microbial communities from Lake Fryxell liftoff mats and glacier meltwater in Antarctica - MAT-05 (SPAdes) (version 2) | ecosystem: Environmental > Aquatic > Freshwater > Ice > Liftoff... | reverse complement strand
TCGAGCGATATCAGCGGGGTGTAGGTCATCGCCGCCAGCCGCCCGTCGCCGGACACGGCCACCGGCCACTGCGGCACGACCAGCCCCAACTCCGTCGGCAGCGGCAGAGCCTTCCCGGTGTCCAGGTTGAGGACGAGGACCGGGGTGAGCCGGCCCCGGGCGATGACCGCCCGCCGGCCGTCTCCGGACAGGCCGACCACGAGTTTGGCGGACGAGACAGATTCCCCGTCAGACCCGGCCCCCCGGACGAGCTTCACGTCCGGCTGCTTCGCCGCCGGCTCGGTCGCCCACAGCTTCTTCCCGGTCACCGCGTCGTACCCCTCCACCACGCCCGCGCCCGCCAGCGCCACCACCCGTCGGCCGTCCGGCGTGAGCCAGAGGTCGGAGAACGTGCCGTCGAATCCGCCCAGCGGCCACCGGCTGTCGAACCGGAGGTCGGCGTGCCACACCGTCACCTTTCCCGGGCCGCGGATGAGAAGCGCACGTCCTGCGGCCCGGTGATGGTCAGCCGCTCGCCGCCGTCGGGGACGGTCCCGGGGTCGCCCCCGGTCGCGTCCAGCAGCACGGGCGGCACGTCGCCCTTCGGGTCGCGCTGCGGGGGGAGGGTGACGCTCATCCGGTGGAGGAGGTGCTCGCCGCTGATCAGCCCGGTCTCGCGGGTGGCGGCCAATACGGTCTTGCCGTCCGTGGTGAACCCGACCAGCTCGGTCTGGATCGGCAGCGGGAGGTGCCCCGGGGCGGCCTTCGGGTCGCCGGGGGCCAGGACCACGAGGGTGTCGGCCCCGCGCGCCCGGAGGGTGGCGGCCCCCTCCGCCGGGTCGTTGCCCGGCGCCGCCCCGGCGACCGCCAGCCACGTCCCGTCGCGGCTCCAGGTGGCGGCAAAAACCATCCGCAGCCTCAGGTCCGCCGTCCGCCGCAGCCGCGGGGGGCCGAACTTGGCCGGGGGCGGCTGCTCCTCGGCGGCCGGCTGCGGGTTCGGCCCGGGTTGCGCGGCCGCGACCGGGGATTCCGGCGGCGGCGGCCCCGGGGGCGGGGCGGGCGGGTCCGCGAGCCCCGCGGCCAGCGCCACCCCGGCGGCCAGCGTCAGCGCCAGCGCGCCGCCGAGCAGAACACCTCGCATCGCAGACCCTCCGCGGGCGAGCCGCAGGACCGCCGCCGGCACCGCGCCGCCGGCCGTCCACGCGGCCACCAGCCCGCACGTCTTCGTGAGCAGGGAGTCGGCCACCGCCACCGCCCGCGACTCCGCCAGCACGGCCGCCGCCGACAGCGTCACGCCGCGGCGGGCGAGGCGGACGGCGAGCTTCTTCCGGGCGGTGTCGAGCCGGCTGGCGAGGGTGCCGGGCGGGACGCCGAGGGCGGCGGCGGCGTCCGCCCGGCTCAGCCCGCGGAGGTCGCACAGGACGACGGCGTCCCGATACCACGCCGGGAGCGCGTCCAGCTCCTCGTCCAGCACCGGTCCGAGGTCGTCGGCGGTCGCCGCCGGCGGGGCGGCGGGCTCGGGCACGTCCACGACGGGAACCTCTCGAACGCGCCGCCGGGCCGCCGCGCGCCGGGCGTTCCGGGCGACCCCCACGGCGACCCGGTACAGCCAGCTGCCGAGGAGCTCGGGGCGGCGAACCTCCGCGGCCCGCCGGGCCAGGACGAGGAACACCGCCTGGAAGGCGTCGTCCGCGTCGTGGTGGTTGCGGACGCCGCGGCGGCAGGCGGCCAGGACCACCGGCCCGTGCCGGCGGACCAGCTCCGCGAACGCCGCCCCGTCGCGGGTGGTGGCGAACCGCCGGAGCAGGTCGGCGTCGGCCGCCGTCTCGGCGGTCAGCTGCCGGAGGATGACGGCGGGGTCGGTCATGATGGTGAACTGTCCGGTCGAGGGGGAAGGAGTCGCGCGACCGACACGATTATCGCCCGGCAACCCGTCGTTACCGAGTTGTTACTCCCCTTCCGGCCGCCTCCCTGCCAATCTCCGGGCGCCCACGAGGAGGTCAAGATGTTCTCGTCCGCCGTCCCGCTCGCCGCGTTCGCGCTGCTCCTGGCCGCCGTTTCGACCCCGGCCCCGCTGCCCGAACAGCCGCCGAGCCGGGTGAAGGTGATGTTCGACCAGATGCGCAACGGGAAGTACCAGCAGGAGGCCTTCAACTTTCCCAAGCTGGAGTGGTCGGACATCCCGGCGCTGCTCGACCGGGCCGAGAGCACGACGGAGCTGAAGACCTTCCCGACGAACCCCATCTCCTCGTTCCACATCCCGACCCGCCCCGAGGGCGTGGTCGCGCTGTGGCTCGTCGAGGGGGTGCGGAAGGGCGGCAAGTACCCGTCGCTCAACCCACGCATTCACCCCGCGGGGGACACCGCCGAGGAGCGGGCGACGAACCACAAGGCGCTGGCGGCGGCGTACAAGGGCTGGTGGGCGAAGGTGAAGCAGCTGCCGCCCGAGAAGGCCCGGGACGTCAACCCCCTCGAAGGAACGAAGCTCCTGTGGCAGTGACGAGTGGGCGGACGCCGGCCCCGCCACATCCGCCGCAACGGACCACGAGAGCGGATTTCGGGAAGGCGTAGCGGGCGAAGCCCACCCGTTGCAACGGGTGGGCGTGCCACGGGTGCTACACCGTCAGGAAGTCCGCTCCAGCCCCGGGCTACCGGGGCGCGGCGGCGCGGGCGGCAGCGGGAACGCCGACGAGGCGGCCCGGAAGTCGGTGGTGCGGGTCACGGCGAGTACCGGGAGCGGGTCCGGGGTGCTCGACAGACAGTGTACCCGGCCGCGCCGCGGGGTGGTGCCGTCGTTCGGCAATCGGCGGTCACGGCCCGGGGCTGTAGTCGTACCGCCAGATCACCCCGGCATCCTGGTGCGACGTGCCGCCGAGGCTCACGGCGAACAGGGCCGACTCGCCGGTGGCGGCGTCGGCATCGCTATCGATGCTGTCGTCGCTCCCCTGGTCCGGGGCGGTGAACCGGTAGGCGAGCATGGGATTGGTGGACGTGGGAAGGAAGAACCGCACCCGGAACGCCCCGCCCGCCGTGAGGGTGAAGGAGTAGACCCCGGACGAGTTCGTCGTGGTGGTGGCGACGACCGCGCCGCTGGCGTCGAGGAGCTGGACGACGACGCCGGCGTACCAGGAGTCGTTGCCGTTCTGGAGGCCGTCGCGGTCCCAGCCGGTCGGGGCGTTGGCGTACTCCCAGCCGTCGTTGAACAGCCGCCCGGTCACGGTGGCGATACCGGAGTTGTCACCGCCGCCCCCGCCGCCGGCGGGTTCACGGTGACGGTGACGGTCGCGGTGGCGGTGCCGCCGAAGCCGTCGGCGACGGTGTAGGTGAACGTCGCGGTCCCCACGAACCCCGCGGCCGGGGTGTACGTGTACGACCCGTCGGCGGCGACCGTGACGGACCCGGACGACGGGGCGGAGGAGGCGACGACGGTGAGGGTGTCGCCGTCGGCGTCGGTGTCGTTGGCGAGGACGTTGCCGGACACGGCCGTCTGGTACGGGGTGGCCGCGGCGTCGTCGGCGGCGGCGGGGAGGACGTTCGGGCGGAACAGGGCGTCGGTGCGCGGGGTGCTGAACGGGTCGGCGGCGTCGAGGGTGACGGCGGCGAGGAGGGTATTCACGTCGATGTCGCTATCGGTCTCGGGGGTGGCGGCGGAGGCGTGCTGCGGGCTCGGGCGCAGCCCGGCCGGCTGGCCGACGGTCACCTCGTAGGTGCCGAAGGGGACGGCGCCGAAGTCATACCACCCGTCGGCGTCGGTCTCCACCTGATCGGTCAGGCCGTCGGGGCCGGCGAGGAAGACGGGGACGCCGGCGAGGCCAACGTCTCCGTCGAGTGGCTCGAAGGCGCCGTTGCCGTTCTCGTCGCGGCCGACGCGGCCCATCACCTGCCCCGGCGGCGCCTGGAACCAGTACTCGGCCGGGTTGGGCGCGACCTTCGCGTGGGCCTTCGTCCAGCCGGGCGGAAGGGTGTGGCCGGTGAAGTCGATCGGGATGTTGTTGGCGTAGAGGAAAACGACTTTCTGCCCGCCGCCGATCCGCAGTCCCGCGGCGGTGAAGACGCCCTCGACCGTCCCCGGCAGGGCCGCGTAGCCTGTGACGATGACCCGGTCGTGATGGTCGTCCGCGACGCCGTTCACGTCGATGGTCATCTTGCCGGCGAAGATGTGGAAGTTCTCCTTCACGTTGATGACGCCGTAGGCGGCGCCGGGGCCGCGCGGGTTGATTTCCGCAGCGGGCGATTGCTGGCCGGTGTACCCCGGCGCGTCCGGGTTGTGCCCGAGGCAGAGGTTCCCGTCGACCGTGCCGTCGCCGGTGATGAGGCCGTTGCGGATGCCGAGGACGTGGCCCGCCTCGCGGGCCTTGACGGTGGCCTTCTCCAGGAGTGTCCACGTCGGCGTCTTGGTCGGGTTCGGCCCCTGCTCGGCGTAGCCGACGATCTCCAGCGTGCTCGTGGTGATGGTGGTCGAGTCGTGGGTGAAGTAGTCGCCGAGGATCGACGCCGTGCCGTTGCCGGTGACCGCCACGGTGCCGAAGTTGGTGACCCAGAAGCCGTGGGGCTCGGCGGTGCCCCAGCGGCCGCCGGAGGCGGTGATGTTGAACGTCCCGCCCGCGGGGTCGCCGCTGTTGATCTGCACCTTGGGGACGTAGGGAACCTGCGGCCCGGCACGCACCGTGGTGACGTTCCCCGAGGTCCAGGCGAGGGTGCCGGAGACGACGATGTCCGTGCGGTCCTGGACGAGGTCTGGACCGCCCGCGGGGCCGGCAACGGCGAGCGACCCACCCGCGGCCACGTTGACGGTGAGCATGTACAGCGTACCCGCGCGCCAGGAGGTGGATGAGGTGCCGGCGACGAATAGGATGCCGGCGCCCTCGGCCCCGCCGGAGAGCGTGGCCGGCGAGCTGATGAGCGACGTGCCGGTGACGCGCAGGGAGTTCTAGATGGTAACGGTGGCCGTGTAATCAGCCCCCGACTCGGCACTGGCGGCGCGGACGTTGATGGACTTGACGACGACGTTTCCGGGAATCACGCAGTCCCGGTTATAGGTGCCCCAGAACTCGACATCATCGTTCGCCGTCGGCACTCGGAGCGCTGGAACCCAGACCGCGCCCAAGAGCTCCGCCTAGTTCCTGCCGTTCGACCACAGGTCGGTCCCGACGATCGGTGGTGGATCCCAGCGGAGGGTAGCGGGTGCGAGGCGGTCCTCGAGGTGTTTCATGCGGAGCGGCTGCGTTCGCATTCCGCGGTCGGTGGATCGCCCGTGTCGGCCGAACATCGAATTCCCCTTCATAATGGTGTGATGGATTTACCGGACCACTCGGGATGCCTCACTTGCCTTCGAGACGGATCCATTCAGATCGCTTGTAATCCTCGCGCTCGCCGTGCTGAATGACACGATCGGCCAGTGTCAACTTGACGATTTGATACCTGACTGCGGGTCCCGGCCGCGGTGGATCGACTCGAATTTCGATCTCCTTCCCCTCGAATCGGTAGGTGCCCGCCACGATCTCATCAGCCCTACCACGCACACTCGTGATCGCAGTGTACTTACCGTCCTTCGTAAATACTTCGACAGTCTTGGACCATTCCGGCATCTCCCTTCCGCCATATTTGACGAGTTTCCAGCGGCCGATGATCTGATCGGCCGGGGTCAGCTTCTCGCGCGGCGGGGGTGCGGGTTCGGGCTGGGCCGTCTGGGACTGGGCCGTGCCGACCGTGACCGATCCGATAAGGGCGACGACGAGGCACTGGGAGAACAAGCGGTTCGACATGGCAGACCTCCACAATGCGTAAGGGCACCCGTGTCTCCTACCGTCCTTCGTCACGAACGTATTCGATGAGCCTCATTCGGTCTGGCCCACGCTCCTGCGTAATGAGGCGAGTCTTGGTCACGACGACGAGTGTGCGTTCCACGGTCTTCGGACCTGCCGGCGGATCAGGGCAGAACTCGATGATCTTGCCGTTCAGTTTGTAGCTACCCGAGATCGCCTCATCGGGATACGACAGGCTGCGGACTAAGAAGTTGACTCTCCCTTTCGCCGTGAAGGTGAGGAACTCGACCGCGGTCGGGGGTACCGGTCGTCCATCCACCTTCTCGAGCCGCCATCGCCCGACGAGTAACTCGGCCGGTGTCAGCTTCTCGCGCGGCGGGGGCGCGGTCTCGGGCTGCGCCGAGCCGACGCCGGCGACGCCCATCATGAGGAAAACCAAGGACAACTTCGACCGCTTCATGATGCCGCTCCCCTGACCCACCGGGCCGATCGGAACGCGACCGAATGTGATTTGCCAAACTCTACCGCAGGATCGTAAGCGTCCAGACATCCGGTTGCAAGAGGGGCAAGCGATATTGATTCAGATCGTCGCCAAGTCGTTCGCATGACCGCGATTGGGGATTCGCCGCTTTGCTCTGCCGACGTGCCACGACCCCCCTTCTCCCGCAATTCTCGCGGATTCGTCCCGAACGCCCGGCGCCGCAACGACTTCTGGCAGGTCATCGATCTGGCGCACGTCGATCTGGCGGCGTGACATGTTTCCGCGACCCGGTGGGGGGCGCGGCGGAAACAATTATTTCGGCCCGAGTGTGGCCGTTGGCACGTTGCTTCGGCGCGGCCGGCGTGGTCTACTCGGGCCATGCCCGACACCCCGCCGAAGCCGCCGCACGGGTGCTGGCTGTTCGCCGGCCTCGTCCTCGCCGGCCTCCTCGGCTTCGCCGCCGCCGTCGCCGGGATCGCGTTCGACGCCCCGTTCCCGGTGGTCGCCGGGCTCATGTTTGGCACCCCGCTGCTCTACATCGCCGGGCTGATCTACCTGGGGGTCCGGCACGCGCGGAAGTACGGCCCCGGCATGACCACCGAACAGCGGGTGGCGTGGCGCGTCGTGGTGCCGTTCCTCGGGGCGTTCGGCGTCGTCGGGGCGCTGTCGATCGGCGGCGTCATCGCGGCGCACGTGCTCGGCGCCCCCGGGTGGGCGATTCCGGTCGTGTTCTTCGCCCCCGCCGTGCTGCTCAGCGTCTTCGCGTGGCCGTACCTGGAGGGACTCCCGGAGCGGATGAAGCGCGCCGCACCCTCGCCGGAGAAGGCCGCTGTGGTGGCCCCGGAGCCGATCGCGGTTCCGACCGACCCGGACGCCTTCCCCACGGTGCCGGCCGACCCGTCGTACCCCGGCCGCACGCTGGCGCGCCGGCTGCCGCCGGCCGACCTGAACGCCGGGTGCGCGTGCGTCGGCGTGCTGGGCGTGGCGCTGTTCTGGAACGGCATCGTGAGCGTGTTCGTGTGGGAGGCGGTGGCGGCGCTGCTGCGCGGGAACCCCGAGTGGTTCCTGATGGTGTTCCTCATCCCGTTCGTACTCATCGGGCTGGTGCTGGTGGTCGTCGGCGTCGTCGCCGCCGGCGTGTGGCTGATCGCCATGCTGACGGGCGTGGTGACGGTGGAAGTGGACGCCCACCCGTTCGAGCCGGGCGGCACGTACCGCGGCCGCGTCGCGCAGACGGGCCTGTGCCGGCTGCGTAAGGTCGGCGTGGCGCTGGTCTGCACCGAGTCGGCGACGTACCAGTCGGGCACGACCGAGAGCACCGCCCACTGCGAAGCGGCGAAGGAGTTGGCCGAGCTGCCGGAGCCGCTGCCGGCGGCGCCGACGGACTTCACGCTGACGGTGCCGGCGGGCGCGATGCACTCGTTCGCAGCGAAGAAGAACGCGGTGTCGTGGAAGGTCTCGGTGTGGGGCCGGGTGCTGTGCGTGCTGCCGTACGGGCGCGTGTTCGAAGTGGTGGTCCGGCCGGGGGACAGCGATGGCGGGTGAGCCCGAGGTACGCGTCGAGATCGCCGGCGACCGGTTCCACCCCGGCGACGAGGTGGGCGGCGCGTTCGTGCTGCCGGGCGGCCCGCCGGCCGACTGCGAGAGCGTCGAGCTGTCGGTACTGTGGCACACGTCGGGGAAGGGGACCGAGGATTTGGGCGTGATCCACTACCAGGGCTGGACCGCGGCCGACGCCACGCTCGCGGCCCTGCCGAACCCGGGGACGTTCGCGGTGCGGCTGCCGAACACGCCGTGGAGCTACGACGGCACGCTGGTGAAGGTCCACTGGGCCGCCCGGGTGCGGGTGCGGTTCGGCACGTCCGGCGAGGTGGTGGCGGAGGCGCCGTTCGTGCTCGCGCCGCGGGGGCGGTCGTGAGCGGGCGCGTCGGGACGCTGCCGCGGGTGAACCCGTTCTCGGCCCGGTTCGTGGAGCCGGGGGCGATCCCGTACCGCGTACCCGGTGGGGTCGCGGAGTTGGTGGCGCGATTCGAGGCCGCCGGCGGGTGGGGCGAAATCGTCGGCCCGCACGGCAGCGGCAAATCGACGCTCCTGGCGAGCCTGCTGCCGCACCTGACCGCGTGGACGGTCCGCCGCGTCCGGCTGGGCGCGGCCGGGCGCGCACCGCCGGCGGACCTGTGGCCGCTACCGGGGCCGCGACCGCTGCTGGTGATCGACGGGTTCGAGCAACTCGACTGGCTCGGCCGCCGGCGGGTGGCGCGCGGGTGTCGGCGCGCCGGGGCCGGGCTGCTGGTGACGACGCACCGCCCGGCCGGTCTGCCGCCGCTGCACCGCACCGACGTGACGCCCGAGGCGCTGGCGTGGGTGCTGGCGCGGCTGTTGCCGGCGGACGGGCGCGGGGTGCTCGCCGGCTTCGACGCCGGCGAGCGGCTGCGGGCGCACCGCGGGAGTATGCGCGAGGTGCTGTTCGAGCTGTACGACCGGTGGGAACAGGGGCGATGAGTTCCGCCGCTCGCGGCGGTGCAAGGAATCCGTTACACTTCACGCAGTTGCTGGGCGGAGCGGAGAACGCGATGCACGACTGGACGCGGGTCGATCCGAATGAGTACCGCTCGTTCCACGGCAGCTGGGTGTGCGCACTCTACGACGCGCTGAACGCCGGACTCCTCCCGGCCGGGTATTACGCGATGGTAGACTACTCGGGGCAGACACTCCGGCCCCGCACCCGGCGCGTAAGCGTGTGCACCATCACCCCCCGCCGGCACACGGTCGTCGCCATCGTCGAGATCGTGTCGCCGAGCAACAAGGCGAAGCGCTCCGAGCTGCGAGACTTCGTCGGGAAGGTGACGGGGGCGTTGGACACCGGCGTCCACGTGCTCGTGATCGACCCGTTCCCGCCCGGCCCCCACGACCCGGAGGGGATTCACGGCGTCGTCTGGCGGGCCTTGACCGGCCGGCCGTTCGAGCTGCCGGAAGACAAGCCGCTCACGCTCGCCGCCTACGAAGCCCAGTCGGCCGCGAAGGTCGGCGCGTTCGTGGAGCCGGTGGCGGTCGGCGACGCCCTCCGCGACATGCCGCTGTTCCTCAGCCCCGACGCGTACGTCAACGCCCCGTTGGAGGCGACGTACCAGACCGCCTGGGCCGCCTTCCCCGCGACGTTGCGGGCCGAGGTGGCCCCCTGACGGATTGGTTCCGCACGGGCGCTGACGCGACCCCGCTCACGGACTTCCCCATGCTCCCCCTGCTGATCGCCCTCGCCGCCCCCGCGGCGGACCCGCTCCCCACCTTCGTCGCGCCCGGCGCCCGGCTCGAAAAGCTCTGGGGCGACGGCGAATTCACCGAAGGCCCCGCCGAGGGGCCGGACGGCTGCGTCTACTTCTCCGACATCGGCAACCGCATCATGCGGTTCGACCCGATGACCGGGAAAACCAGCACCTTCCGCGATCCGTCCGGCCGGTCCAACGGCCTGAAGTTCGACGCGAAGGGACGGCTGATCGCCTGCGAGGGGGCGAACACCGGCGGGAATCGCCGCATCAGCATCACCGAGAAGGACGGCACCGTCCGCACACTGGCCGACAAGTTCGGCGGCAAGCGCTTCAACTCGCCGAACGACCTGACGCTCGACGCCAAAGGCCGCGTCTACTTCTCCGACCCGCGCTACGTCGGAACCGAGCCGCGCGAGCTCGATCACGAATCGGTCTACCGCGTCGACCCGGACGGCACCGTCACCCGCGTGACGGCCGACGTGCGGAAGCCGAACGGGCTGGTGATTTCGCCCGACGGCAAGACGCTGTACGTGTCCGACCACAACGGCGAGGCGGCGCCGGCCCGGGCGCTGGTGGCGTACCCGCTGAACGCCGACGGCGCTGTCGGGCCGCGGCGGGTGCTGCACGACTTCGGCAAGGAGCGCGGCATCGACGGCATGACGGTCGCGGCCGACGGCACGGTCGTCGCCACGGCCGGGGCGAAGGCGGCGGGCGGCGTCTACTTCTTCGCCCCGGACGGGAAGAAGCTCGGCTTCCTGCCGACGCCCGAAGACCCGAACAACTGCTGCTTCGCGGGGCCGGACCGGCGGACGCTGTACGTCACCGCCGGGAAGTCGCTGTACCGCGTCACGCTCACCCTCGCCGGCGCCCCCGCGGCGCCGAAGGAGTAACCCGCAGGTGATCCGTGTTGGGTGGGTGGGTTCTGGTTCCCATCGGAGGTGGTTCGCCCCCTCACCCCGCGTGCTTCACCGCGACCCTCTCCCCCGAGGGGAGAGGGTGGGAGCCGGCCCGCGCCCGGCACCGGCGGGCATCGACTCGCAAACGCAGGTGAGGCACACGACCCCACGTCGGCGCGTGGTTGCCCGCCCGTGATGGGGCCGGGTGCCTCCCACCCTCTCCCCTCGGGGGAAAGGGTCGCGGCGAAGCACGCGGGGTGAGGGGGCGAACCACCTCCGACGACGACCAGAGACCACGCACCCACCCCGGTCCGCCTACGAGTCCGGTAGACTGACGGCTGCCAACCCCGAACCACCTGCCGGAGACTCCCGTGCCCCCGAAGAAGGTCGCCGCGGTCGTCACCGAGTACCGCCGCTGGTCGCACGCCGACGTCATCCTCCGCAACCTCCTCGGCGGCTACCCCGACGGCACCCGCCCCGACCTGCAACTCGTGTCGCTCGTCACCGACCAGGTGCCGAAGACCGACATGAGCCGCGACCTGGCGAAGCGCCACGGCTTCCGCATCTGCGCCACCGTGAACGAGGCGCTGACGCTCGGCACCGACACGCTGGCCGTGGACGCCGTGCTGTCGATCGGTGAGCACGGCCAGTACCCGACCAACGACCGCGGCCAGCTCCTCTACCCGCGCCGCCGCTTCTTCGCCGACATCGCCGCGGTGTTCGAGCGGACCAAGCGGTCGGTGCCGGTGTTCAACGACAAGCACCTCGCGGCGACGTGGGACGACGCCAAGTGGATGTACGACACCGCCCGCCGCCTGATGGTGCCGTTCCTCGCCGGCTCCAGCATCCCGGTGACGTGGCGCAAGCCCGACGTGGAACTGCCGCGCGGCTGCGACCTCGTCGGCGCCGTGCAGCTCGGCTACGGCCCGTTCGAGGGCTACGGCTTCCACGCCCTCGAAGGCTTGCAGTGCATGGTGGAGCGGCGCGCAATCGCAACCCCTCCCCCGGCCCCTCCCCCAAGGGGGGAGGGGTGCTCGCACCGCGAAACCTCCTGCGACAATGCTCCGGCTGAGAGGGTGCCCGGCCAGTCGGTCGGTACGTCCCCCCCCTTCCCACTTAGGGAAGGGGGGCCGGGGGGGTTAGGTGGCTCGGGGCTTCGTGCCGCGATCCAACCCCAGCCCGCTCCCCAGGGGGGAGGCGGGTTGCCACAGCAGGGCGTGGCCGCGGTGACGTGCCACAGCGGGCCGGCGATGTGGGCGGCGCTCGACCGCCACGCCTGGACGAAGCCGGTCCTCGAAGCCGGCCTGCGCCTCATCCCGGCGCACGCCAACGGCGACGTCCGCGAGCTGTCGGCGAAGGCGCGCGACGCCGGCACGTTCGAGGTGGAGTACCGCGACGGCTTCCGGGCGTTCGTGGTGATGCCCAACGGCTGGGTCCACGAGGGCGACGGCGGGGCGTTCGTGTTCGCCGGCCAGGTGCGCGGGCGGCCGCCGGTGGCGTGTCAGTACTACCTGCAACAGCCCGACCCGTTCGCGCACTTCGCCGAGCTGACGAAGGCGATCGACTCGCTGGTCCGCACCGGCCACGCCCCGTACCCGGTCGAGCGGACGCTGCTGACGACCGGCGTGCTGGACGCGGTGATGACGAGCAAGCACCGCGGCGGCGCCCGGGTGGAGACGCCGCACCTCGACGTCCGCTACCGGCCGACCGACTGGGGCGCGGCGAAGGGGGCGATCCCGCCGGCGCAGAAGGGTTAGTGCCCGGCCGCCTTCTCGAAGTACGCCTTCGACTCCTTCACCCCGGGCTTGATCGTCGCCGCCCCGGGCTTCCAGTCGGCCGGGCACACCTCGCCGTTCTTCTCGAAGAACTGCAGCGCGTCGAGCACCCGCAGCGCCTCGTCCACGCTCCGCCCGAGCGGCAGGTCGTGGACCGTCGCGGCGCGGACGATCCCCTGCTTGTCGAGGAGGAAGGTGCCGCGCAGGGCGATGCCGCCGTCGAGCAGCACGCCGTAGTCGGACGCGATCTTCTTGGTCAGGTCGGCGACGAGCGGGTACTTCAGCCCGCCGAGGCCGCCGGCGGCGCGGGACTGCTGGATCCAGGCGAGGTGGCTGAACTCGCTGTCGATGGAGCAGCCGATCACCTGGCAGTTGCGCGTCTCGAACTCGGCGACCCGGTCCGAGAACGCCACGATCTCGGTGGGGCAGACGAAGGTGAAGTCGAGCGGGTAGAAGAACAGGACCACGTACTTGCCGCGGTAGTCGGACAGCTTGACCTGCTTGAACTCCTCGTTCACCACCGCGGTGGCGGTGAAGTCCGGGGCTTCCTTCTGCACGTGGGCCGGCATCGGTTCGTCTCCTGGGGTGGGGCAACGGTGAATGATTAGCAACCGCCGGGCGGGAATCCACCGGCCGGCGGGAAGGCGCGGCATCGGGCGGGCCGATGCCACCGGCCGGAGGAGCCTGATCCGGGGTGTGCGAAACGGATTGTGAAGTTCACCCTTGCCCCCTCACGAAGACTTCACTTATCCTTCACAATACCAATCCGGTTGCGGATCACTCCGCCGACTCGCCATCGCCGGACCGGTCCACTCGCCCATCCCGTATTCGTTCTAACTCTCCCGAGGAACCCATGCGCCGCCACCGGGTCCGCCCCGCGTTCACGCTGATCGAGCTGCTGGTCGTCATCGCCATCATCGCCATCCTCATCGGGCTGCTCCTCCCCGCCGTGCAGAAGGTCCGCGAGGCCGCCGCCCGGGCCAAGTGCGCCAACAACCTCAAGCAGCTCGGCCTCGGCTGCCACAACTTCCACGACACCCAGGGGATCCTCCCGCCGAGCCGGTGCGCGTCCGGCGGATTCCCGAAGCTCGCCGTCCCGAACAACGCCTACCAGGGGTGGGCGGTGTGGCTGCTGCCGTACCTCGAGCAGCAGAACATCCGCAACATCTTCAGCACCACGCTCCACTTCGGGCACGCGAACAACAGGACCGCGATCCAGACCGCGGTCGCCGTCTTCAAGTGCCCGTCCAGCCCGACCCAGGACCGGGTGGCGCCGACGTTCACCGCCCAGTCGTTCTCGGTCAGCGACGCCAAGACGGCGGACTACACGGTGATCCGGTTCGTGACCGACAGCCTCCGTGGGCACGCGCCCGCGAACCTCGACCCGGCCACGAGAGGGTCGTCGTTCGACGGGGTCCAGGGCGTGCAGTCCAGCGCCCACTCGTACGCGACCGGGACGAACTACCGCGTCCACTCGTTCGCCAGCATCACCGACGGGCTGTCGAACACGCTGTTCTACGTCGAGTGCGCCGCCCGCCCGGACCGGTACAACGCGGGCAAACTGGTGTCGTCCAACTCGGTCGGCGCGTCGGCGTGGGCCGACTCCGAGAACGAAATCGGGCTGGACGGCTGCAACGACACCTTCGGCACCCCGGGCACCCGGCCCATGAACTGCACGAACAGCGGCGAGCCGTACGCCTTCCACACCGGCGGGATGAACGTCTGCTTGGTGGACGGGTCGGTGCGGTTCGTGCGCGAGAGCGTCCCCATCCGGACGTTCGCCGCGATGGTCACCGCCCGGGCCGGCGAGGTCGCGACCCTGGACTGAGGCCGCGTCCGAAGGCCGGCGGGCTCAGGCCCGCCGGCCGCTCAATACTCCCGCACCAACAGTTCCCCGTCCGCCGAGAACCAGCCCTCCCCGTCGATCTGGTAGACGCCGTCGGTCCGGGCCGCGAGCAGCCGGCACGCCGCGGTCAGCAGCTTCTCCAGCGCCACCTCGTCGCGCGCGTCCACCGGCTTGCGGATCACCACCAGTTGCTTCGTCAGCGCGACCCGCTCCACGAGCGCGGCCGCGTGCGGGCTGTAGTCGCACGTCTCGAGCTCGGCCGCGTGGGCGTTCAGCTCGGCGCGGATGTCGTCCTCGGCGGTGAGGTAACGGGCGAGCGTGACGGGCGTGTTCAGGCCCGGCAGGCGGAGCTCGCCGCCGGTCCAGCCGAGGTCGTCGCCGCGGAAGTGCGGTTCGACCGGCAGCCCGATCGCGTGCAGTTCCGCGGCCAGTTCCGACGGCGGAACGGGGGCGTCGTCCCGCCCGAATACCCGGTGCCACATGCTGTTCCGCCCGCGGTTGAAACCCGAAGGTCATGGTACGGAGTACAACTGGCCGCCGACCGGCCTGTTCCCGGGTCGGCGATCACGGCTAAGATTACGCCATTCCACCACCCGCACCCGCCGGAGCCGTGATGACGCCGACCGAAAACGGGGAACTCGTCAACCGCGTCCAGCAACTCCGCCTCGACGGGCAACTCGGCACCGAGACCGGGTCGGGCCGCGGCGGCGGGTCGTGGCTGCCGTGGCTCCTGTGCGGGCTGCTGTCCCTGAGCTGGGTCGGCGTCGGCGTGCGCTACTACCGGCAGACCAGCGCGGTTCGTCCCGCCGACGGCGGCGAACCGGCCGCGAAGGCGCCCGGCGCGTCGGCCGCACCGACCGCCGCCGGCCCGGCCGCGGCGCCGGGCGAGGTGCTGTTGCCGCTCAAGGGGAACGTGATCCCGTTCCTGCAGATCGCGGTCAGCCCGCGGGACGTGGCGGGGGAAATCACCCGCATCACGTTCTTCGAGGGGAAGCGCGTGACGCAGGGTGAGACGCTCGCCACCCTGCTGAACTCGCAGTACGAGAACCGGTTCAAGACCGAGGTGGCGTCGGTGCGGTCGGCCGAGGCGCAGGTGGCGAAGGCCGAGGCGGGCGAGGTGACGGCGACGGTCCGGGTGGCGAAGTCCAAGTCGGCGCTGGCCGCGGCCACGGCCCGGGTGACGCGGGCGCTGGCCGTGCAGGACCGCAGCACGAAGGACTTCGAGCAGGCCCGCCAGCAGCGGGTGGCCGGCGGCATCTCGGCGCAGGAGTACCAGAAGTTCGACGCCGACAAGCTGGTGGCCGACGCCGACACCGTGGCCGCCCACGCGGACGTGGAGGCGGCGACCCGCGAGGTGGAGGCGACCGAGGCCGAGCGGACGACCAGCAAGGCGCACACCCGGGCGGCGCGGGCCGAGGTGTCCGCGGCCGAGGCCCGGCGCGACGAGTCGAAGCGGCTGCTGGACAACTGCACCATCGTGGCCCCGATCAGCGGCACGGTGCTGACGAAGAAGGCCGACCGCGGCAGCCTGGTGAGCCCGGCGGCGTTCAACGTGTCGGCGAGCCTGTGCGAGATCGCCGACCTGGCGAAGCTGGAAGTCGAGTTGGACGTGCCGGAGCGGCAGATCATGCGCGTCCGGCCGGGGCTGGAGTGCCAGCTGATGGCCGACGCCGACACCACCCGCGTCTACCGCGGCGAGCTCCACCGGGTGATGCCGATCGCCGACGACAGTCACAACGTCATCAAGGTGCGGATCCGCGTGTACCTGCCGCGCGGCGAGGAACCGGGGTCGTTCCTGAAGCCGAGGATGGCCGTGACGGCGATGGTCATCAACCGCGCGTTCGCGCCGTCCCCCGGCGACCAGCCGTGGGAGTGACGCCGAAGCCCGGGGACGGCCGTCCCCGGGCTTTCGCCCGCCGACCCCTTCATGGACCCACCATGCCCGCGATCGTCGAAGTCCGCGACCTGCACAAGTCGTTCACCCGCGGCACCGAGACCATCGAGGTGCTCCAGGGGCTGACGCTCGACGTGGGCGAGGGCGAGTTCCTGGCGCTGATGGGGCCGTCGGGCTCCGGCAAGACGACGCTCCTGAACCTCATCGCCGGCCTCGACCGGCCGACCGCCGGGGCCATCAACGTCGGGCCGAATACCATCTCGACGATGTCCGAGAGCGAGCTCGCCCGGTGGCGGACGCGGCACGTCGGGTTCGTGTTCCAGTTCTACTACCTGCTGCCGGTCCTCACCGCGTACGAGAACGTGGAGCTGCCGCTGCTGCTGCTGTCGCTCACGAAGGCCCAGCGGCGCAAGCAGGTCGAGAACGCGCTCGACCTCGTCAGCCTGTCGGACCGGATGAGCCACCGGCCGGGGCAGCTGTCCGGCGGGCAGCAGCAGCGCGTCGGCATCGCCCGGGCGCTGGTCACCGACCCGACGCTGATCGTCGCCGACGAGCCGACCGGCGACCTCGACACGAAGAGCGCCGACGCCATCCTGACGCTGCTGGACGTGGTGCGCGGCCAGCTGAACAAGACGATCATCATGGTGACGCACGACCCGAAGGCCGCCGCGCGGGCGCAGCGAATCCTGCACCTGGAGAAGGGGCAACTGGTGCTGGATACGGCGGCCGTGTAGTGTTCGCCGCTCGCGGCGGTGCACCGCGCTGCACCGCCGCGAGCGGCGGAACAAAACCATTCCAACTTGCGGTTGCACCACTTCCCCACGATCGGTCACAATCCTTCGCCCACCCGGGGGAAGGACTCCGCCATGCGCCCGCTCCGCGTCGCCGTGCTCGACGAAGAACTCCCGTTCCCGCTCACCTCCGGGAAGCGCATCCGCACGTTCAACCTCCTCGCCCGCCTCGCCGACCGGCACCGCGTGACAGTCCTCTGTCACAAGAACCCCGACCGCGACGAGGCCGCCGCCGCGGACGCCGCGTTCCGGCACATCGGTGTCGAAACGGTGGTGGTCGAGCGGACGGTGCCGCCGAAGTCCGGCCCCGGGTTCTACGCCCGCCTCGCCGGCAACCTCCTGTCGCCGCTACCGTACTCCGTCGCCACGCACGCCAGCCCGGCGCTCGCGGCGGCGGTGAAGGAACTGGCCGCGACCGGCCGCGTGGACGTGTGGCACTGCGAGTGGACGCCGTACGCCCAGGTGCTGCGCGACGCCCTCGGCGACGCCGGCCTCGCCGCCGCCCGGTGGGTGGTGATGGCGCACAACGTCGAGTCGCTGATCTGGCGGCGGTACGTCGAGGCCGAGCAGAACCCGGTGAAGCGCTGGTACGTCCGCAAGCAGTGGCACAAGTTCGAGCGGTTCGAGCGCTGGGCGATGGCCGCCGCCACCACCGCCGTCGCCGTCAGCCCCGACGACGCCGCCCTGATGCGCGAGCGCTTCGGGGTCAAGGTTCCGGCCGTGGTCGAGAACGGCGTCGATACGGCGTACTTCCGCCCGCAGCGCGACGTGGACCGAAACCCCGACCGCGTCCTGTTCCTCGGCAGCCTCGACTGGCGGCCGAACCTCGACGCCGTGACGCTGCTGCTGAACAGCATCTTCCCCGCCGTCCGCGCCCGGGTGCCGGCGGCGACGCTGGCGCTGGTCGGCCGGCACCCGCCGGCGTGGCTCCGCGCCCGCGCCGCGGCGATGCCCGGCGTCGAGTTGTTCGCCGACGTGCCCGACGTGCGGCCGTTCCTGGCGACGTGCGGGATGCTGGCGGTGCCGCTGCGCATCGGCGGCGGCTCGCGGCTCAAGATTCTCGAAGCGCTCGCCACCGCGACGCCCGTGGTCAGCACCCGCGTCGGCGCCGAGGGGCTGACGCTGACCCCCGGCCGCGACCTGGTGGTGACGGAAAAGCCCGAGGGCATGGCCGGCGCCATCGTGGCCGGGATTCGTCGGCCGGACGAGCTCGCGGAGCAGGCCGAGCGCGGCCGCGAGGAGGTGCTGGAGCGCTACGACTGGGCGCCGCTCGCGGACCGGCTCGACGCGGTGTGGCGCGGGGCCGTCGGTCACGAACTCGTAACAACCCGCCAACGCGGGAGAGGCGCCGCGGTTCGGCCCGGGTAGAGTGTCGGCGCGGCGCCCCCCCGGCGCCGCCGACTCCGACACGCGCCACTCGGCGCCGCGGCCCGGGGCGTTGCCCCGGGCTATCGAGTCCCAGGCCGTTGGCCTGAAGACGGCCGACTCGGCTCTTCACCCCGAAGGGGTGGGATTCGATAGCCCGGGGCAACGCCCCGGGCCGCGGCGCCGGCCGGCGCCGCCACACTCCCGAGGGTTCGCCATGCTGCGCCGCAAGCTGCTCTGGTCCGTTCCGCTGGCCGGCGCCATCGGCGCCGGCGTCGCCGCCGACCGGTGGCTCGCCGCCGAGGCGCTCGCCGACGCCAAGCAAGACCTCCGCCCCGCCGTCACCCTGCCGGTGACGCGCGTCGTCATGTTCAACAGCGGCGTCGGCTACTTCTCCCGCAGCGGCGAGGTGGACGGCGACGCCCGCGTCGACCTGGCGTTCCAGGAACTCGACATCAACGACCTGATCAAGTCGATGGTGTTGGAAGACTTCGGCGGCGGTCGCGTCGCGGCGGTGAGTTACGACAGCCGCGAGCCGATCGAGCGGACGCTCGCCAGCTTCTCGATCAACCTCAACGGCGACCCAAGCCTCGCGGGGGTGCTGCAACAGGCCCGCGGCGAGCGCGTCGAGGTGACGACCAACCCGACGGCGCAGAACCAGCCGGGGAAGCTGACCGGGTCGATCGTCGGCATCGAGCTGCAGGCGGTGCCGGTGGGTCAGACGCAGATGCCGGTGCAGGTGCTGAACCTGTGGTGCGCCGAGGGGCTGCGCAGCGTGCGCCTGCAGGAGGTGCAGCAGCTGCGCTTCTTGAACCCGGTGCTGGAGTCGGAGTTCCGCCGGGCGCTGGAGGTGCTGGCCCGCAACCACGACGCCCAGAAGAAGGCGGTCAGCGTCCACTTCGCCGGCGACGGCAAGCGGCGGGTGCAGGTCGGCTACGTGATCGAGTCGCCGATCTGGAAGACGAGCTACCGCCTCATGCTCGACGCGCAGGGCAAGGGCGGCAGGCCGTACCTGCAGGGGTGGGCGATCGTCGAGAACACGACCGACGAGGACTGGACGAACGTGCGGATGGCGCTCATCAGCGGCCGGCCGATCAGCTTCAAGATGGACCTGTACGACCCGCTGTTCGTGCCGCGCCCGACCGTGGAGCCGGAGCTGTTCGCGTCGCTGCGGCCGCCGACCTACGACGGCGGCTTCGCCCAGCGCGGCATCCGGCAGGACCCCGTTGCAATGAACCTGGCGACGCAGAACACGGCGATCTTCAACGGGATGTACGCCAACCCGAACTTCGGCGGGCAGGGTCAGTTCGGCAACAACTTCGCGTTCCAGAACGGGTTCGTCAACGGCGGCGGCGGGTTCCAGGGCGGTGGGTTCGGCAACAACATCAACATGTTCGCCGCCCCGCAGGTGCTGGCGGCGAACGGCGGCGACCAGCGCCAGCAGCAGGTCGCCAACAACCAGATGCGGCTGGCCCGCATCCAGGATCAGAAGGCGTCCGACAAGCAGAACGCCGTGAACGTCGGCCGCGAGCTGGCGGAGCGCCTCAGCACCGGGGCCGTGACCGACGCCGCCACCGCCGGCAAGCTCGGCGACTACTTCCAGTACGCCATCGACCACCCGGTGTCGCTCGCCCGCCAGAAGAGCGCCCTGCTGCCGATCGTCGGCAAGGACATCGAGGCGACGCGCGTGAGCATCTACAACCCGGCCGTGCAGGCGAAGCACCCGCTGCTCGGGCTCCGCTTCAAGAACACGTCCGGCTTGCACCTCTCGCAGGGGCCGATCACCGTGTTCGAGGGGAGCACCTACGCCGGCGACACGCGCGTGCTGGACGTGCAGCCGGGCGAGGAGCGGCTCGTCAGTTACGCCATCGACCTCGGCACCGAGGTGGACCCGCAGACCGGCCCCGGCAGCGGCCGCATCACGAGCGTGAAGGCGAACAAGGGGATCGTGACGACGGTGCGGAAGGTGCGCGAGGAGAAGAAGTACCGCATCGCCAACCGGAGCCAGACGGACCGGACGCTGGTGATCGAGCACCCGAACCGGACGAACCAGCAGTTCAAGCTGGTGGAGACGGACCGGCCGATCGAGGACACGGCGGGGGTGTACCGGTTCCAGGTGGCGGTGAAGGCCGGGGAGGAGAAGACGTTCGTGGTGAACGAGGAGCGCGACGTGAGCACGCAGGTCGCGCTGTCGAACACCCCGGACCAGACCATCCGGTTCGTGCTGAGCCTGAACGAGGCGACGCCGGCGCTGAAGGCGAAGCTGGCGGAGGCGCTGACGCTGAAGGCCGCGTGGGACGGCCAGCAGCGCGACCTGACGCAGGTGAAGGCCGACCTGGCGCGGGTGGCCGCCGACCAGGACCGCATCCGCAAGAACCTGGCGGCGACGCCGCGCGAGGCGGAAGTGTTCCAGACGTACCTGGCCCGGCTGGCGACCCAGGAGCGCGAGATCGACGGGCTGACGGCGCGCGAGCGGACGCTGATGGCCGCGGAGTTCACGGCCCGGAAGGCGTTCGAGGACTTCCTGGTGAACCTGACGGACTGACCGCGCCCGAGCGGGGTCGCGTCAGCGCCCCGTGCGACTCCGCGCGTGACAGGCGCGGGGTCGCACGGGGCGCTGACGCGACCCCGCTCTTTAACACACCTGTTCCCCACCGACGTACACCGCGCTCACGTCCAGCTCCGCATCCAGCACCACCAGATCGGCGCGTTTCCCCACTTCCAGGCTCCCCACGTCGGCGTCGATACCCAGGATGCGTGCCGGCGTCAGGCTCGCCATCCGCACCGCCTCCGGCAGCGGCACCCCGGCCGTGCGGTGCATCGTCCGCACGCAGTGGTCCATCCCCATCACCGCCGACGCCAGCGCCGTTTCGTCGAGCGTCA
>Ga0209181_10004422_pt1 | contig 20943 bp, 17 predicted proteins | sample MAT05_FD_187208 | JGI IMG/M metagenome (GOLD analysis project Ga0209181, IMG submission 187208) | Freshwater microbial communities from Lake Fryxell liftoff mats and glacier meltwater in Antarctica - MAT-05 (SPAdes) (version 2) | ecosystem: Environmental > Aquatic > Freshwater > Ice > Liftoff... | reverse complement strand
TCGTTAGCATCTGGATCAGATTCTTCTATATTAGAAAGCTCTGTTAATAAGTTGTCAAATGAGTCATCCAGAGAATCACTTGAAGCTTCGTCAAATGCAATATCAAATGGCGACTCATCAAAAGACGTATCAAATGTATCACTAAAGGCTTCATTAGTTAAATTTTCTAAAGAGACTTCCAATGATTCATTAATCTCTTCATGAGATATATAGTCGTTGTAATCTTCAGACACATTAGAGATAATATCCTCAGAGACATTCTCAGAAATACTTTCGTTCAGCGAATCTAATTCAAATATATCTTCTTCACTACTATGATCACCCGACTCTGTTAGGGGTTGAGTAGGATAGAAGGGATCAAGATCTACGTCAGAATCATTAGATTCAAATTGTTGAATTGAATCAGTATCAAAAAATGAACTTGAATCGTCTAGGTTAGATTCGATAGGCATACTAAAAATCGTAAAATCATCATCCTCTAAATCGGGAATCGAAAAATCAACTGATGTCGGTATATTAGCAAGAGAATCTTCAGAAAGTGGCGATGGAGCACCAAAATTTGTATCGTCTAAAAATGAGGAGGTAGCCGAAACGATCATCGGATCACTAGAAGCATCCATGATCGCCAACTCATTAACTCCTTCCATTGGATTTTTCAGGGTTGGTTGAGCATCTAAGCTCAAATCATCATCAGTATTGTCTAGAGACTCGTCCAGATTATCGTCATAAATCTCTTGTCTAAGATCAGCAAGAAGCGAATCTTCGATCGCAAACATATCTGGCATCTCTAAATATGATGACTCTGAACTTTGATCTTGGTTATCAACAACACCCAAGAAAGCGTCAGCAGATTCGTCTTCTGACAGAAAATTTTCTATAGGAGTAGCAAAATCTTGATCGGGGTGAGCGTCCAAACCTAGGAGAGAGAGAGACTCAGGATTTTCTATAAAGCTACTACTTGACAGCCCTTCTTCTATTAGATATTCGCTGTCATCTAGAGCATCGATACTAGGATCAGGGATATTAAGATCAGGTGCAATATATTTTGCTGAAGAATCTTCTTGTTCCGAAGATGGCGTTGTTGCAATATTGTTAGCAGTAAAAGCTGGAGTTGCATAAACAGAAGCGTTGGGCAAACGGAAAAATTGAATGCCTTGCAATAATTGTTGCGCTTGATTTCCCATTGATTCTGCTTGTTGACGCGCCGATCTCGTCAAGTTGGCGGTGCGATCAGCTAACTGGGCGATTTCACTGATGTAACTAGCGGTAGATCCAGCCGCTTCGGCAATTTCTGTACTAGATTCCGTAATCGTTTGACCAATTTGCACAACTTCTTCAGTTGCCATTTGGATGCTATTAAAGGCAGATTGTGATTCTTCTACGCCCGTTGTGAAACCTGCCACCAATCCGCTTAAGTTCTGAACTTCTACATCAATGGCAGTTACCACGGTTTGAATTTGTGAAGTGCGTTGTTGTAGCACGGTTAAGCCATTATTGGTTTGAGTCGCCAAATCGTTGACTTGACCAGCGATCGATTCAAACTCACGAGCTACGCTAGCAAATTGTTTAGGATCTTTTTGTTCGGCACCACGAGCGGCCACAAGAGTAGCATTGAGCGCTAGGACTTGAGTTAGTGAAGCAATCTGTCCTTGATCTTGCACAAATTGTTCTGCCAAACCCACAAATTCGCCCAGTGTTTTCATCCGTTGCACGATTTGGGCAGAACCTGTCTGTAATACGCTGATGCTTTCGGTCAGGGTATTAATAGCAGTTTGTCCAGATGTAACTGTGTCGCGTACTTCTTGGAGAGATTGGTTAGCAACGTTTACCTGTGCTGCCGATCGCTTCGCGATCATAGCCACTTGTTCGGTTAGAGCTTGTCCTTGAGCAACAGACTGAGCTTGCTCTGCGGTGTTTAGCACAACTGTTTTGGCTAGCTCTTCTAGATCCGAAGCGCCTTGGGCAACTTGCTGCGCTGTACCTAATACACTGGAAATAATTTCAACTAGTTTTTCCCGCAATCGATTAAGCGTATCAGCAACTAATCCCGTGGCGCGATCATTTACTTGAGCTTCTATCGTCAGATCGCCTTCTTCCATCGATGAGACGACGTCAAGTAAGTCGCCGACTTCCGCCTCCATCAATTCTGTCTCAGCAAAATTTTGCTGCATTTGTGCAGATGAAATGTCATCCATCGAAGAAGTTGCGGTGACTTCACTACTTTTTAAATGAATTTCATTGGTTTTAACACGTTGCAAAGTACTTTCAAGTGAGAGCCTAAGATGATCGATTTCATCTTTGCCTGCAAGATTATTTGAGCTGGAATGTCCTTGTTGAGCTAAAAAACGATCGCATTCTTCGCTAAGTGGCTTAAGGCGTTTTTTAAGAGAGTTAACAAAACTTAATATGGCGATCGCCAAAATTGCACTGATGCCGATGGCTGCACCACCGATTAAAATAAAAAGCTTGTTAAAGATTTCAGCTTCGGGTAAATAGGTAACAACTAGCCAATCACTACCTTCGATTTTCTGATATGCCCAAAGATTTCCCCCTGTCTGAGCAATTCCTACTGGTTGAGCTTTAGATTGCTGAGCGAGGTTACTGAGTGACTCTCCTATCGCAGGATTTTGAGCTTGAGTAGACTGAAACTGATCAGAAGCCGTAATTACTTTGCCACTAGCATTAATAACGACAAATCCAATTTTACTTTCACTGTTAGCGCTAGGATTTGCAGCAGCTATAGGCAAAAGGTTAGTAGCGATCGCATCAGCGCTTACTATACCAAAAGTCTTTTGCCCATCGGTGATCGGCGCACTGTAAGTAATGATGGTCTTACCGAAAACGTTATACGGCTCTGACCAAAGTTCTTTTCCCTTCACACTCGCTGTTTTATATGAAGGACTATCTAGACGATTGCCAGATAGTAGTTTGTCATTAGGTGCTGCAAGCTTTTGTCCAAGTGTTTCAAGTTTTAAGCCAGACTGCTCTTTCCAAACGTAAGGAACAAAGGGTTTCCCTGCCGCAAACAGCATATTTTCATTTTGAGCAATTCCCATACCTGCGACAGGCTCAGACTTTTGCAATCCTTCAACCAAGAGCTTTTGGTAGGGCTCTCCTCCTTTGGGTTTGGGCTGTTGCTGAGATACTATTCTGGCTGCATTAGCGACTCCATCGACCGACCGTTGCACATTTGCAAGTTTGCTTTCAATTTGTCGGGTCTGAGCGTCGGCTGAGCGATCAACCTCTCGCTTAGCGCTACCTAACAATTCTTGATAAACTAAATATCCCAGTCCTCCTAAACCGATTAACGACGTACCAATCGCAGTCAGCAGTAAACCCAATCCCATAGAGCCTTTGGGGTTGCTCTGCTTAGGGGCATTTTGTTGCGGCTTAGGCGATCGCTTTGAAGAGCTCTTAGCGTTTTTGCCTACAGGAGTTGTGTTTTTTTTGTTAGGTGTACTTGCCATATGCATTCGCTATAGGGAAAGGATCGGAGATTTTTGTGAGACTCATCCTACACTATACCTACCCCAATCATTAAGCATAGTCTTTAAATCTAAGTCTCTGAGAATGGTTATTAAGCTTAGGCTAGTTAGCTGAAGGGTGCCAACGTTGCGGTTGCCAAATATCGGTAGGAATATTAGATAAGATAATTTCAATGGGAGTATACTCGTTCTCTCTAATATTCGCTACTGTTTGATCTATTTTTTTTGTAGCAGAGATCGGTAAAAATAGTGAATCAGATGAATTCAGCTCTACATTTTGAAACTCATCAATAGTAAGACTACCCATAACCCGATCAACAATTACCCCTATCCCACCAAGATTTTGGTCACTCAAATCATTAGCAATTTTACTCAATCTCACCACCGTCAAAGATTCAGTTATTAAAGCGCGTTGCTCTCCGATCAATAATCGTAACAACAATAAAGGCATAACGCTTGCTTGATGATGGATTACGCCAATGATCGCTGATTCATAAAATGGCAAAGCCAAGATTGCATTACGCTCCACAATCATGATCTCTGACACCAAAACATCTGCAAAAGTAACCAAGCGATCGCCAACTTTTGTGGCAATATACCGATTGCTAGGCACAATTAGCTGCTGAGCACGCGAGTTTTGCTTGGTTTGGGCTGGGATGCTCATTTCACTTCACTTGTTGTGGCAATTTCAGTAGAGCTTCAGACAATGACTCACGACTAACTGGCTTGGTCAAATAGTCATTAGCTTTAGCTCGCTTTAAACCATAATCAATTTCTAGCTTGGTATTTTTGGTTGAGCATAAAATCACATATTGATCACCGACTTGCTGATGCGATCGCAATTCTCGTAAAAACTTATAACCATCTTGATCTGGCAAAACAATATCCAAAAGAATTGCCGCATAGTGATTATTGATAATTTTTTCCAGAGCCCCTGTAGTGGATTCGCAGGCATCTACAGTGTAGCCAAAATCCTGCAAGAAAGAAGTTAGCAAATGTCGTTGAGTTGCAGAATCATCAATTATTAGAAAACGCTCGTTCATAATTTCAGTCTTGAACTTTAAATGTTTACTTGGATGCGATTATTTGGATGCGATTATTTGTCTGTGATTACAAATATATAATCAAGGTTTTTTTAACGGCTTTTAGATACTTTGCTATTTTTAGAATTTACAACAAATTTTGTTTTACGGAAGGGCTGATAATCTGTGAGTATAAGCTCCAACATTTTTTTAAGTCTAAAGAATTTGTCTTGGTTAAAATAAAATATTTAAATTCTAGACTAATGTATCTGTTGATAAAGGTGCAAGTTCTCTCAATAAGTTACGCAATTCGTCGCGGAACTTTGGTGTATCCGATGATGATCGGGGCTTAGCCAGAAACCGACAATTTGCCCACCGTGCTCTAAAATTATTGGTCATGCTGTTTTCAGCAGTAACTAAAACTAGAGAAAGTAAAGCTAGTTCACGTTGACGACGAATTTGTTTAATCAAATCAAAGCCATTTAAACTCGGCATATTGATATCAATAAATACAATCGTTGGTTTATATTCCAAGATCTTGTCAGTAGCTTCTTCTGCATTATCAGTAGAATCGACTTGATACCCCCAACTAGTTAATAACCGTTGCATTTGTTGAAGCAATACAGGGGAGTCATCAACTATAAAAACTTTAGGTTCATCTTTAGTAATTGTTGGTGTAGTTGGCTGAGGACGGGCGCCAATTTCAGTGTCTGATTTGCGCTCTTGTAATGGCACAATAGACACAATATTTTTTTGAGCTAGTTTATCTAATAATAGGGCGGATCGATAAACTGGTTGCTTGAAAGTATCAGCAATCACACAAATACGGTCTTGCCCTGTGGTTACCTTAGCAAAAAGTGGGAAATTGTCATTACCTACCCTTGCTAGTAAATTAGCTGCATCAACAAGCTGGACTAATTGATAAGGATGTTTTACATACTCAAACTTTTGCCATTGTCGCACTTCATTGATAATTGTATTTTCAAGCACTGAAAGTTGCAAAACTGGTAGATTGATTTGTAGATCGTTGGCTGGTTGCCAGACAAAAGAGAAATTATCTTCTAGGTGCAATGACAACAAGTTTTCCAAGACTATTTCTTTTAAAACTTCCTTCGTAATATCAGGATGTTTTTTATAAACATTACTAACAAAAGGATAGCAGTAAGGTCGATTAGCCTGTCGCTGTTCCCATTCAGGAATACGAGAAAAACTAATGCCTCTATTATTGTATTTACGAACTAATGTAGGTATTACTTGACCTTCTTCTTCTGCTAATACTAATCCTCCCCCCGAAAGCAATAATTTCCACCGATGATATCTAGTCTCTACTTGGATTACCCCAGTAGAGCGGCTCATAACGCGCATAGCTGCCAGTAGGATGTGTAATGTGGCATTCCTCACTACCTGTCCATCTGTCAAATTGTTAGACACAAGGTCTGAATTAGGTAGGAAACCTGTCATAGCAATCATATTTTTGGGATGAGAGGCACTTGGGTAGAAAAAATCATTACAAAAGATATATAGATCACTACACAGTAGATCGTAGCAACTTCAGACAAATTAGATTGGTTATCTCAGATACATTATCTCATATACATTATTTTAACTTTAACTGAGCCGATCACCTTCAAATGAGTCACCAGTTCTATCTATATACCAGCAATTCTTATTATAAAAATCGGTGTTATTACTTAACTACCACTTCTAATATCGGCTTAGTTATGATTCAGATAGGGACAAATTCTTGCAAAATCGCACGAACTTGCTCACGAAATTCTTTGATGTCATCGGCTGTACGGGGCTTACTCAGAAATCGACAATTTGCCCACTTTGCGCGAAAGTTATTGCTAATACTATTTTCAGATGTTACCAATACCAACGGAACATTAGCTAATAGTGGTTGACGACGAATTTGTTTAATTAAGTCAAACCCGTTTAAATTCGGCATATTGATATCCATAAACACAATATTGGGTTTTTCTATTAATATTTGTTGGGTGGCGTTAGCGGAGTCATTAACTAAGATTAATTGATAGCCCCAACTTGTAAGTAAATTGCCAAATTGCTTCAGCAACACAGGTGAGTCATCAACAAGCATCACTTTGAGATGCGATCGCATTCCAACGCTGTCATCATCACTAATATTATTAATATCTTCTGATCTTAGGGGCAATGGCAAAATCGCGACTGTACGATTTTCCGCAAGTTTATCAAGCTTGAGGGCGGTGCGAGTTATATGTTGTTGAAAGCGATCAGCAACTTCACTGATACGATATTTTCCATTTGTGACTTGAGTAAAAAGTGGAACTTGGGCGATACTGCACTCAGTGTTTAAAAGTTGTACCGTTTGATAAGGATGGCGAACATAGGTAAAGTTACGCCATTGATCGACAACCTTAGCGATCGCATTTTCGAGGTCGGATAGTTTCCAGATCGGGAGAACAATTTTTGTGTCCGCTGGTAAGGGTTTCCATAGGAGCGAGAATTTTTTCTCTAAAGAAATTGCTAAGAGATTTTCAAACAAGATTTCTTTAAAAACCACAAGACAATTTTCGCGATCTTGTGCATAAATTTCACTTAGTAATCGACAAGTCTCAATAGTGCTGATCGTTTTTTGACTAATACTTTGTAGAAGGTTTTGCTGAGGCTGCACTTTTTGTATTTTCAGCTTACGAGTGAAAGTTGGCAAAAACTCGTTTTTATCCACAATAAAAGCAATACTGCCTCCATGGATAAAAATTTTCCAACTCAAGTGAGGTGTTTCAACTTTGGCAATCCCTGTATGACTCATCAGCAATCGCAACATGACCATGAGACTATCGTGAGTTAAGTTAGATATAACTTCATCAATAGGGACAATATTTATTTGCTTGTCGTTTGGAGGGCTGCTTTTATCTAAGGGTAGATCGGAAGCATCATTTTCTTTTGAAAGCTGCATCATTGCTAAGTTAAGGTAAGTAGGACTTGTTTATACCAAACATATTTCTGATGAGTAGCGATCGCCGTTTCAAAGTTCTCTGCTTGCACGGACATCCCGGAAATAGCGAAGCAATGCAGATGTTTGTCCAACACTTTCAGGATCGAGGCTTTAATGCGATCGCACCTGACTTGCGTGGCTATGGAAATTGTAAGGCAATTTCAGCTTTTACAATGTTAGATCACATACAAGATCTCTGGGATTTATTAATAAGCGATCTCGATTCAGAATATTTGATTTTGGGATGGTCGCTAGGTGGAATCTTAGCGATGGAGTTAGCGATTCGTGCTTTTGAAAATTCGGCAACTGCTAAAAATTCAACTCCTAAGATTGCTCCCAAGATTGTCGGTTTGATTTTAATTGCCACTGCTGCTCAGCCCCGCAGCAGTTTACCGAAGATTGTTTGGTGGGAATATTTAAATTTGGCGATCGCCGTTTTTTTGCATAAAATAGTGCCAAAAATTTCGTCAAAGCAAAATTGGCATATTAATTGGTTTGGTAAACGCTCAATGATCAAGTATTTGATCCAACAACACACTCAAGTAGCCTATGACCAAATTTCTAGCACTGGCGCAAAAGCATACATCCAGACTTCTCACTATGCTCAAATGGCATTGATACAAGCGCTTAGACAGGGATACGATCGCACTCAAGATTTAAGCAAAATTCAAATCCCGTGTTTGATGATTGCGGCTGAGCAGGATCGACATATAACCTTTAATTCATCGGCACAAACTGCAAAGTTATTACCCAACTGCGAATTTATCAGTTATCCAAATACAGCACATTTATTACCTTGGGAGATCGGCGATCGCTTATTGGCTGATATTGATATTTGGTACGATAAAACTCATAAATAAGCGGCAGCGCTTCGCGGTACTTCTTATTTCTGATAAATTAAGTCTATTGGCTGGCTTATACATCTATAGCTTATGTTTCCCCAAAAATTTCTGACGAGAATGGCGCAAATCCATTTGCTTTCTGCCGATCAGGAAAGTGTGTTCTTATTAAGATTTGGAGAAAATCGCGAAGATCGCGAAGTTGCTAGCTTTTTGGGTATTTCTGAAGAAGCTTATCGCAAGCGGATGGGGGAAATTTATCGCAAGTTCGACATTAGTGGCAAAGGTCCTGGTAAAAACAATCGCCTCTTACATATTTTGCAAAATCATTTAGATGCAGAAACTAGCTCATTGTCTATTAGTGAGCAAAATTTACAAATATCAAAACGAGCTAGTTTAGATACTATTTCATTAGATATTAATATCGAAGAATTAGTACAGCAACTACGCGATCGCAGTCGTCAAATTATCCAAGAGCGCTGCGCTACTATGCGAGTTTTGGATATGTCACATCCGATCGGTTTAGAAGAAATCTACACAGGAACTGATGTTTTAGAAAAAATCACCAGCCGCCGTCGTCTAGGAATTGCTGAACTACTTTCTACCTACCATGGACATGATCGCTTAGGAGTATCAGCGATCGATGAAAGCCGAGTTTCTAGCATGGACGCTCTAAATCGATATAGCAAATTGATGCTGCTAGGTAAACCAGGCGCAGGAAAAACAACGTTATTAAAATATACAGCCCTAAAATGCTCTCAAGGCGATGTTTTTAGCGGCTTAGTGCCTATTTTTGTGACCTTGCGTCAGTATGCTGGTACAGACTCACAACCGCGGATTTTGGATTATATCGCGCAAGACTTTCACGCTTATAACATTGGTGATGAGCTAATTATCAAACAACTTTTGCAACATGGTCGAGCAATTTTATTTTTAGATGGACTTGATGAAGTTCGTGAGGGTGATTTGCCTCGAGTTCTCGAAGATTTGCGCAGTTTTTCAGAACAGTACTATACCAATCGCTTTGTGATTACAAGCCGACTGGGAGCGCAGGAATATGTCTTTGAGAAGTTCACAGAAGTTGAGGTAGCTAACTTTCAGCCATTACAGATTTCCAATTTTGCTCAACGTTGGTTTGTTGATAATTCCCGACATAGTGAGCTTTTTTTACGGAAAGTAGAAGATAATCGACCGATTCAAGAATTAGCTACTAATCCATTATTGCTAACTCTACTGTGTCTAGTTTTCGATGAATATGGTGATTTTCCTACTAATCGTTCGGAGCTTTATCGGGAAGGGTTAGATGTATTGCTCAAAAAATGGGATGCCAAGCGCAACATTGAGCGACATCAGATTTATAAAAATTTATCGATGCAACGCAAAGAGGATTTATTATCGCAAGTTGCCTGTACTACATTTTATCAAGGCGATTATTTCTTTCGGCAAATTGATCTTGAAGGCTATATTACGGATTACATTCGTAATTTACCTAAAGCCCATACTGATGATGAGTCACTGCAACTCGACAGTGAAGCAATTATTAAGGCGATCGAATCGCAACATGGGCTGTTTGTGGAACGCGCAAAGGGAATTTATTCTTTTTCTCATCTAACTTTTCAGGAATATTTAGCAGCGAGAGAACTGGTTTTTAATGGAAATCAAGAAACATTAACACTGCTAGCTAGTAAAATCACTGATCATCGTTGGCACGACATTTTTCGACTTGCCGTCGGCATGATGCGCTCAGCTGATAACTTGTTGCAGTTAATGAAAGATCAGTGCGATCGCTTATTAGTTGGCGATCGCCAATTACAAAATCTGCTGCAGTGGGTCAATCAAAAAGCTGAATCCGCCCAAGTTCCTGATCGTATTCAATCAGTACGCGCTTTCTATTTGACCCTTGGTCGAGCGATCGCCCAAAGCGATCCCCTCAATTTAGCAAATGTGCTGGCACGTACTCTCGTACTCGACCTCGATCTTTGTCAAAATCGCAACCTCAATGCCGACCTTGCTTTCGATCTGGCCCGTGCATTGGAAACTAAAGATGGCGAAGATCTGGGGCTTGATCTCGATCTCGATCTTAGCCTTGCTCTAGAATATGCTCAAGAAATGTCTGATCCTCGCTTAGCAAATGCCCTAACCGAACTAATCAATACTTGCCCCGACAATGCTGATAGTGATATCAAATGGCAATATTGGGCAAATAATTTACGTCAACAAGCGATCCATCATCGCAATATTGGACAAATTTGGGATCTCACTCTCAATCAAATTGAACAATTGAGTCAATATTGCAAAGCAAATCGTCTTTTGGTCGAATGTCTCGAAAGCGATTGCTATGTTCATCAACCTGTCAGGGAAGCGATCGAGAAAAGTTTACTATTACCGACTACATAGCGCCCAATTTAGGTCTTTAGGCAAGATAAAAGAAAAGGCAGCGCGAGACAGCGCTGCTTCTACTTTTTATATTGCTGCTAGCAACGCCTCACCCATAGCAACGCATCCCAATTTTTCGCAACCATCCGCCATGATGTCACCCGTGCGCTTGCCTGAATCAAGGACTTTATTTACTGCCGACTCGATCGCATCTGCCGCCGCACCTTCATTAAAAGCATAACGTAACATCATCGCCGCACTGAGGACTTGAGCGAGAGGATTTGCCAAATCCATACCTGCAATGTCTGGCGCAGAACCATGCACTGGTTCAAACACCCCTGGTTTACCTATCTCACCTAGACTCGCAGATGGCAACATTCCGATACTACCTGTCAGCATTGCTGCTGCATCGGAGAGAATATCGCCAAATAAATTGCTAGTGAGAATTACATCAAACTGTTTGGGATTACGAATAATTTGCATCGCTGCATTATCAACGTACATATGCGATAGCTTTACATCAGGGTATTCTGGCGCCATACTGATCACACGTTCGCGCCATAGCTGCGACACCTCTAGTACATTAGATTTATCTACAGAACAAACCGCTCCGCGACGTTTTTGAGCTGACTCAAATCCAACTCTGGCAATGCGATCAATTTCAGGTTCCGTATAAACCATCGTATTGAAGCCACGACGCACGCCATTCTCATCAGCAACAATTCCCTTCGGTTTACCGAAATAAATACCGCCCGTCAGTTCGCGCACTACCAAAATATCTACACCTTCAACAACTTCGCGTTTTAAAGTCGATGCATCAATTAGTTGAGACAAAATCTTTGCAGGACGCAAGTTAGCAAATAGTCCCATCCTGCCACGTAATCCTAGTAAAGCTTGCTCAGGACGAAGATTAGAAGGCATTGTGTCCCACTTTTCACCACCGACTGCTGCTAATAAAACTGCATCGCTATTTTGACAAAGCCGCAAAGTCTCATCTGGTAAAGGATGTCCTGTCTCGTCGATCGCTGCACCACCAACCAGAGCCGTCTCGAAAGCAAACGTAATATCAAATTTTGGAGCGATCGCCTGTAGCACTGCCACCGCCACCTTCATAATCTCAGGACCAATTCCATCGCCTGGTAAAAGCGTAATTTTATAGTGTTTAGACATTACAGATCAAATATTAAAGACAGATTTCCTAAAATACCATTTTGAGTCTTGCATGATTGCTGATAATTTGGTTTCGACTTTATTGCTGATTTATCATGAGAATACAGCGCAAAGCGCTGTTATAAAACCCAGAGAAATTTTTGAAAGTGCCGCGAAGCGGCACTTTCAAAAATTTCTCAGTACGCCTTACTGTATAGCGTGAGTAGTAGTCTAGATATATAGCCTAGATATATAGCCTAGATATATAGCCTAGATAAGCAGTGTTGATAAAGTCAAACTTGCAGCTTTTTGTTAAGCAGTGTTGAAAACCACGATAAAATCAAGTGTAGTTGAAGCAAATTATTTGGAAATTCCGATCGCATGATTCTCCCTGAGTATTCTGACTTTATTAAGCTTGCGGAGCAGGGTAATTTTGTTCCTGTGTATATGGAACTGGTTGCTGATTTGGATACGCCCGTATCAGCTTGGTATCGTGTATGTCAAGGTCAGCCCTATAGCTTTTTATTGGAGTCAGTTGAGGGCGGCGAGCGGCTTGGCCGCTATAGTTTGCTGGGTTGTGATCCTATGTGGGTCTTAGAAGCGAGAGGCGATCGCACCACACAAACGTTTCGCGATGGCATAGTAAAGAATTTTGTCGGTAATCCATTTCAGCATTTGCGTGATTGCCTTGCGCCGATTACTCCTGTGCATCTGCCAGAGTTACCGCCGAGTTTGGGTGGTTTATTTGGTTATTGGGGTTATGAGTTAATTAATTGGATCGAGCCAAAAGTACCTGTTTATCCATGCCAAGATGGTGATGTGCCTGATGGAGTATGGATGCAGGTAGATAATTTGCTAGTATTCGATCAAGTGAAGCGGAAGATTTGGGCGATCGCCTATGTTGACTTGAGTACTGGTAACGATCCTCAGACTGCTTATAAATTGGCTTGCGATCGCTTGTCTGTACTAGTTGATAAACTGCGTTCACCCCTTGATCGGCAAAAAACAGCGATCAAATGGACAAATCCGCGATCGCAACTGCCTGTAAGTTATACAAGCAATATCACTCGTGAGAAATTTTGTCATGCAGTTGAAAAAGGCAAAGAGCATATTAAAGCAGGGGATGTTTTCCAAGTTGTACTTTCGCAAAGGTTGACGACTGAATTTAAGGGTGAACCATTTAGTTTGTATCGCTCTTTGAGAGTGGTAAATCCTTCGCCTTACATGGCATTTTTTAACTTTAAAGATTGGCAATTAATTGGCTCTAGTCCTGAAATTATGGTTAAAGCCGAAGTTATAAATGGAGTGTCGCGGACAGTTCTTCGACCGATCGCAGGAACTAGACCTAGAGGCGCTACTTCATCTGAAGATGCGGAACTAGCTCAGGATTTGCTAGCTGACCCGAAGGAAATAGCAGAGCACGTCATGCTCGTGGATTTAGGAAGGAACGATCTTGGTCGTGTTTGCAAGAATGGAACTGTAAAAGTTGATGAGTTGATGTCGATTGAGCTTTATTCTCATGTAATGCATATCGTTAGCAATGTTGTCGGTGAGATTCGCCCAGACAAAAACGCTTGGGATTTGCTTCAGGCTTGCTTCCCTGCCGGGACAGTAAGCGGTGCTCCGAAAATAAGAGCTATGGATATTATTCACAATTTAGAAAGCGATCGCCGTGGTACTTATGCAGGAGCCTATGGCTATTATGATTTTGAAGGACAACTGAATACAGCGATCACAATTCGGACAATGGTGACGAAGGATGGAACTGCTAGTGTTCAGGCTGGGGCTGGAGTGGTTGCTGATTCTGATCCTGAGAAGGAATACCAAGAGACCTTGAATAAGGCTAAGGGAATGCTGGAGTCATTGCGGTGTTTGGGTTAGCGGAAATAGCAAAATAAGAGGTTACTAATCATAGATGTGGACATTGCAAAATTCCTTTTTACCTAAGTTTTACAAAAAAGAGATGCGGCGCTTCGCGCCGCATCTCTTTTTTGGTTTTGATTTTTTCTAATCAAAAAAATTCTATGAAGCAACTAAATCTTGAATAATAGATTGTAAATCAGTCAGAATTTGAGAAGAGTTACTACCATTTGACATTACACCCAAATCTTGAACCGCAGCTTCTAACTGTGGACGCAACGTGTCTACAATATCCTGCACAGGTCGTAAAAGCTCTTCTTGGGCACCAATTTGCCCTAATAGCCCAGCGACAATTCTAATGCGTTCTTGCTGTTGAGCTTCGATAACACGGATTGCTTGATCCTGTTGTTGTTGCTCATGAGTTTGTCTTGCAAGCATTTCTTGCTGCTGATGTGAATAGTTTCTTACAGCATCGTTTTGACTCTCCATCTTACGAAGTTCTTGTTCTTGACGGTTTTTTTGCGCCTCAATTTGCGATAGCAAAGGTAGTAAACCTTGCACAGGACTTGCTTCAACTGAAATCCCTTTGCGACGATCCAACACAGCTTTTTGCTGATTTAGCACTGACAATCGCTCTTGCATACTGCGCCTTGTCCCCATTACGCTATTTTCAAGCACTTTATACTGCTCTTCTGCAAATTCTTTATTGCTTTCTAATTCAATTCGAGCAAATTGATCAGCCGTTTCCACCTGACTCTGAAAATCGGCAATTTCTCCTTCTAGTCCAGCTAACTCATCTTCTTGAGCGCTTACATAACTGGCTAACTTGTTAAAGTCTGCTTGCAAAGCCTTAATTGTTGACTCTAGTTCTTGTATAGACATTGACTGCAAACGATTTTCTTCTTCTGAGCTAAGTACTTCAATACTACCTGGCCCCCCAAATGACTCGATCGCATCAGATGTCTGCTCATAAAGATCTATTTGGGCATCAAGTTGAACTTTTGCCATTGCTATATTATTTTCTTGCAACTTCAAAATGCCGCGCTGAGCTTTAAGCTCCGCTTGTACCTCTGCTAAAGCTCCCTGAGTTTGTTGCCATTGATTTTTGCGAGCATTAAGTTCTTCTGTGGATGTGCTTAAAATTCCTTTTTGTTTTTCGACTTCATTTTTAAGTCCATCCAAATTTTGCCAAAACTTTGTCAGCACTTCTTGACGCTTATTGATTAGATCAATAGCAGCATATATCCTATCTCTAAGCGCATCAGGATTTGTAAAACTTGTGGATAACTGGCTGATCAAAGCTTTGATATGTTCAGACTGTTCTGTCGTTAAGGCTGCTCCCTTAGCTTCAAATTGACTGCGTTCTAATTCAATATTTTCGCGTAATTGCTCAATTTCGTTACGCTCTTTGGCAAACTTTTCTTCTAACGACTCAACCTCTTGCCTTCTTGTATCAAGCTGATCTAATTCTGTTTCTTTTTGTTCTAATTCTTGCTCACGACGATGTAACTCTTGGCTTTGAAAATTAAGAGATTGTTTCCACTGTTCAACTTCTTCTTCAGCAGATTTATACTTGTCTTGCGATCGCGAAAAAGCCTGCAAGATATTAACAATTTTTTTAGAAGCATCTTGGATGCTCTGAACTTGGTTACTTCCAGTGATTTCGGCGATAATCATCTGACCATCTTTAAAATCTTTTGCCTGACCCGAATCTTGAATTGGCAAAATCTGGTCATTAGTAATCGGCTGCCAAACGTTTTCACCGGTATTACGTGCTAGTAAACGAACAGATGAATTACCGCCCAATCCAAAAGCTGCTTGAGATTTTTTTTGAAGTTCCGCTAAGTACTGCACGCTGAATATACTCCTATTTTGCTGATGCTAACTTTCAGATTGGCATGACGAAAGCGCAAAAAACCCGTCATAGAAAACACAAAATAGTCTAGATATTAATCCCATACTACCTAATTGCATGGGCATTTTGGCAACATATTTTAAGACTTTCAGAAAAACTCTTAGGCAACTGTAAATTTGAAATCATTTTAGAAATCATTTTAGAAATCACTCTAAAAGTTGCTGCCTAAAATCTTATATTAAAGCAATTCTAGCTAAAGCTTATTGCCTAATGTTTTTTGGGTCAAGAGCATCGCGCAAACTATCCCCTAAGAGATTAAATGATAGCACTGTCAACACAATCGCTAGTGCAGGAGTCCATACAAGCCAAGGTTGCAAGATTACAATCGACGCGTTAGTAGACAAAGATAACATATTACCCCATGACGGATCGGGAGGTTGGATACCTAATCCAACAAGGCTTAATACCGCTTCTACGACAATAAATCGAGGGATATCTAGGGTAGCGGAGATAATAATAAATGTGATGGTTTGGGGTAAAACGTGTTTCAAAATAATCCGTAATGGGCTTGCTCCTGATGCACGAGCCGCCAAAATAAAAGTTTGTTCTTTGATGGACAATACCTGTCCTCTAATGATTCTGGCTAACCCAGCCCATGATACAAAAGAAATAATCACAATTATCAATGCAAATCGCTGAGTATTGCTAATTTGGGGTGGCAAAATTGCCGCTAATGCTACTAATAAATAAATCGAGGGAACTGACATCAGAATCTCGACAAAACGCATCAAAATCACATCAAGCCAGCCGCCAATATAACCAGAAATACCGCCGACCAAGCAGCCGATCGCATAGGAAATAGTCGTGCCAATGATACCAATTAATAAGCTAATCCGTCCTCCATGGAGTAAACGGGTCAACTGATCCCGTCCTTGTTCATCAGTTCCAAGTATGTTCAGTTTCCCTTCGCTACTAGTACTAAATAAACGTCCTTGGCGAAAAAACTGAATTTGAGACGGCTTGGTATAGTCAATAATAAGCGCGCGATCGCCTGTTTCTAGATCAACTTTTCCTTGAGTAGTCGGATAGACGTGAGCGCCAATAAATTGACCTTGACGATCATGCCAATGTATCTGCGTAGGTGGAAGCAAAGCACCATTTTTGACTTGTTCTGTGACACCATAAGGCGTCACAAAGTCAGCAAGTAGCGCTGCTGCATAAAAAATAGTTAAAATTGTGATTCCAATCCAAGCCAGAGGATTGGATCTTAGTCGTTTCCACCAATTCATTAGGAGCCTTTAAGTGCTTTGAAGAAGTTTTTGCGATAGTTGCCATTCATTACAAATAGCACGGGCCACAGCAACGCTAGTCCGAACTGATTGCCAGAAAAATCGGTGCTGCGAAAACCTTGCAAAAATTTCACAACCCCATATACATAGGCGGCTAATACCAAAATTCCAATCAGTTGAGGCATATTTTCAATTTCTGTTGATTAAGTATCTAATTTACCATCAACACCCAGAAAGTAGAGATGGTGATTCAATCTCTCTTTACTTAATTGCCCATATTCATGAGAACCAAGACAAAACAGGTAAAGTTGATTTTTAAATTTACAGCGCTTTGCGCTGTCATAAAACCCATAGAAATTTTTGAGAGTGCCGTTTCGCGGCACTCTCAAAAATTTCTATGTACTCCTTATAGCCTCAATAGGCTGTAATTAATATATCGATTGTAGAAGCAAATAAATTAAAACAGCGATCGCTACTAATAACACTAAGGTGTAAAGAATAACTCTTCCCCAGACTGCCCAAAACAAACATAGTAAATCCCATGGTCTTGGTCTAGAGGTACGATTCCATACAGGACGAAATCTGGCAATCTCCGCTTTTTCATAGGAATGTAATTGATTGATTGACAAGACTCTGTAGTGCAATCTCCCAAATGGATGTAGAAGCTCAAACTGTTGATATCGATGATGTGTAGATTTCCAACGGTTGCGTAAGTTTTTTGCTTTACCTACATAAAACACAATCCAGAGGGCGGTAATGTAATACACACCTGCATCTTGGGGCAATTCTTTTAATCTTTTTAGCGGTTTAGATGGCAACCAGAAAATACGAAGCCTGTTAGTCATAGATAATTTGCTATTTTTAAATGCTTGTTCCCAGAGATTTTGTTACTTTTAACCAATTCCTATCAAAATCGAGCTATAAGTAAACTGTTTTGATTAAATAACTTAGATCATTTACTTAGGGCTTGTTTATATGTCAGATTTCAATCGCGGCATCATGAAATTCAAAAATGCCGATAGTCCTGTATCTATCGTGCTTTCTAGTGTTGTGGTTTTGAGTGCGATCGCTTTTTTACTCTGGTGGGGTTTTCAGACTGCATACGTCTAGATATTTTGTTTAGTATTTTGTTTAAGTGGAGTAGTTTAGCAAACCTAACTTAAATTCTTAAATTTTTTGGGAGAAGTATAGATATTGCTTAGCTTTGTTTAATTTGTACTCCTCTGGGCTTGTAAGCTAAAACAAGTTTCTTATTAATTTTCTAAATAATGACTAATACTATTTCTTCAAATGAACAACTAGGCTTTGCGATCGGCGCTATTCCTAGTGGTTTATTTATCGTCACTTCTCAACAAAATGGCAAGACAGCAACCATGCTGGCTTCATGGGTTCAACAAGCTGGCTTTAATCCTCCATCCGTGACGATCGCGGTTGCCAAAGAAAGACCAATTGAGTCTTTTTTGACCGTGGGCAGTCCAGTTGTAATTAATATTGCTGAAAAAGGTCAGGGCAAAATAATCGGATATTTTTCTAAAGGTTTTGCTCCAGATGTAGATCCTTTTGAGGGTATTGAGACTGCTATCGCTCCAAGTGGTCAGCCTTACTTAACTGATGCGATCGCTTATCTTGATGCAACGGTTACAAGCAGCCTCGATGCTGGCGATCATGTTCTCATTTTGGCGACCATATCTACAGGTGATCGCCTTCGCGAAGGCGAATCTGCAATCCATACCCGTAAAAACGGCTTTAAATACTAAAAATAAATACTAAAAACAAAAAGGCTCGCTTACTGAGCCTTTTTACATTTCCAAAAAATATTTGACATTCACAACAATGTTTGTCATATTAGTAAAGCGCTAAATATAAAAGACCACAAATTGCGGGTGTGGCTCAGTGGTAGAGCATCTCCTTGCCAAGGAGAATGTCGTGGGTTCGAATCCCATCACCCGCTTAATAGTTAATTTAATAGTTGGTAAAGTAAAAGAAAGCGCTTTGCGTATCTTTTTATTTTGTAAAGATTACTTTATGAAGTTTAGTCATGCAATTTGATTTAAAAACTGCCTTATCTAATATCGATTTACCACTTGCCGAATGGATCGGTCTACGTGAAGTCCGAGAAACTAAGATGACTCGTTACGTGCGCGATCGCCAGCCTCAGTCCAATGGACGCAGCCAGTCTCATGGCGTCATGATCGAAGTGCTAGCTGATGGACAGTTTGGCTATGCCAGTACCAATTGCATCGACCTTGAAAATATTCAACTCACTGCCAAAAAAGCCTATCAACAAGCCAAAAATGCAGCGAATTGGGCAGTGCATCGCTTCACGATCTCCCAAAGACCACCAGCGATCGGGCAATACTTCTCCCCATTTCTAAAACCATCAGATGCGATCGCTCCAAAAGAAATGTACGAGCTACTGATTGAGATATGCGACAAATTAAAAGTATCTGACCAGATCGTAAAAACTAGTGCTTATATCGTAATTACTGAAACTGAAACAAACTTTGTCAGTAGCAATGGTTCTGATATTTATCAAAAATTTTTAGCGATCGCTACAGACTATGCCGCGACTGCCCAAGATGGGACAATTATTCAAAGACGTGGTGATAATGGACAACTCGCTCGTTGCCATCAAATCGGCATGGAAGTATTTGATCGCACAGCAATTTTACAAAGAGCGCAAGTCGTCGGCGAGCAAGCATTAGAGCTACTTTCAGCCGCAGAATGTCCTGCTGAAACCACAGCATTAGTTTTAGCGCCAGATCAAATGTTGCTGCAAATCCACGAAAGCATAGGACATCCCTTAGAAATTGATCGCATTTTAGGAGACGAGCGAAACTATGCGGGAGGCAGCTTTGTCAAACTAAAAGACTTTGGCGAAATGCAATATGGGTCATCTCTAATGAATGTTACTTTTGATCCCACTACTTCAGGGGAATTCGCTAGTTATGCCTTTGATGATGTAGGGCTTCCCGCTACTAAAGAATATTTGATCAAAGAAGGTAAGCTATTGCGCGGCTTAGGAAGTTCTGAAAGTCAAGTGAGATCGGGTATTGATGGTGTAGCAAATGCTAGAGCAACTTCATGGAACCGACCAGCAATTGATCGCATGGCAAATATTAACCTTGAAGCAGGAGAGCATTCATTTGAAAACATGATCGCTGATATCGAACGTGGCGTATACATGGAATCAAATCGCTCATGGTCAATTGATGACTATCGAAACAAGTTTCAATTTGGTTGCGAATACGGCAAACTCATTGAAAATGGAAAACTAACAAAAACACTCCGCAATCCAAACTATCGGAGTATCACTAATCAGTTTTGGAATAACCTTGCTAAAGTAGGCGATCGCCATACTGTTGAAGCTTATGGTTCCCCTTTTTGTGGGAAGGGCGAACCCAATCAAGTAATCCGTGTTGGACATGCTTCACCTGTTTGTTTATTTAAAAATATTGAAGTCTTTGGCGGTGTTGGTTAAATAAAAAAGCATCGCTAAGCGATGCTTTTTTATTTTCCAGTTTTGGCAAAAAAGTTAGTTTAATCCCAATTGTTTCATTTCTTGCTCAAGGATATTTAACAAGCTAGCATCATTATTAGAGCGAGCAACTTCCATACGACGCTTAATCAAAGTTGATAGATTTGCTTTGTGATTTGCGGCTGCTTCAGCTTTTCTTTGACCGATATTCATATTGATATCCTTACAAGTTACATACACACATTAATATATTCTTACCGTAACATATAAGTATGTAAACGGTAGTATATGTTACTAAAAATTTATTAAATAAATGTAAAGAACAAACTTCTTTGTTCTTTACCGAGAAATTAACCCGCCGAAAGGGGACGATAGGTTCTGTAGTTGATATCAGGGAATATATTGTCCATATATTCCACTTTCTCAAGCCAACCAGCATCAATTTTACCAGACTCAATATCTTCAAAAAGCTTTTCCAATCGCATTAAGTGCGATCGCGTTCGTCTCATCGCATAGGGAACCATCGTGCCAGTTCGCATAATAAATGCCCAGTCAGAGGATTGCGCTAAAAGTAACTCTCTCGCCGATTGATTCAGCGCCCGACACTCTAGTT